>Ga0209992_10000244_pt1 | contig 75455 bp, 60 predicted proteins | sample 2SBtaG_2_FD_182564 | JGI IMG/M metagenome (GOLD analysis project Ga0209992, IMG submission 182564) | Deep subsurface microbial communities from Kolumbo volcano to uncover new lineages of life (NeLLi) - 2SBTROV12_ACTIVE470 metaG (SPAdes)... | ecosystem: Environmental > Aquatic > Marine >... | reverse complement strand
CTATAGACTCGAACTCGGGCGGGAGCATGGCGTGACCTCCGGCGTAGACAACCGAAGTCTGCCGTGCGACCGCCCGTCTTTCGATCCTCGGCCGCCTATCCCGACCAACGCCTTTGCATCACACCCGGTAGGATCCGCCTCGGAGGAGGAGGACGATGAGGCAAAGTCCCTTCGTTTGGGTGCTGGTCGCCGCTTCGGTCGTCGGCGGAGGCTGCGCAGCTCTCGCCGAGCGCAACGAAGAAGAGCGCAACGCAGTCACCCTGTTCGAACGGCAGGTCGGAGAGGACCTCGGCCGGCTCGCGACCACGATCACCGATCTGGGGCTCCGCGCCGCGGAGGTGGGGGCTCGGGACGCGGTCGAGTGCGCGCCGGTCTTCGGCGACTGCGCCATGTGCACGACGTTCGACGGCGACCTCCGCGCGGGCTCCCTGGAGCGCTCCTTGGAGGCGGCCTGCGTCGAGACGTCGTCGGCGTCCGCGGGGGCGGCGACCTACGAGCTGACCACGTCGGAGCTGCTCGCGACCTACGAGGGGGAGCCCGGCGGGTACTTCTTCGACGCGACCGGCTCGCGCACGGCGTTCCTCTCGCTGGACGCGGGATCGGCGACGGAGCGATGGACGGCCTCCTGGTCCCTCGATCGGCTGGCCGCCGAGACGGCCGAGGGCGCCCTGGACTACCTCTCGCTGGGCATGACCTACCCGGCCTTCGAGGGCTTCACCTGGACGGTCCAAGCCGCGGGCGAGGGGGGCAGCCTCTCCGGGACGGCCTCGCACGACGACGGCGGCCTGTGCTCCATCCTCGGCAGCTGGGACGACGTGCGGGTGGACTGCGACCTGCTCGGAGGTGAGCTGTGACCGCCCGCATCCTGCTCTTCGTCGCCGCGTTCGCGCTCGCGCTCCCCACGGCCTCGGCCGGACCCGCCCGCGTGGACGGGCTCGTCGGCAACCCCACCGGGGCCCGCAACCAGCTGTTCGTGGAGGACGACCTCAACGTCTTCCTGAGCCCCGCGCAGCTCACGCTGTGGCCGAACCGCACGTTCGTCAGCCTCGGCTTCACCTCGGGCGGCACCTTCAGCCCGTTCGGAGGCGGCGCGATCGGGCTCGGCCCCGTGACCGTGGGGGTGTTCCTGAACCGCACCGGCAACCGCTTCTCGGACACCGGGGCCCTCACGAACGTCCTCGGGAACGTCGTCCCCGGCGGGTTCGGCGCGCGCCTCGCGTACACGGGCGGCGCCACCGCGCCGCTCTTCCTCCCCGTGGACCTCGGCGTCGGCGTCGATCTCGGCGACGTCCAGCTCGGCTTCAGCGGTCACGTCGCGGCGGGCAGGACCTACACGAACACCGAGGTCCGGGACCCGGAGACCCGCTTCTCCACCGCCGAGACCACGGCGAGCAGCGGCGTGATCAGCGTCGCCGGCGGGGCGATGATCCCCGCCGACATCGCCAACCCCGAGTTCTGGATCCGGGGCACGCTCGCCACGGGCTGGGTGGACACGTTCACCGCCCCGTCGACGTTCCCCACGGATCGGCCCACGCTGTCGACGCTCGTCGGCGTGCGGGGGTTCGGCTCCATCGGCGGCGGGTTCCGGGTGCCGATCCTGGCGGGCGACGTCCTCATCACGCCCGGGTTCGAGCTGGCCTACTCCCGGGGCGAGCCCTACCTCACGGACTACCTGGTCGAGCTGCCGGTGGAGGAGACGACGCTCGTGGTCTCGTCGGTGGCGGGCACGGCGGGGGTCGGCGCGGAGTACTCGCCGGTCGACCCGCTGCGCATCGTGGGCACGGTCTCGGTCGAGTGGGACACGCTCATGATCGACGCGACGAACGGCCAGGAGGGCGACGCCTTCGGGGGCGCCACCACGCGAAACACGCGCGTGCGCGGCCCCATCCTCTCGGTGGGCGCCGAGGGCAACCCGGTGTGGAAGCTCTGGGTGCGCGGCTCGGTCCGGGCGGGGGCGGGCGGCAGCTCGTCGAGCCTGGTCGTCGCGAACCAGGACAGCACCGGCGACACGAACCGGGCGACGACGAAGAACAACCTCGGGGTGGTCGCCTTCTCGGCGTCGGGGGGCGCGGGGCTGAAGTTCGACCACGTGGAGGTCGCGGCGAACGTCGGCGGCTTCAACAACGCGACGGCCCTCGGCGGCGCCGCGATCGCCGTGCGCGCCTGGCTCGACGTGCACTTCCGCTTCCCCGCCATCGGCTCCTCCCCGAAGCCGACGGTCCCCCACCAGACGATGTAGGCGGGACGATGAGACGACTGCTGCCGATCACGATCTTCTTCGCCTTCGCGCTGCTGCTGGCCTGCCCGCCCCCCGAGCGCACCGACTACAGCCTCGTCGACGACGACGACTCGTCCTCCCCGGACGACGACGACTCGGCCGCCGACGACGACGACTCCGCCGGTTAGGTCTCGAACCGGGGCCTAGAAGCCGCGCATCTTGCCGATGATCTCCTTCATGACCTCGGAGGTGCCGCCTCCGATGGTGAGGAGCCGGATGTCCCGGAACGCGCGGGCGATGTTGTACTCCTCCATGTAGCCGTAGCCGCCGTAGAACTGCTGCAGGTCGTAGATGACCTTCTGCGCCAGGTCGCAGGTGTAGAGCTTGGCCATGGAGATGAGCTCGGCGTCGGTCTCGCCCGCGTTGAACTTCGCGCAGGCGTGGTACGTCAGGCGCTTGGCGGCCTCGATGGAGGTGAGGTGCTCCACGAGCTTGTGGCGCCACACCTGGAACTTGAGGATGGGGCGGCCGAAGGCCTCGCGCTCCTTGCCGTACTGGACGGCCTCGTGCCAGAGCTTCTCCATGCCCGCGACGGCGAGGATGGCGGCCGCGAGTCGCTCCCGCTGGAACCCGGTCATGATGTAGTAGAAGCCGTGGCCCTCTTCGCCGAGGAGGTTTCGCGCCGGGATTCGGCAGTCCTCGAAGGCGATCTCCGCGGTGTCCGAGGTGTGGTTGCCTACCTTCTCGAGCACGCGCCCGATGCTGAAGCCCTTCGCGTCCGTCGGGAAGAGCATCAGGGAGACGCCCCCGAACCCGGAGTCGCCGGTGCGCACGGCGAGGGTGATGAAGTCCGCGCGAGTCCCGTTGGTGATGAAGGTCTTGGCCCCGTTGATGACGTAGTCGTCGCCGTCGCGCCGGGCGGTGGTGCGGAGGTTGGCCACGTCGCTGCCCGCGCCGGGCTCGGAGATGCCGAGGGCGGCGATGCGGTCCCCGGTCATGGCGGGCTTCAGGAACTCGAGCTTCTGCTCGTGAGTGCCCACCTCGTCGATGATCGGCGTCGCCATGTCCGACTGGACGGCGAGGGCCATGTTCAGGCCCGCCATGTTGGAGCGGACGAGCTCCTCGAACCACACGACGGTGAACCAGTAGTCGAGCCCCATGCCGCCGTACTGCTCGTCCACGGACAGGCCGAGGAAGCCCATGTCGCCCACGCGCTTGAAGATCTCGTCGGGGAAGGCCTTGTTCCGCTCCCACTCCTCGGCGTGAGGGGCGAGCTCGGACAGGACGAACTTCCGCGCGGTCTCGCGGAACATCTGGTGCTCTTCGGTGAACTGAGGCTCGGTCATGGGGGCTCCGCGGGGGCGGTCGTAGAAGTTGATTGACGAGTCAATCATACGCAGGTGGCGCGAGGTTTTGTCTTCCGCGGTCACGCTCTCCGCTGCTGGTGCCTATCCCTCCCGAAGCGCGACTGACCGCGCCCTGGAGAAACGAACATGAGTTGGATCCGAAAGTCCCTGATCGCCGCCGTCGTCCTGGTCCCCGGAGTGGCGCTCGCCGCAGGCGAGGTGATGTCCGCCTGCGGGTGCGGGTGCGGCGCCTGCCCGCCCCCTGGTGGCTCGCTTGACAGGGCGGATGCTGGCGGGGTCGCCGGACGCCGAAGACGCGGCTCAGACCGCCCTCCTCAAGGTGTTCGAGCGGGCCTCGGAGTTCGACCCGGATCGGGACGCCCTCGCTTGGATCCTGGGCGTGGCGGCCTGGGAGTGTCGGACCTACCGCCGTCGCGCGCACCGCCGGAAGGACGCGCCGACGGATGGCTCGGTGCTGGATCGAGTGGAGGGGGAGGGGACCCGGAGGCCGAGGCGATGCAGCGCGAGGTCCTGGGCCTGCTGGAGGACACGATGGGGACGCTCAGCGTGGGGGACCGCGAGGCTCTCGCGATCTCCCTGGGCCGGGCGCCCCGAGGGGACATGGCACCCGCCACGTTCCGCAAACGACTTCAACGTGCGACCGAGCGGTTGCGCGTGGCTTGGAGGGAGACCCATGGTCGCTGACCTCGAACGTCGCGTACGTCGTGCCTACGAGGTGGGCAGGCTGGGCTCCGCCGCCCCCTGGGTGCTGTTGGCCGTGCCGTTCGCGGCGGTCTCCTTGCTCTCGACGCCGCTCCCCCCGGTGAACGTGGGGCTCGGGGTGCTGCTCGGCGCCGCGATCGTCGCCTTGCGCTGGCGGGGTCGGGGGTGGTCGCGCGGGATCGGGCTCGGTCTCGGGATCGGGCTCGTGCCCTTGGTGGTGCCCACGGTGGCGCGGCTTCAAGGCGCGTGCTGTGGGACGGGCGCCGCTGCCTGCAGCGCGGACTGCCTCACGGCGTGCGTCGTCGGGGGGCTGGGGGCCGGGGTGCTGCTCGGTGTCCACCTGGTGCGTCGGCAGACGGACAACGAGACGATCGTGTCGGCGGCCATCGTCGGGACGCTGGTCGGCACCCTGGGCTGCGTCGCGGGCGGGTTCACGGGGGTCGGTGTGCTCGCCACCAGCCTGGCTGCCGTGTCCATCGGCGGCGTGATGCTCCGCCCTGCTCCGAGGGGAACGTGAGGGAAGCCGAGCGGAGCCGAGAGAAACCGAGCGGAACCTGAAAGAAAGCCCGGACCCTCGTTGACACCCCGAGGAGGCGTCTCTATCTTCTCGCTCCCTGACGCCGAACGGCGCATGACGCGGGGTGGAGCAGCCAGGTAGCTCGTCGGGCTCATAACCCGAAGGTCGTCGGTTCGAATCCGGCCCCCGCAACCACTCAGAACGGCCCTCTCGACACCGTCGGGAGGGCCGGTTCGCTTGGGGCTGGAACAAGACGAACACGCCCGGTGTGCGGACGTGGTCGGCAGTGACGGATCCCCTTGCGACTGCGCGACGAGATCGTCTGGCTGGCGAGGCGGCGGAACGCGTTGGTTCATCGCGATCCATCCCTCGACCCCGGCGAGGCCGATGCAGCCGCACCTCGGACCGCGCTCGAACCATGTCGAGAACGGGCTCCTTATGACCAAGGAGTTCCACGCGCTGTTCGACCGGGGCCTCGTGACGGTCACCCCCGACTACGAGGTGCGCGTGTGGCCCGCGATCCGGGACACCTGGTCGAACGGGCGGCGCTTCTACTCCTTCGACGGGAAACCCATCCGAGAGCCCCAGCGGGCGGCGGATCGCCCCAGTCGCGAGGCGCCTGAGTGGCACCTGGCGGAGCGATTCGTGGCGTGACCTCGGTGGAGGGACTACTCCCTCAGAGCGCTCCCGTCGTGGAAGGTCTTCGCCCAGCAGTTCCATGCCCAATGCCCGCTGCGACCGCACCGCATGCACGCGTTCGAGTCGGCGTGGAGCCGGCCATGCACCTTCCCGTGGACTTCGACCAGGTTGGACGCGCGGTTGTTCGTCTTGTCCTTGTCGAGGTGGTGGACGTGGAAGCCGGGCCGGAGCTCACCGAACTTCTTCTCGGCCACGCGGCGGTGAGTGGATCGCCACCGCTTCGTGGTCGGGTCCTGGTACTCCCAATACCCCTTGGCGTTCTTACGCGCCGAATGTGAAGGGCTCGCCCTCGAGGCGCTTCGCCTTCAGTTCGAGGACGACGAGCTCGTCGTCCAGTGGCGTGGCAGGTACCGGCGCCTCTCGGACCTCGATCCGCGGATCGGGTTGGATTAGTTCGCCTCCAGCGCCTCGAGCGCTCTCTGCGCTTCGAGCAGCGCCTTGAGCTGCTTTGCCATCCTTCGCTCTTGTCGCGTGGGCCGAGTCACCCAGACGAGCAGCTCGCGTTCGATGGGACCGAGCTCCCCGGAGATCACTTCCATCGCGTCCAGGAGCTCGTGTGCCGTCGGGAGGTCGGGCCTGCCCTCCCCAAGAGCTCGCCCAAGGGCTCGACGGAGGGCGGGGAGGGCCATCTGGTCTCCATAGTCGGCGAGTCCCGCCGCCGCGACTTCGGGGTGTGTGTCCAGCAGCGAGAGCAGGAACTCGAAGCCACGAGGGTCCAAGAAGCCCCTGGCGGCGAGCTCGCCCAGGAGATCGCCGAGTCGGGGTTGAAAAACGTCCGACCAGTCCTTCCGGGCGACCGTGGCGCGGAACGCCTCCTCGGGGTGATGCAGGACTACTCCCCAGAGCCGCTCGTCGAGGTCCACCGTGGTCTCGCCCCTCAGGAGGACGTCGGTGAGGGTGGGGATTCCGGTCGAGCCGCCGATCTGCACCGCGAGCTCAGCCGCGAGGGCGGCGGTCCGCTGGAACCCGGGGTCCTCGATGTTCTCGTCGCGCTGGGCGTCGAGCACGATGCCGAGCAGACCGGGCACCGCGTCGGGACCCAGGCTCAGTACTTCCTGTGCGCCGAGGCCGTGGTGACCGCAGTCCGGAGCCAGCGTCGCAATCAACCACCCGCTCATCCCGTGCGACATGCCATCCCCCTGTTCGTCCAGCCTACTCCCCGGGGACCTCCCCTCCCCGAAGAATCTCACGGGGAGCCGGGGAGTGCACGACGTCTCGCCGGCAGGGCAGCTCTTCGCGCGACCCAGCGCCCGCCGACGTCCCGGGCGCTGCAGGGGACCGACAAGGTTCGACTTGCTGGGTAAGACGACTGAACTTACCATCTTGTCATGACGACGATCACTGTCTCCAGCAAAGGCCAGATCACGGTCCCTGTCGCCCTCCGGGAGGCCCTGAAGCTGCATCCGGGATCGATCCTCCAAGCGTCGATCGACTCTCAGGGGCGCCTGGTCCTGGTGCCTGATCTCTACGAGCCGGCAGACCTCTTCGAGGACCGCCCCGCGGTGTCGCGCGCGTTGACCATCGAGGAGATGGACGAAGCCATCGGTCGGGCCGTTCGGTGATCTCGGTGGACACGAACGTCGTCGTACGGCTCCTGGTCGGTGACGATCCCGTTCAGACCGCCCTTGCAGAAGCTGCGTTCCTCGAGCACGCAGCGGGAGAGGGTGTCTTCGTCCCCCACATCGTGCTGGTCGAAACCGCATGGGTGCTCCGCACGGGCTACGGGCTCGATCACCCGGTCGTGCATGGGCGCATCAACCGTCTCGTTCGAACCCGTGGGGTGTTCGTCGAGGACATCGATGTCGTCCTGACTGCCCTGGAGGAGTACGCTCGCGGAGTCGCGGACTTCGCCGACCTGCTGCTCGTCGGCACGGCGGCAAAGGTCGGCGCGCTTCCGCTGCTGACCTTCGATCGCAGACTCTCGACGCACGGCAACGCTGCCCTCCTCAGTTGAACTGGGTTCGATACTCATCCCACACACCACTCGCCGGTCCTCGAGCACCCGAGCGGAGCCCCCGTCCAGCCCAGCGACGGGGCGTCAGGAAGTCGCCCGCAGTCTGAACGCGGCTGCGATCACCGCGACGATGAACGGAGCCACGATCGCTTGGCCGACGACGGCAAACGGTCCGAGCAGCAGCGGAAGCAGCCCGAGGGCGTGAATCAACACCGCGATGGCCAGCGTCCTGGAAGGGTCCTGCAACACGGCCCGGACGCTGTTTCGGACGGCGACCATGACCGGTTGTTTCTCGATCGCAGCGAACGAGAAGGCGAAGAGCCAGAGCCAGGAGAGGGCGATCCCCGGGATGACGCCCAGGATGGTCCCGATGCCGATGAAGAGGGCCTCCATGTAGAAGAGCATGAAGAGCGGAGCGAACAGGCCGCCGCGAAACCCGGCGGCGAAGTCCGGCTTGAACCGTTCGCCGGTCTCCAGCGACTCGTCCAGCATGAGGTGCAGCCCGCCCCAGAAGGGGCCGCAGGTGATGCCGACGTCAGGACGGCTGCCACCTCGACGAGCAGGAACCCGGGCACCAGATAGACGACGTTCAGCCGGTACGCCCGGAACGCCTCCCTGAGGAGCGCGCCGACGTAGCGCGCGACCGCACGGTCGCCCGTCGCCGGGACTCCGGCCTTCACCAGCACCGGTGGATTGGAGAGCACCTCGTGCTCCTCCGTTGCGGGCTCGGCCCGATCGCGAGTCGATCTGCTCAGTACACCCAGCGACCTCGCCCACTCGCGGAAGTGGTACAGCGCGAACAGGAGGAAGATCCCCGGGACGATGAACTGGGAGACCGCCCCGATCGTCAGCGCGAGCAGCAAACAGCACAGGGCCAGCACGAGGCTCGACTTGATCGGAAAGTCGAGCTTGATCGACCCTCCGGCGGTGCCCTTCGCCTCGTTCACCGTGACCTGCCAGGAGAAGTAATGCGCGAGCCGTAGGCGCAGCTTCTGCGAGCTGTCCTTGATGTCGACGTCGATCGCGTCACCGACGGCGCGGGCGGCTCCACGGACCGGCGCCGTCCCCGCGACTCGACCTCCGACGGCCCGAAGGAGCCGATAGGTGCCGTACATCCCTGCGCCGAAGATCGCGAAGAGAACGATGACCACGTCGATGCCCGTCACGATTCACCTCGGGTACTGGCTGCGGCGCGTCGAATTCGCTCGACATAGCCTCGATGTGACCCCCGGAACGCCGGGTGGTGCGCATGAATCCAGCGGACCCCATCCCGCACCGTGGATGCATACGCGTCGCTCGATCGCACCCTCGGGAGCTTCGGCGCCGTCCACCCCAGGCGCCGCCGGAACAGCCAGAGCACGTTGCCCCCGATGACCACATCCGGCCCGATGGCCGCGATCTGGCTCCAGAGCATTTCCTCGTTCCGGTCGTACGCTTCCTCGAGTTCCCTCCACTGGGACGTCGACCCGCCGCCGGTCTTCTTCACGTTGATGACGGCGATCGAACGGAGTGCGGGGAGGTACTTCGAGGGCGACCCGTCGAAGTCGCCCAAGGGCGCCTCGGGTTCGAGCAGTCCGTAGCTGCCCTCCGCGACCGTGCGCCAGGTAGCCGTTCCGTTCTTGTGCATTCGGTGAGACCAGTCGAACAGGGTCACGCCGAGGCCCGCGCCCGCGTTGCCTCGCCACGTGCCGGCGGGGTTGTTCGTCTCCCGGAGAATCCAGAGGAGCCGCGGCACCGCACGCGCCCAGTGGTAGGGGTCGACCACGCCGTCTCGCATCCGCGTTCGCCGGCCCCCGTCGGGCGGCGGCTCCGTGCCGCGGTGGATCGAGCCGGCTCGCAGCCCGACCTGTCCCAGGGTGGCGACGAAGTAGTCGAACGCGGTCCCATCCCGAAACGGCTGCACGGGGGTATCGATCGACCAGCCGGGGGCAGCTCGCGGACCAGGCTTCGGGCGGATGAAGTGGTCGAGCAGCGTCGCGTCCTGGTCCGAGGAGAGTGTGGAGGCGCCCAGCACGGGGAGGTGACCGTTGCCCGCCCACACCAACGTGGCTGCCCGCTCCGGTGCGGCGGTGGACACGACGCCGATCCGTCGAGATGTGTTCGGCACCCCCGTAGTCACGTTCTCCGCCCGCCCATCAAGCCTCCCATCGCCCTCGTTCCCTGTTGATCGTGATCTCAGCCACGAACCTCTCCTCCGGCTTCCTCGCGCCCAAGTCCCGCAGCGCCTGAAGGATCGTCTCCATGGCCCCCATGCGGTCACGGAACTCGGAGGAGCGATAGACGATTACCAGGATGCTCCAAAGGCACCCGCGGGCACGCCGATCGCCCAGGGTTGCGAGCGCGCTCGCCGCTCGCCCCGGCCAGGCGACCAAGACCGCCGCAACCGGAGCGAGGAGCCGCGGATCGCGCTCCCCGTGTTCGATGAGCTTCATGAACACCTTGCCCACCAGCAACTCACGAGCCTCCTCCATCGCGGCCTCGAAGACCCGTAGTCCCGGCTCGATGGCGTCCGCGCCGCGCGCAGCGATCGCGTCCGCCGGCTCATGGAAGACCTCGGGACTGGGCCGCAGATCCGCCTCCGGCATGCACTCGAACAGGGTCTCGACCGGGACGGCAGGCTCCCACTCCGCGAGATCGTCGAGGGCGTCCAGCGCGGAGTCGCACGTGCCGGGGTCGTCCTCGTCTGCCTTGCGCACGACTTCGATGATCGACCGGAGCGTCTCGCTCCTCATCACCTGCGCGACGGCCGCGGCGTCCGGACCCTCGTCGAAGCTGCTCATGGGAACTCCATCGATTCTTCGAGGCCTGCGATCGCGTCCCGCAGCTCCGCGGCGAGCCCGACCATGCCCGCGTCGACGCCCTCCCTCTCGGGTCGTCTCGGCCGCTTGGTCAGCTTCCGAAGTCCTCGGGCGAACGATCGATGGACGGGGGCGCCGAGCGGAGTAGCTTGTCGCTTCGCTCGTTGCGCCCAACGGGTCAGGAGCGGCATGGCCCGGAGGTCGCCGTAGTCGAGGAGCGCCAGCGCAGCCACGACCCCGATCTCGTCGAGCGAGCCGACCAGGAACTCGAGTCCCGTCTCACGGCGGTCTCCCTGCGAGGCGAACAAGCCGAGCACCTCGCAGAGACGCTCATGCCCCCGGGGTCCGGCGTCGTTGCGTCGGGACAAGGCAGCGTCGAGGCCGGCTCCAGCGTGCTCCAGGAGCTCCATGGCTGCTGCCGACCCGAACGCCTCGTCCGTCTCCTGGTCCACCAACAGGCTCGCCAGGGCGTCCAGTCCTTCGCGACCGAGGAGCACGCCCATCACGCAGCGGCCGAGGCGGAGCTGCTGGAACTGGTCGCGGGGCGTGGGTCGGCGGGCCAGCGCGAGCAGCGCGGGGGTGAGGGCGGGGCCCAGAGCGTCGAGGTACGTCTTGACCGCGGCGGCGTCGCACTCCGCCGCGACGAGCACGCTCTCGATTCCTACCGTCGACATACCCCACCCCCCTCTTCGTCCAGCCTACTCCCAGCGGACCTCTCCTCCCCGAAGAATCTCTCGGGGAGCCGGGGAGTGAACATCACCCGAGTCACGATCGCGGCGACGTCCATCGCTCACGCCGCTCACGGTCACTCCCCGACACCTCGGGGAGCGCGGGGAGTTCTCTACTACTCCCCGGATCGCTCCGCGGCGTTGTCGGGGAGCGATTTCTTGAGACGGTTTTCGCGAATTGATCCCCTTGTAGGGGCGAGCACGAGCCTTCACGCACTCCTGGATGTCCGCGAGCTCCTTGAGGTGCAGGGCGCCGTACGTGGTGGACCCGACAGGGGTCAGCTTCTGGTTCTCGCCGTCGAGCCGATAGAGCGAGGTCATCGAGACTCCAGTTCGTCGCCTACTTGTCGAACGCCGCCCGAGCAGCCTCGAGGTCGAAGCCGTCGGGCTGCCAGTCGCCGAGCCACTCGCCCAGATCGACGTGCTCGTCGCCGTGGAGGTCCTCACCCGTCGCTCGGAAGTGCACCACTCGCTCGTAGCCCGGCCAGCCCCCGCAGTCCTCAGGAGGGCCGGATCGGTCGCCGTCCAGCAGCCGGCGCTTGAACGTCTCCTTGATGGAGCGGACGCCGATCAGCTTCACGTCGACCGCCCAGCTGTCGCCGAAGTCGTAGACGTACTCGCACCACTCGACCTGGTATTCGCCGCTGAAGTACGACAGCAGCTTCACGTACCTGCCGTCAGGCGTCGCTCGCCCGAAGACGCTCTCGTCGTCCGGGAGCCCAGCGAGGATTCGTGTGTTCCAGCCCGGGAGCCGGAACTCGTGCAGGTGGCAGTCCTGCTACCCGAACGCGTCCTGGATGGCGGCGTGGAGGTGTCGGAATGTAGACGTGGTGCGCACGAGCGTCCGCCGCCAGATTCGCGGCTGGAGATCCTGGAGGGCCAAGTCGAACTCGAAGTAGCGAGGCACGCGCCGATCCTGCCGGCTCGCCGAGGTGAGCAAACTGGTTCGCTCGAGGGCTATCGGCGCATGTCCCCCGCCAAGAAGCTGGATCGCGTCCGCGACCTCAACTGGACGCTTCAGCAGTTGGCGATCGCACGACCGTTGTCGTACACGAGTCTCCGCCGATCACCTTCCGAACGTGACGGCCCATCGCCGACCGACGTATCCTGAAGGCCTTCCTGCCGACGGGGGCCGCGTGATGATTCTCGAGTTCAACGCCGACGACTGTCGGGACCTGGCCTACGCCCTGGCGCCTCGGCTGGTGCCGGACAGTCCGCCTTCCCTCCTCCGCCTCCTCGGAGCGCTGAGCCTCGCCGCGACGGATGACCGGACGTCGCTCCGGGTCGAGTTGCAGTCGAGTCGACCCGGGGAGCCGGCCGAGGAGCCCGCTCGACCGACGGTTTCGCCCCCGGAGCCCGAGCCCGATCCGTTCGGCGGATGGTTGCCCAAGCGGGGACGACCCCGGCTGGAGAACGCGACGGCCTTTCTCGACCACATCGGCACCGCGGAGAGCACCGCGAACGTGGCACGGGCCCTCTGCTGCTCGACGCGGCAGGCACGGGTCGCCCTCAGCCTGGGAGTTCGCAAAGAGACCATCGAGCGCGTGGCCGGGGGGAGGTGGCGCCTTCGCGTCGGGCCGCCCCCGGAGGCTCCGACGCCCGCCCGCGTGTCACCGCCCGCGAAACCGACGAAGAAGGCAAAGCGCAAGCGCGAGAAGGTGGTGAGGACGGCGATGGGCTGGGATCTCGCGAAGTACGCCGGCCGGACGCGCGCTCACCAGGGGGCGGCGTACTTGGAGCTGGCGGGTGGCGAGGTGCACCAGAGCGAGCTCGCCGCCGCTCTGCAGACGAGCGTCGGCAACGTGAACAACGTGATCCGGTCGATGGTCGACCACGGGCTGGCCATCCGAGTCGGCGGCAGGAGCGGTCGGGTTCGGCTCGCGGAGCAGCGTCCGCCCGGGCCTCCACCCAAGCTTTCGGGGCTCTCCGCCCGGGTGTTCGGGCGGCTCCAGGCGGCAGGGGCGAACGCCCGCTCGGCCAAGGGCATCGCCGGTGAGCTCGGCAACCGCCCGCGGGAGATCGGGAACGCGCTCTCCGAGCTCGTCGAGCAGGGCATCGCCCTGCGCATTCCGGGTGACGGGACACCCACCTCGCCGGCAAGGTACAGGCTCGCTGCCGGTCGGTAACCCGACCCATCACGGCGGCGGCACGGCGACCCCGGGACGGCTCGAGAGTCCCCCCCGCCATCGCCGAAAGGCGGTGGTCACATCCCCGGCCCGTCTCGGGGCTCGCCAGTCGCCTGCACCCGGTGCCCTCGACGGTCTGTAGAGAGGTTGGCCGGGGAATCCTACGCTCCCGGACAAATTGAAACTCTGACTTTCGATTTGTATCATGGGCTCATGAGCCCGCCCGTTCCCCGGTCCTTGGTCGCCCCGCTGCGAGCCCTCGGCCGCCAGATGCCCGCGGTCATCGTCACCGGGCCCAGACAAGCGGGCAAGACGACGCTCTGCCGCATGGCGTGGCCGGATCACGCGTACCTGAACCTCGAACGACCGGATGTCCGGAGGCTCGCGACCGCCGACCCCGTCGCCCTCCTCGCCAGACACCCCGACGGCGCGATCCTGGACGAGATCCAGCGGGTCCCGGACCTCACCTCCTGGCTGCAGTCGAACATCGACGAGGACCCGCGCCCCGGCCGTTGGATCCTCACGGGCTCGGAGCAACTTACGCTCACGCAGCGGACCAGTCAGAGCCTCGCCGGCCGCGCGGCGTTCGCCCACCTCCTCCCGCTCGACTTCGAGGAGCTGCAGGCCGGTGGCGTGGTGCCGGACGGGGCGCCCGGACACGCGTGGACCGGCGCCGTCCTGCGCGGCGGCTATCCGGCTCCGCTGAGTCTGCCGGTGTCGCTGGACACCTGGCTCGCCGGCTACGTCCAGAGCTACCTCGAGCGGGACGTCCGCGACCTGCTGGCGGTGGGCGATCTCGGCCGCTTCCAGGACTTCCTCGGCCTCGCGGCGGGCGGGTCGGCGCAGACGGTCAACTTCACGCGCCTCGGCGGCTCGGTCGGCCTGACCCACCCGACGGCGAAGTCCTGGGTCGGCGTGCTGGAAGCGACCCTCGTCGTGATGCGGCTGCGGCCCTGGCATCGCAACCTCGGCAAGCGGCTGACGCGGACCCCGAAGCTCTACTTCTGGGACACCGGGCTCCTCTGCCACCTGCTCCGCATCCGAGACGCCGACCAGCTGCTGCCGCATCCCCTGCGGGGGGCCGCCTTCGAGACCTGGGTCGTCGCAGAGCTGCTCAAGATGCTGCACCACCGTGGCGAGCGGCCCGTGGCCTACTTCTACCGAGACCAGAGCGGCCTCGAGATCGACCTCCTCGTGCGGCGCGACGACCACTGGCTCGCCGTCGAGGTCAAGTCAGGCTCCACCATCGCGAGCGACTTCACCGCCGGCCTGCGACGGTTCCGTGAGCGCACCGGCGGCCTCCTGGAGGGGCTCCCGCTGAGACCGGTGCTCGTCTACGGCGGGGACGAGGCGCAGCACGAGTCGGGCGTGGACATCGTGCCGTGGCACAGCCTCCCGGAGCTCGCTGGTTCCTCCTCGGCCCGGGACGTAGGATGAGCCCATGCGGAAGCCCCTCTTCGACGACACCCCCCCCGAGGTCGAGGCGGTCCTCATCGAGGGCTATCGGCGCATGTCCCCCGCCAAGAAGCTGGATCGCGTCCGCGACCTCAACTGGACGCTTCAGCAGTTGGCGATCGCCGAGCTGCGACGGCGATATCCCGAGGACGACGAACGGACCCTTCGCCTACGCTGGGCATCGCGGAAGTTCGATCGGCCGACCATGATCGCCGCCTTCGGATGGGACCCCGGCGAAGGTGGGTGACGCCGACACCGCCGAGACCGCGATCCGGGCCCGCCGCTCCTTCAACCTCATCCACCTCGGCACGATGTTCAAGGTCGATGTCTTTGTCCCCGCCGGGGGGCCCTACGACACCAGGGCCATGCGCGATCGCACCACCGTCGTCGTACGCGAGTCGGCCGCCGCTCACCCTTCCGATCGCGACGGCGGAGGACACCGTCGAGCACAAGCTCTTCTGGTATCGAAAGGCAGGGCAACAGTCGGACAAACAGTGGCGCGACCTCCAGGGCGTCTTGAGGACGCTCGGCAAGAGCCTGGACCGGGATCGCCTCGAGCTCGCCTGCGCCGACCTGGAGGTGGCCGACCTGCTTCCCGGCGCATGGGCGGACGCCGCCTCCTCTGCAGGTCCCTGACGAGGCATGGTGCACGCACGGGATCGTCCGAGATCGTCGCTCCGGGCCCCGTTCTTGTCATCGTCCAATGAGGAGTTGAACTCCAGACCGGGGCCCGTCGCCGGCTACGGCCGGAGGTAGGTCCACAGGTCGGGAACGGCGGGCCGAACTGTCGCCGTGCACGCGGCCGCACCCGAACCCCGCAGGTCGAGCCCCAGCCTGGGCCCTGCTCTCCGGCCGAACGAAGCACAGGCGGAGGCGGCCTCCTCGATCCCGCCCCATGGCTTCGTGACGCCGGGGCCGTGCGTCCCGCACCAGCCGAAGCCGAGCCCGTAACTCGGGCTGTCGGCGTCGGTGAGCGACCTCAACAGTTCCAGCCGGTCGGCATCGACGCGCGGCAGAATCGCGTGCCCGCAACCCAGCCCGAAGAGAAAGTCCTGCCAGTCCATCGCGCGGACGTGTGGGCGGAGCGTCTCGAGGTCCCACTCAGGCCACCACGCGATCATCCCTGGAGTCGCCAGGTCTTCGGCGATGGCGATGCCGTACCCCTGGGCGAAAGCCGCACGCAGCGGGGCCGGGACGCGGGGAGCGAGGTCGATGAACGTTCCGTGCCGGTCCGAGATGCCCTCGCGTCCGCCGAGTCGCTCCGGCGTGCGATGGCTGCCGAGGGTCGTGAACACCTCCGTGACCGACCGGCCCGGCGGGGGCAGAGGACTGGAGTCGAAGGCGATCGCAGTACCGGCGAGCCCGACCACGAGGACCAGGGGCAGAGGGCCCCACCGCCGCGGCAGGACGGCTGGGAGCGCGCCGAGACATGTCGCGCCGAGGAGCAGGTAGACCGACCAGTACCTGGCGACCTCGTGCCCATCGGCAGCGGTGCGCGGGACCAGGGCCAGGACCAGCAGGCAATAGAGGGCAGCCCCCCCCACCCGCCGCAATGGCGTTGCGGGGGCGGATCGCGTCAATGTCAGGAGCACCGCTGCCACGATCAAGACCGAGCCTGCGGCCGACGCGGCCGCCCAGGGACCCGAATAGAGGTCCGCGGGGGCCAGGAGCGTGAAGGCACGGAGCGGAGACCACCCGAGGTCGGCGCCGGGGGAGTTCGCCAAGGCCTGTGAAGGAGCCCCCCACCAAGACCAGCCGATGTTGACCAGGGCGGTCGGTCCGCCGGGGAGCAACGTGCAGGGGACGAGCGGGATCAAGGCACCCTCGACCAACCTCCGTGCCGAGATCCGGGGGCGCGCCGCGACGATCAGCGCAGCGGCAGGGAGCGCTGCAAGAGCCAATGAGCTGAAGAGGAGGGCCGCTGCCAGGATGGCTCCGAGCCCCCGAGCCCTCCACGGTGTCTGCGGCGCCGAGGCGGCCAGAAAGAAGGTCGCGAGCAGCACCGACGCCTCGAGCGAGGTGCCCGTCACGCCGACGTTCTGGAAGTGCCAGTGAGGCCACATGAAGGTCACTGCCGTCCAGGCGGCCAGGGCACCGCAACCCATCTCGACGCGGCTCCGTCCCGCCAACAGGGCCGTCGCGCCACCCGTGACGCCGGCCGCGCCCGTCGCTCCCACGGCCGCCGCCAAGTACCTGCTCGCCAGGGTCGGCTCCAGCCCCAGCTGGATGAGCCCGCCGGCAGCCCGGGCAACCAAGTAGGAGCCGACCTCGAACCCGTGGATGCTGCCGGTGGCGACGCGCACCGAGTCGCCGTCGGCCATGGCCAGGGCCGGCAACAGGATGTCCCACTCGCCCTCGAACGCCGCGGCCCACCACTCCGCCGGAAGGACGAGTTGAAAGTGAACCAGCAGCCAGCCCACCGCCCCCGCGCCGGCGGCGACGACCGCGGCACGTCGGGTCGGTTCTTCGGTCACGGTGCTCACCGACGTCGCCGGGGGCCGAGCAGCAGGATGCTGAAGAACGCCGCCCCGGCAGGCGCGTCGGAGTGGCAGAAGTAGGCGACGCCGCAGCCGCCTCGAGTGCAGCCCTCGCCGACCACCAGTCCCCTGCCGCTCTCAGTGCCCGGGGTGGGTTCACCGCTGTCGTCGTCGTCGGTCGCGTCGTCGTCGTCTTGCGGTGGCGGGAGCGTACCCTCGGGGCAGATGTAGCAATCGACGTCGCCTGCGTCGCAGTAGGGGCTCGTGTACCCGTCGTGCTCCGGCAGGGACGGGTAGCGTTCCGGGTCCTCGTTGAAACAGTCGACGACGTCCGGGAATCCGTCGCTGTCCCCCGCCTCGCCCCAGAAGTCGTAGGTGCCGTGCAGCCCGCCACATCGCCAGCCGGATGCTCCCGGGGTCTGATCGCTCGGCTGCCCGAACCAGTCGGTGTCCCAGGGCCACGGCACGCTGAGCCGGCTGCTGAATGCCGGGGTGGGAATGAACTCGGCTGCTCGGTCCGGCGCGCAGACGTAGTAGCTCCCGTCGGGCGTGATGCAGTCTTGAGGGTCGACGTCCGGGCAGACGGCCGCGTATCGGTCGCACGCCGAAGCGCTCCGCAATGTCTCGGGTTCGAGAAAGGCGGCCGACTCGAAGACGACTTCCGGCCCGATCAACTCGAATTCGTAGGAGCCGCCCCGCGGGGCCCACGCGCCCGCCACTGGAGCGGCATTCGCCGTGCTGACAATCGAGCGAACGGCGGTGAGCAGCTCGACGACCGAAGGGTCGCCTCCGTCCACCAAGAGATTTCGGACGAGTGTCACGTCGGTGTTCTCTTCACCCGCGACGCGAAGGACGGCGGCGACGGCCGGATCCGCGATCGTGTTGTGAGCGAGCAGGATCTGGACGTCGCGCCCAGGAGAGTCCACGTAGATGGGCGTCGCCCCCAGGTTCTCGATGAACTGAGAGCGCCCTACGAAGAACAGAAGGCCCTCGCCGGGCGAGGCGACGTCCGAGTTCTGTCCCGCGACCCTCACGACTGCCGCGGGTACTCCGGATGTCGCCCCGTCGAAAGGATGCAGTCGCTCCTCGTACGGGACGGCAGGCACGCCCGAGCAAGTCGAATCGCCCGCCGGGACGTAGGTCGAAGCGCGCAGGTCGGGGTCGGCCGGGGCGTCGCTGAGCCATCGGTTTCGGCTGAAGGTCGTGTGCTGAAGCCCTCCGGAACCCCACGGGGCGGTCGTGGCGTGGTCGGGCCACTGGGCGCCCGTCAGGACGATGGGGGCCTCTCCTGTCAGCGCGTTCGCGACGAACGATGTGTTCCACACCGCGACCGGAGCGCCGGACACCAGGGCGTCGGCTTGAGGATCGACGATGTTTCCGTAGAACGCGCTGTCGTAGATCGCGAGCCGGAACCCGGTCCTGTCGAGGCGAACCAACGCAGGCTCGCCGGCCGTCCGGTTTCCGATCAGCTCCACCTCGAAGATTGCGGTGGAGCCTGAGGAACGGATCGCGGCTCCGTCACCACCCGCGATGCTGCCTTCTCGGATGTGCAGTTCACCGGCGGGGCCGGCCACCCCGTTCGCGAATGCGTAGCCGGCCCAGCCATGCACCGCGGACCCATTGAAGGTGAAGTCCCCGCCGCCCCACACGGATACGGCCGGTCGTGGGCCCGAAGCGCAGGTGTCGAAGTCGACCATCGGCCCGCTGGACTGCACTTGGCCGTCGGAGGCGATCTCGATCAGCGGCGTGGACGCCGAAGACTCCGGGGAGGGACACATGGGCCGCCCCAGGTGCATGACGAACGGCTCGCCGTACGTGCCTCCGCGGTTGTCGATGGAGAGGCTGCCGGTCCACAAAGCGTCGCCGTCGAGTGCGCCGACACCGAGGCAGACGTGTACCTCAGGCCGCTCTCCGCCGAGATCGGGGAGCGCCGCCGCTTCGACCAGGGCGTCCTCGAGGGTGGTGTGGAGGGTTCCGCAAGGAAGGCCGAAGCACGAAGGCGTCGGGCCGGGGTCGAACTCGGCGAGGCAGAGGACATGATCGGGGTCGGCCGATGCCCCCTCCGGGAGCAAGGCCAGAATCGCTGCCGCGGCCGCGGCCGGTCGGGTGTTCCTCCCCATCGTCGGGATTCTCGCACGATCGTGCGGGACTCCAGGGCCCCCGAGTAGGATCCACCCCGGTGCCGCGTCCTCCGCTCCGCCTCGCTCGCCCGCTCGACTCGGTGCGCTGGAACCGCGACCGGCGGGGCCACGTCGAGTCCTGGTTCCTCAAGGCCAACGACCCCGTGGATCCGGGTCGCGCGCTGTGGATCAAGTTCACCCTGCTCGCCCCGCGTGAGCCGTCGACGGAGGTCCCGGTGGCGGAGGTCTGGGCGATCCGGTTCGACGGTCGGGGAGGACACCACCGCGCAGGGAAGTCCACTCACGCCGTGGCGGAGTGCACCCTCGGGGAGTCGGGCGTCGACCTCACCTTCGGCGGCTGCGTCCTGCGGCCCGACCACTCCACCGGGGCCGTCGGCGAGGGCGACGGGCGCATCGCCTGGGACCTCCGCTGGGACCGGGCCGGTCAGCGAGCGTCGTTCGGGTTCCCGGCCCGGTGGATGTACGAGCGGGCCTTCCCGAAGTCGAAGACGTACACCTCGTGTCCGACCACCTCCCTGCGCGGCACGCTCTCCTTGGGCGACGAGACCTGGGCGCTCCACGGCTGGCCCGGGATGCTCGGCCACAACTGGGGACGCACCCACAACCCGCGATACCAGTGGGCGCAGTGCTCGATGTTCCGGCCCACGGCGGGCGGCGACCTCCTCGAGGACACCTTCTTCGAGGGCTTCTCCGCGCGCGTGGCCATGGGACCGCTCCTCACGCCCTGGCTCACGGGGGCGGTCGTGCGCGTCCGCGGCGAGGACCTCGCCTTCAACCACCTCCTCGGCCTCTTCAACCCGTCCGCGCGGCCGGGTCGGTTCGCGTGGAGCCTCGAGTCGCGCCGAGGCAGGCGACGGCTTCGCTGGACCGTCGCCGCGGCGCCCGAGGACTTCGTAGGGCTGCGGTACTTCGACCCCGGGGGTCGCGAGAACCAGTGCCTCAACTCGAAGATCGCCGACTGCCGGCTCGAACTCTGGAAGAGGGAGGGGCGCGGCTGGGTCCCCGAAGCCGACCTCACGGGGTCGCAGTCGTGCGCCTACGAGGTTCTGAACCTCGCCCCTCCGCACGGAGTCTCCATGCAGGTCTGACGGCCCCCCGACGCCGGCCCGGTGCAAAAGAAAGTGGACGTCTACACATTCATGTGTATAGATGAACACACCGGGCACGCGTACTTAACCCGGGGAGTGTGGAGCAGGCATGCGATTCAGCCGAATCCGACGAGACGACCAAGGGGGCTACGCGCTCCTCCTCGTCCTCGTGGTCAGCGGAGTCCTCGGAGTCCTGGCCCTCGCGTCGGTGAACAAGGCCGCTCGCGACGCGACCAGCGCAGGCACGCACGTGCGGAGCGTGGAAGCCGCCCACAACGCAGTCAGCGGCCTCGAGCACGCCCGCCAGCTCTTCGTCGACGGCGACTACGACCTCGCCGAGGAGGCCCTCAGCGTGGCCGCCCTCCCCACCCGCTGCGCCCCCGGGTGGATCGGCACCAGCGGCAACCAGGTGGAGCGACCGCAGTCCATCGACGGCGTCGAGATGAACTACTCCGTGGACCTCTGCTACGCCGCCTGCTCCTCCGCGGGCCCGGGCAACGACCTCGCGGCGGGCTCCACCGGCGGCAACTACGTCGTCGGCGTCTCCCTCGACGTCGTCGCCGGCGGCGGCGGCCCCCGGGGCTCTCAACACGTGAACGCGGGAGGAATCCTCCATGTCTCCACGACCACCTCTGCCCCCTGCAACTGACATGAGCATCCCTCCCCGCCTCCGCCTCTTCCGTCGAATCGCCCTCTGGGCGGCGACCCTCCTCCTCGCCCTCAGCGCGCCCGCCTGGGCCGACGACGACTCGGACAGCGACTCCGACTCGGACAGCGACTCGGACAGCGACTCCGACAGCGACTCGGACAACGACTCCGACAGCGACTCGGACAGCGACTCCGACAGCGACTCGGACAACGACTCCGACAGCGACTCGGACAGCGACAGCGACTCCGATTCAGACAGCGACAGCGACTCCGACTCGGACGCCGGCAACGGCAACCCGGGCCGCGTGACCATCTGCCACAAGCCCGGACGCCCAAACGAGCACACCCTCACCGTGGCCGCCCCCGCGGTGCCGGCTCACCTCCGCCACGGCGACTACATCGGCGCGTGCACGCCCCAGGGCGACGACGACGACGACGCCGGTGACGACGACGCCGGTGACGACGACGACGCGGCCGACGACGACGACGACGACACCACGGTGGTCGACACCGGCCCCGCCGTGGTCTTCCTCATCGAAGACAGCGACCGCATGCAGGCCCCGTGGGGCGACGCCTCGGGCAACGCGTCGCGCTGGGACCACCTGGTCGAGGCGATGTCCAACGTGATCGACGCCGCGCCCGCGAACCTCCGCATCGCGATCGTGATGACCACCAACGGGACCGGCGCGGAGCAGGACGGCTTCCAGCGCGTGGCGAGCTTCGACACCACCCGCGCCCAGAAGATCGCGGCCCTCTCGCAGGTCCCCGCCATGGGCGGCTCGGACCGCACCCTCGCGTCGTCCTACTCCGGCGTCATCGAGAACTGGTTCGACCGCACCTCCGGGAGCTCCGCCTGGTCCAGCCCGTTCGACGGCAGCTGCGACGAGGTGAGCGTCGTCGTGGTCGCCACCGACGAGGGTCGAAACGACGACGACGTGGTCGACGGCCGCTCCACGACCAGCCTCACCGACGACGTGGTGTGCGGGAGCGACGCCGAGGACGACCCCCACTGTCGCCTCGACAACGTGAGCGCCTACGCCTACTGGGAGTACGACGCCCCCATCGCGGGCACGCACTCGGTGCGCACCCACTCGCTCCTGGTCGACTCCGGCGCGGCCTCCGCCGACGCCGAGGCCCTCCTGAGAAACGCGGCGGTCGCGGGCTCGCCTGACGGCTACTTCGGAAGCGTCGGCAGCCCCTCGGTCCTCCAGCCGAAGCTCTGGAACGCCGTCACCGGCGCGGCCGACACGGGCCCCAGTCGCGGCGCCGTGACCCTGTCTCCCAGCGGCGACGCCATGTTCGCCAGCTACTCCACCAGCCAGGCCGGCTCCCCCCTCCGCGCGGGTCACCTCCTGCACTTCGAGATCGACGACGACCCCACCAGCTCGACCTTCGGCGCCGTCGTGCAGCACAGCGGCCCCCTGGGCGCGAAGTGGGACGCCGGGGCCCTCCTGGCCGCGCGGCCCGCCACCGCCGGCGAGCTCAACCCCGCGACCCTCGGCACCGGGCGCGCCCGGACCGGCCTGATCCCCGGCGCCCAGGGCGGCATGTACTCCGAGTTCGCGCCCTTCGACGCCTCGGGCGTCGCGTCCGGCGACCTCACCTCGCTCCTCATCGACGAGGTCCCCGCTTCCGCGAACGGCTCCTGCGCGTCCCTGCCGTACGACTACGACTTCGACTGCGACGCCGACGCGGACGACGCCCAGATCCTGATCGACTTCCTGCGCGGCGTGCCCACGGCCACGTTCCGCGGCAGCACGACCATGCGCGGGTACTCCCGCCTCGGCGACCCCGACGAGAGCCGCGCCGTGGTGGCCCTGCGTCAGCCCCCCGTGGGGCCCTCCCGCACGTCCTTCGGGCAGTACCACGCGAAGCTGGCCCAACTGCCCGGCATGGTCTACCTGGCCTCCGACGCGGGCGTGCTCCACGGCTTCAACCTGGACACCCCCGGCCGCGAGGGCTCCGAGTCCTGGTTCGTCCTCCCGCGGGCGAAGGCCAAGTGGAACCCGGCGCGCAGCTACGAGTACGAGTCGAACCGCGCCCAGGACCTCCTGCACGACGGGCGAACCCACGTGGGCGGCGGCCGCCTGAACCTCCAGCACGTCTGGCTCGACGGGTACATCACGGACCTGCCCGGCTGCTCCGGTCCCCGCTACGACGCCTCCGAGCGCGACGGCCTGCCCGACGCTTCGGGCTGTGAGTGGCACCGCGTCCTCGTCTGGGCCGGCGGCTCCGGCTCCCGCCACACGTACGCGGTGGACGTCACCAACCCCGACGCACCCCGCTTCCTGTGGGAGCGCACCGACGACGATCCCGTCACCGGTCGGGGCCGCGGTCGCGCCGTGGGCGTGCCCGCCGTGGCGGCCTTCTACGACGCCTCCTCGTCGCCCGCCGCCCTGCGCTGGCTCACCGTGACCTCCGCCGGCTCCCAGGGGCCCTACGCGACAGCCACCGGCGACGCCCTGGACTGGGCCCAGGCCGCGGTCTACGTCGACGACATCGAGGACTCGCTCCAGGTCCCCACGACCTACCCGACCGAGGGCTTCCCGGTGCCCGCGCCCGGCCTCGTCAGCGAAGACGGCGCCGCCGACGCGTTCCTCGAGTACGACCCGGCGACCGACCAGGGCCTGTACGGCAGCCCCGCGCTGGCCGACCTCGACGGCGACGGCTCGGTGGACGTGGGCTACGTCGGCGACTCCCGCGGCTACGTCTACAAGATCCGCTTCCACTCGGATCAGCCGCTCGCCCCGGACATCTGCACCTTCGCCACCCCCGCGGCGGGCGACGGCGCGCGGTCCATCTACCACCCGCCCAACGTCTTCTTCGACGCCTCGGGCAACCTGCAGGTGTACTACGGCAGCGGCAGCCCCCTGGACACCGACGACGCCCCCGGCGGCCTGTACGCCCGCACGGACCCCCAGCCCTACGGCTGCGTCCCCTCGGAGCCGGCCGACTGCGCCTCCACCGGCGGCCTCTTCAACGCGGACGGCTTCTACGGGTTCACGGGCAGCGGCGAGCGGCTCGCGGGGAACACGTCCCTTCAGAACGGGCGCCTCACGTTCGGCACCCGCGTGACCGACGGCACCTCCTGCATCGGCGAGTCCAGCCGCATCTACGCGGTCGACGTCACCAGCTGCGCGGGCGGCATCTACGACTACCAGGGCGACGGCTACACGGTGCACAACTCGCTCTACACCGAGGTCGCCGGACGCGTCTCCAGCCCGACCTTCGCCAACAACCGCCTCTACACGATGGTCATCGACGAGGCGGGGATCGACGCGGAGAGCATCATGGACAACTTCGCCATCGCGCCCGCGAAGCACGATGGCGAGGTCTTCATCTCCACGCGCTCGCGCTACTGAACGCCCTCGACGCGGGGTCCGATGTCGACCCCGACGTCGTCGCCCGCGAGCCCCGCGTCCGTCGATCCACGCCGCCGGTCCGGCCCGAACGAGTACAGGACGATGCCGTCGACCGCGCCGTCGCAGACGTGCCGGAGCCAGTACGGGTTGTTCCAGGGGTCCAGGAAGTACCTCCGCCTCGTCTCGTCGCCGTCGAGCGCGTGGAAGGCGCCCCCCACGAACGCGCCATGAGCGTGCTTCTCCACCCAGGTCCAGACCCGGATGTGGCTGCCGCATCGCGACGGTGACTCGCCGTCGCGATCGGCCTGCGTCGTCCAGTCTTCCCCCAGCGCCTCCGCCTCGGCGGCGGCCCGCGCGACCCGGTCTTCGTCGCTCCCGTGGATCAGGAGACCCAGGAGCGGGGGCGCGGCGACCCCCACCGCGACGCAGAGGCCCGTGGTGAGGGCGAGCGCGGCGTCCAGGGGGAGCGCCGGGGCGGGCCGGAAGTCCGCGCGCGGCTCGACGCGGATCGCGATGGCGAGGAAGAGAGTCAGCGCGAAGAGGCACTCGGCGACCTCGCCGGAGTACTTGAAGGGGTAGAGCGCCAGGAACAGCGCGACCGCGCCGAAGGCGGGCACCAGGCTCACCGGGAGCACGACCACGCCGAGCCGCTCGAGCAGCTCCCGCGCCCGGGACGTGTACCGGTCCACGAGGGGGAGCGCGACGCCGTAGACGACGAGGATCATCAACAACAAGTAGCGCGTGCGGATGAGGTCCTTGAACAGGTTGTGGACGTTGAATTCCTGCTGGGTGTTGTGCTCGAGGAAGTACTCGGGCGGCTGATAGGCCATCAGCCGCTGCCCCCACGAGATCTCCTCCCCGGCGAAGAAGACGCAGAAGGCGGTCAGGCCCGCGAGGAACCAGGGGAAGGGCCCGTCGCTCCGGATCCCGCGCAGCGTCGCGCGGCCCGCGAGGAGCGCCGCGGGGATCAGGACCATGACGGTCGCCCACTCGAGGGGGCCGTCCTCCTGGACCACCCGGTGATAGGCCCCGCGATCGAGCACCGCGATGGTGATCACCATCAGCAGCGCGCTGAAGACGACGCCGTTCGCGACGAAGGCGAGGCGGAGTTCTTCGAGGTCCGTGCGAACGCTCACACCGAGGAGTCTACGACGGCGCCTCGGCCAACTTCCGCTCCTGCGCCACCCGCGCCTTGAGCGTCTTGCGCAGCTCCTTCGCGCGGGGCCCGAGGGCGCGGTCCGCGGCCTCCCCGAACCGCTCGGCGGCGCCCGCGTGGTCCCCGGCCCCGCTGAGGATCACGCCGAGGCTCTCGAGCACCCGGATCTCGCGGGTCGCGTCCTTGCGCGAGCGCACCGCCCCCAGGGCCTGCTCCAGGGCGCCGCGGGCCCCGTCCAGGTCGCCCTGGGACGCCTTGACCTGGCCGATGTTGTAGAGCACGTCCACGAGCAGCGCGGCGTCGCCCGCGTTCTCGGCCGCGCTCTTCGCGCCCTCGAGGAACGTGATCCCCTCGTCGACCTTCTTGGCGATCACGGCGAAGAGGCCGCAGTGATACAGGTCCACCTGCTCCTGGTTCTCGACGCCGAGCTCGCGCGTGAGCTCGAGCGCGTGCTTCGCCATCTCGAACGCGGCGTCTCCGTTGCCCGCCGCGGCCTCCGCCTGGCAGAGCAGCCGAGCGGACACGCGTTCGCGGGGCATGCTCCGCAGCGCGCGGCTCATCTCCAGGGCCCGACGCAGCATCGCCACTACGTCCTTGCCCTTGCCGAGCATCAGCGAGGCCTCACCGCCGTTCAGCATCGCCTCGAGGGTGAGGACGAGGTTCCCCGAGGTCGTCGAGAGCTCGACGGCGCGGTGGAACAGGACCTCCGCGCGCGGGATCTTGCCGTCGGACTTCGCGAGGAGGCCCTCGATGTACTGCGTGTGCGCCTTGACGGGCGGCAGGGTCGACGTCTTGCCCGCCTGCTTCGCGAAGTCCTTGGCCGCCTTCCGGTCCCGCATGTTGAGCGCGACCATGGCGAGCTGGTTGAGGGTCTCGGCGGCGCGGCTCGGCGCCTTGGCCCGCTTGAACCCCTTGAGGGCCTGCATGCCGTGCTTCCGGGCGCCCGGGAAGTCGCCGTTGCGGATCGCGATGCGGCAGTCCAGCAGGTGGAGGTGGGCGAGGGTGACCGCGTCCCCGGTCTTCTCGGCCCAGGCGCGGGTCCGCTCGACCGCCGCCATCGCCGTCTCGGGGGACGCGCCGTTGACGCCTCGCTCGGCGAAGCCCGTGAACAGCATCCGCGGGAGGGTGTCCGGCCACGGGGAGTCGTCGAAGGTCTCGACGAGCTCGAGGGCGAAGTTCGTCAGCTCCGGCCGATCGGTGGACATCGCCATCGTGAGCAGGGTGCGGGCCCCGCGTGAGTCCTCCGCGAGGGTGTAGAGCGCGGCCGCGCGGGCGATGTACTCGAAGGCCGCCGGGGCGTAGGACTGCAGGACGATGGTGGCGAGGCCCTTCGCGGTGTCCGCGGCCTTCTCCTTCCAGTCATCGGGGGCGTTGTCGAGGTACCACTGCCGGTGGAAGGCGTAGCGGAACCTGTACGTCCAGGTGCCCAGCGCCTCGTGGTAGCGACCCTCCTCCACCAGGTGGGGCATGGCGTCGAGGGCGTCGTCGACCTCGTCCTCGCCCGCGTCCAGGTACGTGCGCACCAGGGCGGCGGTGAACTCGAGCCCCTCGAACGCCGCGACGTGCAGCACCTTCTCGAGCAGATCGACGGAGATCAGCTCGTCCTCGTCCTCGTCCCCGGCAGGCGCGGCGGCTTCGCCTTCGTCCGCAGCTTCGGGCGCGGCGGTCTCCTCGGCGCCGGCTTCGGCCGCGTCGGGCTCCTCGTCCTCTTCGGTCTGCTCGTTGGGGATCGGCACCAGCACGTCCAGGTCGACGTCCTCGATGTCCGTCAGCGAGTACCCGCTGTCGTCCCACGTGATGGTCTCGTCCTCCTCGAGGGCGTCGAGGATCTCGTGCAGCGTCTCGGGGTGCCCGCCGGACATGGCGTGGACGCGCTCCGCGAGCCCCTCGGGGAAGGAGGCCGGCCGGTAGGTCTCGGACAGGATCTCCCCCACCTGCTCGGCCGTGAGGGGGGTCGGATCGATGGGGGTCGCGGCCGGGAACAGGGTGCGGATGAACGTGCGCGGCCCGGGCTTCGAGTCGTCGGGGCCCTCGCCGTAGATGTTCTCGCCGGGGGCGACCAGGAACAGCATCCGCCAGCTCATCGCCCGGGCGCGGCCCACGAGGGCGCTGAGGAACGTCCACCAGCTGGGGGAGACGACGTGGCCGCAGTCGTGCAGATCGAAGATCCAGCGGCCGCGGGGCGCCACCGCCTCGAACGCGTTCAGGAGACCCAGGTACGGGTTGTCCGCGGGCAGCTTGATCTGGAGGTTGGACTGGTTGGGGTTGTCGCCGAGCTCCTTCAGGCTCGCCGCCATGCCGTACAGCCCCTCCCGGGTGCGATCGTCCGGGGCGGCGAGGCCCGCGTCCGTGAGGATCTCTCCCGGGTCGCCGTCGAAGCCGCGGGCGCGGCTGAGGCCGGTGACGACGCCGCCGTAGGTGCGGAGCAGCAGCCGAACCCCTTCGTCTCCCGCCTGGGCGTGAAGCCGCAGGACCGTGGCCTGATCGTCGTTCTCTTCGAGCGCCTGGAGGAAGTGGCTCACGACGGTGCGCCGTCCCGTGCCACCGCGGCCCGCGAGGATGGCGGCGCGGGGGCCGTCGGCCGAGGCCGTCCACAGCTCGAGCAAGGCGTTGACGAGGGGGCGCCGGCCCACGATGGGGCGGTCGGATCGTTCGGTCATGGGGAAGTCCCGGGGGATTGATGAAGGGACGGGATGATAAGGAAGGCACGCGGTAAGATCCACGGGTGAGATCGCCCGCCCTGTTCGTGTGCGCCCTCCTCGTCGGGGCGTGGCCTTCGGCGGGCTGCCCCGGCGCGAGCGCGGGCTATCTCGACCGCGACGCTCGCAACGCCGTGGTCTGCCCGTCGGCGATGGACTTCGTGCCCGCGGGCCCCTTCCGGGCGGGGGCGACGCGCGAAGAGGTGGAGCTTCCCGACTACGACGCGGACATCCCGCGCGAGCCGCGACCGCCCGGCGAGTTCACGACCGAGGCGTTCTGCATCGATCGGTTCGAGTTCCCGGGGGAGGGCCGGAAGCCGGTGGCGGACGTCACGTGGCTCCAAGCCCGCGTCACCTGCGAGCTCCTGGGACGGCGGCTCTGCACGCAGGACGAGTGGGCGAAGGCCTGCGGCGGGGTCCTCGGGGACCTGTACCCATACGGGGACACGTTCGTGCCCGGCCTCTGCAACGCGGACGTCCCCACCGAGGGCTCCTACGACCGCACCACCCCCGGCGGCGCCTACCCGACGTGCGCCGGGCCCTACGGAACCCAGGACCTCGAGGGGAACCTCAGCGAGTGGGCCGAGGACGGGCCGGACCCGGGCGGACACGGGCGCTGGGTGCTCGGGGGCACGATGTGGCCGGGGGTCTACGGGCGCAGCTGCCAGGCCCGGCACGCGCACCCGCAGGTGGCGCCGGTCTCCGGGGACGACGGCTTCCGCTGCTGCGCGGACCCCATCGACCCGAGCTGAGGGCCGCGTCCCGCGCTCACGGGAGGGGCGGGGTCGTTCCGGCGGCGGCCTCGGCCTCCAAGCGCCGCGCCCCCTCCCGGGTCGCCTCCGCGTCCGGGTCCTGGTCCCACAAGTCGAGGGGGAGCCCCTGGGCCCGCAGCCCCATGCCGATGCCCCGGGCGATGGCGGCTCGCTCGGCGTCGTCGACGCCCGCCAACACCGATCTGCGCGCCCCGGGCCGATCCGCGGCGAACACGGCGAGGCCCCAGCCGAACGCCTCGAGGCGTCGCGTCGTGCGGAGGCGGGGGACCTGCTCGGCCGCCGCCCGCGGATCCACCGGGTGGGGCGGGGGACGCATGAGGAGGTCCTGCCCGGCGCCGCTGCCCGCGACGAGCCGGAACGCGTCGGTGTCCTCGGGGCGTCGACGCAGGAAGTCGTTCACGGCAGGGGCGGTCTCGTACGTCACCTTGCCCACGTCCTGCGTCGCGTAGACGCGCGGGTGGTACGAGGAGAACGCGGGGATCCGGCCGGGCTCGAAGAGGTCCGCCTGCACCACGCCCCCCGGGAGGGCCCAGGCGAGCACGGCGCCGACCGCCACGGCCCGGCGCAGTCCGCCTGCCTCGAACCACCGCGCCGAGGCGACGGCGACCACCACGGCGATCAGCGGCCAGAGCGGCAACAGGTAGCGCGCGGGGACGGCCGGGCGCTGGGGTGACAGGGTCGCGACCAGGGCGAGGTGGAGCGCGGCCGCGCCTGCCAGGATCGCGATCCGGCGGGCCGACGGATCGCCTCGCAGGGCCACGATCGTGGCGCCCCCGGCGATCCCCGTGAGCACGACGTCCCCGGCGCCCGCGAGGGGGAACAGGTGATGGGGGACGACCCGCAGGGGGAGCAGCGCGGCGACCGTCGCCGAGTCCAAGCCGGCCGCGGCCCACAGACCCGTCGGGGTGTTGCCGGGCGTCTCGGTCACCGACGCCGTCCAGGCGCCCCCCAGCGCCATCCAGGCCACCACGAGGGCGACGGCGACGCCCGCAGCGACCAGGGTGTCCCGGACGGCTCCGGGCGATCCACGTCGGTCGACGGCCCAGCCTCCGGCGAGCGCGGTCGCTGCCCCCAGGGTGATCCGCCCCACGCCCACGCACGCGCCCAACGCGACGCCCACCCAAGCGGCGCCCCGGAGCGCGGGCCCGCCGCGAAGGACGGCCCACGCCGCGACCCCCAGCAGCGCGGCAGCCTCGGGGTGGCTGCCCCAGGCGATCGATCGGCCGCTGAGGGCCGAGGGCGGGCAGAACCACAGGAGGGCGGCCGCGGCGGCTGCGGCACGCCGACCGCCCAGTCGATCAGCGACGGCGGTCCAGGCGAGCAGGCCGACCGTCGCGAAGGCGATCGCCACGGCCTTCAGCGCGAGGTACGAGCCCGCCCCGAACACGAGCGCCAGGGCGGCGTAGAGCAGGGCCACCACCAGGTAGCCCCCGTGGGGCGCGTTGGGCCCGGCGCGGACCTCCCGGAGCACGTGCTCCAGGGTCACGGGCTCCCCGGTGGCCCAGGCGTCCCCGAGGGCCATCACCCCGACCTCGGCGAGGTCCGGCTCCCCGATGCGATCGGCCGACGCGAGCACGATCAGCAGCTGCGCTCCGAAGAAGAGCAGCCCCAGCGCGGCGTATTCGCCCCGCTTCATCGCGGGGTCCGGTGACCGAGGGAGGCAAGCGCCCCAAGCGCGCGCAGCGGAGCGCAGCGGAGCGGAGTTCGGGGGTGGTGGAGCGGGGCCCCCGGCGACAAATCTCTGATTTGTCGAGAGGGGTGCATTACAAGAACTTGTAGAAGGCGCTGAGGACGGCCGCGGACGCGGCGGCCATGGAGAGGGCGGTGATCCACACGAGCACGACGGCCCGCTGGATGTCGGTCGGCCGCGGGGGCTCTCCACCCTCGGGGCCCCGAGCCTCGGGTCCGAGCCCGAGCCCGCGCGCGACGACGGCAGACAGGCGCAGCTCGGGGGGTTGGTCCGCCTGGTTGAGCCACCCCGCGAACGCGGTGCGCTTGTTGCCGCCGACGACCGGGAAGATCGTCTGCATCAGCAGCGCCCCCCACCACCCGGCGAAGGTGCCCACGACGGTGTCCGCGGCGAGCGCCGCTTTGTAGAAGGGGTCGTCCGGGTCGCCCTCGGCGAAGATGTAGGACCCCAGCTCCCGCGCGGCGACGGCGCCGGTGGCGATCGTGGGCCCGAACAGCACGAAGACCAGCGGCAGCAGGGCCCCCTCGAGCAGCGCGCGGCTCATGCGCGCGATGGCCGCCCCGGCGATGTCCTCGTCCGCGAAGCTGACGGCATCGGTCCCCATGGCGACGAGGCGCTCCCGCGCGCGCCGGGGCGCCTCGGCCTCCAGGTCGGCCTGCACGAGGCCCGCGTCCGTCGTCATTCGGCGGAGGCGTAGGATCCCGAGGGTGATGAACGCGTGGGCCGCGAAGAGGCCCTCCATCTCGAACATCGACCACGCGAGCGTCTCGATGCCCCAGGCGAAGAGCATCGCCACGCCGACCACCCAGACGACCCACATCACGCCCGCGAGCTTCGGTGAGCGGCCCAGGGACGTGCGCGCGATCAGCTCGAGCCGGCGCCCCGCGAGGGTGATCTGCTCGGAGAAGTGGTGCCGCTTGCGGAGGTCTCCGAAGAGCGCGTCGAGCAGGAACCCCAGCAGGGGCGCGAGCCCCATCCAGGTGGGAAAGTCGTCCATCGAGGCGGGGATCCTAGAGCACCGGAGCGGCCGCCGCCCTTCGGCTCCCTAGAAGCGCGCCTGGACGATGAAGTTGACGCCCAGCGCGCGGGCGCGCGCCTCGTCGAGGACCCGCACCCCCAGGTCGCCCCCCGTCGCGCCCTCGTCGCGCACCACCTTCGTCTGGTTGAAGTCGTTGACGAACGAGACCTGGCCCACCACGGCGAGCATGTCCGACAGCGCCCAGCCCAGGGAGGCCTTGAGCGCGAGGATCGTGAACGGCTCCTGCCCCGGGGGCATGATCTCGTAGTCGTTGGCCTCGCGGATGACCTGGGTCTGGCGCGTGCCCCCGACCTCGGCCGCGCGGAAGGCGGCGGGCTGCATGAGCCCGATGACGAACGACGGCGTGAGCTTCGGCTTCTCGATGAAGAAGTCCCACCACAGCGCCCCGTAGACCTGCGGCGTCTGCTCCGTCTCGTTCGCGAACGACAGGTAGGGGATCAGGCCCGGTACGTTGAACACCAGGAAGCTGACGTCGCGGTACACGACGTCCACGCCCACCCGCATGTTCTTCAGGAAGCGCACCTGGGCGGTGATGGCGCCGGTGAGGGCGTCGTCCAGCAGCTCCTCCTCGGGAGAGTCGGCGTTGATCAGCGAGCCCCACAAGGCCGTGAACTCGCCCGAGATGCCGAACCCGAAGGCGCCCTCCCAGTTCGGGACGAACGACACCTTCTTGCGCTGCTCCGGGTCGTTGGTGATCAGCTTCGTGTCCGGGGACGCGCCCATGGTGTGATTGACCGTGAACATGACCCGGTGGCTCGTGCCGAAGGCCTTCACGGGCGTCGATCGGAAGGGGTCCTGACGGTACGTGCCGCGGCCGAAGTAGCCGCCCCCGAAGTCGTAGGACACCCGCGCCTTGCGGTCGCCGACGGGGAACTCGACGTTGGGTCCGAGACCCCCCAGCACGCCCCAGTAGTTCTCCACCTCGTTGTTGTCCGCGCGGAGGCTGAGGAGCGACTTCGCGCCCACGAAGAAGTAGAAGCGCTCGAGGTCGACGTCGAACTTCATGCCCGGCGCGGGGCGGCGGTTGCGCGCCCAGATCCGGTTCCCGCCCCACGTGAGGTCGTAGGTGTAGCCGAGGCGGAACTTGTCCGAGTTGTAGGGCCACGCCGTGAAGCGGACGTGCTTGCCCCGCTTCTCCCGGTTGAACCAGAAGGTGGCCGAGACGTACGAGCCGTCGTCCGCGAACCGCCCGATGAGGGCGTTGTCGTCGGGATCGTTGGAGAGCTCGAACTCCGCGACGAAGGCCGCCTCGGTGTCCACGAACGGCAGGAAGCCGGGGGAGTGGGCGTACACCGACAGGTGCGTCTCGCTGACCGCGGCCTGCTTCTCGGAGTTGAGGCCCTCGAAGAAGAGCTCGGGGTACTCGTTGCCCATGCCGAAGGTGGGCGACCCGTCCTTGTTGTCGGCGAGCACGTTGTCGTCGCCGATGTAGAAGGTGATCCCGGTCTTCACGAAGTCGCTGAACTTCAGCTTCCGCTTCTTCTTCTTCTTCTCGTCGTGCTCACACACCCCGCCCTCGCAGCAGCCGTCCTCGACGACGTCCTCGACGACGGGCGCGGGCTCCACGACGGGCTCCGGCTCCGGCTCCACGACCGGCTCCGGCCCCACGACGGGCTCCGGCTCCGGCTCGACGACGGGATCGACCTCTGCGTCGGCGTCCGGCTCGGCCTCCGGATCGGGCTCCGGGTCGGGCGCTGGCTCGGGCTCGGACTCCGACGTCTCGCCCTCATCGGCAGGGGGCGCGTCCTCGCTCTCTTCTTCCGCAGCGAACGCGGGGGAAGCGATGAGGATGCACAAGGGCAGCAGCGCCCAAACGGGCAGGCAGGGCTTCGGCAGCATCGGAGTCTCGGGTCGGAGGAGGGGGTCCGGGCCTACTCGGCCGCGGCTTCCCAGGCCTCCCAGTCGTCGGACGACCGGGGGTTGATCAGCAGGTTCTCGAAGCGGTCGCTCACCACGCCGGTGAGGTTCGTGATCGTGCCCACGCCGCCGTTCTCGGCGTCGAAGGCGGCGGCGCTCTCGAAGAAGATCGAGCCGACCATGATCAGCGGGCACCCGTCCACCGGGTAGTAGCCCCGGCCCTCGGCCCACTCGGACTGCTCGCCCAGGACGACCTCGGGGATCGTCACCAGCGTGCCCTCGTGCGCCTCGGTGAGGGAGCAGGGGTCCACGACCTCCGTGGCCGTGACCTCGTTGGTCTCGTTCGTGTCCGTGATGGTGGCGGGCTTCCACGCCGCGAGTTCGGTCTGGCCGTTGAACTCGGAGTACTGCAGGCCCGTCAGGTCGACGACGGCCCCGATCGCGGGCACGCCGTCCTCGGCCGGGTCGTAGACCTGGACGCCGCCGTACGCGGGCGCGTCGAGATCCTGGACGAAGAAGTTGCCGGGGCGGAACTCGCCGGAGACGACGGTGAGCCCCGTGAGCTCCACGGTCTGGCCCTCGAAGTAGCGACGGCAGTTGACGTCCTGCACCGTGTCGCCGCCCTCGGAGATCGGCACGTCCACGCAGCCCGCAGGCTCGAACCACACGTCGTCGTCCCAGCGGGGCATGAGGGTCACGCGGCCGTACCAGGGGGTGAGGATCCCGGCCAGCCAGGAGAGCTCGTCGCCCACGGCCACGTCCGGCCAGTAGAAGACGTCGTCCACCTGGATGCCGTCGGCCTCGAACACGCCGAAGTTGTCGAACGTGGGCAGCGTCTCCACCACCGCGTCCTCGACGCCCACCGGGACGCCCCACAGCTCTCGGTCCGCGAAGCCGCCGGAGATCTCGTCGGCCTCCACGAGGTAGGGGTCGGGCAGATCCTCGTAGCCCGCCGTCGTGAAGCTCGACGCGCGGTCGACGCTGATCCGCGGGATCTCCTCGTCGAACGCCAGCTGGAACCGACCCGTGATGTCCATGATCTCGCCGAGGTACAGCGACTCCTCGGGGTCGAACTCCTCGATCACGTCCAGGAACGTGGAGATCGTCATCCCGCCGCCGGGGCCGCCCTCGCTGTCCTGCACCCAGAAGGTCACGAAGTCGTCGTCGAAGATGTAGGCGCCGCTCACCTGCACGTCGCGCACGGTCACGAGCGTGTCCACGTCGTGGTCGCCCGCGTTCAGGGCCTGGAGCGTCGTCTCCACGGCGTCGTCGGTCGCGTCGTCGTCGTCGTCGGCCGCGTCGTCGTCGTCGCCTGTGCCGCCGCCCCCGCCGGGCCCGAGGTTGCAGGCGGGGAGCAGGGCGAAGGCCGCGGCCGCGGCGAAGAGGGAAGGTCGGAGAATCATCATCGGGGTTCCTCGAGGACGCGTTGCGAGGGCGCGTCGGGTTTCAAAGCTCTCAGTCGAGTCGAAGCTCTCAGTCGAGCCGGTAGGGCACGCCTTCGCACGTCACCAGATCGCGGTAGTACCTCGCCGGGGCGATCCGCGGCCCGGACGGCGGGCGCATCAAGAGTTGTTCGCAGTCCGCGGGGCGGTGCTCCGGGGGGAAGTCCAGGCACGAGCGGACCTCCAGGATCCAGGGCGGCGAGGCGAAGCGGAGGTGGCGCAGGACGCCCACCAGGTAGTCGACCTGCACGTCGTGCTCGTCGCCCGGAGGGTCGGACAGGCTGCAGGGAGGGAAGTTGAACGACGGCACCGTGTTCTCGTTCACGACGCTGATGCGGGCGGGTTGGTTGCCGCACTCGAAGCCCTCGAGGACCGCCGGCCACTGGGCGTGCTCGGCGTAGTCGAGGCAGTCGCTGCCCGACGAGAAGTCGGATCGCAGCCCCTCCAGTCGCACGACCGAGGCCTCCCACTTCTCCATCTCCGGGGAGTCGCACACGATCGTCGGGTCGAGCAGGTAGGGCTCGTCGACCACGTTGTTCCGGTCGGCGACCTTCCAGGTGGGGAAGCCGAGCTCCGTGTAGCCCAGGAACTCGCTGACGATGCCCGACAGCTTGGACAGCCGATCGCCCACGACGATCCCGTCCGGGCGGCTGAAGCTGAACACGAAGAGGCTGTTGTAGGTGCCGGGCCCGCCCGTGCGGTCCGTGACGTAGAACCCGTCGTTGCTGACCGTCGTCACGACCATGTCGCGCTGCGTCGGGGTGCCGTCCCACCCCTTGATCGGCACGTACTCGTGCTCGAAGTGGGACTCCACGACGGAGTCGCTGGTCTGGACGTCCGTGATCGTCGGCAGATCGATGTGGATCGCCGGACTGACCCCCGTGGCGAAGCTGCCCGGCTCGGCGTCGGTGCCCTCGTCCGAGAACCAGATCCGCAACTCGTCGTACGCGCGGGCGACCTCGATGCGTCCCGTGAACACGCCCTGATCCACCGCGACGTTCGGGGCCGTGAGCAGCTCGCCCGGGGTCGCCTTGATCGTGAGCAGCCCCTCGTAGTCCGGGATGACCCGGCGGTCGGCGTCGAGCACCTCCACGCGGACCAGGTACTCCCGGGGCTCGTGCGAGAAGGCGGCGGGGTTCGCCGGGTCCAGGCCCTCGGGCTCCTCCTCGAACGTCACCGCGAGGGTGAGCGGGGCGTCGGCGTCGGGGTGCTCGTGCACGGTCACGCACCCCACCAGGGCGACGACGATCAGCGAAGGGAGGAGCGCGCGCATCAGATCCGGGGGGTGATCCGGCCGTCGCCCGACGGGTAGGCGTCGTTGAGGGGGATCAGCTCTTCGCCGTCGCCGGAGAGGCCGTCCATGAAGAACTCGACCGCGTCCCGCATGGAGATGCCCGAGTCTTCCTGGGTGGTGTTGTTCTCCAGCACGCTGAAGCCCGAGCCGCCGCCGGCGATGTAGTTGTTCGTCGCCAGCTCGTAGGACTCGGTGGGGTGGATCGGTCGCCCGCACGCGCCCGCGGAGCAGATCTCCCCGCCGTCGCATTCGGCGTCCACCGAACAGGAGGCCCAGCTTCCGCCCACCGTCGCGTCCAGGGCGACCCCGTTGGCGCAGTCCATGACGAAGCGGGCCGACGCGATCTGCGCCTGGGCGTTGCAGCCGCGGGACGCCGATCGGGACGAGACGTAGTCGAAGAGGGCCTGCACCTCGGCGCCCGACAAGAACATCGTGGTGATCGTGTTGTCGAAGGGCAGGACCTGGAACAGCTCCTCCACGGTGATCTCGTGGACGGAGGCGCCGTCGGCGGGCCCCTGGATGTCGGAGCGGATGCCGAGGGAGTTCGTGAGCGCGAAGTCGGTCTCGATCCCGGCCCGGAACTGCATCGCCTCGGCCACGAGGTTGCCCAGGGGGGCGTCTCCGCCGTTGGTGCCGAAGCGACGCAGGCGGTCGTCGGTCACGGCGACGACGTTGTCGAGGTCGATCGCGTCGGTGAGGGTCCGCTCGTAGTCCTCGAGCAGGTCGACCATGTCGGGATCCGGCGCGACCCGGCTGTCGACGGGCAGCAGCGTGTTGTCGTGGGCGATCACGTTCCCGTCGCGGACCACGAGGTCGAGGCGCTGCACGTACTTCGAGAACGCCCCCGCGTGGCAGACGACCACCCGCTTGCCCGGCACGACGTCGCTGTCCACCACCTTCACGGGATCGAGGGCGACGTGCAGGTGCCCGCCGACCACCAGGTCCACGTTCGGGTCCGTGCGGGCGATCTCGATGTCGTCGTCCAGGGAGAGGTGCGTCAGCACCACCACGACGTCGACCTGGGGCGCGAGCAACGCCGTGTAGTGCTGGACGGTCGTCAGGGTGTCGCGAGCGAAGACGTCCATGCTGTTGTCGGCCTCGTGGATCGAGGTGATCGACGACAGGTTGCCCATGCCCACCACGCCGACGCTGAGGCCGTCCAGATCGAAGACGTGCACGGCGTCGATCAGCGAGTCGAGGCGGGAGTTCCAGGGATCGTCCGCGGACGCGAAGTCGTAGTTCGCGGCGAGCACCGGAAAGGTCGCCCACTTCTCCAACTGTGTGGCGTAATTACGCGCCCCCGCGTCGAATTCGTGGTTCCCGGCCACCACCGCGTCGACCTGGAACTCTGCCATCACCCGGATCTCCACCTCGCCGTCGAAGAGGTTGAAGATCGGGGCCCCCTGAAAGTAGTCGCCGCTGTCCAGGTGCAGGGTCCGCCCCGCGCGCGCGCGCTGCTCCTTGAGGATCGTCGCGATGCGGGCGGCGCCGCCGAACGGGCCGTTCTCCTCCACCAGCCCCAGCTCCCGGTCCGTGAACTGCGGGACCATCTCGTAGGGCAGGAGCCGGCTGTGGATGTCGGCGGTGTGCAGGATCGTGAGGCGCACGTCGACGCCCCCCAGGTCCGGGGTGGCGTACTCGTCGAGGCACGACGGGGCCGTCGCCAGCGCAGCAAAGGCGGCGACGATCAGCGTCCAGCGGGTGGCGGGTTCCCTCACGAGGCGGCGTGGTAGCAGAGGAGGGGCGCGCTCGTCCAGCGTCTCGATCGACCCGGGCTTTGCGGGAACTTGACTGCGACCGGACAGGATCCACACGCCTCTGAACACCTGCATGACGCCCCTGACAAGCCTTCACCCACGCTTGACCGTCACGCGGCCATCGCCTGGGTACAGTGCGGCCCCAGGCTGGGGCTGCGTGCGCGTTTTCGAGGCCGAGTGCTTCCTTGACACCCACCGCGTCCCTTGGTCTGGTGCGCCGGTTTTTCCGGCCCAGAAAGGCGCTCGTCTCCGATGAAAAGGATCCTTCTCCCCCTCGCCCTCGCGCTGCTGACCTTCGGGTCGGCTTCCGTCGCGTCGGCATCGTGGCTTCAGCCGCGTACCCAGCAGCGGGCATTCCCGATGGCGGACGCGGAGCGCGAGCTCGTGGTGGGCAAGTCGTGGCTCATGTTCAAGCTCGACTTCTCCTACTCGTTCAGCAACAGCCACTTCATCGGCGACAACCTGTTCAACCTCGGGTTCACCGAGGGGCAGCACTTCGAGCGCGAGCGCAACGAGGGCGCCTGGCACTACCGTCGCTGGGACATCGGCGCGCGGTACGGCTTCAGCAAGAACAGCGAGATCTTCTTCTCGGTGCCCGTCGTCTGGGGTGAGGTCTGGAACAACAGGATGGTCGCCGCGGACGGCACGACGCGAAAGCCCATCTCGGCGGTCGGGTTGGGCGACGTACACGCAGGCATCCGCTTCCAGTGGCTGCGCTGGGTGAGCGACGAGGGGCCCTTCTCCAACGCGCTCGCCACGGACATCGACATCCGCTTCCCCACCGGCAACGAGTCCCCCGGCTCGTACATCGGCGGCCCCAACAACGTGGCCACGATCATCACCGGCACGGGCGGCTGGGGCTTCGACCTCTCCGTCCGCTTCAAGCAGCAGCTGGCGATCCTCGCGATCGAGGTCGGCCTCGGGTGGGAGATCAACGCGGTCGCGGTCGTCGAGTACCTCATCGAGGACGAGTACAACCAGTTCAACCAGCACCTCGACCCCGGCGACCGCGCCCACCTGGACGTGGGCTTCACCTTCCAGTTCTTCGACCACCTGGCCTTCAAGGTGATGTTCGACATGGACTACCGGACTCCGACGAAGTGGGGCTCCACGTCGTCGGCCTTCCCGCCCTGCAAGGACTGCGAAGAGCTCCCCGGCAGCGAGGGCTTCTGGATGGACCTCGAGGGTCGATTCATCATCGACGTCGACGTCCACTTCGGTCTCGATTTCTACGCGCGCGTTCCCATGGCGGGTCGCCGGAACTTCCTGTGGCCCCTCGAAGAGATCAGCCCCTCCCGTGCGTTCACGGGCGGCGCCGACCTCCAGGTGCGCTTCTGATGTTTGAGGACACGAACATGTCGAGCCTCCGCAATCGTCTCCTCCGCTTCCTCGTCGCGCTGGCCGTCGGCCTGACGTTCACCGCGGTGTCCGCTCCGGACGCCGAGGCGAAGCTGGCCTTCTTCCGGAACTTCCCGGACCTGAACTGGAAGGTCATCAAGACCGAGCACTTCAACGTCTTCTACCCGGTGAGCAAGAACCCGGAGACGGCGACGCACCCCGTCAACGGCGAGTTCACGGCGCGCAAGACGGCGTTCATCGCCGAGGAGATGTATCCGATCATCTGCGGGCAGTTCAACTACTACCTCGACGAGACCGTCAACATCGTCATGCTCGACCAGACCGACAGCCTCACCGGCTACACGGTCCCGAACTTCGACTGGATCGTCGTCTCGGCGCGTCACAGCGACTACCTCTGGCGCCTCCGCGGCCACCACGACTGGCTGCGGAACGTGATGTATCACGAGTTCGCACACGTCGTTTCCCTGAAGGCCGACCAGGTCTTCGCCGAGGAGAGCTTCGGCGTCGTGGTCTCCGCGAGCTGGAACTCCGGCAAGAACCTCAAGGCCGCGAACGCCCCCGACAACGCCCCCCCGCTGTCGGGCGCGAGCATGTCCGCGGGTGCCTTCTTCGGCACCGGCGACCCGTGGTTCTGGGTCGAGGGCGGCGCCGAGTACTACACGGACGTCGCGGGCATCAACACGTGGACGGCCAACCGCGACATGCGCATGCGCATGGACATCCTCGAGGGCACGGCCCTCAACTTCGACGACATGGCCGACTACCAGGGGTCCAACGGCGGCTTCGACGGCAACCGGCACTACCTCTCCGGCTACTCGTTCGCCCTGTACCTCGAGGAGCGCTTCGGCGAGGGCGTCTACCAGTCGTTCGCGCTCAAGCGCGCCGAGCAGGGCTGGAGCCCCAACTTCCTGAACGTCATCGAGGACACGCTGAACATCTCGGCGGACGACCTCTACGAGGACTGGATCGCGTGGGCCCAGGAGAAGTACGGGAAGGTCCGCGACGAGGTCATGACCGACCCCGCCATCGGCGAGCCCGCGATGTCCAGCCTCGACTACTGGGAGAACCCCGATCCGGCCGGTCGCGAGCGCACGGCCTGGGTGCGGACGCTCGACGGCGGCGACAAGTACAAGTGGCGCGCGGACCGCGAGGCCTCCGGCATGTACCAGTTCGCGCCGCGCTTCAACTCGTCGGGCGACCGATGGGCGTGGCTCGAGGGCCGAGGCATCACGGTCAAGTCCGAGACCGAGCAGGACCTGCGCTCGTTCAACCCCGACCTGATCCCGAAGCGCAGCGACGACGAGGTCGACGCCCTCGAGGGGACGCTGAACCGGTCCTTCAGCTTCGGGTCCATGGGCGACAGCAGCTTCGACTTCAGCCCCGACGGCACCAAGATCGTCAAGACCTGTCGCGAAGACATGAACACGCACCCCAGCCACGAGAAGCTGCCGGAGTTCGCGCCCCGCAGGGTCGACGCCGACGGCTACGACTGGCACCAGCTCTGCATCGTGGACCTGTCGGCCCTCGAGGAGAACGGGCGCGCGCGCCTCAAGGACTTCTGGAAGGAAGCGACGCCCCACGAGGACGACCTCGAGCGCCTCGAGAAGCTGAAGCGTGGGCTGCCCGCCCCGGCCCCGAAGAAGGCCAAGGGCAAGAAGGCCAAGCGCCACTGGATGGACTGGGTCGCCATGGAGGGCTGGGACAACCAGGTCAGGGTGGACGTGGTCGCTGGCGGCCACCGTCGCGTCCAGGACCCGTCGTGGTCGCCGGACGGGCGCACGATCGCCGTGAGCAAGTACAACGACGGCACCCAGAACCTCTGGGTCATCGACATCGAGAGCGGCGAGGGCAAGGCGCTCACCAACTACAGCGACGGCACCCGCATCGAGGGGATCGACTGGTCGCCCGACGGCTCCGAGATCGTGTTCGGCGCCTACCGCTGGAACCAGAACGACATCTACGTGATCGGCAAGGACGGCGGCGACTTCCGCCCCATCACGAAGGACAAGTTCGAGGATCGCGAGCCCAGCTGGGGCGAAGACGGGATGATCTACTTCTCGTCCGACCGCGTCGGCGCGATCTTCAACATCTTCCGCATCAACCCCGAGCTCACGCCGGGCGTCCCGGACGCCGACCTCGACGGCATCCCGGACGAGGGCGACGCCTGCCCCGCCGAGCCCGAGACGGTCAACCTCTACAAGGACACGGACGGCTGCCCCGACGACATCCCGGTGCGCGCCACCGCGGACCGCATCGAGCTCGACGAGAAGATCTTCTTCGAGCTCGACAAGGCGGTCATCAAGGAGGAGTCGTTCGAGCTCCTCAACGCCGTAGCGCGCGTCCTCCTCGACAACCCCCAGGTGCTGAAGGTCGAGATCGGCGGGCACACGGACTCGCAGGGCGACGACGAGTACAACGTCGAGCTCTCCCAGAGCCGCGCCGAGGCGGTCGTCGCGTACCTCACGGACCAGGGCGTCGGCCCCGAGCGCCTCGAAGCCAAGGGCTACGGAGCGGGCACGCCCCTGCGGGACCTCAAGGCCGAGCTCAAGGAGATCCGCGACAAGGAAGAGAAGCTCCGCACCGAGCAGGAGATCCACGCCGCCAACCGCCGCGTGGAGATGCTCATCAAGGCGCAGGAGCGGGTCACGTCCGAGCTGACGGCCGGGGAGAAGGCGGGCTTCGAGGACGCGGGCGCGGGCTGCGGGCAGGACTCGGAGGCCCAGCGCCTCGAGAACGCCTACCTCGTGCAGCTGACGAACGTCGTGGGCGGCGCCTTCACGCCGAGCCGCACCCCGTCGGGCCACCTCTTCTACAGCCACTACACCGCGTACGGCTGGAAGCCCTGGGGCCTCCACTGCAAGTCCTTCTTCAACAAGGTCGTCGACGACACCACCCTCGTCATCGCGCCCGAGGACTACGGCGTGGACGTGCCTCAGGAGGTCTACCCGGACTACACCCTGGTGACCCAGGACGTGAAGATGCACGGGGCGTGGCTGCGCAACGCGATGCTCATCCCGATCATCGACGTGGGCAACGTCTCCCTGACCCACATCGGCGTCAACTTCGGCTTCTTCTTCGCCATCTCCGACGCGCTGGACACCAACGCGGTCTCCATCTTCGCGTCCGCGGGCGAGGACCTCACGCTGTGGGGTCGCTACACGAACAAGTCGGCCTTCCCCGAGTTCTACGTCGGCGGCCTGATCCGCAAGATCAAGTTCGACTACGGCTTCAACCTCGACGAGGACGGAAGCAACGTGACGACGGACGACCAGTTCCTCGCGGACATCAAGGCCGGGTACCTGGTCGGCGGCGGCTTCGCGGGCGTCACCTTCCCGATCTCCCGCTGGGTGTCCCTGGACATCAGCACCTTCCAGTTCGGCGTCGGCTACCTCGGCGTCACGGACGGCAAGCAGCCCCGACCCATCCGGCACCGCGGCAACCAGAACGTGGCGTTCAACATCGCGTCGCTGGGTCTGCGCGGCGGTCGCGAGCGCATCAACCCGCGCGGCGGCTGGACGCTGTCCCTCGGGTGGTCGCCCAGCTTCACGATCCCGCTGAACACCGCCTCGGCCGGGGTCGACGTGGACGACGGCCAGGTCTTCAAGTCGTACTTCTACAACGCGTTCGAGTTGAGCTGGATCAACTACATCAAGATGCCGTGGAAGAGCCCCAAGAGCGGGTCGGACCTCGAGCACACGCTGCAGGTGGAGCTCCAGCTGGGCCTCATCGACCGCAACGTCCCCTACGCCGACGAGATCCGCGGCGGCGGCGGCGGCGGCTCGATCAACACCTCGAACCCCTACGCGCGCAACGCCAACTTCACCGGGTACGAGCCCTTCTCGCTGTCCGGGGAGAGCGTCGCCATGGTCAACCTGCAGTACCGGTTCCCGCTGGCGCGCCAGATCGACAAGAAGGTCGGCCCGATCTACTTCGAGTCGGTCTACATGCAGCTGTTCACGACGATCGGGAACTTCTGGTCGTACACGCTCGACAGCAGCGCCCGCACGACGAACCTCTTCGGAGAGCGCGTCCTCGCGGACGAGACCAACCGCGTTGGTGGCGGCCTCGACCGGCCGGACTCGGGCATCAAGCGCGAGTACCCCGGGATGCTCGCCTCCGAGAACGGCAACTACGTGCTCGTCGACAGCGGCGTGGAGGTCCGAGTGGCCGCCATGCTCTTCAACCGCAGCCAGTGGCACTCCTTCTTCCGCATTTCGCAGGGTTGGATGCCGGTCTCGGGCCGCGGCGACGTGGACGGCGACGACGTCTATACGAACTCGAGCGATCCCACGCTCAACACGCAGAGCGACGAGCGCGAGCCCGCAGGGTTCCGCTTCTACCTCGGCATCGGCAGCAGCTGGTAGGGCCGAGGACGGACATGATCATGAACAAGACCTTCTCCATCTCCTGGGTCGCCGTCACGGCGGGGGCGCTCCTCGCCCTCCCGAGCTGCGCCCGAGACACCGGCGAGGCGGGCGTGAAGCCCATCGGCGTCGGCTTCGATCCCGGCGAGCTGTTCCAGGGCCCCGAGCCCCGCGGCGGCATCGTGGACACGGCGCTCGTGCAGATGCGCGGCACCAACCTCGACCTCGGCGTCACCGGGTTCTTCGGTTCGGCGGGCTCGTTCGTCGACCCGGACAGCGATCCGTTCGACGCGATCCTCGCCTTCTCGTACCTCTTCTCCCCGGCCATCACGGCGGCCGACGAGTACCAGCTGGTCTCGCCGAAGGGGCCGGACGTCACGGAGGCCTGCTTCGCGCAGATCTCGAACCGGGGCCCGCTCGGCAGCTTCCGGACCGTCGACATCGGCGATCGGATGGTCATCGGGAACCAGGCCGAGGACGTGCTCGAGCGCTCCGAGCTGATCATGGCGCGCAACCCGCAGGACTACCCGACGAACACGACCAACGTGTTCATCTACTACATCGGCGTGGACGGGTACCGGCCCGGCGGCTCCGTGCTGCAGCAGAAGAACTGGTCCTTCGGCGAGGAGATCTTCCTCCACTTCGACGGCGGCCTGCCCCCCGAGGGCGCGCCCGTGGCGTCGATCCCGCTGCCCAGCAACTCGGTCGGCGACGGCGACCCCTGGGTCCAGGGCCCCGAAGAGCTGACGGGCATCCGCATCGGCAACCTCGCGGACGGTGAGGACGACCAGCCGGTGCGCTACGACCCCACGGTCGCGGGCCTGCCGAGCTTCACGGGCGGCGACGGCCTCCTCCACGTGGCCTGGAACGCGCCCTCCGAGGCCGCGCCTCAGGACGACATCGAGCGCGCCTCGGTCGTCACGATCGACATCAAGCTGCTCTCGGCGGACGTGGAGGGCGAGCTGCTGGACGACGGCCAGACCTGCAACACGGCCGAGCCCCTCGAGGTCACCGGCACGCGGGACGCGGCCTGGCAGACGGCCTACGAGGACATGAAGACCCGCTGGTGCGACGCCCCCTCGCGTACGGACCAGCCGTGGACCGGGTTCGAGCCCGACCTCGAGATCGGGAACGACGAGCACGGCGACCACTACTACATGGTCGACGGCGACGGCGAGGCCGTGGCGGACACCTGCCACGACGGGATCGACAACGACGAGGACGGCACCTGCGACGAGGGCGGCTGCGAGGCCGAGGACGGCACCTGGATCGGCCCCGACCCGCACTGCGCGCGGCACAGCTACAAGGCCCGGAGCTGCGGCTCGGACAACCGCTGCTACGACATCGGCGGCGATCGATCCGGCGACGGGCACATGGGGGATCTGATCTGCACTGCCGTAGACAGGGATGGATCGTTCACAGTGTCCGCGGAAGAGCTCGCGACCCTGACGGATCGCGTGAACATGGACGAGGTCGCCGGCGTGGTCGTCGCGGTCTCTCGCACGGCCGAGCGCCTCATCGAGGTGCCGCTCGTGAAGAACGTCATCGGCAACGCCGAGGACAACAACCCCGTCCGGTTCCGCGCCTCGCAGGTCGTGTTCGCCCGGCTCGAGCACGAGTAGGCAGAGGAACGAACGATGAAGACCCTCCACCGAATCCTCCCCGCCCTCGCGATGGTGCCCGTCCTGGGCCTGGCCGGCTGCGCGTGCATCGACGCGCTCGAGAGCGACCCCTACTACGACGGCACCGGCCCGACGATCACCGAGGTCTCCCCGGAGTTCGAGAACGGGAACATCGGCGGGACGATCCTGCTCAGCCGACCGGGCTGGAACCCGGACGGGAGCGAGGACGACGCGGCCCTGCTCGCGGGTGCCCGCGTGACGCTCGACGTGGAAGACCTCGACGCGGATGAGTGCGAGAGCCCCACCGTGGTGTTCGGCAGCCGCAACGCGCACATCCTGTTCGTCGACAACGGGCGGGTGGACGTGCTCCCGCCGCCGGGCCCGCTCTCCGGCGGCCCGGTCGACGTGTCGATCGCGTGCCCGGGCGGCGTCAGCGTGCTCGAGGACGGGTACGACTACGCGCTGGGCGAGATCACCGAGGACGGCGACATCGGCCGTCGCCTCGAGCCCCTGTTCGACGACGAGTACGCCTCGTTCGTCATGTACTACCAGGCGGAGCCCTGGATCAACTGGCCCGAGATCGTCGGGTACGGCTTCTTCTACAACCAGCCCGCGCCCCGCGCGTCCATGTTCTACGGGCAGGACGCCCCCCTCACGTACGGCGGCGGCGACCCGACGCTCGTCCGCGTGGCCCCGCCCATGATCCCCGAGCTCGAGTTCGAGAGCCCCGAGCAGGGCGACCGCGTCAACGGCGGCGACCACCTCACCTTCTTCCGTGAGCGCGACAACAACGACCTCGGCGCGTCCGCCCTGACCCTCGCGGCCCGCAAGCGGCCCTCGGAGTTCGGCGAAGGCCCCGCGGTGCACGGCAGCACCCAGAGCGGCACCCAGGTCGTCAACAACGACGCCGGCTGGATGGTCGTCGACTACACCGAGAACGGCGAGGCGAAGAAGCGCTACCTCCGCCTCGGCCAGGACACCGGCCTGTGGTGCTCGACCCACCGCGACGACCCCGAGTGCGAGGCCGACGCCGATCACATCAACAACATCCGCGTGCACATCGACGCCACCTGGACCTGGTTCACGCCCGACACGCCCGAGGGCGCGTTCGTGGGCCAGTACGCCGACGAGGTGGACGAGCACGTGCAGTACCTCGAGGCGATAGAGGGCGGCTGCGACCCGGACACGGACGAGCACGCCTGCGACCCCGGCATCACGCTGCCGTCGGGCACGTACGACAACGTCCTGTTCTGCAGGAGCTTCGACCAGTTCGACGACTTCCCGTTCGAGCCGGACGGGTTCTGCATCCCCCTGGAGCGGGTGCCCAGCCTCCAGATCACCCAGGGCGCTCACTACGTGGACATGCCCGAGCGCGTGGTCGGGACCTGGACCCGCGACTCCGAGAACTCCTTCTACGACGGCTTCGACAGCATCGGCGACAACGCCCTGCCGCGCGACGTGCCCGTGTTCGTGTCCTACACGGGCGGGTTCCAGGACGGCGAGATCGTCCCCGGCAAGAACGTCGACATGGTCATCCCCGACGAGCTGGACGACCACGGCACCGAGGAGTTCGACGAGTTCCCGTACTTCCTCATCCCGAACGTGGACATCGGGACGTTCCTGGGCAACGACAGCGACTTCGCCACGAAGTGGGGCTTCCCCGCGGACCTGAGCAAGGACCGCCTCAGCTCGGAGCAGCCGGAGCCCTTCGAGGACAAGCACTGGCGCTTCACGATCCCGCAGGGCTTCGACGGCGACGGGTTCGACGACACGTTCGTGCTGATCACGCTCGAGGTCATCGACCTCGACTTCACCGGGGTGGGCAACCGCACCGTGTGGAAGACGGCGATGTGGGCGTGGGCCGACGACGAGGTCATCACCGTCCCCGAGGCGTTCCTGCAGACGCTCCCGGAGATCGCGGACATCACGCGGCCGGACGGCGAGACCCAGCTGGGCGAGAACCTCCTCGGCTCCGTGAGCATGGAGATCCACCGCATCATCGGGTGGCGGATCGGCGACGAGTTCCGCGATCAGCAGGCCCGCGCGGTCTTCGACGTGCAGACGATCACGTCGTACTACTTCCACAACCAGAACAGCTGCGAAGACGAGATCGACAACGACGAGGACGGCGACATCGACCAGGAGGACTCGGCCTGCCGGGAGCCCGACGCGGTGCACGAGTCCACCGAGTGCCAGGACGGCGAGGACAACGACGAGGACGGCCTCACGGACGCGGACGACCCCGACTGCCTCACCGACGCGGACGACCCGTCCAGCTACGACCCCCACGACACGAGCGAAGGCGCCACCTGCGGCGACGAGCTCGACAACGACGGCGACGGCTGGATCGACGCGGAGGACCCGGGCTGCGGCGGCGAGACCACCGGCAGCAGCGAGGGCGGCTTCGACTACACCGTCGACTGCAACAACTCGGTCGACGACGATCTCGACGGCCTCATCGACGGGCTCGATCCCGGCTGCGAGACGGCCGCGGACGAGGACGAGGGCGGCGAAGGCGACACCTGCAACGACGGCATCGACAACGACGAGGACGGCTGGGTCGACGGCCTGGACATCGCCTGCGTGCCGGGCGCTGCGCAGGGCGCCCCGAACTCCCCGCACTCGACCCGCCTCGGCGAGGTCCACACGACGAGCGACGACCGGCACCTCGAGTGCTCGGACTTCACGGTGGGCGCGGGCGCGGTGCGCATCCCGAAGGACAACGACGACGAGGACGAGCTCGCCAACGCCGACGACCCCGAGTGCGCCTGGGGCGGCGACGACAGCGAGTCGCAGCCCGCGCTCGAGTGCTCCAACCTGCTGGACGACGACGGCGACGGCTGGATCGACGCGGACGACCCGCAGTGCTTCCTGAACCCCGCCTCCGAGACCTCGGGCGGCACGCCCACGGGCAACTGCAGCGACGGCGAAGACAACGACAACGACGGGTGGATCGACGCGCAAGACCCCAGCTGCACGACCGCGAACGACAACGAGCTGCAGCGCATCGGGCCGCTCGAGTGCAACGACAACGTCGACAACGACGAAGACGGTGACGTGGACTCCGCCGACGCCGACTGCCCCACGGGCAAGGACGCCCACGAGGACCGGTAGGGCGCTCCCCCGGCCTCGCCGATGCACGCCCCGAGGCGACTCCTCCTCCGCAACGTCGGAGAGCTGGTCACGTGTGATCCCGAGCGGGGCGAAGGCCCCCTGGGGATCGTCCGTCGCGCCGCGGTGCTGTGCGAAGCGGGTCGCATCGTCTTCGCCGGACCCGAGGACGATCTCCCGCCCCTGGGAGATGCGGAGCCCCTGACCCTGGACATCGACGGCTGCGTCGTCATGCCGGGGCTCATCGACTGCCACACCCACATGGTGTTCGCGGGCGACCGCCTGGGCGACTTCCAGGCTCGCCTCGGGGGCTCGACGTACGGCACCCTGGCCGACTCCGGGGGCGGCATCCTCTCCACGGTCCGCGCCACCCGCGCCGCCTCGGACGAGCTGCTCCTCGACCTCTGCGAGTCGCGCGCCGAGGCGGCGACGGCCCACGGCGTCACCACCATCGAGGTCAAGTCGGGCTACGGGCTCGACAAGCGCCACGAGCTGCGCCTGCTGCGCACGATCGCGGCGTGCGACAAGCGCTCAATCCCGGAGCTCGTGCCCACGTTCCTGGGGGCCCACAGCTTCCCGGTCGAGGCGCGGCGATCCGAGGCGGCGCGGCAGGCGTACGTCGATCGCGTGGTCTACGAGATGCTGCCGCTGGTGGCCGAGCAGAACCTCGCGAAGTTCTGCGACGTGTTCATCGAGGACGGCGTCTTCTCGCTGGAGGAGGGGCGCAAGGTCCTGGAGACGGCGAAGGACCTGGGGCTCGGGCTCAAGGTCCACGCCGAGCAGATGAGCCGGCAGGGGGGCGCGGCCCTCGCCGCCGAGCTCGGGGCCGTCTCGGCCGAGCACCTGGAGCACACGACGCCGGAGGACCTGCGGGCCCTCGCCGACGCCGGGGTGGTCGCCGTGCTGCTCCCCGGCGCGTCCTTCTTCATGCGCGACGGGTTCGCCGCCGCCACCCCGTTCCGCGAGGCGGGCGTGCGGGTGGCGCTCGCGACGGACTGCAACCCCGGCACCTCGCCCACGGTGAACCTGCCGCTGATGGCGCAGATGGGCGTGCTCGGCTGCGAGATGACGATCGAGGAGTCGATCCTGGGGATCACCACCCACGCCGCCGCCGCGTTGGGCCTGCAGGACGACCGCGGGATGCTGCGGGCGGGGATGCGCGCCGACCTGGCCCTGCTGCGATGCCGCGACGTGCGCGAGTTCGTGTACCACCTGGGCGCGTCGCTCTGCACCGCCCTCGTGAAGGACGGCGTGTACCACCGAATCGAGGCCGCCCGACCGGCCACGGTCCGCCGGCCCCATTGACGGTGGGTTGCGCCGCCGCCATCTGTATCTACACTAGCCACGGCTCCCGGGTCGCGTTCGGCGCCCGGGACCACGACCGGAGAGAGACATGATCGCCGCCCTGCTCCCCACCCTCGGTCCCCTCGAGCTCGGCCTCTTGGTTCTGATCATCTTGATCTTCTTCGGCGTCGGGAAGCTCCCGGAGGTCGGCCGCGCGCTCGGCCAGTCCCTGAAGTCGTTCAAGGACGCGCAGAAGGACGACGCGCTGGACGTCACCAGCTCGACCGCCGAGCTCGACGAGGCCCCCGCCCGCGACACCGAGACCGCCTAGAGCGCGGACCCGGGTCCGACTCAGTCGCGCCGATCGTTCGGGTCGGCCATCCAGTTGTGCAGGCCCGACGCCAGGGCGTCCAGGTCGACGTCGACCTTCCCCCCGTCCACCTCGCGCATGCTCACGCCTCCCGGCGTGATGTAGTGCACCGGCGTGTCCAGCTCCGCCGGACCGAGGCCGCGTCCATCGATCAGCTCCTGGGCCGCGTGGCGGACCTCCTCCTTGATCGTGCGCGTGACGGCGGCGCGTCGCAGCTCCGGCAGCATCAGGTGGGGCAGCACCGACAGGGCGATGTCGATCGGCGTGAACGGGTTGAGCGCGATGGCGACCTTGACCCGGTAGCGGGGGACCCACCGCGGGTGCCGGAAGATCAGCGTGAGGACCTCCGCGTTCGTGGGGCGCATGGCGGCGATCCGCACGACGTCCCGCTCGGTGATGATGGGGTTGTTCAGCAGGTTCGTGATCACGCCCGGGTGGCGGTCGAACAGCAGCCGGTCCAGCTCGAGCCGGTTGCGAGCGCGGGCCATGGCCTTGCGCCGTCCCAGCGACATGTCCGGCATGTGGCGGTTCTCGGAGTGCGGATCCGTCGCGCCCTCGAGGCGGCCCATGAGGGACTCCGGCGACAGCAGCATCCTGGCCACGGTGTTGAGATCGCGTCGCTGCGCCAGCTCGTAGATGCGCCGCGCGCGCTCGTAGCCGAGGGCCGTGAGCAGGGGACGCGTGGTGGTGAGGTCGAGGAGGATCTCCTGGGCCTGCAGATCGCGGCGGATCGAGCGCTGCAGGATCCCGCTCAGCAAGGCCACGGAGAGGTGGGCGTCGAACCTGCGGAGGCGGTTGACCAAGGCGTGGGAGCGCATGCCGCGGTCGGTGATCTTCAGGAGCCGGTCGATGAACCGATCGGTGGTCCCCGGGGCGACGCGGTCGAGGTAGCGACGGAAGACGTCGAGGAGGCCTTCGCGGGCCTGCTCGAGCTCCGGCGAGACCTCTTCCACCCTCATCCCGCGGCGGCGGCCATCTCTTCGAGGATCGCGACGGCGGCGGCGCCCCGGTCCGGCGCGTTCCGGATCGGTCGCCCCACCACCAGGTAGTCGCTTCCCAGGGAGATCGCCCGGCCGGGGGTCATGATCCGCTTCTGATCGCCCGCGGCCGCCCCCGCAGGACGGATCCCGGGGGTGAGGATGCGGAAGGGGCGGGGCAGCTGCGGGCGGAGGAGCCGCAGCTCTTGGGGGGAGGCGACCACGCCCCCGCAGCCCGAGGCGTGGACGAGGCGGGCCAGGGAGACGACCTGCTCGGCCGGGGTCCGGTGCACGCCGATGTCGTTCAGGTCGGCGTCGTCGAGCGACGTGAGCACCGTGACCGCGAGCACGGTGGGGGAGGGGAGTCCGGCGTCCGCGGCTCCGGCGGCGGCGCCCGCGGCGGCGGCCTCGAGCATCGCCTTGCCCCCGGCGGCGTGCACGGTCATCAGCTGCGCTCCCAGCCGAGCGGCGGCGCGGCAGGAGCCCTCGACCTGGGCGGGGATGTCGTGGAACTTGAGGTCCACGAACACCCGGAACCCGAGCTCTCGAATCGCGGCCACGAAGGGCGCCCCGGCGGTCGTGAACAGGCGGGACCCGACCTTGATCCAGCGGAGGGTGCCGCTCAGATCGCGGGCACACGCGAGGGCGGCGTCGGGCTCGTCGATGTCGAGGGCGAAGACCAATCGGTCGCGGGCTCGGTCCAGCGATGGAGGCGTCATGGCTGCGGAGTGTAGACAGGTCGGCGGCGAACCGGGGCCGCGGGGGCGACTCCGCGCGGCAGTAGACTCGACCCCGTGAGCGACACGCCCCTCTTCCCCGGCCGCGCCCCCGCCGCCGCGCCCCCCGACGGGCCGGACTCGGTCGAGGGCGTGCTCGACTACATCGTCTACCGGAGCGACGACGGCGAGTTCCTCATCGCCCGCCTGAAGGTGGAGGGGCGGGCGATCCCGGTCACGATCAAGGGGGCGATGCCGGGGGTCGAGAGGGGGGAGCGGCTGCGCGTCGAGGGGCGGTGGCGCGAGGACGCCCGCTACGGCCGCCAGCTGCTCGTGGAGCAGTTCCTCCCCGTGACCCCGAAGACGCCGGCGGGGCTCGAGCGGTACCTGTCCGGGGGCCAAGTCGAGGGGATCGGCCCGGTGTTCGCCAAGCGCCTGGTGACGCACTTCGGCACGGACGTCCTCCAGGTGTTGGATCACGACCCCGCCCGGCTCCGGGAGGTGCCCGGCATCGGCCCGGCGCGGGCGCGCACCGTCGCGGAGGCGTGGGCCCGGTCTCGCGCGCTCAAGTCGACGCTGATCTTCCTCCACGGGCTCGGGCTCGGGGCCGGGCTCGCCGCCCGCATCCAGCGGGTCTACGGGGAGCGGACCGTCGCGGTGGTGCGCGAGAACCCGTACCGCCTCGCGGGCGACGTCGCGGGCATCGGCTTCCGCACGGCGGACCGCATCGCGCGCGAGCTCGGCATCGAGGAAGACTCGCCGCATCGGCTCCGCGCGGGGCTCTTGTTCGCCCTCGCGGGCGCGTCTCGCGAGGGGCACTGCTACCTCCCCGGGCCCGAGCTGCGGAGCCGCGCCGAGGACCTGCTGGGCCAAGACTGGGAGGTCATCCGTCCCTGCCTGCGCGACCTCCAGCGGGAGACCACGGTCGTGCTGGACGGGCCCCGCGCGGAGCCCCGGGTGTGGGACCGCTCGGTGCGGGAGCTCGAGGTCGCGGCCGCCGAGCGCTGCCTCCGCCTCGCCCGGGACGAAGCCCGCACCCTGGACCTCGACGTCCCGGCGGCGCTCCGCTGGGCCGGGGAGCGCAGCGGGATTCGACTGACGGAGTCCCAGCGTGAGGCCCTGGCCGTCGCGCTGTCGAGGAAGCTGACCATCGTCACGGGCGGGCCGGGCACGGGCAAGACGACCATCGTGCGGGCCCTGCTCGACATGTGGGAGCGGAAGGGAGTGCGGGTGAAGCTCGCGGCGCCCACCGGCCGCGCCGCCCGTCGCATGGAGGAGGCGACGGGGCGACGCGCGTCCACGCTGCATCGCCTGCTCGAGTATTCGCCCCAGCGGGGTGGCTTCCAGCGCGATCGGAGCACCCCCCTGCAGGTCGACGCCCTGGTCGTCGACGAAGCGTCGATGCTCGACCTTCACCTCTTCGGGGCCGTCCTCGACGCGCTGCCCAACGCCGCGCGGCTCGTGCTGGTGGGGGACGTGGAGCAGCTCCCGTCGGTGGGCGCAGGCCGCGTCCTGGGGGACCTCATCGGGTCGGGGGTGCTCGCGGTCGTGCGCCTCGATCGGGTGTTCCGGCAGGACGAGGCCGGGCTGATCGTCGGCAACGCGCACCGGATCCTTCGCGGGGACCGGCCCCGGGCGGCGGACTCACCGAAGGGGGACTTCTTCATCATCGACCGGGACGACCCCGAGGCGGCCCGGCGGACCGTCGTCCACCTCGTGACCCGTCGGATCCCGGACCGCTGGGGCATCGACCCCACGGACGTCCAGGTGCTGGCGCCGATGCGGAAGGGCACGTGCGGCACGGAGGCCCTGAACGCCGCGCTGCGAGAGGCGATGCTGGGGCCCGAGCCGGGGGACGACGCGCCGGGGCGGCTCCCGGCCCTGCGGCCCGGCGAGCGGGTCATGCAGACGCGCAACGACTACGACAAGGACGTCTTCAACGGGGACATGGGGGTGGTGGAGGAGCGCGATCCCGCGGCGCGGGTCACGACCGTCCGCTTCGAGGCCCCGGAGCGGATCGTGCGGTACACGGCGGACGAGCGACGGGCCCTGGAGTCGGCGTACGCGGTGACCATCCACAAGTCGCAGGGCAGCGAGTACCCGGCGGTCGTCGTCCCCCTGCTCACGCAGCACTTTCGGATGCTCCAGCGGAACCTGCTGTACACCGCGATCACGCGGGCGCAGCGGGTGGTCGTGCTGGTGGGGAGTCGTCGCGCGATCGAGATCGCGATCGACAACGCGGACGCGGACGTCCGCTGGACCGCGCTCGCGGAGCGGCTGCGCGGCTGAACGGCCGAGGATCGTCCGTCTCCGGCCGACCTCAGATGGAGCGGGAGGCGTCCACGTAGGTTCGGATCAGCGCGCGGTCGGCGTCGGAGATGGCGTCGAACCGGAAGCCGTTGCCCATGATGTTCTCGCCGGGGCTCTCGTCGGTGAGGGCCGAGACGACCGTGCCGCGGGCGCTGATCGCGTCGTGGATGCCGGGCAGGTTGAACTCGATCGTGACCTCCGTGCCCACCTCGTAGGGCTCAGGGCTCTCGATGAAGATCCCCTCCTCGGAGAGGTTGCTGCAGTTGTGGAAGTCGAGGCGGTCTTCGACGCGACCCTCGGTCCACAGCCGCAGGGGCAGGCGGTGGAAGCGGCGTCGCGCGGAGACATCGCGCTGGTCGAGATCGACGTCGTCGTCGTTCTCGTTCCCGAAGCCTCGGTTCTGCCGTCGGTCGTACACATTGTTCAGCGTCTGCATGGGGGAGCCTCCACGGGTCGGATCGGTCGCCCGTCATCGTATTCGTAGGAGATCCCCCGGGTCAAGGTAAAGTGCGCCGGTGTTGGCGCGGGCGTGCTGGAAACGGCGTCGGGAGGCGGCACGCGGTTCGACGGGTGGCAGGTCACGACCGCCGCCGAGTCGAGCCTCGCATCGCCATGAAAACGCAACATCCTCGGGGCGAGGCGGCAACAAGCACCCCGTAGCGTGATCTCGTGCCGAGGTTCCGTCACTACCGGTCCGTTCGCGGCCGGCACGGCCAGGGGATGGCCGAGTACGTCATCGCGATGATCGCGATCGCGATCGTGGTGCTCGCGATCGTCGTGATGTTCGGCGGCAAGATCAAGAACCTGTTCACCGTGGCGGACGCGGAGATCGCGACGCTCGGCGCGGCGGATCTGGACCTCGGCGGGGGGGGCGGCTCGGGCGGCGGCTCGGGCGACGACGGCTCGGGGGGCGGCTCGGACGACGGGTCCGGCGGCGGCGACGGGTCCGGCGACGGGTCCGGCGACGGCGGCTCGGGTGACGGCGAGGGCTCGGGCGGCGGCTCGGGCGATCGCGGCTCCGATCCCTTCGGCGGAGGCGGCTCGGGCTCCGGCTCCGGCGCAGGCGGCTCGGGCTCGGGTGCAGGCGGCGGGGGCGCCCGAGGATCGGTCGGGACGGGCAGCGGCTCCGGCGACGGCGGCGACGGCCTCGCGACACGCGGCGGCGGCAGCGGCTCCGAGAAGACGGCGCGCCAGGCCCGCCTCGAGGCTCGTCGCGCCCAGGAAGAGGCTCAGCGCGACGAAGCGGCCCGATGGGAGGCGAAGGCCCGCGCGGCCGAGGACGCCGAAGCGGCCCGAAGCAACGGCGCCAAGGGAGGCTTCGGGATGAACTTCATGCGGTTCATCCTCATCGCCATCCTCCTGGGAGGCCTCGTGTTCATCGGTCGGTCGGCTGTGGGGATCATCGGCGGCGACTGACCGGGCCCGGTGATACATTGCCGTAGATGAGAATCATCCTCAGCACGGCGCCCGCCCGCTACTGGCAGACGACCAACTTCATGCTCACCAACTTCCCTCCCCTGGGGTTGGCGGTGTGTGCAGCGGCCGTGTCCCCGCCGCACGAGGTGATGATCGTCGAGAACGCGAAGCACCGCTTCAAGTCCCACGACCTCTTCAACCACGTCAAGCGGTTCAACGCCGACATCGTGGCCTTCACCAACAACTTCTATCCCGACTCGCTCGTCATCCAGAAGACGTGTCGGGAGCTGAAGGAGGCGTACCCGAACCTCGTCACCGTCGTCGGCGGCCAAGCCCCGAGCTTCCTGCCCGAGCAGTACATCGAGCAGGGCGTCGACTACGTCGTGCTGTACGAGGCCGAGGTCACGTTCAAGCGCCTCGTCGCCTTCCTCGACGGCACGGGCGACATGGACGTCTCGGACATCCCCGGGATCGCCTGGCGGAACGAGGACGGCGAGGCCGTCGTGAACCCCAAGGCGCCGCTGCTGCAGAGCTGGGACGACAAGCCGTTCCCCCGGCGGGACCTGCTGCCGTACTACCCGTCGGTGACCCGCCGCGGGTACCCGTCCACGGCCATCGAGACCGTCCGCGGCTGCCCCTACCACTGCAAGTTCTGCACGCGCCCCACCTACTGGGGGAAGCACCGCGACTACTCGGTCGAGCGGGTCCTCGAAGAGATCGCCATCATCAAGCGCCAGGGCTTCAAGGAGATGATGGTCACCGACGACACGATGGCCTTCAACATCCCGCGCATGTACGAGCAGTGCGAGGAGATGTGCCGTCGCAACCTCGACATCAGCTTCGGCGGGGCCATCCGCGCGGACACGGTGGTGAAGCACCCGGACCTGATCAAGCTGATGCGCCGGGCGGGCCTGTTCTTCGTGAACGTCGGGTTCGAGTCCTACAGCCGCAAGGCGCTCAAGGACATGAACAAGGCCACGACGATCGACCTCAACCGCCAGGCCAGCGACATCCTCCGCAAGAACGGGATCCTCATCCTCGGCTCCCACGTGTACGGCGCCCCCGGGCAGACGGACGAGGACCTCGAGCTGATCACCCGCGACGGCATGGACCACTGCGACTTCTTCCGGCTGAACATGTACACGCCGCAGGTCGGCTCGGCGCTCTTCTACGAGATGACGCGCGAGGGGCGGATGCCGTCACGGAACCCCGAGATGTTCAACCAGTTCGAGTACCTGTTCGACGACGGGCGGGACCCCCAAGAGATGAAGTGGGGCTTCGTGAAGCGCCAGCTGCAGTACTACCTGCACCCGGACATCCTCAAGCACGCGGTGAAGAACAAGACGCCCAAGGAGCGCATCATCCGCCGCGCCTACGTGAGCGCCGCGATGTTCACGGGGTATCGCTCGCTCCGCAAGATCGGCATCGAGATCATGTGAGCGGGGGCGCGGACACGCGCTCCGTCGCCTCCGCGCCCGACAGTGCCCACTGTTTCGTCAGCAGCAGGAACCGCCGCCGATCCCGACGACCTCGGGCTCGGTCGGGGCACAGCAGGCGGTGGCTGCGACCGCCTCGGGCTCCCCGTAGAAGCCCTCCGTCTGCCCGTGGGTGGTGAAGTTCTCCCAGGCCACACCGTCGGGGTCGCGCAGCCACGACTTCGTGGACTCGGCGTAGCAGCAGCCCGCGAGTTCGGGGCCCTCCGTGGCCGGGGAGACCCGCGCGTGCAGGGCCTCGACGTCCGCCACGTCGTCCGATTGGATGCCCAGGTGGTCGAAGCCGGGGGCGCCGCGCGAGACGACGCTCAGGAGGACCGGCGGATCGGAGGACTCCCACTTGGCGTAGTCCTGCTTCACGAGGGTCGGCTCCATGCCGAACAGGGTGTTGTAGAAGGCCACCGACCGGTCCAGGTCGGCGACGCGCAGGCTCACGTGCAGTCGTCTCATTTCGTCTCTCCAGGGCTGCTCAGCAGCAGCCGTCGGGGGTATCGCAGGGTTCGGATGCCTCGACGCAGCACTCGCGCACCAGGAAGGTCGCGAGCTCCTGGACCCGACCGAAGTCGGCCGCGTACAGGATGCGCCGCCCGTCTCGTCGCTTCTGCACCAGGCCCGCGGCTTCCAAGCGGGAGAGGTGGAAGTTGCGACTCGCCGGGGGAAGCGCGGCGCGTTCGCTGATCTCGCCCGCCGGCAGACCGGCCGGCCCGACCCTCACCAGCAAGCGAAAGAGCTCGAGCCGCCGCCCGTGGGCGAGGGAATCGAGCACGTCGACGGCATCCATCGTTTCCATATTTCTAGAATAGTCGAAACATATGCGTCGTCAAGGGCCGGATTTCACGAACCGATACGGAACCGGCGGTCGGTAGGACCGTCGGCTACACTGCCTAGAACCCCGTTTCAGGAGTCGACGCCGAATGCGAATCCTCTACATCCAGAAGGATCCGTTCGTGAACATGGGTGTCACGGCCCTGACCGCGTTCGCGCGCGAGCACGGGCACGAGTGCCACCTGTTGATCGAGAACGCGGAGTCGGACCTGAAGCGGTCGATCCGTCGGTACGACCCGGACGTCGTCGCCTTCTCGATCACCACGGGCCTGCACATCTGGGCCCTCGCGGTCGCCCACGCCGTCAAGAAGTGGTTCCCGCACATCAAGACCGCGTTCGGCGGCATGCACGCGACCTTCTACCCGGAGATGATCGAAGGCGAGGCCGTGGACATGGTCTGCCGCGGCGACGGGGAAGACGCGTTCATCGAGTGGCTCGACGCCCTCCAGGAGGGGCGCGACCCGTCCGACATCCAGAGCCTCTGGGTGAAGAACGACAAGGGCGACATCACTCGGAATCCGCTGCGAACCCTCGAGCAGGACCTCGACAAGTACCCGTTCCCGGATCGGTCGATCTACGACCACTACCCCTTCGTGAAGAACCAGAAGATCGAAGGGTTCGTGACGGGGCGGGGCTGCCCCGACAACTGCAGCTTCTGCTTCCACGTGGGGCTCAAGCGCATCATGAAGGGCCTCGGGCAGTACACGCGACGCAAGTCGATCGAGTACGTCATCTCCGAGATCGAGCACTTCCTGAGCAAGTACCCCCTGCGGCGCCTCGTGTTCCGGGACGACACCTTCATCGTCCGGTACTACGACTACGTCAAGCCGCTGCTCGCCGAGTATCGAAAGCGCATCGGGATCCCGTTCTCGTGCCTCATTCGCGCCGACTACATGAACGAAGAGTCGATTCGGGACCTCGCCGAGTCGGGCTGCTTCGCCGTGAAGATGGGCGTCGAGTCCGGCAACGAGTACATGCGCAACAAGATCATGCACAAGCACCTCAGCAACGCCGAGATCCTCGAGACGATGCGGCTGCTGAAGAAGTACGGGATCATGGTGCAGACGTCGAACATCCTCGGCTCGCCCGGGGAGACGCTCGACTCCGCGTGGGAGACCATGGAGTTCAACTCCCAGCTCGGTCCCGAGCACGCGTGGTGCAGCCTCATCCAGCCCTACCCCGGCACCACCATGGAAGACCTGGTGATGAAGGAGGGGATGCTCCCGCCCGGGTTCGATCCGGACGAGTTCGAGCAGTCGTACTTCATGGCCACGCCGGTGGACGTGGAGAACAAGCGCGAGATCACGAACCTGCAGAAGCTGTTCCCGCTCGGCGTCCGCTACCCGTGGATGCAGCCGGTGATCAAGGAGGCCATCAAGCTGCCTCCCAACCAGATCTACAACTTCATGTTCAAGGCGCACTACGCCTACAGCATCTTCCGCATCAACGACATGGAGGTCTTGGACTTCCTGCGGATCGGGCTCTACACGAAGAACTACTTCTCGCAGACCTCCTTCTAGTAGACGTCCGTTCAGTCGGCGGCGACCGCGCGGTCGCGGCCTCGGTCCTTCGCGAGATACATCGCTGCGTCGGCGCGCTTCAGGAGCCCGTCCGTGCTCTCGCCATCGCGCCACTGGGCGACCCCGATGCTCACCGTGAGGCTGAGGGTCGCGCTCCCCACCGAGATCGTCGTCGTGGCCACGGCGTTGCGGAGCCGCTCCGCGGCGATGCCCGCGCCCAGGAGATCCGCGTCGGGGAGCAGGACCGCGAACTCCTCTCCGCCCAGGCGCCCCACCACGTCCGTCTCCCGTGTGACCTCGACCAAGGTCCGGGCGAGCGACCGGAGCACCGCGTCCCCCGCGGCGTGCCCGTACGAGTCGTTGATGCGCTTGAAGTGGTCGGCGTCGAGCATGAGGGCCGAGAGAGGCTTGCCGTTCCGCTTCGCGCGCGAGATCTCCCGACGCGTCTCGCGCAGGAAGTGAGCCCGGCCGAACAGCCCGGTCAGGTCGTCGACCGCGGCGCGTCGCCGCTCTTCCCCGAGCAGGCGCGCGTTCCTCAGCGCGATGCCGACGTGATCGACCAGCACCGACAGCGTGGAGCGGGTGGGCGCGTCCAGGGGGCCGCCCGCGCGCCGAATCCACAGGACCCCCACCACGCGCCCCTCGGGACCGGCGCGCAGCAGCTCGATCAGGCTCGCGCCCCCGTCGGACTCGCCGAGGGGCATGCCCATGGCCGGGGACGTGGGGGACAGCGCGCCCGCGAGCACGCCGCCCAAGCTCGACTTCACCACCAACGCCGGGGGGAAGGGCTCGGCGTCCGCGGGGCGGCCGGACTCTCCCGCGAGGACGAGGCCGAGGGGCTCGAGGTTGTAGTGAGCCACTCCGACGGCGTCGACCAGGCCGCGGAGAGCCTGCGCCGCCGCGGCGAGGATCGCCTCGTCGGTCTCGAGCGCGCCGATTCGGCGCGTGTACTCATGGAGCTGGACCAGCATCCACGCGACGTCGGTCGTCAGTGTCCGCCCCCGCCGGGCTTGCCCCACTCGAACTGCATCTCTTGGGAGCGCGAGGTCTCGTCCAGCTGCAGGATCAGCTCCAGGAACTCCTCGTAGAGCAGCCGGTCGGTCGGCCGCTCGAAGGTCAGGATCTGGACGCCGAAGCCTTCGGGCAGCCCGTCCTGCGGCCGGTCGGCGCTGTGCCAGCGCACCTCGGCGTTGAACTTCACGGAGACCGTCTCGTCGCTGCCCTCGATGGGGAACTCGATGCGCACGATGGCGCCGCGCACCGGGGGCGCGCCCGACGAGGACAGGAACAGGCCGCGCTTCGAGAAGTTCTGGGCCATGGACAGCGACTTGCGTCCGCGAGCCCAGAACTGAACCTGGAGCGAGCTGGCGACCCGCGCGTTCCGGGGCACCAACGACGGCGCCGGGGCCTCGTCCTCCCAGGGCGCGACGGTGCGGTCGACGTCCAGGGTCGTGTCCGGGGGCTCGGCCGTCTCGTCGCTGGTGGAGATCCGCGGGGCCGGGGCGTCGGCTTCGGTCCAGCGATCGATGGACTCCATCGGGTCCCCGAAGCCCATGGCGTCTCCCGAGACGTCCGGGGAGGGGGCCGAGTCCTCGATCTCGTGAGGCAGCTGCGGCGGGGGGCCGAACCCGAACGGGTCCACGGAGTCCCCGCCGATGGGCGGCGCGGTGTGGTCGTCCAAGTCCACCGGGCCCCCCGCGAAGGCGTCGTCGTTCGCGTCGTAGTCGCTCAGCGAGCTCGTCCCGAACTGGAAGGAGTCGTCTCCGAAGGCCTTCTGCGGGGGAGCGGTGCTGTCCGAGTCCGGGAACTGGTCGAAGCCGCCGGACAGCCAAGGCCCGTCGCTCGACGGCGGGGCGTCTCCCAGGGGCTCCACGGCGCCGGGCGGGATCGACTCGGTCGGGGGGCGTCGGCTGTGCGGAGGCTTCGTGTCGGGCATTGCCCGGTGCGCGGGGCCGAGCCGCACCCGTCGGCGACCGAGGCCGGCGCGCAGGCCCGAGGAGAGGCTGGGGGGGCGGCTCGCTTCGGCCGTGGGCATCTCGACGAGGTCCGTGGGCACCTTCACCGCCCGCATCTCGCGGAGGCTCCGGGGCACCGACAGGTCGTCCACGTCCACGCGGGTGTCGAACTTCACCAGGGCCGCCGGGCGCCCGCGCCACAGCCCACCGCCCGTCATGAGCTCCACCACGTCGCCCACGACTTCGTGGGTCATGTTGTCGCTCGGGCGCCGGAACGTGAGCGTCACGCGCGCGCCCTTCTCCAGTACGGGCGCGGAGCTCACCGCCGCGGACTGGGTGGCCAGGCGCGTGATGAACCCACGCGCGGACGTCCCGTCCGTCGACTGAATCACCACCGGCACGAGGCAGGGGGTTCCGTGAATTGCCGTGTTGCGCAAAGCGTCCTCAGGCGGCCGTCGCCATGGAAATGGAGTCCCTCAGTGTATCAGCCGAGAGGCCCGAGACGCCTCGCCCGACCCCACCTTGGCGCGATTGAACAGCAAGCGCCCCAAGCGCGCGCAACGGAGCGAAGCGGAGTGGAGTTCGGAGGGGTACTGCGGGGCCCCCGGCGAGGAATCGGCGGATGCGAAGCGAGCCGATTCCTCGTTGGGGTGCCGAGCACTACTTGGTCACTTGGCTCGGTCGACCGGCTCGCTCCGAGGCCCGGGCTCCTTCTTCACTCCTCGTCGCGGGTCTCGACCCGCTTCCTCGTCGTTCATCGGCCCCGCACCCCGGTTCTTCGCCGCTCTCGGTCGCAAAGTGACCAAGCAGTGCTAGAAGCCCGCCATGTGTCGGCCGAGGTGGGACGCGAGCGTGAGGTTGCGCTTCATCGCGATCGGGTCGGCGAGGAACCGCAGCTTCTTCGCCATGAACCCGGGCCGCCCGTAGAAGCGGCTGTAGGCCTCCCGCTGCAGGCCCTTGAGCTCGTCGTACGTCATGCCCGTGGGCTCGTAGAACACGTTGAAGATGTTCATCGAGCGCTCGTCCTGGCGGAACTGGTCGACCTTGTCGAGCTTTCGCCACAGGCGGGACCCGAAGACCGGGTTCACGGGCGTGAAGAAGGCCCACTCCAGCGGCAGCGAGCACGCGAAGTCGATCGTCTTGCGCGCCTCCTCGACCGTCTCGTCCTCGATGCCGAGGGAGAACCGCGCCGCGACCTCCATGCCCGCGTCGCGGATGCGGTACACACCCGCCTCGCAGGTCTCCACCTGAAGGGGCGAACCCATGGTGGCCGTGCGGAGGTTCTTCTGGACGCCGGAGATGAGGACCGTGTCGATGCGCCAGCAGCCCGCCCTCTTCATCATGTCGAGCAGCTCGGCGGTGAAGTCGTAGGACCAGAAGGTCACCGTCCACGTCCACTGTCGGCCGCTGCCGATGATCAGCTCGCACAGCTCCATCGCCTTGTCGGGCTCGGAGCTGAAGATGCCGAAGTGGTCGTAGAAGCCGAAGTCGGTGATGCCCCAGCGCTCTTCGCACTCGGCCATCTCGTCGAACACCCGCTGGGGCGAGCGGATCCGGAACTTGAGCGCCCCCACCGCGGGCAGGTGACACGAAGCGCACGTGAGCGGGCAGCCGCGGCCCGTGAAGATCACCGTGTTGTTGGCGCGGTTGTAGATGTTCAGGCGCGGGTTGTAGCCCTCGGGGCGCCGCATCAGGTCGCGGGCGGGCGAAGGGAGGGTGTCCACGTCCATCAGCGCGCGCGCCGGGTTGCGGACCACGCGGCCGTCGCCGTCCTTCCAGGCGGCGCCGGAGATGTGCGACCAGTCGCGGGTGCCGTCGTCCACCCGGTCGCAGATCTCTTCGAGGGTGTGCTCCCCCTCGCCGAACACGGCCAGGTCGAGCTCGTCGCACTCGTCGAGCACGCCCTGCTTCGCGACGTTCGTGTGGGCGCCGCCGAGCACGACGACCATGTCCGGCCACCGCGCCTTCACCTTGGCGATGACCTCCTTCGTGTAGGGCCACGTGCAGGTCACCGTGTTGATGCCCAGCACGTCCGGTCGGAAGACCTCGATCTCGCGGAACCACACGTCCTCGGGCGTGCCGTAGGACTCGACGTAATGGACCGGGTGGCCGCGGTCGCGGAGCCACGACGCCAGCGCGAGCAGCGACCAGAACGGCATCTTCCCGTTGATCGTCGACTCGCGCTTGAAGAAGTGCTTGCCCATGAACTCCTTCCAGGAGTCCTGCCCGTCGGCGAAGCGGATCTGCCGATAGGTCCACGGGGCGGCGGTCAAGAGTACGCGGGCCATGTCTTGTTCCTAGGGCCCGCCGCGGATCGACCCGCAAGCGCCCTCAGGCGCGCGCAGCGGAGCGAAGCGAAGCGGAGTTCGTGGGAGGTACCGCGGGGCCCCCGGCGAGAAACCGTCGAGCGAAGCGAGTGCGGTTTGTCGAGAGGGGTGCATCAGTGCTCGAATTCGAGGATTTGGGGGAGGATGCCCTTGGAGGGCCCGAGCGCCTGGTGGCGCACGAGGCGGGACATGATCTTGGCGCCCTCGAACCACTTCGCCGCGTTCTCGCGGCCCGCCATGGACCGGGCGATGCGCACGAGGCGGCCGGGGCGGCTGTAGAAGCGGTAGTAGGCCTTCCGCTGGACGCCGGACAGGTACTCGGCCGTGAGCCCGTTCGCGATGAACGCGGGGGTGTCCGGGTCGCCCATGAAGTTGCGGTAGTCGTCCGCGTTGAGCTGCCCGTACTCGGCGGCCATGTCCCGCAGCGGGGTGCCGACGAACGGGGTCGTGATCTTGAAGTTGGCGCTCGCGATCGGCAGCGATCGGGCGAACTCGATGGTGCGGTCGATCGACTCGGGCGTGTCCGTGGGGTGCCCGATCATGAAGAGGCCCTTGGCCTCGATGCCCGCCTCCACCGTCCACTCGATGCGCTCGCGGATCGTGGGGAGGTCGGTGCCCTTGAGGATGTCCTGGATGACGCGCGGGTCGCCGGTCTCGATGCCGTACGCGATCTGCCAGCAGCCCGCCTGGGCCATGAGCCGCAGGAGCTCCCGATCGACCGTGTTCACGTGGGTCGAGATGTTCCACGAGATCGTGATGCCGCGACGGAGGATCTCCTCGCAGATGCGGGTCACGCGGCGGGCGTCGAGCGTGAACGTGTCGTCGTAGAAGAAGATCTCGCGGATGCCGTACTCGGCCTGCAGGTGCTCGATCTCGTCCACGACGTACTCGGCGCTGTGCACGCGGAACTTGTTGCCGAGGATCTCGCGACGCTCGCAGAAGATGCAGGAGTAGGGGCAGCCCCGCGACGTGTAGATGGTCGTCGCCGGCCACTCCCGGTACTGGAACATCGTCATCTGGTACGAGTCGAGCGGGGGGAGCAGGTCGCGCGCCGGGTAGGGGAGTCGGTCGAGGTCGTCGATCCACCCGCGGGGCGCGTTGGTCCGCATCTCGGACGTCGGGTCCGTGGGGTCGACCGTGTACCAGAGGCCCGCGACGGCGCCGATGTCGGTGTCTCGCTCGAGCGCGTCCACCAGCTCGAGCATCATGCGCTCGCCCTCGCCCACGGCGGCGAAGTCGAAGTGCGGGTTCCTCGCGCACTCCTCGGGGGCGCCCGCCGGGTGCGGTCCGCCGACCACGACCTTCAGGTCCGGCTTCCACGCCTTCGCGAGGGCCGAGATCTCCTCCGCCACGGGGACGGTCACGGTGTAGAGGCCCATGCCGATGACGGCGGGATCGAAGGCCCGCACCCGCTCCATGAACTCGTCGCGATCGGGAGGGCGGCCGTGCTTCATGTCCAGGATGGAGACGTCGTGGCCGGCCTCGCGCAAGTACGCCCCGATGTAGGCCAGCCCGAGGGGCGGGGCCTGATTGGGGGGCAGCAGCGGCGGCGCGCGCCGAGGGTCCGGGAAGTCGAACGGATGGACGAGGAGGACTCGCACGCCTGCATCATAGCCGGCGCAGGCGGCCGTCGCCTTTCTCTCGCGCGCGGGTCTGTATAGTTCGCGCGCTCGCGCCTGCGGGCGCGGCACACTCGCGTGCCGCCGGGAGAGCGTCGCATGCGTCCGTCCGCCGCCCTTGGTCTGGAGACCACCGTACGAGCCCGCGGGCGAGGGATCGTCATCCTCGCCGGCCCCAGCAGCTGCGGGAAGGGCGCCATCGCCGAGGCCCTGCGCAAGACGCTGCAGATCCCGCGCGATAACCACCTCTCCATGGGCGACGCGCTCCGCGAGCTCATCGACCGGGCCCGGGCCGAGCCCGTGTTCCGCTCCCGCATGGGGGAGCAGTACGGCATTCACGACGACCGTCGCGTCCTGGAGCCCGACGAAACCGACTCCGCCACCGTCGTGAAGGCGTCCCAGTACGAGGTGGAGCTGTTCGACCGGTTCGGCACCGAGCCCAGCCAGGTGGACTGGCTCGAGTACTGCGTCACGGCCGGGCTGCTGGTGCCGGACGCGTGGTCCGAGCGCATCATCGAGGGCAGCATCGCGGCGCGCGCCGAGCGACACCAGGCGGTCGTCCTGCTCGACGGCTACCCGCGCACCGAGGCCGCCGCGAGGCACGTGCTCGACCTCACCGAGCGCCTGAACATCCCCATCATCAAGGTGCTGCACCTCTCCGTGAGCAAGCGGGAGATGCATCGCCGAGCCCTCGGGCGCAAGCGCCTGGACGACACGCCCCAGATGCTCGAGCGTCGCTACCACTTCTACGTGGAGCACGTGCAGCCCTGCGTCGAGCTGCTCAAGGCCCACCTCGGGAGCAGCTCGGTGGCCCTCATCGACGCCCACCAGCCGGAGTACCTGTCCGACGGCACCCTCGACCTCGAGGCGTCGGTCCGGAATGTCGCGAACTCGGTACTTACCGCGCTGGGTGTTTCCCGTCATATCCTAGGGAGCCTCGCTGAGCCGCGATCGGCCGACAGCGACTGATCCCCGTGCCCGCGCGACGACGCGGAGCCGGTGAAAAACCCCCCTTTCTCCGGGCGCCCCCGAGCGTTCCGCTGGAGAAGTGTTCACTCGGAGTGAACACCTCCTGAAGGACGCAGTCCGGATTCGGGGGGGGTGCGAGCTATCGTCGGGTCGCCAGCCCCGGGGGGGGGAGCGCGGCAGCAGGAAGAGCGAATCAGGACCCGGAGATCGGTGCGCAGCACCGGTACGCATGGAGAGGTGCACCTTGGCCGAGGCCTTGAAGATCTCGATCGCGCGCGCGGGCACACGTCCGTCGGACGGAGATCTCCTCCTCGCCGTCCTCGAAGAGCCCACCCTCCTCGCCTTCTTCGCCCAGCGCGCCTTCGACCTGACGAACGGCCGCATCGTGGCCACGCACCTGACCGTCCGCGGCCCGAGCGGCCCCCTGCGTGCGCGCCGCGCCCTCTACGAGGAGGCCGTCGCGCGACGCCGGGCGCACGCCCTCGACGTGGTGGTCCTGCACCGGGCCCTGGAGGCGGCCGCGCGCCTGCCCCGCCCCGGCGCCGTGCACGTCGACGTCCTGCCTTCGACCATTCGGCTCGTCGACCTCGCCGCGATCGCGCGGAAGGCGCCCGCCCTCCGGGGCCCCCTGCGGCTCGAACTCGGCGCGGAGCACGCGCCGCTCCTGCCCGGCCTCGCCGACCGCCTCGACGTCCTCCGAGCGCTCGACGTCGGCCTCTCCATCGCGGGCGTGGATCCCCGCGTCACCGCCATCGACGCGGTCTTCGACATGCGCCCCGCGGTCCTGAAGTCGCACCCGCGGATGCTCGCCGGGCTCGAGGGCGACGCCGAGGCGGAGGAGGCGTGGCGAGCGATGGCCGAGCTCGGGCGCCGCTTGGGGGCGACGGTCATCGCGGAGGGCGTCTCCTCGCGAGCCCAGCGTCGACGCCTCCTCGAGTTGGGCCTCTCACACGGCCAGAGCGACTACTTCGGCCCCGCGCTTCCCCTGGGCGGCGCGTCCCGATGATGGTTCGCCCGACGGCCGGCAAGATGCGCGCAGCGGCGCATGGCGAACATCTATCACCACCGGGGATTCCGCACCTTCATCCAGGCCTGGATGGGCGAGAAGAAGCAGGGCCGGAGCCTGAGGGCGGTCGCCAAGCGCATGGGCAAGTCGCCCGGCGGGCTGAGCAGGATCTTCGCGGGCGACCGGCAGATCTCCGAGGAGATCGCGGACCTGCTGCTCGAGCAGATGAAGCTCGGGGCGGACGAAGCCGCCTACTTCCGCATCCTCGTCGACTGCGAGCAAGCGCCGTCGCAGTCCGAGCGGGACGAAGCGGAGCTGGTCCGCGACGCGATCTTCGGCTTCCGCAACGCGCATCGGTTGGACGCAGTGCAGGCGACCTACTTCTCGAAGTGGGTGCACTCGGCCATCCTGGCGCTCGCGGGGTGCAGGGGGTTCAAGAGCGATCCCGAGTGGATCGCGAAGACCCTGATCCCGCCGATCTCCACGGACGAGGCCCGCAAGGCGGTCCGCTACCTCCTCAGCGTGGACCTGCTCGTGGAGGAAGACGGCGAGTGGAAGCCGCCCCACGCGGTGGTGCGGACGAAGGCCACGATCGACGACGGCGAGGTCCCCGAAGGCCTGGTGGTCCCGGACGACCCGGGGGCGGCGGAGCGACGGCGAGAGGCCGTGCGTGCGTGGCACCGCTGGATGCGCGGCCGGGCCATCGAGTCCATCGACGCCTTCTCCAAGGAGGAGCGGGTCATCAACTCCATCACGCTGCGGGTCTCGGACAAGACCATGCCCGTCCTCGTGAAGCGGATGGAGTACCTGCAGGCCGAGCTGATCAAGGTCTGCGAGGACGAGAACGAGCCGGGCGACACCGTGTACCAGCTCACCCTCACGCTCTTCCCGCTGTCCCGGCGCACCGCCGACTGATCGGCGGCGCGCGCCGCGCCTCGCTACTCGACGATCTCGAAGCTCATGCGGCCGAACTCGCCCGCGTGGATCTTGGCGTCGACCAGCTCGCCGGTCTGGGCGTCGAAGATCAGCTTGTCGACCGCGGGCGTCTCCACCACGGGGTCGCCGCCGACGTTCCCGGTGATCGTGGGGTAGTCGTCGAGGACCACGTCCACCCGGCAGATGTCGCTGCCCGTGGGCGTGAAGCCGTGGCCGGCGACCAGCTCGGCGGCCTCCTCGACGCTGAGGAAGATCGGGTCGCCGCCCCCGCAGGGGTGGGACACGACGTCCGTGATGTACACGTCCACGGAGTCGACGGTGCCGTATTCGCTGCCGGACAGAGAGACCGTCACCTCGTTGCCGCCCCACGTGATGCTGCCCATGAGCAGGGTGGCGAGGGGGACGAGGACGACGGCAGAGAGCTTGCGAAGGGTGGGGGTCATTTCTTGCTCCGGATACAGGGGCGCCGGCCGTGGAAGCGGGGGCACTACGCCACCGCACCCAGCCGACTGATTTCGACTTGGATTGCCTCGCGACCGCACCAAGGGGTCACGCCCATGCGGACGCTCTTCGCTTGGAGTCCGATGGAGCCAGAGTAGATCAATCCCGCCTTGGGTCAAGCGGAAAAAACCTAGTTATTGCGAATACTTAAGTACGGTATCCGGGGCGCATCGGTGCGTCTTCGGGGCGGCCCGGGCCGGGCTCCGCGCGGGGTCCTACTCGAGGAAGTCGACGTCTCCCACGCGGAGGAAGAGGCGCACCTCGGTGCCGTCTCCCAGGGGGTCGCTCCCGCCGAGCACGAAGTTGTCCGCCTGGCGCCAGAACACGGTGCAGCGACGTCCTCGCACGGCGCGGTCTGCGCCCTTGGACGGGGTGCCGTGGCGCATGAGCACCACGTCGGCCTCGGCGAGGATCCGCTCCACCTGCATCGGCGTCTCGAAGACGGCCGTCATCCAGCGCTCGTCCCAGCACTGATGCACGAGCAGCGCGCTCTCGTGTTCCAAGAGGGACGCCCCGAAGAGGTCGCGCTGGTAGAGCCGGTAGAAGGTCTCGTTGAGGTCGTCGAGGAAGACCGCCTTGAGGGGGCGGCCCCGTCGCGCGCGCTCGGGGCGCAGGCGACGCTCGATCGAGGTGATGACGGGATCCGGGCGCTGGGGGGTGGTCGTGCGCTCCAGGAATCGATACTCGGGGTAGAGCCCGCACAGCCACAGGGCCGGGCCGCTCCTCGACTCGGGGGCCCATCCGGGCACGGTCACGCAGGCGAGGGGGCGGAGCGTGGGCAGGATCGGGAAGGACACGAACGCGAAGTTCACGGCCCCGAACAGCACCAGCGCCGCCACCGCGCCGCCCCTCACGCGCCTCCCGAGATCCAGGGCGCTCACGGCCACGAGGACCGCGACCAGCGGGAGCAGGGGGAGGACGTAGCGTTCGTCGTAGAGCCCGCGCAGGAAGCCCACGACGAGGACCGCGGGGAGCGTGAACCACCAGAAGGCGAGGTCGCGCTGCACGCGGCCCGTCGGGTCCTCGCACCCGTAGCGCCGCGCGAAGAACCACACGAAGGCGGCGAGGGCGACGAGGCTCCAGATCGGGCCCAGGGTGGACATCGCGGTGGCGTGGACGACGTCCCAGCTCGCGTCGCGCAGGTGGCCCCCGAAGTGGGCCGGGAGCTCCCCCAGGGCGCCGTTGCGGATGTGGTCCACCGCCGCGCCGGGCCAGGTCGCCTCCACGAGAGTCCGTCGGATCGCGGGGCCGCGGGGGCCCCACAGGAGCCACCCCGTCGCCGCGGCGCCGAAGGCCGCGAGTCCCCCGAGCTCGAGGAGCAGCCGCCGGCGTCCTCGGGCGAACCGGTCGGCCAGGAACGGCCGCGCGAGGACCCAGATCGGGCCCGCCAGGAACGCCAGCGCGTTCAGCTTGATGCTCGCCGCGAGCAGGAAACCCAGCCAGACCCCGGCCAGCGGCCAGGCGGGGCTCCGCTCCTCCCGGATCGCGCGCAGGGCGGCGAGCACCGCCACCACCGCCCACGTCACCGCCGCCGCGAGGGCGAGATCCAGCACGAAGACGCGGGTGTAGTTGAAGATCCCCGGCAGCAGCCCCACCACGACCGCGGCGACGAGCCCCGTCTGCTCCCGTCGATCCGGTCGGCCGAACTCCCAGCCGATGACGTAGACGCCGAAGAGCAGCAGCGGGATCAGGAGCGCCGCGCAGCCGAGGATCAGGCGCGCCGGGTGGAGCCCGGTGGCCGCCCCGAGGGCCGCCGCGACGCCGTACCACAGGCCTCCGTAGCGTTGGTTCTCGTCCGTCTCGGCCCGGAGCCGCAGCCCCTCGGCCCCCTCGCCGGCCGCCCGCGAGAGCTCCGACACCTGCGAGTAGTGGAAGGCCGCGTCGGTGTACTGCACGCCCTCGTCGAGGCGGAGCCACCCCGCGGTGACGACCAGGTGCGCGGCCGCGAGCGCGAGCAGCGCGAAGAGGATCCGGTGGCTCATCGGGGGCTCAGGGGGTCTTCTCGGGCGCGTCCGCCTCCCGAGGGGTCACGGCGACCAGCGGTCGGCTCGCGTCCGGCAGCCACACGCTGAGCCCGGCCGCGGGCAGCGCGTCGACGGCCCCCGCCCAGACGGCGCGGATCGCGCGGGGGACCAGCTGCTTGGGGTCCTCGGGCGCGGGGGGGCAGGGGTTGGTGGGCACGAGATCGACCCGCCCGTGCACGTCGGGCCCCTTCATCTCCATGCGGATGTCGTTGCAGGTGGTCATCCACTCGAACACCACCCACACGGGCTCGCCCACGCGCGGCCTCAGGGGGATGGTCGTGGCGCGTCGCCCCTCGTCGTCCGCCTGGCCGCGTCGCGCCGCCCCCGAGCCCACGGCGATGCGGAAGGCGACGTCGCGGATCTTGCCGTCTCGGCGCAGCAGGTAGGACGCGCCGAGGGTGCTCGCGGCGATGTGCGCGCGGGGCTTGAGCTCGTTGAGGAAGCGTCCGTAGATGGCGCGGCCCTCGTCGAAGGGCAGCTCGGCCGAGGCGACCATCTCGAGGATCTCCCGGCAGGGCCCGTCCGCCCCCCGGCACGCCCCCGCGACCAGCTCCCCGAGCTTCTCGAGCTCGGCCGCCCGGAAGGTCTCGGCGCCGGGCCGCGCGGTCGGCGGATCCGTGTCGCTCGCCTTCCCGAGGCGGTTCACGACCTCCTGGGCGTCGGTGACGCGCCGCTGCTGGATCTCCACCGGCTCGTCGCCGACCCGCGCGCGCGGCGTCTCCTTCTCCCGGATCGCCGTCGGGACCGACGTCACCGCGTCCACGGGGGCGGGCGTGGGGCTCTCCACGCGCCCGTCCGGGCACCCCGAGCCCCAGAGGATGAGGGCGAGGACCCCGGCGAGGATCGCGATGGCGAGTCTCGGCATGACTCGAAGGGTACACGGCCCGCCCACGGCGCCGCCCCGGAGCGGGGTGCTGCTACCATTCGAAGGTGAGTCGCCCGCGCATTCATGGCTGGGCCTCCCGGGCCGGAATCGCCGCCGCCGCTTCGGTTCTCGGTGCAGGGCTCCCTCTTCCCTCCGCGAACGCGGGCGGGCTCGCCCCTCGCCCGGGTCCGCCCCAGGATCCGGACCTCGTGGCGCAGGCGATCGCGCGGTCGTCCGCGCCCGCAGGCACGACCCGCAGCTATGCGCTGGGGGCGCGCTTCCTGGGGGACCTGGACGGCGACGGGAACGACGACTTCGTGGTCCAGGCGGCGGTGGATGAGGAGCTGTACCTCTTCTTCGGGGACGCCGCGTGGGCGGACGGCGACGGCGCGGGCGGCCCGGCGGCCTTGGATCCCGAGGGCGCCTCGACCGTGGCGCTCCCCCAGGGCTGCCGTCGGAACGACGACCGCGTACACGTGGCGCCCCTGGGAGACATCAACGATGACGGCCGCGCCGACTTCGGGGTGGGCTGCCTCAACCACGTCGGTGAGCTCGCCGGCGAGTACATCGAGGGGGCGGTCGCCATCTACCTGGGCCGCGAGGCGTGGCCGGAGGTCGTGGCGGCGCCGGACGGGATCCTGTGGGGCTCCGCGCCCACGCTGGTCGGGCACGTGGTCCAGGGGGACAAGCTCGGCGTCGAGGTCGTGGGCGTGGGAGACCTGGACGACGACGGCTTCGACGACTTCGCGGCCACGGCCGAGCCCTGGACCGACGAGGATCGGGTGCCGCTGTACCTGTTCCGCGGGGGACCGTCGCCCCTGCTCGCGCTCGAGGACGCGACCGACGCGTCCTGGTGGATCCGCGGCGACTTCGACGTGCGCTGCCTGGGCCCCCTGAGCGTCGCGGGCCTCGGCGACGTGGACGGCCGCGGTCGAGCCGATCTGGCCGTGTCCTGCCCCGAGCAGCCGCCCCTCGTCGATCCGAACGACCCCGAGCACGTGCCCAACCGCATCGACATCGCCTACAGCGTGTTCCTGGGCGAGGAGCTGACGGCGCAGCCCGAGGGCCCGCTCACGTTCGACGACCGGGACCTGGAGGTCCTGAGCGGCAGCAGCCTCGGGCCGCGCGCGAGCGCTCACGCGGCGGTCGGCGACCTCGACAGCGACGGGATCGACGACTTCGGCTACCCGATGTTCCTCCCCCTGTCGGACGACATCGGCGTGCGGTTCATCCAGGGGCACGGCCCGCCGTGGACCAACGTCCAGCCCCTCACGTCCTGGGCGGGTTGGATCCATGAGGGCGACTTCACCGGCCCCTCGGCCGTCGACTTCGCCGTGGCCACGGACTTCACCGGCGACGACCGGCCCGAGGTGTGGCTGCGGTACGGCGAGGGCGCGGCGTCGAGGATCGCGCTGATCCCCGAGGTGGACGTGCAGATCTGGGCGGACTCGGACGTGCCCCCCGCGATCGTCTCCTTCACCCCCCCGGGCGGCGTGGACGTCCCCGACCCGGCCCGGTTCGGGCTCGCGGGGACAGGCGACGTGGACGGCGACGGCGCCGCGGACCTGGTGCTGTCGTCCGGCTGGGTGGGCGACGACTGCGACGTCGACGCCTGCGGCGGCGTGTGGGTGATCCTGTGCCGGGACGGCGACGGCGACGGGGCCTCGGCGTGCACGGGTGACTGCGACGACGGGGACGCGGCGATCGGGCCGTTCGTTCCGGAGCTGTGCGACTCCGTGGACCACGACTGCGACGGCGACACCGGCGAGGTGGACGGCGACGGGGACGGCGTGCTGGCCTGCGAGGGCGACTGCGACGACGAGGACCCCGAGCGCTTCCCGGGGGCCGAGGAGACCTGCGACTCGGCGGCCGACCTCGACTGCGACGGGCTCCTCCCGGGCGACGACGAGGACGGGGACGGGGTCTTCAACTGCGTGGACTGCCAGCCCCACCTCGCCGCCCTCGCGCCGGGGACGATCGAGGTGTGCGACGGCCTCGACAACGACTGCGACGGCTCGCTCCCCCGCGACGAGGTCGACGTGGACGGCGACGGCACGCCCGCCTGCGCGGACGAGAACGGGGTGTTCGACTGCGACGACGGGGATCCCCTCATCGGCCCTCATCGCCACGAGGACTGCGGCAACGGCATCGACGACGACTGCGACGGCGCGATCGACGTGGCGCGGGACGCCGACGGGGACGGCGTGACGACCTGCGACGGCGACTGCGACGACGGCGCCGCCGACGTGTTCCCGGGCGCCCCCGAGTTCCCGGCGGGCACCGTCGCGGGCGCCTGCGACGGCCTGGACAACGACTGCAACGGCGTGGTGGACGACCCACGAGACGTGGACGGCGACGGGGTCCACCCCTGCGGCGGCGACTGCGACGAGACCGATCCGGAGGTGCACGCGGGGGCGGTGGGGGTCTGCACCGGCGAGGACGCCAACTGCGACTTCATCTCGGACCTCGACGACGTGGACGGCGACGGCTGGTCGGCGTGCGCGGGCGACTGCGACGACGGGGCGGCGGGGGTCTCGCCGGGCGCGACCGAGTACTGCGACCGCATCGACAACGACTGCGACGGCACCGTCGACCTCGAGTTCGACGTGGACGGCGACGGGTGGGCGGGCTGCCACGGGGACTGCGCCGATCAGGACGCGAACCGCTCGCCCCAGGCGGTCGAGCCGATCTGCGGGGACAACGTCGACAGCGACTGCGACCGCCTGGCGGACGCCACCGACCCGGACTGCGTCGCTGCGGTCCCGCCGCCGGACCCGGAGCCTCGCCCCTACGGCCTCGCCTGCGCGGGGTGCGCCTCGTCCGTGACCGCGGCCGATGCGCCGCCCGCCGGCCTCGCCCTGCTGCTGCTCCTCGCCGCGCGACGTCGTCGCCCCCCTCGCTCGGTCCGATCCCGTCCCCCGCGGGTCGCGGCGGGGCTCGTGCTGACGTGCGCGTCCCTCTTCGCCCTGCCCGCCCAGGCCGCGCCGAAGGGGGAGCGGGGTCTGGTCGTCTACACCGCGGACACCCCGGATCTGCGCTACCAGGTCGAAGCGCGGGAGCGGGTGCCGGAGCTGGACGCGACCGACATCCTCCACACCACCGAGTTCCTCCAGTCTGTCGACGGCAACCTCCTCATCGAGGGCGCCGCGAGGGTGCGGCCCTGCGGCGGCGGCCCGGGGCCGCGGCTTCGGTCGGTGGCCGGTCAGGTCCTCGATCAGCTCATCGGCCTCGACCATCGCGGCGCCGAGGCGCTGATCTCCACGACGCTCGAGGACCTGCCCTGCCTCCGGGAGCCGCTCCCTCGTCGACTCCTCCCGGACCTCCTCTTCTATCGCGCCGTCGCCCACCACTCGCTGGGCGACCTCGACCTCGCCGAGCAGGCCTTCCGTCGGCTGCTCGCGGTTCAGCACGACTACCCCGGCGATCGGAACTTCCCCCCGTCCGTGGGCGAGCAGCTGGAGCGGGTGCGGGCGCGGGTGCCGGCCGAGGCGACCGTCCCCCTGCAGGGGTTCGTGACCCCGGGCACCGAGCTCCGCGTGGACGGGACCGAGGTGGACGTCTCACGGGGTCCGGTGAAGGTCCGCCCCGGCGTGCACGTACTGCAGATGACCCGCGGCCGCGCGACGTTCACGGCCGAGGTCGACCTCCGAGACGACGACGCCCCCGTCGCGCTGCTCGCCGCGGACCGCCTGCGCGCCCTCCGAGCTCCCGGCATCCACCCCGGCGCCCGGGCCTACGCCGCGGCGCTGTCCCGCGAGGCCTTGCTCGACGGCTCGGTGGACGTGGTCGCGTGGGTGGATCTGGACCTCGACTCCGGGGCCGTGTGGATGTACCGCGCGAGCACGGACCTCTTCTCGTTCGAGGGGGACCTCGGGCTGACGAAGCGTCGAGGAGGTCCC
>Ga0209992_10000243_pt1 | contig 75762 bp, 93 predicted proteins | sample 2SBtaG_2_FD_182564 | JGI IMG/M metagenome (GOLD analysis project Ga0209992, IMG submission 182564) | Deep subsurface microbial communities from Kolumbo volcano to uncover new lineages of life (NeLLi) - 2SBTROV12_ACTIVE470 metaG (SPAdes)... | ecosystem: Environmental > Aquatic > Marine >... | reverse complement strand
ACTGGGTCTAAAGATAAATGCGCACAAGAAGGAAACGATGGAAAATGTCCAGATGGTTTCACTACTGATCCAAATATTCCTCCCGGTGGAGAATGTAGATGTGTAAACAAATTATGGGCAGGAGACGACGATGAGCCATTAGGGTGTGAGGGCGAATGGAAAGGTGGGGAAAATATGGAATTCCAAACCTTCTGTGATCACGATAAGTATTACGCCTGTTCTGGATCAATTATTAGAGGTAAAGAACCTCCACCAGCAGACTTCTTTATAGTACAAAATACAACAATTGATACATTTGATTTATATACATGCGACAAACATCCAGTGGATGGAAGAATTGCAAATAGAATCAATCTTGACACTACAGAATGCCCAGATGAATCCCCAAAGGTTTGCGTTCAAAATCCAGATATAGGCACATATGAAACAGTTATAGAAAGCATTACAACAGCTGTTACGGTCAATCCACTTGAGTCTGGATTTGGAGTTCCAACGGTTACGGCGTTTATCGAAAAATGTGTTACTTCAGCCGGTGAAGATGTTACACAAGGCGTAGGGAAAAAGTCTAAAGATATATTCACTGGGCATGAAGTTGAAAATGCAGCACTAAGTGCAAGGTATACCTGTGGTGGAACATCTGTAACCTGTGCAGAAGAAGACTGCACCGCTCTTGACTCAACCCATAGGTGGGTAGACTCGCAAAACCTTAAAGACGATCCGTTGACTGTAATTGAAGAGGGTGAAGCTCAATGTGGTAATTATGGTGCTTGTTCCATAATGGGAGGAGAATTGATCTCCACCGCTTCAGCAATCACTAGGGATGAATGTATACTCTTAGCTAAAACATACAAATCATATAATCCAGAGAAGAAGCCAGATCATAAAGAACAAAAATATGTCAACATGTGTCTTGATTTAGATGGCAATGCTGATTCTAGCGGAGATATGGTTGCCGCATCAGATGATCCTGATGAATTAGAAAAAAGATGTAAGGAAAAACACTCTGCCTGCTTTGATATGAGCGGTCAAACAAAGTTGGATTACCTTAGTGATGAGGGATTATGTATTAATAATGGCGCTATATGGAAAGAGCCGCAAGTTATTAAAGGTAATTATCATGAATGTGTAGACAAAGGCTTAGCTCAAGAAAACAAATGGGAAGAAGCTGTATCGGACTGTTGGTATCAAAACCAATGGAGAGGCTCTGCCTCTGTGATGTCATTAAATGATGATGGAGCGAGTAACAGTTTTGGAAAACCTAGTGTTGGGGTTTGGAGAGCCTGTCCATTTACTGGCCAATGGGTACTTTATAACAACCAAGATGATATTGGTATAGAAGCTGGATATATTGGTCATCTGGGACAAGATGTAATTGATAATAGATATAGGCTTGGTCTTGGTGGGCCGGGATATAAATGGGAAGAAAGAGCAAATGATTATTGGGTTCAAATTGAACAAAAAGGTATTTGTCCTGTTTGCTGCGATCATTTTATGCCGAAAAACCTTACGGCAACACTTAATGAACAAAGCAGTCAAGTCCTTGATATAATTAATTGCGGTCTTGAAAAATGTACGCACAACCCAAGCATGGGTATGAAAGCTAAACATGATGGCTACTGCTGTTCCGATGAAGGTCATAAGTGCGATATTACCGATGTTGCAAAATGTCAAAATGGCGAAAAATGGAAAAAGTTTGGATTTTGCAAAGGTGAAGATGGTCAAGATATAAACTGTATTGGATGTGATATAGATGAAAAACACACTGGTGGAAAACATGAGGGTAAAAACGAATGTGAAATACGTGGAGGAACATTTCAAGCAAGTTTGAATGGCCCAGAAGATTGCGATGCACATGTTAGACAAAGATTAACTCAATGGGGAACAACAAATTGCAGAAGATGTTCTGATGTTTATTCTTCTCAGCACAAAGTTCCAATGATTGGTAGTAACCATCCAAATTCTCAAAATACACATGAAGGCGCGTCTTGTTGTCCAAATTGTGAGTGCCTATACAACCATCAAGATCAAAGTAAACAGGGCTGTTCGGCAAAATATATGGATTGTCAAACAGCTATAACATGTTTACCTGAATGTAATGCAGATACTGAAGGTCTACGCGAGACACTCGGAGAACTAGAGGCTGTATGTGTAGAATATGATTTTGGCGGTAGTGCAATAGTATACAAATGGGATTTTGACCCATGTTCTTGTTTTCCCAATTTTGTTCCTATGTCTTGTGAAGGCGAAGGTTTGGTTGATGGGGGGGCAGAAAGTTCTTGTGATCGTAATGGAACTCAGAAAAATGGTCAATCTGGACATGACAATACAGGTGGTTGTTATGGTGAAGATGGTAAATTAAACGAAGACAAGAAAAGATCAGGTGGTGCTAGTGAATCAGATTGTTCTAGCGATGAAGAGTGGAGGGCAGGAGCTAGTGGTTGTACAAATAGAGAAATTTCAACAACCGCAGACGCTAGTTGTTATGACATAAACAATTCTGCTAAACCTGTAGGTACAACTTGTCCCGGTTTGGGATCTGTGGATGTCCCAATGGAATTTGATGGAGTTGTTTGGAGATCAGACTGGACATTAATGAACACTGTTGGTACGCATCAATGTGATCTTGGTCAGCATAGATTTAAATGGAGCGCTAACTGTAGACCAACAGGGCCAACAGATGGATATTGTGATCGTGCTGGAGGTGCTAGTTCAGGTGATATATTAACGGCTGTTGGTTCAGACTGTGATGCTTGTGACTCAGCACAAAATGGGGGAATAAGCGGAGGGGTCTTGACAGATAGTTTTGGGTGTAACCACAGAAACGCAAGACCACCATCACTTCCAAAAGATGGACATTTTATTAGGTTGGTAATGGGTTGTGGAAGCACTATACCTTCTATAGATGCTTATAGAACAGGTCGTGTTATACAAGGAGGTTTTGATAATGCCTCATCCTACAATGATAATGGAATTAATATATGGGCAGAAATAACCAATTGTACATTCACTGATTTCCAAGGTTCGGAAAGTCAAAGACTTGATAGATCAACAATCATTGCTGGTTCTCCTCCATGTCCGGGTTCTTTCTGCAAAGTGATACCAAGAGTTGAAGGAAGCCCAACACAGGAACAAAGAGTATATAGCTTTGCTGGTTCTCCATGTATGAACACAACAACCTGCGGGCCAAGAGGTGCTTGTCATGCTACAGAATGTTGCACCTATACAGGAATGGACTTTCCATTTCTGCTTGGTGGCGCTGTTTGGCATGGAGCTATTGCATGTTCTCAAGGAGGTGATATTGATCACGTATGCAAAGCTACTGGTTTTGATCCTCTTCATCATCCACCAGCAGAACAATTTGATGTCGCTTATGTCAAAGATGTAGATGCTGTAACTGGAGAAGCAACTCTTGTTGTTAGAACTTATCCTCCTACATTTGGTGGTATTCATTGTAGTTATCCAGAGGGAACCAATGTAAGCATTGGACTGGCAAACTTAGCTGATGCCGAATTTGATACACTTGGTAGCTTTGCTAGAGATAACAAATCAGCAAATCCCTATCTACCCGCAGGCGGTACAATATTAACCGAAGCAATACCTTATGGGGACAACCCTCCCACAGAGGATGGAGATAGAGGCAGAGGTTCTGGCGAGTTTATGGAAATAAGGGTTGCTAATATAGCTCCTCTCGTCACTAAAAATCCTAGAAAAAATAGACACTTAAGAATCTATGACAGAGCTAGAATAGTGCAAGGTAGCGATGAAAATGGAGATCCAATTGAAAGGGTTGAAACAGCTACGTCTTTTGATGACATGAACATGAAGTTGAACTTGGATCTTCCGGGGCCATATGGATTAAAGCCTTGGCCAGTAGATCATCAAACCCATTCAAATACTGGTGCGCACAAATGGCCTAAAGGAACTGCTCATTCACCAATAGCTGGAAGACCAACACCTACAGAAAGTTTGATTATGGATCCATCAACATCCTTAAATCAACCGGGTAGAATTGGCCCTATTCCGACTATGGATAACTTGAATAGAATGTTTAGGTACAAAGAGGTGGATATTGGGGGAGGAACAACTACTCCAATTCCAGAGATAATGCCAGTTGAGCCAGTTATGATTAATGAATTTCATAACGTGTATGAATACAGTGATGAAGAAGGGTATTGTTTAAATTCAAATTATAAAGACAGAGACTCTTGTGAAGGCGATGGCAAGTCTTTTTGGGCGCCAAAGTTCTTATACACAAAAGTTAAAACTGATTATGAGCATGACTTATCAGACGCAGAAAAAGTTGTAATAAGCGGAAGTGTAACTTATCCAGCAACATGCAAGGGAGCAAGATTAGGATTTTGTAACTGTAAAGATGGAACAAGTGATTGTGATAGAGATTTAAATATAAATGAATGTAATACTGGGACTTGTATTGACACCCAACTTGGGCCTACTTCTAAATGGATAAGAAAAAATCAAGATCCTAATGCAGATTTAATTACTACAGAACAAGACTGCATGACATCCAGTGCAATGAAGCAACAACAAGGATCTACGGGCGATGGCGTAAGTGAAAATAAAGTATCAATTCCACCATTAGTATTTAAGAAAACTGGTGAATGGACACAAGTATATCCAGAGTCAACTGGCTTTGTAACTGAAGGATTTACAGACGGAGAAGAAACTTCAGGTGGTGGAGACGAATTTATCTGCGAAGAGGTATTTGGTGGAACATGGGTTATAGGCACGGTTAACGACGAAAGAGATAAAGATGGGTCATATAAAGATCCTACTAACTCAAAACCAAAGCCCTTGCATTTAAAGAAAAATGGCTTTTCAGAAGGGTGTCCAGTTGGGTGTAGACTAAATGGTTTTTATCTAAAAGACCCTTGCGAGCCACCAAGCGAAAATTACCCACAGGGACAATGTTTTGAATGCGTAGAAACCGTTAGCAAAGATGAAGACGGAAAAGAAAAAAGACAAATGAGATGTCCTCTTGGCCCTGCTGATGGAGGCTATGTCGTAAGAATGAGAGGATGTCAAAACTCAAAATACGATTCTAAAGAAGACTGTGAAGAAAACGGTTGGACTTGGTGGGGACATATAGAAGACTACCGACACGAGTTTGCCCTACATAATGAATTGCAAATAATGACACATAACGCTTCTCAGTTAAGATACAATTCAGATGACAAGCGCATGAGTCCAGTGGGAAGTCAAGACAAACCAGACTGGATATATGATCTGTCACAACACCCACAAGACTTTACCTTAATAAATGGAATGGAAGACGAAGATAAGGCTAAAGCTACTTGTGAGTCAATTAGAGATGCTGCGTGGTCAGTAACCAGCAGTGATGCTAAATGTGTCAGCCTAAGAAGATTGGACTTACACTTTCCTGAAGTTTTCTCTGGAGAAGAATCAGGCACTTCAACTTCGGCAGCTGTATTTGAGCTTTGCAATAAGTCTGACAACTGTGAAGTGGTTGAAGAATTTAAGAACTGTATGGATGTGAGTTCGGACGTATTTGGAGAGTGTATCACGTTAGATGGTAACAACCGACCGATATTGAATGATACGAGAAAGAAAGATTGTAGTGGTGTCTTTATTGGCCCAGTGGTAACAACTGACGCAGAAGGCTGTCTTGCAAAACCATTGCAGGATGAATCATTAGACTATGCGGTAGTTAATGATTTTGTGTGTGCGGACATACAAAACGAATTCTATACCGGCGAACCAAAAACTCCAAAAGAATGTACTGATATTGCAATGGGAATAGTTGCCCCGAAAGGCAAGGTTGTATCTTACGGAAAAGATGAAGATAAAGTTAATCCAGTTACAAAAATGAACCTACTTGCAGAATTGTCTTCTCCCGCAGCTATAGCTATGGGAAGCGATGTTGGGATAGGAGCAGCTCCTAAAAACTTCAAGGGTGTTATATATGCCCCACAAGTAAAAACAGACGGTAATTACTTACCAGAAAATAAAGATCATCATGAATATGCAGATCCTCATTGGAGGGCAGTATGGAGTAGGCATGGTGGAGGATTCAACATTGTAGTTGGAAAACGAGCGCCGTTAAATAATTGCAGACAAGCCAATGGCGACCATCCAGTTAATATGGACTTTTATTTAAGCTTTCAGCAGATATGCTGTAATGAAAAAGGGCCATTAATGTTTCATGAATGTGGTGAACAATGCTATGATCATTATATGGGGCCGCATTTAGTACCATTACCAGAAGCTCTAGGAATACATGGCGAATCAGTAATTCATGTAAACATCCATGAATAGTGAGGAAAGTATGACAGGTTTTTTTAAAGAAGAAGAAGAAGACGTTAATCCGTTGGCGCAAAGATACCCTAAGAGAAGACAACACAGGGTGTTTTCATCGGACGTAAAAGAAGAGGATTATGAAGCTCCTGCACGACCAGCAGAGACTCCTTGCGAATGTCCATTTGCTGATGGGTCAAACGCGATAATGTGCGATAGGCATAAATGTATAAAAAGTAGGTCTCTTCATCATTTATGTAAAACCCGAATGGATTACTATAACATGTGGGAGAACGGAGAAGGCCCAATGCAAGATCCTATAAGTCAAATGCAATATCTTGAAAAGCCTGAAGATCCGTTCTTTGCAAACAAAACGATTGTTCAAACAGAACCTGATAATTATAGCTCAGGATTTTTTATGGGCGATCCTGAAATACCATCAGAATCGAGAGGTTTAGGGGATACAATAGCAAAGATAACCAAAGCTACGGGTATAAAAAAGGTCACAAAGACAGTATTTGGAGCTATAAAAAAGGATTGTGGATGCAAGGAAAGGCAAAACAAGCTGAATAAACTATTTCCCTATAAAAAAGGCCAAGAGCCTAAAGGGAAAACAAAAGGCTTTTTTGAGTAATGGTGTATAATAATATAGAATTTAAGCTCTAAGGAGATTAAGAATAATGGCATCCATAAGTTTTTATGCTGGAAGTACAGCTATCAATAACCTATCAGGCTCTGGCTTGGGGTTTTTTGGTGGTTCTTTCGGCCAATCTGTACAATTAAATAACTTTCAAGATACAACGTTTATTACCGATGGTAATGGTACTACCAATGGTGGTGCTGGTAATAACATGAAGTATTCTACTGATACAACCTCGTTTGCTGTGGGAGTTGTACCAGCCACTGGTCTATTGTGGATTCCTAACGAAAAGGCCAGTCTAAATATTAGATTTAGTAATGATAGCGCTGTTAGAACGCAAAACGCTAAGTTAAGAATATTTGATAGAACAAACAAAGATCATCCAGCTAGTGGTGTTATCACTAGGGTTGCTGAATTATTGCACACATCCTCTTCTTACATAGTAGAAGGCTCTGGTGACAATACATGGTGGGGAAGCGCTTCTCACACAGGCTCAGATGCACAAGGAACTTTCATTGGTTCTAAAAACCCAAGCGGTAGACTTCCAGATGGAACTAATACCGTAGGTGGTAGTGGTATTTATGTTCCCTTAGCTAAATCTCCGGGGCCAAGCGGTTTCTATGCTGGTAATGGGTCGGCTAACACAGGGCAATACCATCAACATGACTGGTACGTTGGAATAACAGCATCCCCAGATAGTATTGGAAGCAAAACTCAATACGGTCTATATGTAGAGCTTGAATATCTGTAATCCCCTTATCGCTCTACGCGCCCCGCTAGTGATGTTTTAGCGGGGCTTTTTTATTTATCCCAGAGTAGGGCGCAGCCACAGTAACAACCCCATTCCTTTGAGAAGTCATAGACGTTATGGGATTCGGAGCTGACTATTTCCTGATAGACTCTCTTTGAGTCGTGGTGTTCTTCTTCGGTATCGTCAAGAAGAATGTATTGACTTCCCCCTAATACATTACGGGATATTTTGAAGTCATTTATTACAGATTGTTTTTGATGGTCTCCATCTAGGAAACAAAAGTCAAAAAAGTTAGTAGAGTAATTCCTAATGGCTTCTTTTATCAGTGCGGTGTTCTTCTCTACCGAATCTGTATTGTGTGTTAAGAGGTTATTGTCCACCCTGTGGTAATCCTCGGAGTTAGATACGTGAGGATGAACAATTACCTGTTTAACGTTTTCCGAATCAATGTTTACCAGCTTAGTAATGTCAACAGTAACGACAAGTCCATCAGGCTGATGTTCATTGAAGTACTTTTGAAAGACAGCGGTAGATTGACCAATATGCGTGCCTATTTCTAGACAATACTTTGGTTTAACATGAAGTAAGGAGGCGTAAAGAGCGTCTCTAAAATGACGATCTGGCTTTCCCGCTGGCGGGAATTGATTTGGTTTATCTATCATTCTTCTTTTTGGGTGTCTGGATTCCATTTTACCCAACCACCATTGTTGAGCCATTTACCTTCTTTATCTTTGCGTTTAGGAAATAGTCTTCCACCCTTTTTCATTACGCCAAAGGCCAGCTTAGCACCACAGCTTATACACCTAGCTTCGTAGTAAAGATTATCATCTACGTTTCTTACTTGAAAACGTATATCCTCACTACCACATTTTCCGCACATGCTCTCTGCGAAAATTTCTTGGAAGTTTGCAAGCTGTTGAAATACTTCAACCTGTGTATCGCCCTCGATCTCAACACTAATCGGGCCTTTTGTATATCTTACTTTCATATTATCTCCAGTTAACGTTGTAGCCCTTAATCTTGTCAGGAATTGGGCCTCCATTTTGATAGGTGTTCAGTACTTTAATCATTTTCTTTGCACTGTCTTTGGTGACATCGTTTATACTACCATAGGTATTCTCACCTATATTAATAAAACCCAAGACATCAATATCTAATTGATTACATCTATTATCAATAAACTGGACTTGTTGCCCACTGATTCTTTTGTCTGACTCATAGTCTCCAGAAGTTGGAGCTTTCTTAACAGACTCTTGAACAATATTGACAATATCTTTCTTTGCCAGTTCTTCAGCGGCAAGACATCTTAGCTTCAAAGCTTTTCTCAAGGCTCTCCCTTCAGCCCTTGTGCTAGCCGTAGCGACAGGATGAGCGCAAAACAAATCATCAGTATTACCATGCCACACATCTGCTACTTCCCTAAAGATTCTAGTTGTACCCTCATTCATCCAATTAAAAACTACTTTAAATACCACAGTAGCTCTTCCGGGGCCATTACTATCTGAAGCAGGGAAAATTTGTTCTGGGCCAGATTCAACAATATCCCCCAATAGAAATTCTGCTACTCTTCTTAAACCAGCACATATTGGGTTTCCATCTATTAGCTCATTGGAATGGAAATGAGCCATAACGAAATCATTCCATTCATCACTAAACATAGATGGTCTGTTTTCTTCGTTATTAGACCCCTCTTCTACAACAGCTTCCTTTGGTGTTTCGTCTTCTAGTTTTTCATCAAAAACATCAAAGATTTCTTCTGGGTTTGGAATCTGCATTGTTACAAAATCTTCATCTTTAGCCATGATAGCCTCCACGAGTTCAACTAGGTCTTTTTTCTTTGCTCCATTAGGAACAGCACAATTATGTTCTTCCAATATTTCTTTAAGTTCTTTAATTGTTTTATTGTTATGCATTATGATTCAATTTCAATTAGTCTTTTTGTTGTAGGTGGAAAGTTCTCTTTTATTTTTTCTAGCTCTACGATGATACCGTTCAAGGTATCTCTCATGTTTTTCTGGGATAGGTTTCTGATTATATTCTTGACTCGAAGAATCACAAACCCTCTATTGATAAGCAAGCCAGCTTTTTGAGCGTCTGATCGGATATTTCTTTGAAGGCTTTCTTCTCCCCAGATTGGTAAAAAATGAGCAGGCCCATCAATTTCAATAGCCGTTTTGAGAGCTGGAACGAATAGATCAACCTCTAGTTTATCATTCGCTACTAACCCACGTTTATGAAAGATAACTTCGTAACCGGCTTTTGTCAAGCCTTCGTGAATAAATTTTTCAATCTTTGACCCTTCTTTACTGGCTTTTCGGACTGCTTCGGCGGCTAATTTCCGAAGATTAGCTTTATCTTCATCAGACATTTCTCGCCATTGTTTTTTGGATAACTGAGAACGTCTTTCTCGTTCCTTGTCTTCCATTTCATCCCAATAACTAGCCATGCCATTGCTGATTGCAACTTTTTCAGCCTCGGTTCTTTTCTTACCCTTGGTTGGATGTTCGTGTCTTCCGCTTTTAATAGCTACTGTTTGAGCTTTACTCTTGTCTCTCAATGTAACGCCAAGAGTGTTCAAAGCTCTTCGGATTTTATTTGGGTACGTTTTTAGATCTTGTGCAATCTCATACGTACTCTTATTTTGTACCGTATATTGTTCAATAATATACTCTTTATACTTGTTTATAAATGCACTACTCATTTGTTATCCTCATTAATTTTTCTATGTTAAAGTCACTAACTATTCCGTCAACATCTCTGTTGCAATAGTTCTTAATAGCAACTGCATGTTCCTTACTTCTTGCTATTAATTTTATTGTAGGGTCTGTGAAAGCTTGAATTGTAGATTCAAAATTTCTTCCGTGTCTTCTAGTCCATTCTAAGTCCCAAACGTAAAAGTATTTTTGTTCCGTGGCAAAGCATTTTTTCAATGACATCGCTGTAGAAATAGTGGTGGCAAACAGATGCCCTTGAAAATTCCATATTTCACTTAAAGACATAAATGAGAATTCTGGATTTATGACATTTGCTGTAGAGTTTTCAAAAAACACAACAAAGTCATCTTGATTCTCAGTCACATACTCATTTATGTTTCTTATAAGATTAAATGATAGCTGGCTAGAGCTAGACTCTTCTATCATAAAACCAAGTTGTTTATTTTTTTGCATCTGCTTCTGCTTTATTGTTTATGTACCATTCTACAGTTTGCTTTATGCCTTCTTCAACTTCTACGGATTCTATTTCTACATAGTCTTTCATTCTAGTTGTATCAAGTAGTTTTTTCATTTGACCATCAGGTTTTTCCGTATTCCAAAAAACCTCGCCTTTGTATGATACGGCTTTAGATATATATTCTACCAGAGTTTTTATACTGATGTCTTTGCCCGTTCCTATATTGAGGGGTATAGAAGGATCATCGTATTTTTCCAGAGCTTGTATAATAGCTTCTGCTGCATCATAAACATACATAAATTCTCTCATCGGAGCGCCTGTTCCCCAACACTCTACCGTATCTTCTTCCTCAATTACAGCTTCTACAAATTTTCTTATTAAAGCTCCAACAACCTTAGTTCTAACCAAGTTAAATGTGTCATTTGGGCCGTATAGATTTGTAACACAAACTGTAGCTGCATTAAGTTCATATTGATCGTTATAAGCTTCTGCTGCAATCTGCAAGGTTCTTTTTGCTATACCGTGCGCTCTAATTGTTTTGTTGGGAAGTCCATCCCAAAACGTCTCCTCGCTTAATATATCCATTCCTGTATCTGGATATGCACATGATGTCATAATTGATAGAACTTTTTTTACACCAATATATTCACAAGCATGATGAATGTTCAATCCCATCACAGTATTTGAATAAAAGATGTCGGCAGGATACATTCTATTAAACTCTATACCACCATTGTATCCAGCAGCATGAATACAAAGATCAGGCTTTACTGTTGTTAAGAACTGAATAGTTGCATTTAGATCATGAAGATTAACTTCTTTATGTCTAAGGATTATTGGCTCGCCACCCTTTTCTTTCACTTTGGCAGCAATAGCTGAACCAAGAAAACCTTCACCGCCAGTAATTAAAACTCTAGAACCATTTATGTCTATCATGAATACTGATGCCTTATTTGTAAGATTGGTGCTACCTTGATTAGTTCTTTGATTCCTGTCTTCATATCTACATCACATACAAAGCCCTCATCCTCTAATTTATTATAGCTAACTTCATAGTCTCTTTGGTCAGCGTCTGTTCCAATTTCTTCATAATGAACGAAGCAGTTTGTTTTCTTTTTTACATATTCTGCAAGCTCTCTTTTTGTCCAATTAAGGTGATTAGCACCACAATTATAAACCTTATGTTTCCAATTTCCCATGTTTTCAACACCCGTAGTAAAGGCTTTTGCCATATCTCTAACATGGATAAATGTTCTACGAAAATCTGCTTGAAAAATAGTAAGAATACCATTCGTCAAGGACTGATAAACAAAGTCGTTTACGAGCAAGTTCACCCGCATACATGGGCTAACACCAAATCCAGTAGCGAACCTAAAAGAAACAGTGTTGTTTTGACTGGCTACCATCTCCTCTGCAACGCGCTTATTTAGCCCGTACAGAGACACGGCGTTCAGTGGGGACTCTTCTGTGCAAATACCCTCTACTTTGCCATAGACGCTGCCTGTGGAGGCGTAAACGAAAGGCATATCTGGGTTATAAGCTGCTCTTGCGAAGAGCATGTTTCTAGTACCTTCTACATTTACTGCCGTAGCCAGCGCAGGTTGGGATTTGCAAGCCGGAAAGCCAACAATAGCAGCGAGATGAATAATAGCGTCACACCCAAGAACAGCCTCCTTCATTTGTTCTAGAACGGTAACATCCCCATACTCAAATTCAAAGTTAGGATTTGTAGCTAATGGGATTATGGCATCGCATTGACCCTTATGAAAGTTGTCAACGCACTTTACTCTGTAGCCTTTATCGAGAAGGTGTCGGCATAGAACGTTACCAACATAACCGCCACCTCCCGTCACTAAGATTTTTGTCATTCTTGTGTCCTTATAAATTATAGATCATTCATAGATCGTAAGAAATTTTGTGGCAGGTTGTTTAGATAAAAGTCATAATTTGTATTGTCGATTACTGATATGTCATATTTGCAATGAAATTTTCCCATGTCTTCTAGGGGTACAATCTCATAGTTTTCTTTCATTATTTCTACACTCTTATTGAGATCAAGTGCAATACCTTTAGATATCAAATAACAAAAACATAAAAATGTTTCTGGAGAAAGCCCATTGTCTCCATCACGATTAATTAAATTTGGAACTCCAAAATAATCTGCGTTTAGTCGTTTGTTTGTGTTTTCCTTTTGACAAACCTTAAAAGCATAACCAAACATGCTTTTCATATTTTCTGTTGTGCCGCCAATAACATGATCCGATGGATGAAACGGATCATAACTGTTCTTGCTAAAGAATATGTTTGTTGTAACTATTTTTTCTGGATTGTCTTTTATTTTTTGTATAAATTTCGATAAGTCACTGAAAGATTCATCGCATCTAAGCTTGATCACATATTTAGTTTTTACTTTTTTTAGCCCATTTAGAGTGGATGCTACTTGAAAGTTCATGTTGGCATCACGATACATGTTTTTATAAAGATCTTCGCTTGCTTCTATAATATCAATATTGTATTTAGCTAGAAATCTTTTTGATGGTTTTAGTTCAGCTCCTTTCCAAGTGGATATAATGGTTTTGGCTGTTTCAGAATAATATTTTAAATTCTTCATTCCAGCAACTAGGTAGGTTCCTAGCTTTCCTTTTTCTATTGGCCCTTGCAAAACAAGAGTTACATCATCGTGTTTCATTAAAGCCAATTGATCTTTCTTCTTTTTTTATATTTTTAAATAAATCAACATAGTCAGAGCATATTGCATACGCATTAGAGACCGTGTCCATAGATAGTAACTCAGGTTGCATACAAATTGTATCTTCGCCTGAAGCATAACCCGGATAACTTATAATAATCCCACGACTTGTTAGTGTGTAAAAGTCCTCTTGATGCCAAAAGCAATGTAATTCTAAGCTAAGCATTGACTTAAAAGCTTCTAGGTTCTTTGCATGAAGAAGCAAAAATGGCTGAGAAATGAATTCTTCGGTCGTTGCATATTGTGGCCCGTCATGTCCTAAGAACCAATTGTCTTTAATTTTCCAGACATCTACTTCAACAAAGTAACGCTTATTCAGAGCCGCTTTAATGTATCCCTCGGTATTCTCCAACGATGACTTTGGGCCATTCGTGTTTCCTCGGTGTGAGATAAATAACATTTTATAACCTCTCATAACTAATGTTGTACATATCCATAAGACGCTTTGTTACATTCCAGCTATAGTGATCTTCTGTTACCCCCAAAGTATATATCTTATTAACTTTATTTAACCATAGTAAATTTAATATTAAATGTATACTACTAGAGTTATTTCTTAAGACACCATCCTTATTTCCAAAATCACTGTAGCTAACCGTATCTTCTCGTAAAAATTTTTTAACTTTAAACCTTGGGAAGTTTATTATTTTATTTGCATCTTCATATGAAAGTGAATCACAACAGATATTCAGTTTATCAAATCGCCCCTTTGTTTCATTAAGGTAGACAAACTCATCCGGTCTCCAAAACATCAGGGAGTGAACTGGACTTTTCAAATAAACAACTTCTCCAGACTCTCTTTGCATTATTCCACTTGATCTACCAAACCATTGTTCGTTTGTTATTCTGTGTGGTACTAGGTGAATTCCCCATCTCTTTCTAAAGTTAGATATATTATGAATGATCCTAATTAAATCCAATGAGATAACAACATCTGCATAATCCAAAGAGTATAGGGATTTTCCGCTACACAAAACAAAAAAATCTTCTGTGTTTACCTTTCCTGAAAATCCAGAACCAACGACTAAAATTGGTTTATTTATTTTCAGCTTTAAGTCCACCGGAGTCTTTTCTCACTATGTCAGAAGGATCAAGTCCATCAACCCAATAAACTTCCAAAGCCTTAGTGTTTTCCAAGGCTTCAAAGCGATGATCTACACCGGGAGGAACATCTGAAAACATACCATCAGTTAATATTGTCTCATCTTCACTATCCTGCTTATATATTATAACCTTCAAAGCTCCTTCTAGCACAATAAATCTGTTCCATTTATTTGCATGATGATGCCTAGAGCAGAAACCGCCTTTATTTGCTTCTATGTAATGAACTTCAGATGAGCAATTTTCAAAGAAGCATCTTGTTGTTCCCCAAAACTTTCCTTGAATAGCGCCAGTTAGTGTTTTATGACCCATGAGATCTCCTTGATATCATATTTAACATATTTTGATGCGAACGTTTTTCTTTCATCTTAGGGTAATGTGACTCTAGAGACCTGATTGCATTAAACGATGTTCCAAATTTTAACCCTTGTTCTAAGAACACAGGTTTTCCATCAACAATCAAGAAGTCTATTTTTGCGGTGTCTAAAGACAATCTCGCAACTCTTTTGAAAGCCTCTTTATTGGAATTGATAACTTCCTCTAGCTCTAACTGGCCAGCTCTAAAAAAATCAAAGTTAGTTACGTCTGCTATATGAATAGCGTCCACTCCTCTTTCAGGGCAGCAAAGACTGTACTGATAAAACATTTCCCCTTTAATAAAAGACACGGATGAAGCAGAGCAATACTTGCCATTAAAATTATCAATAAATTCCACAGCAATTATCTTTGTGTCATACCGCAAGGAAGAAAATTTTATGTCTGAAAATTTCTCATAATATTTTAATCCTTCCTGTAACTGATCTTTCCTTAAGGATTCAGATAATAACTTATAATATTTTTCAGCCTCTTCAATATTGTGAACCTTTTTCCATTGGTGAATATTATTGAACTTTATTATATAGGGAAACTTTACCCCTAGCAGGTCTTCTTTTTTGTTTATTATGCTGTAGTTTGGAACTTGTATATTGTTTATTTTAAGTTGGCTAAAGTATTTTTCTTTCTGTGCATCTCTTTTAAAGTCTGGTAGCTTATTGATTATTTCACATTCGGTATTTTCTTTTATCCAGTAATAAACCTCTTCTATTTTTTTATAGTTTTCTTTAGTTATCCATTCTGCATTAAAGGAAAATATGGCTGTGTCGTAATCAGACATTCTTAACAAAGAATCCCTGAAGTACAAACGATTTTGTTTTATGCTAAATTGAGTGCTGTCATAAACTGTGTCTGCAAGAACGTTAAAGGGAGTTTCTTTGTATATCCACTGAATGAACTGCTTGTCAGCAAAGCCTATTGACTCTACAGACCTTCCCTTTCTACCAATCCACATGACTCCCTTTTTCATTTGGTTACCTTTACAAACCTTATGTATAGATCATTCTTCTCGATATAATCTACTGGATCTAATAAGGTCACGTTGTAATCTTCAGACATTTCTTCTATGACTTTTTTACAACCCACATCATCTCTGTTTTCATAGTAGTCATCAAATATAACTACAGTTTCGTCGTCCATCAGTCTCTTAATATTATCCCAGTCGCTTTGTATGGTTTCTACCGAATGGCCACCATCAATAAAAACAAAGTCGATTTGTCTGTCTGGATCGAACTTCTTAAGGGTTTTCCTCGTATTACCACCCTTTAATTTATATTCACATCCTGTCTTTTTAAGTTTCTTGGTGGGTTCTGCGAAATTACAATTGCTTTTGCCATGAAATTCGTATTTTTTATATTCTTCAGTCATGTATTCAAAAAGATCAAATCCATAATAGAAGACATCATCATTGAATTTTTGAGCTTCCTCAATCATGCGAACAGCACTCATTCCCATATGAGTGCCTACTTCTACTATTGTTTTTGGTTGTCGCTTTGCTACTTCTTCTAGTAACTTGTTGTATCTTCCCAAGGGTCACCTCCCATAATTTCTTCTGTGTTCCATTGACAATGAGCTAAATCTTTAAAAAAACTTCTGTCAAAAGGTGGGTCTTCTACCTGAGACAGCTCTCCATTTTTTCTAGTTTCATTTGTGAATATTGCAGGTATTCCATTAATCATAGATTCAATACCTGCGTTTGAATGATCCGTTACGACACACCAAGCATCTTTCAGGCACTCAGATAAAGGATTGTCATTCTTTGTTGACACTACTATTTTCCTATCTGTGTGCTGTTTAAGATTGTTGATTGTTGTGCCAAGCCAGTCATCTAGAATAGGAAAGTATTTTGTCATATAAACAGACGGTTTTATTATTACTATGTGATTTCCATTTTTTCTTAAGTCTTTCATTTTTATATTGAAGGAATTGAACCTATCCCAAGAATGGTCTTTTTCGGATACATCGTTCCACAAATTATTTCTGACTATTCTAAAATAACCATCAAAAGAAGTTGTCGATGAGGATCTAAGGAAATATCCATGATCAATATGCCAAAAGTTTTTGGATTTCTTTCTGGCTCTTTTTATAAACTCTCCTTTGTCGTTATATTGACCAATTAGTATTCCATAAGTAGCTAAGTCTTTTGGATATATTCCTTGTTTTGAATATTTTACCCATTCGTCAGAAAGCATTATGTTGCAGCGCCCATAGCCTTTTTTAAAAATGTGGGCGGCTTTATGAGATTTAAGTTTAGTATCTGCAACTAAAAAGGTTACTCTAGGCTTCATCTTTAAATTCGACCCCATGTTTTTGCCAGTGAACACCCTTGAGATGTTTTAGATATGGAGCAAAAGGCCCACGGTGAATTACATGACCACAACCACCAGCTCCGGGCTTCATCATTTCTTCTCTACTAAAAACAGGAACTACGTCCGTATATTTTAGATCTGATCTTTCTTTGACGGTATTGTGGAACACATAACTATCATCCCAACGTCTATATTCTCTATAGCTCTTGTCTTTAAACTTAGAAAATACAGTTTCTAGAAAATCAACACCGCCATTCTTCATGTGAAATCCTATAAACCCAGACTCTATTCCTGCGTCTGCTTCTTCTCTAAAAGGCCCAAGGTGATAAAACATTGCGGTATCACCAAACATAGATAGCATAAACTCTTCTGTAAGCTTGCGTTTGAATCTAACATCGGAGTCTACAAATACAACCGCTTCGTAATCATCCTTATATTTTAACGCTTCCTTGAGCGCTACTATTTTTCTAAACCATTGACTTGCTCTAAAATTGTATTTATCCATTTCTCCAGAAAACTCACCACCAAGTTCTTTTGGTATTACATCGGCGTTGTCTTCCAGCCAGTCATGCAAAAACGAGTTGTCATCTAATGAGCATGGGGTAATTTTTCTGTGTTTTGGTAAATCAACGTTACCTTCGTAAGTTGCAAGCATGTGACCTTCTGTTTTTACATAAACAAAAGACTCTAGCATTTTTTTGCCGGTAGCGTTAAAAAGATTTTCATTAAACGAGGTAACGTATAGTATCATGATGAATAGCTTCTCCACAAATCTGCATAGTCTACATCTTGCCAATTATCAAACCACGGCCCTCCATTTGTAAAGTGGATAGCAGAAGGTGGTCTTTTGTATGTGTCTTCAAATTCTTCTTTATTATACTCACCTTCTAGCCAGTTCCACTCTATTGGAATTTCACCAATCATATTATCTTTTAGAAACATAAAGCGATGAAGATAAGCACCTGTCCATTCACTTGTGGTTTTTGGGGTTAAAAGACTATTCATTGGATGTCCACAATTCCACAAAATGCAGCTAGACCAATTTTTTCTAGGGTAAGCAACTTGCTTTTGCCCGTCCATTTTGACTGAGTTTTTAGGAACATAATCATGTTTAGCACACATTAATGCGTATTTATCGTTTGCAAAACTGAACAATTTAGCTACATCTTGCGTAAACAAAAAATCACAATCTATAAATAATGCCCAATCTTTGTATTCAGCCAAGTAAGGCGTTAAAAATCGAGTATAGGTAAATTCTACAGAACCTGCCTCTGGCTGCTCTCTAAAATACTCACCCGTATCCATGAGGTTTTCTCTTACGATAGGCGTAATATCAAGCTCTTCTGAAGAGTGCTTTAGTAAAGATTCTACGCAAACTTTGTAGGCATTTACCTCTCTAGAATCCCAGCCAATGAAAATTTTAAGTGCCATTTAAAAATACCTCCAAGTCTTCTGGTGTGCCAAGTCCCCACATTTTGTCTATATCAAATGTTTTGATTTTTTTACCATCTTCTATAGCTTCATTAAAAATTGGACATACGTAAAATTCATTATTGACTCTCTTGTTTTTATATATCATTTGGTTAGCGTATCTTACATAGTCACTGCCTTTAGACCAGTAGTAAATACCAACAGTAGCTTTATTGCTAATTGGTTTCTTTTCTGCTACTTCAGATACAAACCCATCCTCACCAAGTTTGGCAAAGCTCCATTTAGGATGAATAGATTCAAACGTAAGTATTCCAGCGTCTACTTCGTCTGCCTGCATGGAATATAAAAATTCATTACTATTCCAGTCCACAAATTGATCAGAATTGGCAACCAACAAAGGCTCATCATTATTAATATACTGCTCGGCAAGAAGGGTCGTGCAGGCAGCACCTTCTGTCATTCCATCTACTTGAACTATTTTACAGTCTGGAGATATGAGGTTTAGTAAATATCGTAAATTGTATTTTTCATAATGTTCTTTTTGGACTATGAATATGTGTTCTGCTTCTATATTTAGGTTTTCAACAACAACTTGAATCATTGGCTTTCCATTAACCTCAATTAGGGGTTTTGGAAATGTGTATCCAGCTTTTTCAAACCTAGACCCAGCTCCAGCCATTGGTATCAAAACTTTCATTTTACCGCCCTGCCATTTAGGTGCAATCGGTTTTTGCTTTTTGTTTGCTTCATCAATTGCGTCCAGTACTTTTATAGGGATTACATCTTTTAAATTTCTAACACCCATTACAAAAGCACCGGATTTTGCAGCAGCTTCTCTTCCTATATGCGAATCTTCTACTATCAAACATTCTTGAGGATTAACTCCAGCATGAATCATGCACTTTAGATAAATTTCAGAGTGTGGCTTTGGGTGCTTTACGTCTTCATTAGATAGGTATTCGTCAATGTATTCTAAATAACCAGCTTTAAGAAGCATCAGCTTAACACTAGATCTTATAGAGTTTGAAGCACAGTATATTTTGTAACCTTCCGATTTTAATCTTCTTAGGGTCATTGCAATACCCACATGATCTTGCGGTTTAATTTTGCTTGAGATTACTCTCTCTGTAGCTTTTTGTTTTTCTTTCCAGACATGTTTATGAAATGAAACTGGGAGACCTTTTTCCTTAGAAAGCTTCATTAGCTTCTTAGAGGTTGGTAAACCATCGTAACTGGACAAATGCTCTTCTCTACTTATTACATAGCTTTCGTCCATATTAGCTAGAGCATCATTAAGGGCTAGATAATGTATATCTCTGGCTTCTACTAAAACTCCATCAAGATCAAAAACGATTAACTTAATCACAGCTTATGCCTCGTAGTTACACTTTGTTCGCACTCACTAAAAATACCTTTGTCGTGTATGATTTTTGGAGCTATAAAATAAGAGTTTATTTTGTCATGAAAAAATTTAGCTAGTTGAGAGTCTACAGGATTAATAGGGGTAAGTCGTGTAATTATATCCAACATCTTTCTTGAGAATATAATGCCGTGCAGTCCCGCAATTCTGAATGCTTTTCCAATTGCTGGTAGTTTCTCTTCTTTCCAAGTGTTTTCTACCGTGTTGTTAAAATCATCTCCTTCATCCCCAATCCACCAACCTAAATACAATATGTCATAATCTAGGTTTTCTATTTTCTCTTTAGATTTCTCAATTACCTCGTCAAACCTTTCGGTAAAATAAGCATCGTCTTCTAGAAACAAAACCTTTTCGTCGCCATCTTCTAGGGCTTTTTTTGCCATTGCTTGATGAGAAACAAAAGCGTTGTAATGGTGGGCTTTTTTTCTACTAACTTCTTCAGGAGTGTCTTTTTCGTGACCACCATATCCCCATTGCAAACCTTCTGGCATTGCTGTGTCCAGTCTATCGTAATCCTCTGGGTTAAAAACCTCGCCTTTTCCTACAAGAAACCGATTGAATTCTAAACCCTTAGATTCACATTGTCGCTTTAGATCAAGCCAGTGTTCTTCTCTTTTATCTAAACAAAGACAATAAGCTTTTTTTATTCCAAGCATTAAATTTCCTTTAGTATGTATTCAGCTAAAGCGGTTGTAGTTCCCTCTCTTTTAAGCCAAGAATACAAGCTATCTCTGTAGTGTTCCCAAAGCTTCAAATTGAAAGACTCTCCCATACTGCCGGGAGAGTTTTTGACTATTACGCCACAATGTGGCAATGACTGTCCGTTCCAATCACCCTCTTTTAAGTTTGGTATTCCACCCAAACTATTTCTAGCCTGAAGTAATCTTTCTTTTGGGAAATTCCATAATATGTTTTTAGGACAGTTTTCAATATCAACAAAAAATGGGATAGAACCATTTGCTATTATTTCATAATGACGCAAAGTATCCCAACCACCCTTTTTAGATGTATACGAGAAGTAAGCAGTTTGATACATATCGTAATAACTTTGCTCTGTGTCGTATTGATAGGTAGACATATACGAGGAATCAATTGATTGATTAACTGGTATTAATGGAGCAAAGGGGACTTTTCTTTTTGAGTCGTCTACTGGCCTGATCTTTTCTTCTGGAAATGCAAACGAAACAGGCTTAGCGAATTCTTCTTGCCCATCTTTTATTTCTCTTTTGTAGTATGTACATTTTTCAGCAATTTCAGGATTTATATAATCTCTATCCCAACCATCCACTACAATTAATTGCTTTTTTTCATAGCCATTTGACAGGAGATTTTTTAAAAGTGTGATGATGTATCGGTGCTGACTTGTATGACTCCAATGTATTGGCAATACAATCGCATCATAATTGGAGTGCCTTTCGTTCATCTCTAAGGTTTGATACTCCTCTTCTTCGAGGAGTCCGTACATGGTAAAACCTTTGCCCCAGATTTTAGAAAAGTCGCGTTCGTTTCCTTCTTTGGCTTTTTTATGATGCCACCAAAGATTGTGATAGGTGTGAACATTTTGTCCTAGATTTTTAACTAGTCCATGAAAGACCATATCCGACTGATAGTCTGAGACATGTGACGGGTCTTTTAGGTCTAAAGGCATTATTGGATGAAAAAGTATTTTCATGACATATTTCTCACAGCTTCAAATATTGCTTCTTTAGAGCTATATTTAGGTGTCCAGCCAATGCTTTTTAGCTTATCGTTTGATACGCTTATTAACTTGTTATCACCCTTCCAGTTTGCTCCGTCACCAAGCCAATCTATATTTCTGTAGACTTCAAGTCCATTCATAACAGCTTTGGCTACTTGTTCAATATTTATTGCGTCATCTGGAACTATGTTGTACGCTCCTTCAGCAGAACCCTTCATCGCTAAAAGTATTAAAGCGTTCTTTAAATCATCTATGTGGCAATAAGGTTTAGTAGATCCCGGTTTGCTTCCCAACGCTTCTAAAGTGGGGTTGTATAATATCTTCTTAATAAAATCATAAACAACCCCGTGGGTTAACCCACGCCCAACAGTTGCACACATACGAGCCGAGACCCCTTTTATCTGTCCCGTACTGGTGTAGTAATTAAGAATTCCTTCGGAAGCCCGCTTTGTCATTCCATAGATAGAAGTTGGTTCTGTTCGATCCTCTTCCGTATATGGTCTTGCTTCCCTACCGGGAAAGTCAGAAGACCCTTGTTCAAAAATCCAGTCTCCATAAACAATGACTGTAGATGCTAGAACTACTCTTGCGCCTTTCGGCGCCCATTGACAGATTTTTTGAGTACTTAATATGTTATCTTGCAGAATCTGAAAAGGTTCATTACCTGTCATCTTAACTGTAGCTTTACTAGCAAGATGAAATATGTACTCAGGTTTATGTTTTTTCATAACGTTTCTAAGCGCATAGAAACGATTATCTTCCTGATCAGAGAACCCTAAATCACATTTATAGGATTTGTGAACAAAGGGAGAAGTAAATGGCCTTCTGCTGATATTGATAATATTGCCAAAGGTTCTTCTATTGGTGTGAAGGGATTGTATAAGGTTTCTTCCTACAAAGCCATTAGCACCTGTTACAAGTACGGTCATTTTATTCCTCAACGAAAAACTGTTTCATAGTTTCCATGCACTTATCAGCTTCTGACTGCATCCCTAATTCAGAAAAGATTTTGGCAACCCTATGAAAATAAGTATGACGCTGAACAACAGAATTGTATCCGGCTTGGATATGCTCAATTCTTTTTTCTGGGTTTTTAAGGTAGTAGTCTATAAGCTGCTTGAATTCTTCTGGGGTTTTGGCAAAAACAATTTCATTGTTTGTAAATACATCGTTAGCCATTGATTCAACGTAATCAGAAATACAAAAGCCGCCGCTCATTAGAATTTTGAACGGTCTTTCGATGATATCATACCCAAAGTGTTGGGAGTGTGGTTCGCTGATGTTTGGTGAAATAGTAGCAGACGAAAATAACGCCCCAACATTTTCAGAAGCTATACGACCCATGTATTGCACAACAGGCCAGTCTGAACCACCAAATATTTTTATGTTATAATCGCCTACTGGGTGACACAAACTAATCAAGTATTTATCGAGATTGATTGCCTTGTAAGGCCAGTACCCACCAACAAATCCAATGTCGCATTTGAGAGACTCCACTGGTGGTTGAACGTAGAAGTCGAATATATCGGCTCCATGTATTAAGGAAACGGGCTTAATACCAATGTCCTGCCACTTATTATGCGTTACTCTAATCCAATTATCGTGATAGTGGTTGTGGACAAAGTCTGGTCTTCCTGTCTCTTTCTTAAGTTTTTCAAGTAACTTCTTTTCTTCTTCTTGGGCCACTAGGATTGGGTATTTTTCTAAGTCAATACCTGTTTGCATATGACCCCAATCAGAAGCCCGCATGACAACCTTCATGTGAGGTCTTTGTTTGATACATTTACACAGAGCTTCTGTAATATTGTAGGTTTGCCCCATGAACAGATCTGGCTCAAATTCATCGAAAGCATCAAAAGCGGGTTTCTCATCTTTGTGCCATAATTGCACCTGATGACCCATTGCTGAGAATACCTTAAGCCAAGACATTCTTATGTGATAGTGAGCGTGAAACCCATCGCTACTTATTAGAATTTTCATAATTTTTCGCTGCTTCCATAGCTTCTTCTTGTTTGCAAAACGGCCCTAGTTTAACCTGAATTTCGCCTTCAAGATAATACCATGCATACCACTTGTAATTGTTATTTACATACGCCCAAAGAGTACCCATCATAGATCCTTTAGTGAATCAATTTCTTTTATTAGCATACCGGATGGCTCCTTTGCCTTCATTGATATGCCGCTATTAATAATTATGTTAAACAGCTCGAAAGGATACAGTTTACTTTTTCTTTTGTCTGAACATAATTCTTTTAAAATGTCAAAAGACTTATTTTCAAAGTAAGCTATTTGCGACCATTTTTTAGGAAGCCCGTAAGCAAAATTAGTTATGTTTTCATCGACTACTGTAACCCCTACTTCATCTTCTTTAAATCTTTCTTTAGAGTCTACAACTGCACATGGGCCGTCTGATGTTATATCTCTAATAGAGTAGACATTAAAAACCAAGTCTCCATAAACAATAAGAAGGTGCTTATTCGCTGCGGCATTAATGCCAATTCTTATGCTTTCGGCAATATTGGTTGATTCATACTGATAGTTTTCAACAACCCTTACGCTTTGTGGTAGGGTTTTGATTACTTTTTCTGATTCAAACCCAGCTACAACAATAATATCAGAATAGGGATATTCCCTTTCTATATTAGAGATTGTTTTCTCTAGTATAGTTTCTTTTTTATTTGCAGGCAGTAAGCACTTTGGGCCATAAGATTTCATTCTATGACCCATGCCCGCAACAGGTATTATTACTGTCAGCGGTTTTTCTGGAGCTGTTCCAGCGCCTATTTTCTTTACTGTTGTCGTAAACCTATTTGGCATTTATTCTTGCTTGCATTTTTTCCATGACCCTTCTCCAATTTTTTTGCCAAGTTTCTTGATTGACAATAAAAGAAGAGTTGTCTCCAGTAACCCTTACTCTGGTAAGCGCCTTGGGAACATGGGCTATAATAAACTTTTCACTTATTCGCATCCAAAGATCATAATCTTCACAAGTTCTCATTGTGTTATCGTAATAGCCAGTTTCTTCCAAAATTTCTTCTAGGGCTTCTTTGGAAATTAAAGATCCGCTATGAACTATACATTCTTGTGTGAGTCTATTTCTGCTAAATGGCTCTTTATATTCTCTAATAACTTTTCCTGTGTCCATATGCAATGTGTCGTAGTCTGCATAAACTACACCAACCATACCTTCACCTCTTTCAAAGACTGGAAGGCATTCAGTTATTTTATTTTCATACATTTCATCATCAGAATCTAAGATGGCAAATATTTCTGTTTTATCCATCATGTATCTAATGCCTACATTTCTAGCTTCACTTGGGCCACTATTCTCATTTTTAATAGCGTATACTTTTGTGTTGCCAAATCTTCCACCGGAGTATTGAGAAAAGGTTATGTCTAAATCATTTTCGGTGGTATCTTTTGCAGGATTTTTAATGTAGGTTTCGATGATACCCCAAGATCCATCTGTAGAACCATCGTCTACAATACATATGTTTAATGGGCCGGGATAGTCTTGGTTAATAGCGCTTTCTATAGCAATGTCTAAGTAGTCTTCATCGTTATAGTTCGCTATTAGTACAGTAACTGTTGGTAATGTCATTAAATTTCATTCCAGTTTCTAATTAGAGAGTTTCCCTCTTTAACTTTATCTGCAACTTCCCCGTCTTCTAACTTTGTTTTTAAGGAAGCACCTCTGTTTCCGTATAAAAACTTATGAAGAACCGCTTGTACTGTCATTAAGTTAATACCATCTGTAGGTTCTATATATCCTACCTTTTGAATTTTTATACTTATTGCAGCGTATATTTTTTTAATGACATCTGATGGGAGTTCTTTTCCAGATTCTATTACCGTATAGTATCCATTTGAGACATTATTAAAAGCTTCGTCGATCACTTCAAGATCACTGAGTTCTCCTCTGATATCTTGAATTCTGTAATCCGTTCCCTCTGGAACAACTTCGTTAATTTTTGTTATCACTTCAAAATAAGATAACTCGCTGTTGTTAACAAATATTAATCTTTTAGCAGCAAATTCTTCTTGATTAAGGGCTGATTCTATGGTCTTTTCTATACCGTCTAAGCTATCCTGAATTATAATAATAAATTGAACTTTGGGATCTAATTCTTTTCTGAGAGCTTTTTCTACACCCTCTTTCTCATTAGCTGTTTTCCAAATCTCTTCCCTGTAGGCATTGCACCAAGTTTCAAGTACAAAAAACTCGTTTTCTTCTAAGTCTTCTGCTTCTATAATATTGATACCCCTATTAGAATACGCTTCTATTCTTCCAAATGAACATCCTGTTTGTAACTTATCTTCTTTAATAGCAAATATACAATCTTTACAAGAAGTCGTTAGAGTTTGTCTTTGAGGCTCTACTTGCTCAAAATTTGTATCTAATTCGTTATTCATGGTCTTTCTGCCTCCACTACTAATTTAATGCCATTGATTCTTTTTTTAGTGACCTGTAAACCAACAGACTCAAGAAAGCTAGATAGCTCCTCTAGTGTTGTTTGGCTAAGTCTTACATCCCAAGGTTGAGTAAAATTGCCATGAATAGCCTTGTTAAACGTTTGTACGTCTATTTCTTTTCTGTAGAACGATCTGGCAACTTCATGTGCGTCTATTGATGTTACTATTATTTTGCCGCCATGCCTCAACTTTTTAGCCCAGTGAGACACAACCCGCATAGACTCTTCCTTTTCTAGGTAATCTATTACGTCATCAGAAAGAATTTCCATACATTCTGCGTCTGAGGCGACTTCATCAAGATTGCGTATATCCACTGATAAATCGTCAAATTTGGATATAGGGTCTATATTTAGATAACCACTAAGCTTTTGGTCGTCACCAACCGTAATTCTAATTTTCATATTATCCCTTAAATACTATTTTAGCTGAATTTGTTAGTAGCCTGTCCCAGTTTTCAACAAACCGTTCTGTAGAGTATCTTTCTAAGATTGTCTTTCTGGCGTTTTCACCAATTTCTTTTGCCATATCTTCATCATTTAATAGATCTACAAGATACTGTTTCATTTCTCCAACATTATTTGTTATAAAACCATTAACTCCATTTTCTATAACTTCTGGGATCATGCAGGTTGCGGTTGATACAACCGCACAACCACAAGACATCGCTTCCATTAAAGCTGTCGGAACTGGGGATATAGTTGATGTATTCAAAAATATCCTGCTGTTTTGGTAGGTGGCGACAAGCCCTTCGGTTGAAGCGGCTGGTTCAGACAAACCCGGAGTATCGCCAACCACCTTGTAAGGTAGTCCTTTTATTACTTCTTGCCAAACACTAAAGCCACAGCACCAGTCTCTGTTTATCCAGTCGTTAACTACCGACAGTATCTCGTCGCTTCTTTCGTCTTCTTTTGAGCAAAATAGTTCAGTATCTACACCATGAGTAATAACAAACGTGTCATTGTTTAGAAAGCTTTGAAGTCTATTCTCCCACCCCCAAGCGTTAATACTATATTCTGAAATGAATACATTGACATCTCCCCTCATCTCTCTTACTTGACCCATGATGTTTTCATCCCATTCCGGCATTGGAAGCGTATGTTCCAAACTGACCAATGGTAGGTGAAGTTGATGCGCGAGCTGTTTAGCTTTTTGGTATTGACCAAATTTGTTTTGCGAGAGAACCAAATCAAAATCTACGTATTCTGGAACTTGACTATCGCCCAGTGATGGATCTAGCAACACATAATTATCTGGTGTTTTAGCATAGGTTTCGTTCCAATCTTTGATACCTTCTGCACGATACGCATAGAAATTATGACCAGTCTTTGAAAGCATGGTTTCATATCGTTCGTGCGTAGGGAAGGTGAGAATATTTAACTTCTCATCTGGCTTCCTTGTGGAGGCTCTAATAATTTGAGATATCGGACTAACTAACGCCATTTAACAGATCCTTTATTAAGTTACCAATATTCTCATGGGAGTATTCATATGCTCGCTTTAATCCTGTCTCCTTCATCTTTTTAAGAGAAGAGCTTTCTTCATAAGCGTGTCGCATGCACTCCCTTAATCCTTGTATGCTAACTGAACACCAGTCTTCATTTCCCGTAAACAGGGCTGGAAAAGTATCAAGCATATCGCAAACAGGTTCCATGACACCCTCTACAAGAAATCCTCCATCCCCAACAAAATCTGCCATACCACCAATGTTCGTACAGATAGGGGTCTTACCGAAAGCCATAGCATCAAAAGCGGGTATACACCAAGCTTCCCCATAGCTAGGCATCACAAAGCAATCTCCAAAGCTGTGTAGCCTGCAAATATCTTCATTACTAATAAAACTTGTGATTATCAAGTCTTCTTTATAGTCACTCAGATTCTTGAATTTTTTAAGACCTGTCTTAACTTGATTGCAGAGGTCTCTAATCTTTATTGCAGTCTCTTCATCAGTCAGTCCATACTTGCTTGATTTAATCATTATGGAGACCGGCTCCGAAGGATCAAACTCAGCATGAAATGCTTTAACGAAGGCTTCTAGGTTTTTTCTTTTATTAAAGTCAGCTATTGTGTAAAAAGTGAAGGTGTTATCTGTCGAGGATAGCTCGAATGGTTTGTAGCTTCTGGTAAACTTGTTAAAGTCACAGGCGTGAGGAACTACCTTTATTGGTATGTCTACACCACTATCTTGCGAGGCTTTAACCATTTGGTTGTTTATGACCCACGCTTCATCCATAAGATTTATGTTTCTAGACCATCCAGAATCAATAAAATTGCTGGTCTCTGTGGCGTAGAGGGCTATGTTCTTATCAAACTTATTGGTGTATTCCATTAAATGTGGGAGAATGTGTTGTATGCAAATATTACAGCCAGAGCTATCTTTCTTCTCTAACTCTATAATTCTGTCTGGTACTTTTATCTGATTAGAATTGAGCTTGATTGGCCTTGGAACTACATCAATTCCAGCAGTATCCATCGCCAGTATGTAATCCGTAGCGGCTTGTCCCCAGCCAGTACCGTCTCTATAGCAACCTATGTATAAAACTTTCATTTGATATTTTCTTTTCTTATGGCTTCCCATTGATTGCGTTTATTGCACATGTTGACCATCATTTTGTGAGCATCCTCTTTTTCAAACTTTTCAAATTGAGGTCTTACAAACTTATAGGAATCTTCGTTAAGGTAAGAATCTCCTGTACCCATGACAAACATTCCATAATTCAAGTCTCTTATCAGTCTTGACTCAAAAAATGTGTTCAGTTTTTCAGGCTCTCCCAGAACATTAACGATTAACCATCTTGCGTATTGAGACGCTGATAACCCTGCTGGAACATTGTTAACTGGTTGGTGTATTCGAGGTGGAGACTTCCAAGTTTCTTCGTCTGGTTTTATTTCAACTGAATCGAAGTGGTCTTCCCACTTTTTGGCTGTTTTGTCCCACTGGTAATATTTTTCAAAGTTAAGTCTTGAGTTTTTACCCAAGCTTTTTCTGTCTTCGTCGCTTAGTTTAAAAAATTCTTCTATCTTCTGAGCTGTATAGTCATTATCAGGAACCGCTCTATTGCAACCCGTCTCTAGTTCATTGTAAAGTGCCTTGGGTTTTAGTGGTGTTCCACCAAGCTTTCTAACAACGCTAGACATGGCTGAGTAATCAACACTCATGACAGGAACTCCGCAGCCAGCGGCTTCTACTTGGGGAAGACCAAAGCCCTCGCTATTGGCGTACTGTATATAAAGATCAAAGAGGTTCATAATACTAGCAAGGTAGTCATAAGACGCTCCTTTTTGTACGCTTGCTAGACCTGCCGAAAAAGAACCACAAGCTTGACATTTTCTTCTGGCGTCAGAAAAGAAAGCTGGGAAAGTATGACCGCACTTATTGCAGATATAAGTGAAAACAACCTTGCTCGACAAATTATATCTTAGTAATAGTTTTGGTATGTCCCATCCTAAGTCTGGGAAGCTGGTGTGGCAGTAAAGCCAAACATCATTTCTACCGCTTAGATCGAGAAACTTTCTAAAAGACTCAAAGAGGTCTGGGAATAGCTTCCTTCTTTGGTTTCTCATCACAGTGCCAATAAACTTAATGTTTTCCTCAAAGCCCATACTTTCTTTATGCTTGGCTTTATCTTCTACCGGAATATAAGCTGCATCAGCAGATGGTGGAGCAGATCCTAAACATTTAATGCTACCATTTGATTCTTTCTCAAGGACTTCATGTCCCCAGTCTGAATAACTAAATACAGCATCAGCACTTTCAAAGGTTGACAACCATTGTTCATTTTGAGGCGCAGCATCAACAGTGGGCATGACAACCCAGTGAAAATACGGTCTATACGGAGATCTTTCTTGATGCTCAAACATCCAAAAGTCTCGTATATCACATACTATATCCGGCTGAAAATCTAAAAGCACAGATTCAAATTTCCATTCACCAAACTGATTAGTTGGTAATGAATCGTATCTTTCTTGTTGGCTTTCGTCGTCTGGTAAATTGCCGTAGAATTTCCAAGGTACAGTTTTTGCTCTAGGATCTTTTAATTCTCCATAACTTGCAAACTCAGCTAGGTCATACTTTTCTGTTGCATGAAGTCGCTTCATGACTTCACGAAGGTATGTTGCGTACCCAGTGTTAAGATATGTTGCTTCGCCACAAAAGAGTATTCTTTTTTTTCTCATTCGTTATAGTCTTTCAACAGCTTTATAATTAACTCTATCTTTTCTTTTACTTCGGCCTTAGAGCATGACATAAAATTAGATATTTCTAAATTTGTATATCCCTGAATCCTTAGTTTAATTATAAACTTGTTTTCCTCCGATAGAAACTCTGGAATACATTCATCCAAAACCTCTTGTTTATTATACTGCTTATCTTGTTCTGTGACAGATCTAGAATTTTTTACTGCATGCTTTGTTGCTTTTTTGTTTAAGTTACTAATTTCGTTTCTTATACAAACAGAAGCATACGTGCTAAACTTAGATTTGTTTTTATCGTATTTTCTAATTGCTTTAAGCAGTCCAATAAGACCTGCTTGAATATAGTCCTCAAAATTAGGATCATCTAAAAAATAAAGAGCTTGAGAAACAACCAATCCATAATGAGAATGAACTAGCTTTTCTTCAAGCTCTTTTTGATCTAACTTATTTGAGTTAACTAGACTGTTCTTGTTTAAACACTTCTTTTTCTCTAGGGGAGTTAAAGAGCTTGAATTCTTTGACTCTGAATTTTGTTGAAAACCTTTTGTTGCCATTTTTATCCGTCCAAGAATTATTTCTTGCAGAGGCAACTAAATCAATAATGTCACCCTTAACACAATACTTTTCTATCGTTTCTCCACCTGAGTCCCACGCCTCAAAGTCGAAGAAGTTAACGCTTTTCTTTTTCTCACCGTTTTTTTCTTTTCTGTATTCACTAATTGCTAATGTAAAAGTACATAGTGATGTATTGTCGAATTCTACAACTTTTGGGTCGGCGGTTAGCCTGCCAATGAAGCGACAATAATTTGAGATAGTGTTCATGGCTTTCCTTGCTATTAAAGGATCAATCGTTAATTAATGATATGTGTTATGTACGCATGAGTCAATTGAGTTCTATCACGCTTTCAATAATAAAGCCGTCATCAAGCTGGTATCTTTTCTTTTTAGAGTTTTGACCCACTAGTATAATATTGTTACCTTCGTACAAAACGTTTTTGTACTCTTTCCATTTTTCCGCAAATGCAGTTACTGTATCCAAAGTTCCAGTATGATCTTCGACACACAAAAAGGCCATTTCTGTCCCCTGCATTTTTCCTTTCTTGGTGATATATTTTTTTACATCTGAGATGGTTACGGCCATCTTTACATCACCTCTCTTGCCATCATAAAACTCTTTTATTGTAGTGTTCGCTAAATTGGTTTCGTAAGTCTCAATTCTTGAATAAGTCAAAGCAACGCCAAGATAGTTTTCTTCAGTTCTTATAACCCACTCTGGATCATCTTTTAATGAGTAAGAAGGATTTTTACACTGAATTAGCAAGTCTTTGATTATCTCTGATCTTTTTGAGTTAAATGTAGCTCCTCCTTCTTTTTTTGTTGGAGCCATTGCTGTCAAGAGTTCTATAAGATTATTATATTTAAGATAGTGTGTTACTGCCCATTCCTGTTCTTTTTTTGTTAACCCACTCCAAGTATCAAACTCGTCAAGCATTCGCTGTCTTGATTCTGGTAGATGAGCAAAGAACCCAACAGATATTAATGCTATGAGCATTCTTGAATTCATATTGGGGGAAACTAAAACAAGAAACTCATGCCAAGACCAGTCACACAAGGGCTTATCCAAGGATTCTTCTATATCAACAACAACGGTTTTAAATTTATCTATTTGTTTCATGCCAACAGATTTGACATCCATAAGACCGAAGTGTATATGACCATCAATAATATCAGTACTAGCGTTGATAGATTTTATAGAAGGTGGGCTTATATAGATCTCATTATTCTTTGCGTCATTTACAAGATCTTTTACTTCTTGCTGTGGATCAGGCTTTCCAGAAGAATGAAGAAGATAATTGCAGTAAAACTGTAATGGATAATGAGCCTTAGCATATGCACTCCAGTAAGCACATATGGCATAAGAAACAGCATGGGATTTGTTGAAGGCGTATCTACTAGATTTTTCAATCCAACTAAAAATCTCTTCTGCTTCTTCTTTAGTTAAAACGCCTTGTTCAATCGACCCTTTTAAAAATTGCTTTTTAACCTTTGCCATCAAGTCAGCTTTCTTCTTACCAATCGCTTTACGTAAGTTGTCGGCTTCTTGAAGACTGAAGCCAGCAAGCTGTTGAGCGATTTGCATAGACTGTTCTTGATAGACAAGAACTCCCTGAGTTCCTTTTAGTATGGGTTTCAGAGAGGGGTGAAGATAGGTTATATCTTCTTTGAGGTTTTTACGATCAACAAATCTCTGGGTCATTGATTTGCCATCTTGGATAGCTTTTAATGTTCCCGGTCTGATAATTGATATTAAAGCAGCAAGCTCTTCTATGTTTCTTGGTTTGACTCTTTTAGCCCAAGACTTACCCAAGTTGCTTTCTAGCTGAAAAACACCCTTAGTCTTTCCTGAGCATATCAAATCCCAAGCTTTTTTATCTTGAAACTCAAGTTCAAGAATGTCAAATGTGGAGGTTTCCATCTGCAAAAGCCTTTTCAAATTTAATTTTTGGCGCAATTCTTCTATGCAATTTCATAAAGCCAATCATCAAGTTGGCCGTATCTTTAACATCTTGTAGAGCATCATGAGCATTTTCTTTACTCATACCAAACAGGTCTCGCATTGAATCCATGCTAAGAGATTTAACATCGGCATTATTTTCCATCCACATCCAGACACTATCCATTACATCAATTCTGTGGATTTTGTTGAACAGTGTTTGCTTGCCTGTCTTCTTGTCTACCGGCCCATACATATCACACATACGTTGCACAATCGGCATATCAAACCCGACTATGTTATAACCCGCCGCAATAGGTGCATAGTAAGGAGTCCCTTTGAAGTTATACCTGTTAACAAAATTGGTAAACTTCTTCCAGACTGTCTTGGCCGATGGAGCTTTTGCTAATTCTTTTCTGGTTTTACCATTAACAGCCAAAGCTTCATCTTCAATCGGATCTAGACCCTGCTCAATAGCCTCTTCGTCATCAAATATCGGCCTTATAAGACTCTCAAAGTAGCCCTCTGGTTGAACCGTCAACTTCCTGCCGTGAATAGCAACTGCCGCAATTTGCACGGGTTGTGTTTTATCAGGATTGCGTGATCCAGTTTCAAAATCAAAGACAATAATATCCTTGTAATTCATCTTATTTTCCTTCTAATCTCAAAAAATTTGTCTAATGCCATATCAATATCATCATACAGTTTACTAAAAAAGTGCGAATGTACTTGGTATTTTGTTTTACCGTGCATTAGCGGGTAATAGTCGTTTATCTTACAAATCGAAAGACCCTTGTACTCCTCGTACCTTCCGTTTTCGATCTTGTTCTTTACTCTTTGTCGGTAACCTTTTTTTGCTTCTTTTTTAAACATTGCTATCTTCGAGTTGATCCCTAACTCCCATAATTTTATCTAATAATGAAATACCAAGTATGTCAAATTTGACATGCCCCATAGCCTCTAAGTCATTCATTTCCATTCCAGCTATCTTTTCTGCACCCTTCTTGTCTCTTACCATTGGGCAAACTTCATTCAGACTGTGTGAAGATATAACAACACCCGCTGCGTGTTTGCCCTGAGATTTAAAAGTTCCTTCTATTCGCATGGCCTGAGCAAAGAGCTTTGAATAGTCTCCCTCTAGCTCACCTTTGTCATTAAGCCTGCAATAACCTCTTAAAACCTCTGGCTGGTTCATTAAAGTCCATTTAATTACTGATGGGTCATCCATCTCAGCCAACTGGTCGGAAACTTCGTGTTCATGCGGTAGACTTTTTGTTATTGCGTTCATTTCATCAAAACCGCAAGCCTCGTTCATTCTTAAAACTTCTTTAAGAGCGCTTCTTCCTTGAAGTCTTCCGAATGTAACCATTTGGCCAACTCTTTTTTGGCCGTATTTATTTCGTATGTAATCAATTGTTTCATCACGCTTGGATGCGGGAACATCAATATCAATATCTGGCAAAGAGATATGGTTATCAGTATTTCTACCTGCGTTGTAAAACCTCTCAAAGATTAATCCATACTCTATTGGGTCTACTTGCGTTATCCCTACTAGATATGATACTAAACAGCCAGCAGCAGAACCTCTTCCCGGCCCCGGAATATGGTTCTTCTCGTGAACGCTGTTTACAATATCTCTTACTATTAAAAAATATCCAGCAAGATTTGCATCACTAATAACATCTAGTTCTGCTTTGATTCTTTCTGTGTATATATCTTTTGCTTGTTGGTTACTTACTTTTCCAGTTGGGGCTAGTCTAGACAACCAACCATCTCTACAAAGCTGTCGTAAATGTTCTTCTTCTGATTTGTCTTGAGGGCAACTAAACTTAGGAAGCATTGGTTTTCCAAGTATGTCATAGCTATCACACATATCTGCGATTTGCATTGTGTTGGCTATTTCATGTGGTTGATTCACCGCTTGGATTTCTTCTAGCGAGGGAATGTGGAAGTTGTTAGACTTCATGAACCCACCAAAGGCAACATCTCCGTTTTCTTTGAGCTTCTTTCTGATTCCTCGCAAGGTTGTTTTCATTGCAGAGCAAAGAAGAAGTAATTGATCTCCAGCGTCTTGTTTTTCTGGATAATGCGAGTCTGCTGTAGCAACGGTTTGGAATTTATATTTCTTGGCTATGTATCTTAAACCCTGAACAACCAAACTTGCAGCAGGCGAGTTCTCCTGATCTATAGCTTGAATTTCAAGAAAGAAGTTGTCTTTACCAAAAATATCCCTGTACTTGTTTGCTAACAGTAGTACGTTATCAACCCAATCGGGATGTACATATCTTTTGGCTTCGTCTTCTGTCGGTGCGCTATAGGCTGATTTAGGGTCGGCAAATATGGCGTTTGCCAAGTCGCTTCCAAGATGACCGCTAAAAGCTATGAGATTATCGTTTGCGAACTGTCCCAGAGTTTGTAAATCTAAACGAGGTCTGTAATAAAAGTTTTCCTCATCGTTACTTTTGGATACAGCTTGGATTAAGCTGTCCCAACCCTGCCTGTTTTTAGCTAATACGCATAAATGACTCAGGCTTCTATTTTTGTCGGACTTAATTGTGCAATCTTGCTGGCTTAGGTAGAACTCGCATCCGAGTATTGGTTTAATGTTTTTAGATCTACATGCCTGTGTGAAGGCCACAGCGCCCGATATAGTGCCGTGATCAGTTAAGGCACAGGATTCAAAGCCAAGCTTTTCACACCGTGAGGCAACCTGTGAGGGCTTTGAGAGGCCATCTAGGAGACTGTAGTGTGTATGCAAATGTAGGGGTGTCCAATTCATTTTTTCTTATCCGCTAGTCTACCACCGCCGTCACCGTAGGTGGTAATTTTTTCAATATTTCCGTACTCTTCAACAACCTGATTTACACCCTTCTCTATGACTTCATCTCGTATGTGTTGGCATAGGCTTTTTCCTGTATCTTTATAAGGCTCGCTGAACTTACAAAGCTTTTGGCATTTCCAATGAGCATTTTTATTAGATAGGAGTTTGGGGTGTTGGGTATTTCTTATTTGCTCAAACTTCTTCCTTAGTATGTCTTCGGCTTTCTGGTAGTCTTCTTCGTCAAAAGCCATCGAGAATAAACCGCCAGAATTTATGTAGTAAATACTGATTGAAAACTCACGCTCTGGATACATATTTTTCAAAGCATAGTAATACAAGAGAAGCTGCGTATCCTTTTGTAACTTCTCATAGGTCTTCTCTTCTCCAGTTGCCCAGTCTATTCTTTTTCCTGTTTTGTAATCTAGAATCTCATAGTAATCTTCGGACTGTTTTAATATTAGGTCTACCGTTCCTTTGATTGATAGATACCCTTCAATTGTTTTGCCACCAAGATCGTAAGAGTATTTCGCCCAAGGTTCTTTTATTTCAAAGTCAAAGAATAGTTCGGTCGCAAATACTTCTTGGTTTCTTGGGTCTAAAGATCCCCCTTCGTATGCTACCGCTTTTTCTGCCCACTTCAGACAGGTTCGTTTGTCTGCTTGCGTTATGTTTACTTCTGGGAAGCTAGACGAGTAGTAATCAAAGGCTAGGTCATTTAATAACTCTAGATTGTCACACTCTTCAAGCGTTAGCGTTTTGCCGGTCTCGTCGTCTTCTACTACATCAAGACCTTTGTTCATTGCAATTTTCTTGTCTCCAAGAGTTTGCATAACCTTATGGGTAATAGTACCCATCAAAGCTTTTTTATTGGTCTTGTCTTTGAAAGAAAGGTTGTATTGCAAAAAGTATTTCTGCTGACAAAATTCTAACGTACCAAGACTACTACTCCTGTGGTAACAAACTATCATCTAATGGGTCAATTTCCGATATGGGCAAGTTATACATATCTACATGAGTTTTAAAACCGTTTCTCTTATCAATTTCGCCGCTTTTCCAAATCTTTGCTCTAGCAAAGTAATCTTCAGGCTCTGCCTGCCCTACTATCCAAATATTTTTAATACCACGATACACACGTTTTCCTGCCTGCATCGCCATATTTTCAAAACTAATACTTACAAAAATATATAAGTCTGGCCTTTGATGAACGCTTGTTTTTGCAACGGAAACGTCATAGTAATCCAAAGGATCAACTGTTCTTCTTTTTGTTTTTACTTCTATCTTGCGGCCATCTTTAGCGATAATGTCATAATCGTATTTTTCATTACCTTTATTACAACTTGTTATTTTCGCTTCGATATAAGCGGCAACCGCTTCTTCTCCAAGGTATCCGGCAGCATTGCCTCCACCTCTTAATATTGAATTGTTTATCCTTCCTAGTTTCTTTGCTTTTGTTTGCGCTTGTTCTACCATCCGTGCATCCCACGGTATACTTATGAGCTTTTGGTTTTTAGCCATCCCCATTCCCTGAGTCTTTTCATTAATTCCATATTTGTCTCATCTATATTCATGTTTTGATTATCTATCACATGGTCAAACTCCTCGTAGTTGTCTAATGATGTTTCGCTTGGATGTGAGTCTTCGTGTGGAGATCTAGTTAGGCGTATAACTTTACCGCCAGCTTTTTGTATTGCCTCTACTTCGTTTGGAAATCGGATGTCTGGAACTATAGCTAATTCTGTCCCACTGGTTAACATTCTGGAGATACAGCTTTCAACCCAAATGTTATCTTTAATTTTTCTACAAACGTCTGTGCCAAAAGACTGCAAGAATTCTCTAGCTGTCATGAATCCAGTTTTGTCTTCAGAGCTAGGCATGTTTTCCCATTTTATATTTATGGGCGTGTTTTTATTTTCGTCTGTTCCATAACACTGCTCCATAGTCAATCCAAAAAGTTCAATAGCAATCACTTTAAGTGGATCTGCAAAACTGAAGGATTTCACGTAAGGCCATACTGTCCTGCTTGCGTATTCTATGAACTCTGGGTCTTTTCTTTCGATGTCCAGAAAACCCATACCATCTACCTCTTCGCCCTTCTCGTTAACTTGTGTCGCATTAACGATTAGGTTGCCATCCTCATCCATTATGAATTTTTCAACAATGTCATTAAATCTAAGTTGATAGCCATGTAGAAATGTAGAGCAGGTGGTTTTGCCGCTTTGTTTTCTTCCAGAGATACCCAAGATATTTGTCATTCTGTAGTTTCCTGTAGTTTAGGTTTGATTTGTTTTACGATTTGGTCTACGGTCATTTCTCCAACATCTTTAGTTGGAACGTCAATTTCTACTATATTAAAGCTTCTCTCGCATTTCTTTTTGATAGCCTTCTTAGCTTTTTGTCCTGCGTTATCATTGTCTGTTAATAATACTAATGTAAAAGCGCCAGATGTTTCAAGTATTCTTGCTTGTGTGTCTGTTAAGCTAGAGCCAAACATGCCTACAACATTTGTTATACCAGCCTCCCATAGTCTCCAAACATCCCCTTGTCCTTCGACAAGAATTGCAGTTTGTGTTTTACGTATATTATCCCTTGATAACCAATAGCCGTAAAGCCAAGCTCCAGCATAAAAGTCTTTTGAGTTAATCCACTTTCTTCCATTGTAGTTTTCGTGCATTACTCTTCCTACACAACCAACCATGCATTTAAAATCATCATCATACACGGGAGCCACAACCCTGTTGCGCATTTGCTTGTTAGGGTCTGCACAAACACCAACATCAAACTGATCTAAAACTTCTCTGGAATAACCTCTCTTTAAATAATACTCAGCAGGTCTTTTTAAAGAGTTTCTCACTAAGTTTCTTGATATACCCTTAGCCTTGTTTTTTTCTCTTTTTTCTAAAGCTCTCTGGATACTGGAGGATTTATTGCTAAAGCTAACAGATCCAGATTCTTTATTAAGGTCTTCAAAGTTAGTCTCAACTAAATTCATGCAGTATTCAACAGTCTCGTCAAACGACACGTTCTTGTCTAGGTCTCTAGAAAGCAAGACACGAATTAATCCGACTGGTGTATTTATATGTTCCTCGTGACAGTCTTGAGTCCAACATTTCCACAATCCGAAATAAGGATGGTCAACCTCGATGTTCATTGTGAAAGCGTTTGGGTTGTCTCCTTCATGTACTGGGCAAGCACAAGAAATATAGTCATCAAAGTTGTTAACTTCTATATTAAACTTTGTAGCAAGTATCGGTACTATATTAGCTGCAATCAAGTCTGAAAGCTTTTTCAGTTCTTTTGTTGAAAGCTTTCTCAAAATGGTTTCTCCGGGTCAATCTCTTCCTCTATAGTAAAGCCCTCTTCTCCGCTATGTACGTTATTATCAAACCCTTCTTTCTTTTTCTTATTTGCTAAAACATATTCAGACTTTGTAAAGCCCTCGTCTATTCTCCCGAAGTCGCCATTTAGATTCATATTAATATAATCAAAGTCATCGGGTAATCCACCACCGTGACGAGCAATCAATGGAACTAACTTTCTATTACCACTAGCTCCAGCATCTTCTGCTAACTCTTCGTCTGACTTCTTTTTGAATATAGTCAGGCTACTACAAAACCAAGAAAGCCTATCTGATCCACTAATTACATCTTCTGACTCACGAGTTAAACCATCCCTGTTTAGCTGAACAAAAGATAGACATGGTACGTTTTCTTTAATTGTAAAGTTAACCAAGCTTTGCATTTGATAACCAAGAGCTTGAAACTCTTTCATATCATTCATCTGAGAGGAACTGGTCAGTTTGAGATAGTCATAAATAATCAAACATGGTTTGGTTTTTCCATTCTCGTCTCTGCCGACTTCCCTTTCTTTCCATCGTCGCATGACCGCTAGTGTCTCATCAAAATCCATACCAGCAATTGTAACGTACTTGTAGGGTATATTCTTTAACGTCTCTACGCCTTGACGGACTCTTTCTTGCAATCCTTGAGACTTACCAAATTTTCCTGTAGATATGTCATTAATTGGAATGTCGGTTATGTTTCCAAGCAAGCGATGAATATGATCCTCTTTGGACATTTCGGTGTCGAGCATCAAAACAGGAATGTCCAGCTTTCCAGCAACGTGCAGCGCAACGCTATCAGCAAATAGACTCTTACCAGCCTTAGCTCTTGCCGCAATCAAATCCACATTACCCCTTCTTAAACCACCACCAATAGCTTTATCGAAACGTGGGAAGCCTGTGCTAATACCCATCATTTCGCAAGGGTTGTCTATTAAATGTTGGATGTATTCATCAATATCATCCCCGATGTGAACAGGGGCGTTTTCAATTTGATTGTTGAGGTTGGCAGAGAAGTCAAAGAATGGAGTTTCACCGATGCTTATTATCTGACTTATTGTTTCGTCACCAGTGATCCCTCTGATATTTCTTTGTATCTGGGATGCTGTAGCATCAACATCTCTAGCTATATCAAACTTGCAAAGCGTTAATGCTTGGTGCTTAACGTTGCTTAGTTCTACGTTTATTGCTGAAAGACGTTTGTAATAATCTTTAGGAACCCTCTCCATAAATACGGAGTCTAGGTTGATAGCTTTAGCGGCTCCATACAGGGTTGGCAAATCAACCGTGTCTGAATTTTCAAATAGTTTTTTTAGGCACGACCAAACTATTTGGTTTTCTTCTACAGTGAAAGACTTTTCGTCTATTGTTCCATTGATATCAATAAACGCATCGCTTCCATGCTGAATAAGTCCAGCAAGAACGGCTCTTTCTGCAACGGGATTGCGAAGTTCTTCTGTCATTAACCAACGCACCTACCGCAACGATGATAGCTACCGCTTTTGTATGCTGGGTTAATTTTCTCTGTAGAACCGCAAGCGTGGCATGTAACTTCAACTAATTCAACAGGAGGTCGTCTCTTTGTTCTAGGAACGTCTGGTGTTGTAACATCCTTGGCTTCAATACCATCGTCTGTAAATTGGTTTGATCCAACTTGAATAGGTTCTTTTCTACCAAACTTTGTGTCAACCTCTCTAGGTTCTGTAGAGAAGTCTAAGTCTTTCGACCGCACCTGCACTGATGGTTGCACGGTTTCGGCGTGTGATTCACTTCTGGTTGTTTTTGGCTCTGGGTTTTTTTCTTGCTCTCCTCCTGCTGGTCTGACCTCTTCTCCTGTGAGGGCTGTAAAGCCCTTAATAACTTGCTCCATATCATTATCAAGTATTCCCTTTTTAATTGTGTCTATAGGATTCATTTCTTCTTCTCCGTCCAAGTTCTAGAAGAGTGTCTGCTTGTCTTCTAACATCTCTTACTGTATCGGCTAAAATGGTTATTCTTCCTTCGGCAACTCTTTTGACTCTCCATACTTTTTGTATGAATTCATCTTCTCTTATAACCGAGTTTACTTTTACTTCCCACTTTGTGTACTTATCAAAATTGTTAGCCCTACTAGCAACAGTGTGGTTGATCAATTCTTCACACCATTTAAATCTAGCTAGATGCTTGTTGTATATTTTTTGTAGGTAATTGCAGTAACCCTGAACAACGAAGGCTTTCTCGCAGCACTCTTCTGCTGTCAAAGATTTTAGCTCAAAAGAACTTAGATTTATTATACCTTTAACTTCAGGATTATGCTCTACGTTTATAACACCTTCAGCGTTTATATAGCTTTCTAAGCCCTCTATAAACTCTTCAAGCTTGTCGATTGATAATTCTTCTTTTCCACTCATCCTCTGATTCCGAATAACTTAACACAACAAGAGTTATAGAATTGGCTTCAAGCCAGTTTGCCTTGTCTCTATCTCTCGCTTTTGATTTTCTAAAACCCGCCTTGTTTCCATGAAAATGGGCGACAAACTCAAAGTGTTGTCGCCCGTGAACTTCGACCGCCAGAGATTCTGACGGTATCAAGAAATCAACGAACAGGGTAGATTTTCTTGATGGCTTATGTGAACCGGGAAGTGGAACTTCCTCAAGGATTGTATCATACGGGAATGAATCGCGCAAGAGTTTTCTCGCAGAAATATGCAATTTAGAACGAGGTCTTTTATCGTCCCCATGAACAACATGCTTAGAGATATTCCATCTGCGATCCCTTCCATCAAACCCTATCGCCCTCAAAACAGCATTTCCTTTAATGAATTTTGCAAAGAAGTCCAAAGATCGTTTGTGTCGAGGAACTCTTTAAGTTTATTTTGTCCTTGAAACTTGACGAACTTTATAATTTTTTCTTCCTCGTCTTCTTTAATGCCTTCCGCTTCAAGAAGCTTCTTAATCGGCTTTGGGTTTTCAACTAAGAAATCACAAGTATACCAAGCTCCGGCAGCAGAAATTAAATCAAAGTCATTAGCTTGCTCAAACATCTCCTGCTTGTAGTCAATTCCAACCCCATACCTTAGCCAGCCAATGGCTTCGCCACCAACAAAACCGCCAAGAGCAGAAGTTATAACTTTCCAGTGCAGGGCTTGACCTATTTGGTTTCCTTCGTTTTTATCTTTCCAAGCTTGAATCCATGCTATCTCAAGAATTGTGTCTGCTTGGTAACGCACCTTTACTCCACCATCTGCCACTTTCTTTTTACCCATACCACCAGTGTTGGCTATAAAGTGAGTAATCATTATGATAATAGCTTTTTGTTTAGGGACTACGCTACTCATCTTCTTGCAGAAGTTAGATAGTATCTTAGGAACTCCCGGTCTATAATCACCCCTTACTTCTTCGTCTAAATCCTTCTGTGCTATAAAACTAGATATTGAATCAATAATGACTACGCAGTTGGGATGAGATTTTACTAGTTTTTCCACAGCGCCTAGATACTTTTCTGCACTAAGGGTCTCTCCTTCAGATTGGACAACAGTAATTTTGTCAGCTTCAAGACCATGCACTCCTTCAAAGTTTTTAGTACTCAACCTGCCTTCAACATTGACATAGAATATAGGACGTTCACCATATTCCTTCTTTTGGCAATTAGCGGCAAACTGCAAGGCTGTGGTTGTTTTACCAGACTTTGGATCGCCAATCATTTGAATCCAAGTGCCTTCTCTAAAGCCACCACCAAGAGCATAGTCTAAAGCAGGGCTAACCGGAATGACCTGCATATCTTTTAAGTCCTGAAAAACTTCAGCACCATTTACTAATATATTTCCATACTTTTTAGTAATGGTCTTTAGTGCTGCTGCATCATTCATTTTCTAAATCCTTGAGTCTTGAAATCTTGCTCTGTTTTCCGTATGGCTGTTTGGGAGTAGAAAGGCTATTGTCTTCGTACTCAACTTCTTGAATTTCTCTATCGTTAATTTTGTCTAGCTTGAATTGTTCTTTTTTAATAATATCTTCAAGCCAACCCACTCTAAGAGAATATATGCCCTTTCCCTTGTAAGAATTTAAGGCATTGATGATAGCCTTTTCGTGGTATTTTTTAAGAAGCTTGTAACCTTTTGTTACTTGGCTTTGGAACTCCTTCTTCCACTTCTGCGTGTTCCAAAGGGCATATGCTGGTCTACCTACGTTTTCTCTTTCGGCTTTTCTCAGACATACCATTTCAGCAATGTACTGGGCTGCATTACATTCTTGACCTGTCGTCTTGTGCTTGTAGCCTTTGTTCATCCAATATTCCTTTTTTCGCAATAATAAATTCTGGATTCGCATAGGGATCTCTCTCCTCTACGGATTCCGGTATCAACTCAGGAAGTCTCCATTTCCTTACGGAAAGCTTCTCCCCACTCAAAGCACCAAATATAAAAGAGTGTTGGGTCATATCGCCAAACAATAAAGCTCCAGCAGACTTACAAAAGAAATACCCATCATGCCCAGAACCTAGTTCTTCTATATGGGACTTATTTCTCAATTTAATGGATTCAATATGTAAGTCATTAATGTCGCAATATTGCTTTAATCTAGTCCAAGCGCTAGATGGCTTTGCGCCTTCTCTTCCATCGTCCTGATAGATTTCCTCGCCGTTGGACAGGGTTGCTATCCAAAGAGGATTTTGGTCGGCATAGATATTAATGTAATCGTCGAATTCTTTAGATAAGAAGATACTCATTTTTTCTTAATAATATGGATAGCGTCTCTGTGTTTTGATGATACGTTGATTCTTTTTGATCTTGTCTCGTCAGCAATTTCCGAAGCGGCAGGAGTCATAATTGTAACACCTCGATCTTCCTTGTGTCCGAAAAGTTCGCTTATATCGGATTTTTTATCCTGAACTTCGTCCACATGGCTCATTCTGGAATTCTTAATATGCTTTTCAACTGACGCTTCAGTTCTGTTTAGGTCTTTCGCTATTTCGCCAACTTCTTTGTCTTCGTTGTTTTCTATGTAAAACTTCTCGACTTTGTTAAGCTTGCCTGTTTTTTTAGACATCAATATTACTCCTATCGGCCCAAGTAAGATGGTTCCTCTGTTTAGTTCTTAAGTATTTAATGTAGTGATCAAATGTTTCTGATGACACCTTTGAGAACTTGGTATTCAATGCGTTTGCTTTTCTACCATCTATTCCTTGGGGATCATATAGACCACCACGAAGCGTCTTGAGATAGTATTTTTCTCTATAGCTATCTCCAGTTCCTTTTTTCTCTATGTATGCACAAGAGCTAGAGACATCATCTAATACATTTCCGTTTTTATCGTAGTATGTATAAGATACATTCTCAGACTTAATGAAATCCTCAGCTTCCATCTTCTTTTCCTTCCAGCTCTATTATAATAACACCGTCTTTTTCGTACATATCATCGACTATTAAATCTTCGGGTGGTGCTTGAAAATAGTCTCCCTCAACATCAATAAGCCAACTTCTTCCATCGCAAAATGGGCATTCAACAATTAGTTTGTTTTCTTTTTTGCTTGGTGCAACTCTGAGAAGTTTAAATATTTCCTCTTGGCAATCTGCGCATTGTATATTGACTTCTTCAAGGTCTTTGTATTTTATGACTTCTTCTGATGACTTGTGCGGCAAATTCATTTCTTGCCTTCTTGGATGTACTTAGCCTTCTGCGATTTTGTCATTTTGTTTATTTCTGATTGTGTAGCACTTCCAGATTTTTCTACCCAGTTTTTAGGCTTTTGTTTTTTGAGATTTCCTTCTTGCTGCTTGGCTCTTTTTTCACTACGTTCATAGCTACCCATGTTTTTTGTGTTTGATTCGGCAAGCTGACCAAGAGTGGTTGGCTCACCCTTCACGAAACCCATAGGAACTTGATTAATAACTATCTTAATGTCTGAACTTCCGCACTTGCAGGGTTCAGGAGTTTTATTGAAGCCGTGAAATTGTTCAAACTCACAACCACATTCGTTACATAGATAATCGTATGTTGGCATTTAATGATCGTCGTAAAGAGCATTCAAGATTTTTGAAATAATTTTATTTCTTATTATATCATCTTCAGTTAATTCGGCAAGACCAACACCATGCACACCATCTAGACGATCTAGAAATTCCTCTAAACCACCCTGTTCTTTTTTTAGCAAATCCGTTTGGTCGATGTCGCCATTAATAACAGCTTTTGAGTCCCAGCCAATTCTGGTAATAAACATTTTCAATTGTTCAAACGTGGCATTTTGGGCTTCATCTAATATCATAAAGCAGTTATGGAAATTTCGCCCTCTCATATATTCTAGGGGACAAACTTCTATCTTGCCTTCATCTCTGTAAGCCTGAACCCTATTAGTATTTAGTCTATACTCCATCTCTTCTATTACGGGTACTAAATACGGATGTATTTTTTCTTCAAAAGTTCCGGGTAGAAAGCCTAAACCTCGACCAGATTCAATTACAGGTCTAGTAACAATTATCTTTTCAACTCTTTTGTCTAATAGATAATCACAAGCAAGACCCACTGCTACTGCTGTTTTCCCTGTTCCAGCAGGGCCAGTGCAAAAGGTAACATCATTTTCTGACATTAACCTAATGTAGTTTTCTTGATTTTTAGTTTTTGGTTTTAAGGCTTTTCTTCTCTTTGTTTGTCCTTTTGTCTGATAGTCTTTATCAGTGTGTTTTCTTCTGGACATATATTATTTACCTGTAGAGCCGAAACCACCAGAATCTCTATCTGTTGAGTTAAGCTCTTCTACCTCATTTAGTTTAAATTTTGGGATTTCCTGAATTAATAATTGCGCAATCCTGTCTCCGCGCTTAATTTTATACATTTCAGATGTTGTGTTATGTAAACAAACCTTAACTTCTCCACGATAATTACAGTCGATAACCCCTGCGTGTCTGTGTATACCCTTTACGCCCATAGAAGATCTATCCCAAATTAAGCCAGCATAGTTTTCAGGGAGGGCTATTGCTATGCCAGTGGATACCAGATTAGTTTCTTCTGGCCACAATGTAACGTCTTCATCAGCATATAGATCCCAACCAGCGTCATTCGCGTGACCTTTAGTTGGGATTTCAGCAGTTTCAGAAAGCTTTTTAACATCAAGACGTTTGTATCCATAAATAGTAGCTGTAGCACTTGCGTGTCCCGTGATGATCGCCATTATGATCTCCTTAAATAATGTCGCATTTACCGCCCGCACAAGCCCATTCCTGTTCAGGCTTAACATTGTTTTCTTCTTCTATGACTTCTGTATAGTCCACAGAGGTGTATTCCCTGCTTAAGTCTACCCACTCTTTCCAGTTGTATACATCTTTCATGCAGTACGTCAGTTTTCTGAGGTCTCCCTCAAAGTATCTTTCTGCAAATTTCTTACATCTGTCTGACCATTCTTTTTTGCCGTTGCCTTTTATTTTAGCTCCAACACCAAGAAGTGAATCGCACGCCGCCCACAGATTATCTTCCCATAGGTTGAGAGCGACTTCTATTAGGCCGCTAACAAATAAAGATGCGTCTCCGTAATGACGCACTTGTTCTGTTGGTAAGTATATCGCTGTGAATGGAGCCTGTGGATAATCTTTATCTCCAGTAATTGGAAGTAAAGAAATTCCACAAAAGTATTTTCTATTCTTGTAGATAAACTTTTCTACTTCTTCCCATTCGTCTGGTTTTACATTAATAGTATTGGACACGTTATGTACAAGCCAAGGCTTAGTACACAGAGATTTATTAGTGCCGGGAATTACCCAACTTTGTTGTGTGCTTTTTACATGGCTAAGAAGGTCAATCGCCCCAACTTGATTTTTGGTTTTTGCTCCAGCGGGTACTTCAATACAGAAAGCTACTACATCATCGCTATCATTGTTTGACCATACGGACTCTTCGCAAGCTCTTGGATTCACTTCTCTGAAGTAGTTGTAGATCGGTTCCATTTTATTAGCTTGAACACGTCTAATATAACGCTTGGCATGATGAGGATGGATACCAGAACTAGTCCCAAGAACGCAACTACTAGTGCCTTCAGGTTTGATGCAAGTAGTTCTAGCAGCTTGGTTGATTCCAATGAGTTTAGTGATTCTTTTATTTTCATCTTTAACCGCCTTGGCTCCAGCTTTTTGAACTTCTGGACTTAAGCATATTTCGTGTTGTTCCATGATACCTGTCATGGAAACACCAAGTAATGCTTCTCTTGATACTATGTTTTCGCTAGTTTTTCCTAGGTAGGGAAAGGAAGAAAAACCAGCTTGAAGAGACCCGATGATAGAAGCCGCTTTACACGCTTCAAGAAAATCTTCTTTTGACTTTATCTTTGCACAATTAATTGTACTTAGATTGCAAGCCTGCCACCCACTTTGTCCCGTGGTTTCATCTACAGGCCACATTCCAATTTCAACACAAGGATTTACTATTAACTCTGTAGAGTCAGACCATACAAATCCGGGTTCTCCAAATTCTTTGACAGACTTCATTAGTTCTGAGAATTGCTTTGCTGTTGTTTTATCTCTTAATAGAATAGCAGAGTTATTAGATCTACCTCTTTGAGGGTTCTCTACAAACCAAGAGCCTGTCTTCGCTTTAGCCATCTCTTCATCGTCTGGGCTAAATAGACATATCGTAGCACTTCTACGAACTCCACCTGAAATAACAGCATCCGCACTATGCATCACTATATCGTATGCTTGAATGGGTGTAAGGTGTCTTATTGATTTATCGCAAAAGTCTAGCTCTTTTAATGCCTTGTCTAATATCTTTCTAATATTAGATAGAGCATTCTTTAGTGGTTCTGGGCCGGGAGCTTTGCCGCCACTAGAATTTAAGTAAGCACCAGCAGGTCTAATATCAGAGTAATCAAAGTTAACGTTCTTGCCTCTGTATTCAGGAAACAACTCTTCCTGATCAAAGTAACTACTTACTAATATACCTACTGCATCAGACCACCCTTCTATGGTGTCTGGTATAACATATTTTTTTGTTCCGCTTTTGTTTCTTACTAGCGTTGGTAATTTTTCTATGTGGTGTTTCTGTACAGAAAACCCAGTACCACAACCACAAAGTAAAAGATACATACACTCTTGAAAAAAACGTAAGCGATCACAAAAAGAGGTAATGCAATTATAGATTCGAGCGTTATGCTTAAAGATTGGCTTACCGCCAAACTGCAAAGCTCTTTGAGAACCGAGAACACGCTTTTTGCGCATCATCTCGTAAGCCCATTCAATGTCTTCATGTACTTCAGGATTATCGAAGTACTTATTGAGCATCATTTCTTTTACACGGTTAACAGCTTCGTTCCAAGTTTCTCTTCTCTTTTTTTCTGGTATCCATCTTGCGTATTTTGCTACGAAAGTATAATCCTGAAGCTCTCTAACCGACATCTATTTTCCTCTTGGTTGGTAAAAAAAGAGCGACACTGCTTTACCAAGAAATTTGTTAGGGTTAATTTTATGTAAAGTAAAGTTTAAACTACTGACTTGGTGCAACAATGGCGTGTCGAAAAAGTGCCGCTCTAGCTCTTCGTAAAAGCTTATTTAATTTCCGACACCTTATTATACACTAGAACAATGTACCTTGCTTTTCATTTTGATCGCTGTCTATCAGTTCGTTTGAGTAAGACCTACTTGGGCTAACCCACTCTATTTGTAGTCCAAATTCAATCAAATGATTATGTATCATTGTGTCTTGATCAGAATAGCTACTGACTTTATTACCATTCGCTATCTTCCATGTGGTAATATTGTTTTGCCATAAAAGTTTTGCACACCTGTAGCACGGCATATGCGTTACGTAAGCAATAATATCTTTTTTAGGTTTAATAAGCATATTACTTATAGCATTTTGCTCAGCATGTACCATAAAGGGATACTTGTCTGGCCTACGAGTTGGTAAAGAAGAATCATTTACGCCTGAACAAAACCCATTGTAGCCAGCGCTAATAACTCTGTTTTCATGTACTAATACACAACCAACTTTAGTTTGAGAATCAGGACTTCTAGTTGAAGTCAGAACGGCGAAATTTATAAAATATTCATCCCACGTTGGCCGTTCCATAATCGCGCTTCCTTGCTCGAATTCTTCGTTCTCGTTTGAGACGTTTTTTATCTCTTTTGCTTTTCTTTCTTATTGTTTTGCCCATTTTGGTATTCTGGATGAATCCAGACAAATTTTTTGCCAAGGGCATAGGCGATCATTTTACGGTAGTTTTCGGATTCCGGCAATACCCATGCCCACCTATTGTCGGAAATCTCCAGTTTTTCAGCCAAGTTTTTTTTGGCAAGTTCCTGATTAAAGTTCATCTATAATCTCCAGTCCATGAATAGCATGTCTTATATCTGATTCCAATACAATTTCCTTTTCAAACTTCTGCGTGTAAGCATCAAAAACTAATAGCCTCGCAGGAGAAGAACCAATAACAAATTTGTTTTCTGATATAGCAAGACCACGATTCCAATTGTTGGAAGCGATATCATCTACAACAAACTTTGCATTTTTTGCTCTTGGTATTGGATATGAATGAAAATCTACAGACCCATTAACACCCTGTGGTCTTTCTGTATAAGAAATGCCAATGCTATTATAAGTTGTTAGGTTTGCTACAGTCATATTTTTTAGTTTGTAAAAGTTGTGAACAAAGCTTTTGGAATTGTTTCTTCCAAAAGCAGGTATATCACACACCTCTTCCATTGTTTCAAAGTCGTATAGCGGTGTAATCAAACCGGAAAATGTAATTCTTCCATCGCTGACAAAAATTGAATTGATATGAAAATTGTCATCTTCTGTTTTTTCTTCCGAGGTAATTTCTTTCTTGCCGGTCAACACCTTGTAGTCATCTACATTTTTACCAAGAATTTGCCAGAAGCCTTTTAGGTTAAAGTCAAGATCGTACTTCGCTATGGCATCATAAGCCGTTGACGTAGCCCATATATGGTTGTCATGAACAACTATCTCGTGTACGCTTTTAAGGTGATCTCTGTCTTGAAACGTTCTCTTTATCTGGTAAGTTTCTCTGTCTAGCTCTGTAAAGCCAGCAGAATCAGAAACGATAATGCGATCAGAAAGAACGCAAATGCCACGAAGACCTCTTTCTCCTCCACGCTCATTATCGTTAACAAAATCCATTTCATACGGCGCATAATAAAGCACTTCCTCTGAATCTATATCTACAACATACAAACCTCCATGTATGTCTCCTTGCTTAGCGGCTCTAACGACCGTACTGCATATAATCTTCAATTTTAAATCTCGTGATAAATTCTTGGTATGGTTTTGACACATATCTAAAATCAAAAAAATCGTAGTCGATTCTTGAGTGCGAAAGATACCTATCGTTTAGACCGAACTCCGAGGTTCCAAAGTCAGACTGTCTCTCATCATTTATCTTCTTTGCTATGTTTGTTATCACCACACTATATTCCAAGCAAGTCATATAGGGAGGAATGAAACCATCAAAAAGACCCATGTAGAGATTATCTTGTAGATTCTTTTCAAAGTCTTCCTTGGTAGGTATATCAGTTCTTTCTAATATAAATTTTATTAGCTTGGTGGTGTATATATGGCCATTATGAGAAAACGGCATGGCAAAATTGGTGAACGGTTTAACATCAGAAGCATTCCATATCATAAACTTGTCTAGTATGAACTCGCCCTTTTTTGGCTTGTCTATAAAGTAATCATTTATTTTATATGGATTTTGTATAACCGTGTTGTTTCCAATCCTTAAAGATAGAGCAGATATAGCTTCATCCCTGAAAAGCTCCATGATTTTTTTATAGGAGGGAGGTCTTTCAAAGACTATGTTTTCATCGCTAAAAATACAGGTTAAATCTCTACTACCTAGTCTCTTAATTATATCTGTGCTTAGATTTTCGCTTTCTCTCTTATACCATTTGATAGGGAATTCAACTCCATACCTATCTTTGTAATAGAATTCTTCTTTTGTTTTTTGATAGCCACGTTCAAACACAGCGTTTGAAGCTTCGTATATAACACGTATATCGAATAGATTACCGCTGTTTCTTTGAATGCTTTCAAGTAACAGGTGTAGCTGAGAAGCTCTGTCTTTGGATAGAATTATTGCTGTTATCATCTGACTAGAATAGAATCTGGGTTAACGACTCCAATGCTTAAATTTTCATCATGCCATTTTATTGTTTCGGCAAGTCCCTTTTCCATATTAGTTATGGGTGTCCATCCTAAGTCTTTTTTTATCCTTGAGATATCTAAGAAAGATTTTTCCTTAGCGTCTATATGTTGTTCTTTCCAGTTTATTTGTTTTTCAAATCCTGCAATTTTAGCAATTGTTTGATGTAGATTTTTTATATTGATTTCATGCCCCTGTGACACATTGTAGGTTTCACATTTATCGGCAAACTGAATAACGCTATAGATCGCACGAACAGCGTCATCTACATACAGAAAGTCTCTGGTGGATTTTGAATTTCCTTCGGCATTAAGATCCATGTCGTATTGCTTAGCTGCCGAAATATTAGTAATGATAGATTCAATTATGTTATTTCTCTTTGGGTTGAACCTACTGTTTGGGCCATAAACCTCTGGGAATATAAGGTTAATACCAACGAAGTCTGGAAATTGTGTACTAAAAGCAGCATTAAGTTCCATCATAACTTTTGCTGTATTTCCATAATATCTTCTAGACCAATGCGGAGTGCCTTCCCATAAGTCTTGTTCTTTATGCGGTAGTATTTGTCGTTCTGGGTAACAACACGAATGCCACACCATTATGAACTTTTTGCAACCGCTCATCCTTGCTTCTTCAAGTATCTTTGAAGTCACAAAAATATTTTCGTACATCATCCCTGCTGGATAATCTAAACAGTTTTCTTTAGTTGGAGGGCGAGTTGCTAGATGAACAACGACTTCTGGGTTAATATTGAAAGCCCAGCCTAGAGTGGAGTCATCGCCTAAATCTAAACCGCTTCTGGTTCCTGCAAGAGCATAGACTTCTTGAAAGCCTTCTTGAGATAGATATGCTCCAAGTTTTTTACCTATCCACCCCTGTCCACCAGTTATTAGTATCTTTGAATTTTTATCCATTAAAATTTTCTAGAAAGTCTACCAGATCTTCTGGAGACATATTGTTTGCCCTCTTTTTGATATTATGGTCTTCATCCATAATTACTACGGTTGGATATCTCTCAATATCAAACTCATCAACAAGATGCCTGTTTTGGGGCTTATTACACATTATGTAAGCTGGTTTGCTATTGTGATATGGCTTCACTGAACTAATTACTTTGTCGTCTTGCCATGTTAATTGTTTCATTGTTTTACAGTGTGGACACCACTCTGTCATGAAAACTACGACTTGATGTTTTTGTTTATTCATTGACACTCAAAAAACTAACTGCTTGCCTTGCATCCATAGTGCTTGCTAATTTAATAGGCTTGCCTAACTCGTCCACTATATAAATCATAGGTACGGCAGCAACCCTGTATTTTATCGCCATTGCTCTGTTGTTTGGATCATCAATATCCAAAAATTGAACAGAGTCAAATGCTCCTAGTTTTTCTTTTACGGTTTGGTCATCCCATACAAGAGACTTCATCATCCTGCATGGCCCACACCACTTAGCTGAAAAAACTAATAAGTGCTTCTCTTCCATTATTATATCCTAAAAAAAAGGAGACGACCCACTCTAAGTGAGCCGTCTCCCATAAAATTATTCTGTAGTGGTTGTGGAAGTAACTCTCAAAGAGTCACCAAGAATCCAAGCTACAGCAATTGCGACAATTCTGTTTGTTGTATCTGGGTCAAGCCCAAGGGTTTCCTGAGCGGCAACCACAACAACACCACCAATGGCAGTCCAGAATCTTCTACTCTTAAGTAAAGCTTTAATCTTTTCCATTTTTCACTCCTGTCAATTAAAAGAAAGATTTAATCTTCTCTAAAAAACCTCCTCCTTCACCCCCAAAGCTAAAACCGCCTTTGAAGATGACTAGGTAGGCAACGATTACTGCTGCTATAATAAAAAACAGCCACTTCCTTTTAGCTGCAACAGCGTAAATTTTCTCTTTTACAGCATTGATCTTCTCAAGCCTGTAGTCTCTTTTAGTTTCTTTTTTTTCTTGTTTATCGTCTCTTTTGTCATCTTTAATCTGAGAGCGTTGACGCCGTCTCTCTATTATAGATTGTAATCTATTATTAGGCATATTACCACGCTTTACAAGACCAATATCTTGCCTTCCATTTAGGGCCGGGATTATCGCAATTATGTCTTGCCCTAAAACTCTTGCGTCTAGCTGGATCATTTTTCTTAATTTTCATATTAGGGTCTCCGAAGTTCACTTTAACTACATTACCCTTCTCGTTTTTTACATACACAGAACGTTTCTTTGGCCCGTCTGGAGTTAAGAATGGCTTATTAAGAGTTACCTTTCTCCCTTGGTACTCAGCCGCTTCTGTTTCTTCTGCAACACCTTTATACACTAAGTATACACCGTCTTTTTTATATGCACCTTTTCTTGTGTATGTAAACACTTCTCCTGTTTTAGGGTTTTCATATTTATAGTCTGCTTGACTTGATCCAATTTTACGACAGCTTCCGGGTTCTCCCTTTTTGGTATTAGGGACTCTTTCATAGCCATCCCAGCAAGCTCCTGTTTTTGCATCACTAGTTGTAGCATCTTGTGCGTATTGTTTTAGTGCGTCTATATATTTCTTCATTTCATTTCCACCCTTCTAGGATAAACCTTAATGAATTTCTACCGAGAATATTGGTTATAGTTTCTGTTGGATATTTATCCTTGTCAATACCGCCCTTTAGTGAAGATAAATACCTAGTAAGTCTAGGTAGTTCGGAAATATCCGTTATCTCATCTGGTGGATCTGTGAATCCATCGAAGTCTGTTCCTAAAGCCAGTACTTTATCGCCAGCTATGTTTATTATATGATCTATTGTTCTTTCTAGGTGCTTCAAGCCAAGTCCAGAATCAATTGGGCTGATCCAATAGTTCATAAATATTAAAGCAACTAGACAGTTGTGGTCGGCAAGCCATTTTATTTCCCAGTCTTCTAAGTTGTAAGGGTCTGGATTTACACTAAAAGCGCCAACATGACTTGCTATCACTTTAGACATGTCATTACCAACTATGTCATACACTTCTGCTCTTGCTTTTGGCGTGCAGTGGCTTATGTCTATAATCATACCCATGTCTTTCATGGTTTGCACTACCTTCTTACCAATAGGCGTTAAGCCTTTGTTCATATCCCAACCAGACATTAACTCTTTCCAATTGCTTCTACTGATTCCATATTCTGGATAAGGAAAAACTGGGGCGGCAACTAGATTTTGATAAAAATGAGTGAGAGTCATATAGGCCACACCTCTGTTGTAGAAGTGTTCTAAGTTTGACAACAATTCATTTTCCACTAGGGGTGGTAGGGCAGTAACATCTTCTGGTCGTTTTTTGCCCAACTCTCCATTTAGATGATGGCAACCCTCAACCGCATGAAGAACCGCTATCTTGTTGTCAATAAGGGCGTTTTCTAGTTCTTTAACACCATATACAAACTGAAATCTTCCTCCGTAATTTTCTACTTCTTTTTCCATTGCGTCCATCTGTGCATTAACAGCGTCAAAATAGCTAGGCTCAAACACCCTCTTATTCACAGACTTAAATAACCACTTGAGAATCTTAATTAGTTTTTGATCGTCTACCCATTCTATTTCAGGAATAAAAGCCGTAGAAAGAACTACATCTAATCCTCCTTGTTCCATTTTAGGCAGGGTGTTTCTTTCGCTAAAAGGCCAGAAAGATCTTTTGAATAGTTTAGATAGAAACTTTGCGCTGTTTCCGTCAAGACTTCTTTCAAATAAAAAGTTTTTGAGACACCCGTGATTATGCCAGTCAAATATGATTGCTTGATCGTGTATATCTTGCCAATTCATTTAAATAACCCCACTACCCATGATAGAACTGCTTCCGCTAATGTTTGTATTTGATGGATTATACTCTTGATGAAAATCTGGAAAGGGCATTACGGACACCTTCAAGTCCGTTGGCGTTTCATCAATAGCAACGCTTTGTAATTCTATAACATTTGACGTTACAGTTTCAGACGAAAAATTATCTGTAGTAGCTTCTATAGTATAGTATATTCTGGTTGGCTCTTCTATTAAACGTCCATTATTGTCCCAAGCGGGAACAAAGAACTCTAATGACGTATCCCAACGATTTAATGAATGTTCTTGAACAAGCTCGGAGTTTTTATATATTTTCAACTCTTGGCTTTTTATATCAATCTCAGGATTATGTATTGGTTGCCACTCAGCTCTAATTTTTGGATACTTCATTTTATTTTTCCTTACCATCTAAACTGAAAAAAGAAACCATGAAAGGGTTGTGGTTGTATAATCACAGGAGGGTGATATACTCTGTAAAATCCATGTATTGGATGATACCTAGTTTCTACGGAAGGGTAATTAAACGGATGAACATATGGTCTACCGATTATTATGCTTCCATGTCTGTAGTTGTGGCTAGGTCTGACCTGTTGCTGTTGAGGTTTTTGCCACTCTTGTTTTCCAAACCCCGCAGGTCTTTGTATAGGTCTTCCAAAGCCTTGAGGTAATTGTGGCTTCACGGCGGTTGGTGGCCTCGTAGTAGTTGGAGGTGTAACGACCCTTCGCTGTTGGGAAGATTGCGGCCTCGCCGTAGTTGGGGGTTTAATAACCTTTCGGGATGGAGTCTTTAGCTCATCACCGCTGGCTTCACCAACATAGGTTAATCCTAAAAGCAAAGAAGTAATTATTAATGTTAGATATTTCATGACTACCTTTTTTGAAAATGTTTTCTTCTTTCTTGTTTAACTATGTCTCTGTTTTTTATTTCCACATCGTATGTAGTATGGGTTGTGACCAACCACTTACAACGAATTTTCCTCATAACCTTGTCGTTTTTATCCCAAAAAATGCAAATCCAGTGATCTTTCCTCTTGTCTAACAAAACACCATTTGTGTCATTAGGGCTTGATGAATTGCTGAAAATTACAAGAAACTCTCTAACAACAAAGTCAGACCCACTTTTCCAATCTCCTGTCTCTTGTTTGGTGATTGGGTCTAAGACGGGAAGAAGAACCCTGTCTCTCCATTCCCACCAAATGTATTGAGTCATTCTTAAAGTGTGTTCTCCAGTTTCTTCGTTTGTATTGTATACATTGTTTATTTCAACATAATCGCAAGAATCTGAGAAAACAATTCTTTGTTTGTTATCAGACGCAAATAGGACAATCGCAGTCGTCACCACAATCGCAAGAGCCATCATCGGTGTCGCATTTACATTCATCATTGCACTCGCAGCTTTCTGGAATGTTTACTTCAATTGGATCAGATCCGGGTACATCTATAATAATTCCGTCTAGTCCACCATTTTGAATAACAGCAAGAACTAGTGCAATTACTAATGTAACAATTGCCATAATTGATTTTTTACTTTTAAGTGCTTCTTTCATTTTATTACTCCAAAAAAAAATAGGGGGCGAGGATAACCTCACCCCCCAAAGGTTTACTTATCTAGTTTTTTATCTATCCTCTCAAGGATATCAGCGATCCTCCTTTGGTCATTAACAATCTTTGTCATTATATGCTGCATGTTACGCTGAATTTCAGCCCAACTGCGAGGAACATAAACCAAAGGTGTTCCATCGGTATCACACTTTTCGTGCAGTTCATGAAGTCCTTGTAACCAACCTCTTTCTTCACTTGTCAAAATCGAGTTTTTACTCGACGTTTTAGAAATCAACATTTCAATTACCTTGATCAATCCCATAGTAATGGCTATTACAGCAACTAGTGCTGGCATTTCAGTATTCATGATACACCTCTAGAAAAAACAAGATTAGCCGTTAAGAGCGCTGTAGTCTTTGTAGTTATTAGTAAACGTAGCAAAGTCAAACAGCATTATCAGCTCACCCGGAACACCTCTAGAGCTAAGAACAGTATGGTCAGCATCCAAAGTTACTGTAGTACCACGACCAGTAATACCGGCCTTGGCTGTACCATCACTTTGCAGAAGGTTGCTACCAAATATATCGAATATCTGAGTAGCCCAAGTACCCTTTCGGTGATAAAGACGCTCTCTATCTCTTGATGCAGCCGTGTTTTCACCCGGAATTGCAAGAACATCATCAGTAGAAGCAATTCCACTAATCAATGTTGAAGAACCGCCTCTTATCAAAAAGCCAGTGTTGGCAGTTGATGAATATCCATCAGGATCATCAGAAGACAAGGTAACAGCTCTTGACATTGGGTTGTACGCTAAAGTACCACCAGATCTTACTAGTTTAATTCCCGGCACATGAGCGCTTGCGCTTGCTCGTGTAGTTCCTGCAATAGTAGCGCCTTGAGCATAAAGCTTTGAACCAGAACTCTTTACACCTTTAACCGTGTCAAGATTACTTTTAACATTGCCCTTGCTATTGAATCCACCAACAGTACCACCACCAACAATGGTGTGTCCATCAACGTCTTCTGCGGCAGCATTGCCACCAAAGTCTACGCTAGTGACATTAGTAATGTCTGAAGCAAGCTGAATAGAAGCCTTGTTCTTAAACCGATATGTTGCATTTGCAACAAGAGTAAGGGTTAAAGTACCAGAGCTATCATCAGCTACAGTAATGGATGTTGTTTCAAAACCAGCAGCGTTGTCGATGCAAGTCTTTAAAGCTGTTGCGGCAGCAGCAGCATCAGTATTAATAAACTCACGACTTCCTGCGGTCGTTGATCCCTTTGCTGTAAATACTTTAGAAGTACCAGCAGCATCAGTAATAGTAATAGTATCGTCAACAGCACAAGCGCCACCGAAAACAATAGTACCTGTTACGGTAGTGCCATCATCAAGTGGCTGAGTATGTGAACTTAAAGTCATAATTATTTACCTTTCATATTAGCCAGTGATAGCACTGTAATCTTTATAGTTATTAGTGAACGTAGTGAAGTCAAACAGAATGATTATTTCACCATTGCGAGGTGCAGCTCCACGTCCAACATGCGCGGCATGGTCAGTAGCTAAAGTTACAGCAGAACCGTAACCGCTAATGGTAGTCTTGGCGTTTGTATCGACATCTGAGCGTGTTCCGCTAAATATGTCGAATATGGTATCAGACCAAGCACCTTTTTGATAATACTTTTCTTTAGGATGGATATTTCCAGCCCGACGACTAGTAGTATCAGAACCACTGATGATTGGATTAAGAGAAGTACCAGAGATTTTGTTTACAACACCACCTCTAATAAGAAAACCAGAATCAGGTGTAGAAGCGGCAAAGTTCGTGCCTCGCTTTGCGATACTCTCCGAAGGATTGTATGCAAAAGTTCCACCTGAAGTTGCCTTGGATAAACCAACTTTATGTGTGGTTCCAGAGCTAGTTCCTAAGAACGCCCCATGAAGCTTTCGACCACCAACTATATCAACGATACTTTTGGTATTGGTCTTGCGATTGAACCCGCTAGTAGTACCACCATTAAGAATGGTGTGCTTATCTTTTTTATCGCCTTCTGCATGTCCACCAGAAAAGTTCGTGGTTGTCATCAGTGCCGTGTCAATATTGGTAATAACTTGAGTATCACCCGCTTCGCCTTTAGTGGCTTGGGTGAAAGTAATTGATTGATTGCCATCGGCGGCGGTTAGATCAGCACTTGCCGTGATCTTGCCATTGTGTCCATTAGCGTGTACAACTGCTGCTTTAAGTGCATTTAATACAGCGGCTTGTGTTGCCGTATTTAAATTAGCGTTAAAAGCAACGCATGTACCAAGAGCTGCGGCATCAGTTGAAAGCGTACTAGCACCAGTGTCATCACCTGCTGTTAACACTGTACCAGCGGCAGACGCGCCAGATTCCGAAGCGTCACAAAGAATATACACTTTTGTTGTTCCGTCATGTGACCTCATGATAACATGAGTTCCTTCTGTAAACTGATTGGTGGTAGCTAAGTCACCATCTATAACCGTTATGGTTGCAGTTGCGGCTGATTCAGTAGCCACATTAGCTTTGTGTGTGCTTACAGTCATGATAATTACCTTTCATATGACTATTCTGCACAGAGTCCGAAAGTTCCTATAATAAGAGTCCAATCCTACATATATATTATACACCATTAAAGAAGGTGTTCTGCGACTTTGGAAGACATTAATCTTAAAGCATGTACATCTAATTCCTTAAATATTTCTATATGCTGTTCATTAAACGCTCTAACGCAAGACGTAACAAAAATACCTGTTTTATCTTGTATTTCATGTGAAATGATGGCGTTATCAGATATATCATCAGCAACAAATCCAGTTGAGTTGACTACATTGTAGACACCTATTGTGTTTAAGAGATCACATATTAAAAGAACAGTTTTAACCGGAAATAATCTATACTCTACAATAGCCCTGATAGTAACATTGTTTTGTTTGCATATGCTCATGCAAGCTTTTAGATCTTCCCGTATTTTTCTCCAATTCTCTTCTTTAATATATCCATTATGAATGACAAGATCTATAAAAGAAGCCCCTTGTCTGATAGCCATGATAATTTCATGAACTCTTACTGATGTACTGCTTAGACCATAAGGAAAATCTATGGCTGCTGAAAATTTTTGGTCATGAAGAAAGTCGTTAACACGACTCATAAAACCAGAAGGAATAGCGACAGAATTTAATTCTTTTTCAGAGGCTATGAAGATAGTTTCAAGTATTTCATTGTAAGTTGAATCTTGATTGTAACAGGCTAGTTCTGTAAGCATTGTTTTAGTTTCTCTATTGCAGATATTATTCTTCTTCTTGCCGTTTCTCTTCCATATCCGTTTTCCTGTCCTATTTCTTTTGCTGTCTTAGATTCAAAAAATCTTTGATGTATGATACCTTTAGACTCATCGTCTAATTTTTCTATCATTTCTGATATTTCAATTGGGTCAAACTTGTTTTCATATCCACATATTTCTGAAATTAAACAAGATGCTGAATCGCTTTTTGGTATCTTTTTTGTTTTCTTAATATCATATAATTGTTTTTGACATTCCCAAAAAACCCTATTGCATAAGAAAGAAGTAAATTTACACTTACCTCTAGTTGGATCGTATCGTTCAATGGCTTGCCAAACAGCCACTAACTTACATCTTTCTAGCTCTTCATAAGGAATAACACCGACATACTTCATGCAGATCTTATTCATTACATTTATATTATCTTCGTTTTTAAGAGCTTTCCTTAGCTCTTCATCTGTTACTTTCTTCATTTCCTTATCCCAAATTTTCTTTTATCTTGTCTATTGTATTATATTCTTTGCTCCCAAAAATTCCATCTATAAATCCATAGGACAAGGCATCCATCGAATTAAACCACCAGTCTTCTTTAGCTTTTAGCTTTCGTTTAAGGTAGGCTTTTGTTTCCTTTTCGGTCTTATCTTTAAAAAATATACCGCTGTTTTTACATCTATCGCAGTACATGTCATACATTTGAACCATAGCAATTTTTGAAAACTCATGATATGAATTGAACTGCTTTACAGTTCCAGAGGCTTCTTCGTAACCTTCATGAATTAACCAACAGCAATTAGGTGTAGCAAGACGAACACCCTTTTTGTAAACAGCTTGAGGTATGATGCTTCCCATTGAAGCTGCTGTACCATGACATATAAAAATAATAGGACAGGGAGTTGCGACTAAGCTGTCGTATATCAACATTCCACATTCCCAATCTCCACCAACACTATGTTGGTGAATAACTATGGGATCGTCGCTAATGCTTTCAAGTATCTTTATATTTTTTAGAAATCTATTGGCTACCCTGTAATCTACTCCACTTTCCTCTTCACCGTCAAAGTAGGAGTGTAAGAATATTTCTCTCCTACTGGTGATGATGTCGTACTCATGTGCTTGCGAAACAATAGATTCCGAGGGGTTTTTTGGTCTCGCCATTTTTTAAATCCTCTTCTCTAGTCGTTCTGCAAAAGCAGTCCACCATTTTTATGCTTCCGTTTTTGGTAGTGTTTAAGCTTTTTAAGGTAGTCTTCGTCACTCTCTTCGTTGGTGCTTGCGTATAGTATCTCGCCACTTTTTGTGACGAATATCGCCCAGTATTTATCAGACGAAATATTGTCTCTTATAATACTAACAGACTCTTTGCTGTATTCATCAATTTCAGATTCACATAACAAAGACTCTATAGCTCTTCTAACTTCAGAAAAGTTAAACATTTTTCCCACACCAAGGAAGAACCTATAGCGGGTCATTATATTAAGAAGTTCAACTCCCTCTACTTTTTCTAGAGTGTCTTTTACAGAATTGGTTATATCAAAATTAGTATAACCCATCCAACAATCAAATTGATTTAGGATACTCATTTTGTCGTGAAGCTGAAACATACCCATTGGGGTAGTAACAAGAGATGGAATTTTTTCTAGAAAATTTAAAGCATCTTCGAGAACTTCTTCATCGCTCTCTTCGTCGTCGTAAAATTCTTCTACAATCTCTTGTTGAATTACATCCTCGTCCCAACGTTCCCACGCGATTTTTTTATCTAACATAGCACATCTCCGAAGGGAAATAGTAACTATTAATTATACACTTTTTAACTTTGATTCCCCCCAAAGGTCTCGCGCGTTAGATCAGTTGGTTTAACTACGACTTCGTCTTTTATTGTTATATTTTGGCTACCTATGGCTTCTAAAAGGGGTTCAATTTTAGCCTTTTGGAGTTCAATAAGAGGTAGATAAAACGTATTAAATTTGTGGCCTTCACCGTCAGAATCAAGAGTTTCCTTAATAAACTCGACTGATGAGTCCAGCAATTCTCCGTTGTTTATTTGAGAAAAAAGGTCAGTAAAGACATGAATGGCATCATCGTCTGCATCTTCATCCCAATAAAATTCTAGATAGATCACGCTGTCTACTCCGACAACGTAACGCATTGAAGCAACAGCAAGACCATTAAACTCTTTTTGATGGTCTGATGGTTTTATCTCTTGCTCATTCTTCTTCTTCTTCTTTTTAAACCAATTAAACATCAGATCCTTCTTCTGGAAAGTACTTTTTAAGCGCATGAAGTCTATCATCAGCATCAACCAAGAGATTCAAAGCATCATCTAGGTTGGTATAGAAATCCTCAGTTGAGTGATCTCCAATTCCAGCCGGATGATCCATTAAAAGTCCAAGAGACATAAGAGCTTTATCTTGATCTGATTTTGCTTTATGCCAAAGGTAGTTTATAGCATTTTCTTTATGAACCATTTTTCTCTCCTATTTTCTTAAACACTAACGGAAACTCATTGTGCGCCCAAGCTACGTTTTGAAATGCGTATTGCATACCGTCAAAATATATAACCTCGTCATCATTAATATATTTATCATTGAGTTCTTTTTCAGAAAAAGCGTAAACCTGACCTGCAACAAGAGGTGGGTCTTGAACACAATTTGACGGTATACTAAACAAAACATTTTGTTTGTAAGAAACCATTATATTTCTATCTGTTTCTTCTCTACATTTCCCAGCTATGACACCCTCCCATTGTCTAAGATATTCAAATTCAAACTTATGGGATAGGTCAGATAATTCTTTTGTTCTAAATATATGACCATCTAAAGATATTGGGTATCCATAATTGAGCCTTGAGTCCCAATTTTTCCACTCCCACCTAATGCAGTATGGATTTTGTTGGTATTGCTCAAGTTGATACTGTTCCTCCATCCTCATGTAATTTTGAACAATCGTATTAAGCCCTAACCGAAGCGAAAAGCAAAACACATCATCAGAAAACATCTCTTCGATCATTTGGCTTGTTGTTGGCAATGGTTTATAGATGACACAATCGTCAACTATTCCGCATATATATTCAGACTCACAGGTTTTGAGCGCATTTAAAAAGTCTGGAACAAAATCTTTCTCTTCTTCCCAGACTATATTAGGAAGAATTTTTTCCCCTTTTAGCTTTTCATACCCCTTAGAGAAATCATCATCAGTAGATGTATAGATTACTTTTATCTCATTAAAAAGTTGAGGCGCATTTATGGAAATACTTTCCAGTAGAAAGCGAAGCTGAGACGCTCTATTCTTTGATAAGATCAGTCCATTTATCATCTAGATTTCCTTTAATGTTTTCCCATCCGACTCTTGCGAGAATCATTGATGCTTCATTGTCACTGGGGTAATGAACCCCTTGTAAGACTCTACCTTTTCCTACTAATCCAGCAGCTTCATAAAACGCAGTTTTGTGTTCAGGATAAATATCCGAGAGAATTTCTGCGATCAAAGCTCCTTCTGCTAGATGTCCACTGGGATAAGAGGGGGTTTGATGTGTAGAAGTTTGTATTACAGAAATAATATACCCAAGATGTGGAGCTATTTGAAAAGGTCGTGGCCTCTTGTAGTGATATTTTAATTTAAGCCAAACGGGATAAATATTGTCTAGAGCCAAATCTACTAAATCTGCGGGGTAAAACAGTCTGTGTTTTTTTAAGTATGGTATAAACACATTCTTTGGATCATCATCCACAAGCATCACTAGGTCATAATCTTCTTTTGAAAGATTTCTTGTTGCTCTTTCAACTTGCTGAAGATCTATTTTCGTTACATCGCTTGTGTTCTCTGGTGGAGGAGGTAGTATTTCTTTCCAGTCTATGTCTATAAGTGGATGCTCTCTCTTTATCCACTTCTCTTCTTTAGAGCTTGGCTTACCTTCGTATTGGATTTTATTTATATCATCCGAACCACCAGTAGCATTAAGTATGTGAATCATTTTTATCAATCGCCTCTAATATTTTTCTAGCGGAGCTTTCCCAGCTAAAGCTTTTGGCCGTATCTACAGCATTTTGATTGATATTTAGTTCGTCTTTTTTCTTCAGTTCATGAACTTCTCTCATAGCATTTGCCATTTGAGAAATTTGCTCTTTGTCAATCTTTGCCCAGTTACCCTGACCTCTAAACCATTTACCGTCATGGGCTTCTTCTGTTTCTTTAATTTCTATTAATTTGCAATTATCTTTGTTGCAAAATTCTGTGTGTGAAGAATAATCCGTTGCAATGACGTTTTTGCCACAGCTCATCATTTCCAAGAGTTCTAAATTCCAACCCTCTGCTTTAGAAGGAAAAACGCCACAATCGGTTTGTGACATAATATTATACACATCTTCCTGTGTTTTTTGTCGGGGTATAACCCTAACCTTGTTGCCCAGTCTGGATGAACGATAAAGCCTCTCCCACTGGAAATTTTCTTCCTCGCTATAGAATGGGTTATCGCACATCATCCAAAGCTCTACATCATCATCCTCATTAAAAGCCTCATTGAAAGCTGTAATTAGGATGTCGTGACCTTTTCTGATCTCCCATTTTCCGCAATTATAGAAAACGGTTTCTTTTCTGCTGCCGACCCCTTCTTTGAATATCGACCTATCTACACCAAGGGGAATAACAAAAGTATTCTCTTTTACATAATCTTCACCTCTAATACCCTTGAGTTGGTCAACCATTATGGTTTTAGCCCATTCGGATGTAACAAACCAATGGTCTACATGAGATAAATGATGAATTTCTAAATCGGCAAACTTATCAAGCTCAAAAATTGGAAAGGCGTACTTAGCTCCGCTACCAACAAATTGAGACATGTCATGCTGATGCCATAGTCTTATAGAAGGGGCAGTCCAGTCAGGCATCCTGCTATTAGCAATCATTTGCTTTAAGTCTTCATGATACTGCTCTGGTGCTTCAAGGTTTCCAATGACAAACAAGGCAACGCTATGATTTAATTCGTGAAGGGCTTTTGCAATATTAAGCCCAGCTACGCCATAACCCAACTGATTGATCGGAGATGACAGGTTGATGTTACGAGTTGTATCCAAAAAAGCCATTAATTCTTTTTCCTTCTTGAAATTACTTTCTTTTCTTCATGCTTTAATATAAATAGTAAAAGAGCCGCTATGGACACTTCTATTGCCCAAGCCATCATTCCAGCAAAAACCGCTTTCATCCGTTTAACAAGCCTCTTGCTTCCTCTATTTTATTTTTCCAAAACTCAAGTTTTATTTTATCCATATTGAAAGATGTTTTGTTTATTCTTTTTTGTTCTTCTTTAAGAAAATCTATATTTATTTGTTGCCAGTTATCAACTTTGACATGAGGAAGATCTTCTAAATAGTCATAAGCTATTTCATCTTTTACGATTGGGATACAACCACAGTATAAACACTCCAGAACTCTATAGCAATCTACACCATTGCCTCTAGGACACATAGCGAAGGAATGTTTAGATAAGTCTGAAAGATATTCTAGGTAGCTCTTAGGTTCTAGGATAATGGTAGCCCAAGGTGGCTTTTGGTGAGCAAGAGCCGCCATTAAATCACTTCTCTCTAAAGTGTTTAGCTGCCAATTAGCATACACCCAATTCACTCGGTCAGAGCCATTCAACAAAAGCGGGTTGGTTGCGGTGAAACAGATGTCTCTTGCGGCATCTTTTCCTACACCGAGGGGTATTGTAGTAATTCTATCGTCTCTAGTCATAGGGTTAACGGCAAACCATTTAACTACGTTCTTGGGGATTGTGTTAAATGTAGAGTATGTATTAGAGTAGCATTTGACTGAGTATTTGTCATTTAGCTTGCATTTGTCTACTTCGCATCTTGCTGCTATTAGCAACGGTGAGTAGTCTAAGTTTAGAATATCTTGCTTTATAAAGGGTATCCATTTGAGCATATCATGCGCTACTGGATTTTCTTTTTGTATGGCTACGCCATAATCGCTAAAAGCACTAACCACTACATATTTGTTGTCTGTGTAGTCGCACTTGGCAAAGAATTTGTGTATATGCTCTATATTGCAATAGACCACGCCGGATTCTGGAATTGAATCATCGTCGTGGTCTATTTCGTAGTTGCAGTCTCCGAGAGACATCCAGCGTTTTACGCTGATAATTTCGTCCTGTTGTATCATCCGTCAGTAATCGCAGCTAAAATTAACATATTTAGTATTATTAACGGCAAGAAAAAAAAGAAAGCCATTGCCATTAATCTGAAGTAGCACTTGCAAACATACCACATCACGCTTCTCTCTTCATTATACTAGGATTGATGTTCATATCCAAGTAATTTGAGTATTCCCTCCAAGAGTCTTGTGTAAGGGTTATGGTTTTCCGTATAGCTTTTGTATCTTTTTAATGTCATCTGATCTAGGCTCAAGAGCATTGTTTATATAAGGATACATCAATGCGTCTGGATTATTAGAATGACTAAGACCTAAAAGATGTCCTATTTCATGAGCCGCTACTGAACGCAGAACCGTGCCGTGTTCCGTTATCAATTCCTTTGGGGTTATCCAGTTTTCGGCTAAATCAAACTTTGACAGAAGAACACCGTCAAAATTTTTAGTTGTTGGTAGTTGCGCCCAAGCTAATACGCCGCCAGATTTACCAAAACTTTGTTTTTTTCTATTACCGACAGAAATGATTATATCATATTCTTCTTCAGATGTAACTTGGCGAAATGTAAGTGGGGTTACTTTAGACCATGAGTCAAAAGCTAACTTAAATTCATTGTCCCACACTTCTTGTTCCATATCATAGGTATCTCTACCAGCTATAAAATATCTAAAATCTTTTCTATCCCATTTTACCTGACCCAATAATGCGTTGGGATTGGTATCTGGAATGGTGCAAAATGGACAAACTTTTCTATCAAAAATACCAGCAGAAGTTTGTGCTGAAAAGGTTATTCCAAGAAAAGATGATATTGCACAGTTATATAAGAATTCTCTTCTATTATTCATGCTTACACCCCTTTCAAAATTATAGAACTCCCACTCCTTTGGGAGTTCTAAGATAAACAATTACTTCATGAATGGGATCACTTTGCTAAAAGCATCCATTGACCACCACCCAGCGGCGACACCAATAAAGTATACGCCAGTACCCGCTGCTAAAAGAAACATGATGGGCTTATCTCTTGCCATCTTTAACGGGTGTGTCAATCCATAAACCAAATTCTTAATCGGCTTACCTTTTTCAAAACTCATGTTTACCCTTTCTATGGATAACTATCTAGTTTAGATCCTCCTTGTTGTCAAAAACGATATTACGATAACCTGACTATATCCTTCGTTACTTTCCTGCTTCTTCTTTTATAGCTTCTACAGCTATTCTTCTCATTTCTTCTGGAGCCATATCAACAAAAGATTCCATCATCATGCTTAAATCCACTATCTCAAGCATCATTGGGTAGACTGCGCTTTTGGTTTTCTTTAGTTCTTGTTCAAGACTGTAGTTGCAGTAACCAAGACAAGCTATAAGGATAAGCGTAACAATATTAAATATAGAATTTCTATTAAGCTGTATGTATTTTGCGATTTTCATGTTTTTTCTCTTTTACTCGGTTAGAGACAAAAAACCAGAAGCAGGCATGAAGGGCAAGAACAACTCACCCTTCTAGTAATATGCTTATAGTATTGACTTTGTACCTACCTCTAGGAAGTATCTTGGTCTACCAGACATGTCTAATCTTTGTGTATGTTGGTCAATACCAAAATGTTTAAGTAATGTTGCTGTTACGTTTTGTGGATTGTATGGGTCTGTCTTTGGTTCTTCCGCTTTAGAAGTAGATTCGCCAAGAGCAAAGCCCATAGGAAATTCACCACCGGAAATCATTAGTGGTGAAAGTTTAGGCCAATGATCTCTACCAGAATTAGCATTGATCTTATAAGTACGACCGAACTCACCAGTAACAACCACCATAATATCTTTACTAAGACCCTTTTTGTGGATGTCTTTTATTAATGCGGCAAGGGCTTTATCAATAGGTGGAACTCTACTTTTTAGAGCATTAGAGATATTAGAGTGCATATCCCAGCCGCCATATTGAATTGTAATGAACTTAGTGCCTCTTTCGGCAAGTCTTCTAGCTAGGAGTAGTTGTTCTCCAATACCACTTCCATACTCTTCTAAATTCTTGGGGTCTTCTTTCTTTACATCGAAAGCGTTGGCAATATTACCAAGAAGCATATTGTAGGATTGGTCACGAAGCGAAGAACCATCTTGTAACCTATCAAGCCCCTTCAACAAATCTTGACGACCGAGAAAATGCTCTTTGTCTATTTTAAGTTGAAGATTTTTAACACCTTCTCCGGTAGCATCATAGGGCTTGTAATCAGTACCAAGCCAAGCACCACCATCATAAGTTATATTGTTTACACGAACATAAGATGGCATACCAGTTATTGGGTTATTAGAACCATACGCACTAGAAACCATAGACCCATAAGCAGGGTTATAAGCTGGTGATTGAGGCGTATTATCTGTGCTGTTGTAGCCAGTCATTACCCAATGAGTACCAGTTCTATGACTAGCATTACCATGAGCGAAAGAACGAACAACTGTCATCTTATCGCCAACCGTAGCTAAGTTAGCCCAGTCGGAACCGATGTGATATCCACCAGTTGTTTTTACCCAACCATTAATTGCTCTTACATTATCTGGAGCGTCTGGCTTCGGGTCAAATGTTTCTACTTGAGTTGCACCACCGCCAAGCCAAACCCATATTACAGATTTATCGTTTGGGGATAAACATAAGGGTGCATCTTCAGCTTTAATATCTGTTAAACCGATGGTACTTAGTCCAGCACTAATACCACCTATTTTCATGAAATCTCTACGACCGAATTGAATGTCTATCATTACCATATACCTTATTAAAATCGAAAAATCTCCAGCGATTCAAATGATCCACTTCTTCATCTTCGTTAATGTGGTATAGGTATTCTAGGAGTTCGCTCCAATTAGAGAACACCATAAGGTGCGGTAAAACTCCAAACATCCAGTTTGGTAAACTACTTTTCCCCTGCTTGCACATCACTACAACTGGTTTTTTTTGACCAATAGCAACGAACGCTTCGTGATATGACCCACAAAGATGATTGTCCACATCCAGACTCATAACAATAAAATGTGCTATGTCCACCATTCTCAGGTCAACAGCACATATAGGTTTCATAACTTCAGAGACTCTATCGTACTTCTGTTGTCTCTTCAGTGAATTTACAAGGGTTCTTGTATCTTCATCTTCCGGTGCGTAGTCACTGGGTTTATTGCAAGGGTTAAACACCCCAACACCAAGCTCTTGAAGTTTTGGAGTTATGTATTCTCTCCAAGCAACTCCACCATCTTCTACCCTGTCCATCGCACCGCACAAGTATGCAGTCATTCCTCTTAATCTATTCATACTTCACCTTATTATACACTATTTCTAGTTGCGCTTCTTCATTGTGGCTTTAATGACATCTTGTGCATTACTAAAAACCTTACCATCACACGCTTTATGAACCGCGCTTTTAGCTTGAGTTTTCTTAAAACCAATAGATGTTAATGCAGATATAGCATCATTAATAATCTCTTGTTTAGTAGTTACTTTTGGTGGTGTGTCATCAACCTCTTCTTTGACTTCAGGTTTAGCAACAACCCGTGAAACAAATTGTACTTGGGGTTGAGGCTGAAGTGGTGGTAAGATTTGGGGTTTAACTTGCTTCTTTGGTTTTGGTATGTCTTTGACAACTCCAATAAAAACCCAGAAAGGCCAAGTAGCAACAATAATGAATGGCAAGACGACACAGAAAGCCATCAAGCTCCAGAATCCTTTGGGAACCATAGCAACACCTCTATATTAGAAAATGGTGGGTGGCAGGAACGACCCACCACCCACCTGTGCAACAAAGCACACAAACACTATGCAGTCATCAAGGCTGTGAGCGACTCGATACGCTCTCGCACGTTATCCTTCCACGCTTCATCGTAGTGTGTCACTTCGACTTCAACGGGAGGCTTGTCACTCATCTGTACGCAATCCTTGAGAGGATCGGTAAACAGTGCAACAACTTCGTACTTGCAACATCGCAACTTTTGGAAACGTGAGCATGTCGGCACACTCACTACGTCCATAGGATTGACTTTGACAATTAAGAATTGATCGCCACCATCTTCACTTCCATAACCTTTGACATAATCCAAAGAACCTACATGAAGTCCATGACTACAACCGTTGTTGCGATTGCGGTCAACTTTAGTTCTGTCAACTTCAACTGTATTACCAACTGAGTTGTCGAAGGTTCCACTCCACTTATCCATGAAGTCTTTGTCAACAGCCTTGTATGCAAGGAAGCTACCATCATCTGTAATGGGTAGATGTTCATGTTGCATGAAGTCAAACAACTCCACTATAGCATGATCTGAAGGGTTCTCATTCATGTTGTTTAAGAACTCAAGCATTGGCTGGAAGTCAAAGCCTTGACTCTTCATCTTCATGATACGATCAGTGAATAGCTCTGGCATCTCAATACCATCCCACTGAAGTGTTCCATTCTTGACATCAATATATCCCTCACAGAAGTGATCTATTGCAGATGCCACATCATAGTCAGCCTCAAAATACTCAACATTGTTGTCAACCAAGTGACCTACTAACTTGGTATAGTTCGGGTGGTTCTTGTCGAAGGTATAAGTATTACCGGCGACAACGCAGTTCACAACACCTTTGTTACTAATAATGTAACTCATCTTTTTTCTCCTAACAAATTACTAAGACAATAAACGATCAATCTTATTGACACGCTCAATAAGGTTAATGTATTCAACTACAGCTTTAACTTCAAAATCTTCTAGTACACCCCATGTCCCCTTTTCCTCAAGATACAATTTTAGCATCGGGTAGGTATCAAGGATTGCTTTGTACATATTAGGCCAGCGATTAGCGTCTTCACGCTCTTGGTGTTTTTTATACACTTCTGAATTAAGGTTGTGGTAGTTTTGGTCTAGACGATCAAGCCAAAAGCAAAGTCTAGCCATCTTTTCAATAACTGGTCTACGTTCGCTATGAGCTTGAGACTCTTCTACAAAGTTTGAAATGGTTTCTGGTGCTTTGTCAAAAGATTCGTAAATCTTAATCATAGTCTTTGTCTCACTACCAACAGCATTATCCCAAAAGTTCCAGTCCATTCTCCATTCTTCTTGTTCTTTCTCTAGCTTATCGTAAAAGTCATTAGCTAAATCAAGAACATTGAACCAGTTTTCGTTTTGGTTAAACCTCTTCTTTTTTAGTTCTTGGCTTTTGATACCAAAGATTACAGGCTTACAAGTTTCGCCCTCTTCATCTTTATGCTCAAAGTCATATCCCAAGATTTCCATAGCTTCAACTAAAGAGTCGGCGTTACGATACGACCGATGACCATCAAGACCAACAATGTCATATCTTTTAATCTCCACATAAAGACCACCCTCGGACATGTTGTGTGAAACATCATCCCATTGTCGTCTATCATAATTCCATACAGTAATAGATGTACGCTTCTCACTGGTATAAGAGTAATTACTTTTACTTGGGGACTCAAGGGTAGATGTAAGAACTAAATCAGATTCTTTACATTGCAAGAAGTCTATCACATCTTGTTTCTCACAACCAGTAAACAGGTATCCAACATACTTGTTTTGTTCCCTTGAATACTTGTCAGTACCAACTTTACTCTTAATATAATGTTTACTTCTACCAATTCCACCACGCTTTAGATCATCGTATATAAAGATCATGTCTTTAGAATGGTCAAATCGCACCCTGTTTTGACTTTCGCATTGTATTGTAGTTTTCCAGTTGTCACGATAAATTTGACGAACATGACCAGCAACAGGTGACTCTTCTTCTATATCCAACCACAGGTAAGCATTTTTCCATAGAGGCTGGTCTTTCCATTGAACCTCTGCCTTGTCAAAGATAGATACAACCCTATTAAGTACATGGCTAGAGTCTTTCATTTTGTAGTATTTAATGCGAGCTTCGTGTATTGTTTCACAGGCATCAAAGTTCTCTTCTACTACTTCTTTCATTTCTAATAAGATACACTCTGCTGATTCTTTTATAGCACGCTTGGTATACTCATTATACTTTAATGCTTCTCGGCTAGGAGTAATATCTAGCTCACCAATATCAAAGTGAATATAGATAGAAGACTGGACTAGGCTTCTAATGTCATCTCCATATTCATGGAAGTGATCTTCGTCTATTGGGTAAGCAACCTGACCCATAATAGCATATGCCTGTGAGCTATTGTAGTATTGACCACCATTGGGTTTATGTAAGATACCCCAATTAGAACCTTCAATAGCAAATTCGTCTTCCTCTTTAATCTTGAAGGAGTTACCATCTAAGTCAACAGGCTTGACCTTAAAGTGGTTGTATATCTCCTGAGATTTTTGGTGGAACTCTTCTATGTCATCTTCGTCAACAGTGAACTCTACCTTCATGCCATTTTGTTCATCCGTATCGTTTTGGTGCATCAAGGCAAACACTGGTTCATCATGTTCATTCTTATAGGAATTGTACACACTCTTTGTTCCATTAAAGAATGATGTGACTACAAAGCTATCGGTATATGCAAACGGAGACTTGCTACCTAAACCAAGACATCCAACAGCGTCATTACTGTCTGTTTTGTTGCTACCAAAATAAGTAGTATAAAGGTTCATGCAATCTTCGTGAGATAAACCAGTGCCGTAGTCACGAACAAAGAAGGAAGACTTGAACCGATGTGGTAGATGAAGCAGGAAGGGCTTTTCAGGATTCCCAGCCGCAACATGAGAGTCATAAGCATTGGTAGACAATTCTCGAACGATTGCCTTAATAGCATCAGCGTACAACCCATCTGAGAGGATTGTGAAGGCTTTAGAAGAAGCCTCAATCTTGAAATTAGATTCCTCGAAGGAACCGGAGCGAACGACTGTGTTTGTGTTCTGTTGCAATTTCATTTTCAAATTCCTTATCAACAATAAACTGAAATCAACTATGTATATAGTTTATCGTCACGGAATCGAAAAGTCTAGGGTCTTTTTTCTCAAAATTCAAAAGTTTTTTGGTTTGTCGATACTTGGTAAGTATCCTAAGTCGATCATCTTCAGGGCTGTGACCATTAATACGAAGCTAGGTTCTTCTGTCCATTCTCCCATAAACTTTACTTCATCATAAGGGATGCGATCTTGAATCCTAGCTGCGACCTCTTCCATTTTATATATATATTCATCATCTTCATGTTTATCAAAAGTTCTTAGCAGTCCAATAAACTCAACTGCTGCCTGTTGCAAATTTGGGTCGTCATACGCATCCAGTATTTCTTGTAGTGGTGCGTCATTAATTCTCATTCTTTTTTATACAGTTCAAACATAAAGCCTATATTAGCAATAGCATAAGCTATAAAAGCCACAGCCATGCCAACTTTATCCTTTCTATAAAAGTCTACAGCCGCTATAAAGTAGCAAAACACTGTTATTATTAATCCAGTAATACCCATATTAGTAGCCCCACTAGGAATCGAACCTAGAATTAGGGTTTAGAAGACCCTTGTTATGTCCATTTAACTATGAGGCCAGATTGTTTAGAACCAAATCTAATTCACGAACATCTAAAACGTAACTAGCCTTTGCGTTTCCTTTGGTGTCATCTTTTCTTTGTTTATATTCATGGAGCTTATTATCATCAAGCATTTCAAGTAAGGTGCTAAACTTCGTTCTAAATATAGCGTCTATGCCTAACACTTTAACATTAAATCTTTCTTGCTTCTTCCATTTAACCCAAAAGTAAATGTATATATCAGAACCGTCTGAGGTTTTGTCGATGTAGTTAAGTTTATCTTTTTTATTAAAGACTACAGCAAATTGAGGATCGACGTTGTATTTTTTACCAGCAAGGAAAAAGGGAGTGTTTTGGCTCTTGAGATCGGAAAGAAGTTTATCTTCTATATTATACATATCAACTGCGTAGACATTATCAGACTTGTCTTTGTTGATTTCTAACGAAAGTTTGTTACCAAACTGCTCAATGAATAAGTCTTCGAGCTTTCTGCCGTGTTCACACCAAGATTGTTTGTCTTGTAAGTTAAGCATTAGTAATTACTGTATTCATTCATAACATCATCGGAATCAATTATAACATCGAAAGGAACTTCAACTTGGAATGGAACTCTATCAGTGATGAATCCTCTTTCGCTAACAAGGAATTGTTGGTTTAGCATTGGGATGTCGTCAATAGTCTTGGCTCTCTTTACTAAATTATATAGAGCCTTTACGCATCCATTAATAGGACTCTCTGCGTTTAGAACGGTTTTTAAGCCACCGCTTTCAATATAATATTTCATTCTTCTTCTGGTTTCCTAAAGGGAGTTATCCTAGACCTGTTTTGCCATCTTATTTTTTCGATGGCTTTTTCTTCTCTATGCTTTTCTTTAATTGCAGACCGTCTTTTCTTCATCTTGATGTCTCGTTCTTTTTTTTTCTTCTCTTTCTTTTTTCTCTTTCTCTTAATTTGACCCATCATTGTTCCTTTAGTGGAGGTGGAGGGAGTCGAACCCTCGTCCTGTATTGTTTTCATAACATTATCTACATTGTTAGTTTATTGTATTCGCACAACAAACAAAGCTATCAGAATTATCTGAGTCAGATAAATTATTATCATCATTCTCATTTAGTTCAAGTAAGAAAACTCTATCCGAGTTATCGGAGTCAATACAATTTGGTAATAAGGCTTGTATAACCCCAGCAGCTAGGCTGCGATTGCGAAACTATGTTCAGCAATTAAAAATGTAATCGGCTTTTATACTGGCCTACCGATCAACCAGTCAATGCAAATATTACTTCCACAATCAGTCGATGCCATTTCACCCCCAAATAAATAGTTACTTTTCTTTTAACTGGGAATACATATCTATTTCCGTCTTATCGCTTGATATTCTTCCGATGGTATTAGACGGATATTTACCTTTGGCTTTAGATTCTGCCTGTTTTACATCATGCGCTTCAACTACTTTGACCTTGTTTTTTCCTCTCGGATCGGTCATGTAAACCACGTATTTCATTATTAACCCTTTTTGATACTGAGCCAACAGATACTAGAAGCAAGAAGAAAATGATAGTATTAATCTTTTCCAACGGAAGTCCAATTACTACCTGTAGGCAGAACATATCATAATTATTAATTCGCATATAAATATTATACACGAAAATAATTAAATTAACTATCAGCACCTACTGTTAGAAGTTCCGGTTCTTTTGTTTCCTCTTCAGTATCTGGTATCATGTCAAATAATTGTGACTGTAAATCAAAAGCATAATCCATCCAGTATTTTGCTTGGTGATTAGCCAGTTCTAATTCTCTTTGTAAGCGATGCTCGCTAACAAATACGCCTCCTACCAACTGCAATCTTTCAGGTAGTTCCCAAATCATTCGATCATGAGTCCAAATGCTTAATTTAACCAACCAACCAATTTTCGTTCTTGTAGCAATATCGTGAAACAAAAAAACTGTTTTATTCCATTTTCGATTTACATAATTCAAAAGTTTATACATGACATCTCCTTAATTAAGTGTTAGTAGACTTGGCAGGACTCGAACCTGCGACAAAGGGATTATGAGTCCCCTGCTCTAACCAACTGAGCTACAAGTCCCCAGCGACCTTGACGGGACTCGAACCCGCAACCACCGGATCGACAGTCCGGTACTCTAACCAGTTGAGCTACAAGGCCAAAATTGAGTGACGGGATTTACA
>Ga0209992_10000242_pt1 | contig 77160 bp, 78 predicted proteins | sample 2SBtaG_2_FD_182564 | JGI IMG/M metagenome (GOLD analysis project Ga0209992, IMG submission 182564) | Deep subsurface microbial communities from Kolumbo volcano to uncover new lineages of life (NeLLi) - 2SBTROV12_ACTIVE470 metaG (SPAdes)... | ecosystem: Environmental > Aquatic > Marine >... | reverse complement strand
AATTTGGGCATTTCCCCACCGGGAATATTGTCGGCAACCGGCACACGCGGCAGTTTGACGATGCCACATTCGATGGCATCCATAAGCGAAAAATCATTCATCGTCCACGGGAACAAGGTGCCCTCCGCATAGCCAGAACCACGTAGAAAGAAGGGTGTAGCTGACAGGTCGATAATACGGATCACACCGAGTTTACGATTGACTACTTCGATGCCGGATATCCAAAGCCGGGCTGCTTCGTTATTTTTCTCCGCCTCTTTTTTGTCATCGCCCTTTAGATCGCCTTCGGCATCATGCTCAGGTTTTTCACGGTAACAGTGGTGAGCCTCGTCGTTGAATACCATGATGTTCTTCATGCCCATCAAATTGGGTATCACCCGCTGGAGCATCTGCCCTTCGGTTTCCAGAGTATTGAGTGCCTCACCTCGACCCTGGAGTAGTGAACGTCCACCCTTCGAGAGTTCCATTCGCTCGCGAAGCTTAAAGGCATGGTAGTTGGTGATGACGATCTTGGAACGTTCCATATCGGCCAGCATATCGCCGGGAATTAGTTCACGGCTCTGGTAATAGCTATCCGGGTCATTGGGTTGGAGCACACGCAGGCGATCCCGGATGGTCAGGCCGGGCACAACAATCAGGAATCCACGCGTAAATCTCTTACTCTGGGGTTTGCGCACGGCATTGACTGTTTGCCAGGCTATCAACATAGCCATAACGGTGGTCTTGCCCGCGCCGGTCGCCAGTTTAAGAGCCAAACGCATAATTTCCGGATTAGCGTCATTATTTGCGTTGGCGAGGTGTTCCAGGAAGCTTTTACCGACTTTTCCAAGGTTCGGAGCAACTTCGGTCAGCCAGACGGCCGTCTCAACAGCTTCTATCTGACAGAAGAAGGGCCGGATGCTGCTGAAGACATGATGTCGCCAATATTGGAGCAAACGGGCTGTTTCAGGCGTAACGCGCCAATCGCTGCTGTTGGGTAAACTTCTCCATTGATCAACATGGTGACGAATCTCATTAATAATAGAAGTAGGGTCATACTGCTGAGCTTCGGTTGAAAGCCCCTTGCCTTCATCGAAAATGATGTGCTGTTGTTCAGCTGCACCCTTACGCTTCCTTGGCTTGGGAATCGGTGTGATGAACTCCGCGCGGCGGCGGTTTTCAATAATCTCCTGTGTAGGCTGTCCGCTGGCGTCAAGTTCCCAGTGCCGACTTGGGTAGTCGTATGGAGAGTTGAGGATGGGTTGTTCGAAGAACTGATTATTCATTTTGCTCATCCTCCACGTAGCACTAAGACAAGGCTAAGCAAAGATAGCCTTGCTAAAGATTCTTGTTTTAATAGGTTCGTCAAGATTTTTACCCATCCTGCGTCCACGAACCAGCACTATCGCCCCTCACCCACTGATCAACTTCTTCCTTTCTGAATTTACAAAGACGCCCGACCTTGTGAGCAGGCATGTGCTTACAATCGATCCACTTATATACGGTGTCGCGTTTCACACCAAGACAACCAGCAATTTCGTCCACCGATAGCCAGCGGTCATAATTCATATATCAGTGCCTTGTTTTCTGCCAAGTAGAGCTGATTGAAACAGCTAATCTCCGATGTAGCACACAACACCATGAGAGTGGATTGTTGTCCGATAAAATGGAACAATTTCGGAATTATACTAATAGAATCAACCGGATTAAGCTAGGAGAATGAATCATAACGACAAAAGATCGATAATATCGTTTGAAATCCCGTGAGACGGATGGGAAGCATAACCGCCCTTTTTCGACAGGCAGAACTATACTAAAGGCCAGTGATTTGCCAATCACGAGGGTGACGGATGCAGAAATTATGTGTACTACAAACCAATCGATGGTGCTGCAGCTGCAGGCGTTCCGTGATTTGAACTACTTGCATTTCAGCTACTATACATAATGCCGATAGCCACCTTATTATGGATTCCTAGCTTTTTAGCGTTACTTTCCCTACTGCTGGACTTCAAACCCCATATCGTGCCCCCAAAAACGGTCATTTTTGGGAGGTTGTATATTGGCCGACTAGACTACGGATGCATGACTTGTACGCTCACCAGCGCGGCAGGTCTATAGAACGAGGTTGGTTGGCTAAAATGCAATCTGTACTTTTTTGGTCGGAAACAGGCCTCCTCAGATCGCATTTAAGCCACAATTTTGGGTGTTGTAAGAAAGCCCGGATGCCCATGGCCACCAAATAGCGTCTGAAGCGGCCTCAGGCCCATCTGAAAAACCATTTGATAAAAGGCGAATATTTTCAATTTCGCTGGACTTAAGGTGGACTTATAAACGAAATAAAATTTGCGAACAAAATTATTAATTGATACAACCAATTGAATAAATTGGTCGGGGTGAGAGGATTTGAACCTCCGGCCCCTGCCTCCCGAAGGCAGTGCTCTACCAGGCTGAGCTACACCCCGATGGTACGGTCAGGCAACGTGTGTCGCTTTATAAATAAATTAATAGTTACGTTGAACTGAAAATCTGGCTAATTCGACCAGAGCTTGCTTATATTCGGATTCGGGTAGAACCTCCAAAGCATCGATAGCTTTTTGCGCCTCTTCCTGGGCGCGGCGCTGAGTGTACGTGATAGCATCTGTCGATTCAACGATGGCAAAGATTTCGTCAAATGAACTAGAATCGCTGGTTTCTAATGCTTTTCTAATGACCTCTGCTTGTGTTCCCGAGCTATTGCGTAAAGCATAGATAAGTGGAAGGGTTGGTTTGCCTTCTGAAAGGTCGCCGCCTAGATTTTTCCCCGTTTGGTTCGGGTCTGCGTTATAGTCCAAGACATCGTCTATAAGTTGAAATGCTATACCTAAATGTAATCCATAGGCACGAAGAGCGGTCTCAACTGATTTCGAAGCACCGGTTAGAACGGCACCAAGCCGTGAAGCGGCACTAAACAGGATGGCAGTTTTACGGGAAATAACCTTTAGGTAATCTTCTTCGCTTGTTGCTGGATTATTAATGTTGAGAAGTTGAAGCACTTCCCCTTCAGCAATTGCCGTTGTGGTTTGCGCTAATACATCCATCACCTGCATATTGTCGACGCGAATCATCATTTCAAATGAGCGGGACAATAGAAAATCACCTACCAATACGCTAGCCGCATTACCCCATAAAGTATTGACCGTTTCATGCCCGCGCCTAAGGTCTGATTTATCAACCACATCATCGTGTAAAAGTGTCGCTGTGTGAATAAATTCGATAACCGCCGCAAGAATTAAATGATGTTCGTCTGGGTAATTCAGCGCCTTTGATGCAAGTAACAGAAGCATGGGACGGAGCCGTTTCCCGCCACTATTTACGATATATTTGCCGATTTGATTGATCAATAAAACATCGGAGCTAAGCTCTTCAATAATTATTTGGTCGACAATTTTTGCTTCCCTTACGGTTAGCTTTCGAATCTTGTCAAAATCAATTGGGTTGTCGTTATCAATAATTGTTTTTACCTGGCAAGTCTTCAAAGACGTCATGAACTAAGGTTTGCTTTTTCCTTTTGGAATGTTTAAATCCTATGGCTACCCAAAGATGGTGTCAAGAAAATCAGGCTATTCTATGCCATTATTGCAGTATTACCTATATTTTTTATATTAAGAACTCGTTTTGAGGCCAATTGGATTGACCAATCAAATTTAAAAAGCTACAATTTGCCGTTTTGATTGGTTTTATTATTCGGAGCGAAACGCAGATGTACGCGGTCTTTCAAACAGGTGGAAAGCAATACCGGGTCGGTACCGGGCAAACTATTAAAGTCGAAAAGCTCGGCGTCAAATCCGGTGATTCTATCGAGTTCGACAAGGTGCTCATGGTTCAATCTGATCAGGGTGTCAAGGTAGGAGCACCCTTTATTGAGGGTGGTAAAGTCAGTGCTACAGTTAAGGAAAACGGTCGCCACAAAAAAATTAAAATTCTCAAATTTAAGAGGCGTAAGCACTATATGAAAAACATGGGTCATCGCCAGCATTATACTGAAGTTGAGATTACCGGAATCGTTGCCGGTTGAACATAAATATAAAGGGGTTTTAAATGGCGCATAAAAAAGCAGGCGGTAGTTCGAAAAATGGCCGTGATTCACAATCGAAACGCCTTGGTGTCAAACGTTTTGGTGGAGAAGCGGTTAAAGCAGGAAATATCCTTGTTCGTCAACGAGGTACTCGTTTCCATCCAGGGACCAATGTGGGCTGCGGGAAAGATCATACGCTGTTTGCTGTGTCCGATGGACATGTTCTATTCGAAGTGAAAGGCCCCAAAAGCCGGAAATTTGTAAGTGTCGTGCAGGGTTAATACTGTAGGGCTTAAGCACAAATATCAAACGTAGTCTTTGTCTTTTGGCGCTGCCCGAAGATAAGGTTGATACGACCAGGCTCAAAATTCAGTTCACCTGATTGGGGATACTTGTAATCATAGCGTTGTCGCAATTGGTTTTTTGCACTTGAGTATAGACTCAAACATAGTCTGGATGGGATCGAGATGTTCAGTTTGTATCCCGACAGTTCTGTCGCAAAAATAAAGTGGCTAACAATACCGCAAGTATTTTCATGCTCCGTTACGCTGAACAGCGCTACTACTTTTTCTGTTAAATCCCAATCTTATAAGGGCGTTTTTGGCTATGAGATTCGTTGACGAAGTCAATATTAGGGTTGAGGCAGGTGATGGTGGGGGTGGTTGTGTCAGTTTTCGTCGGGAAAAGTATATCCCTCTAGGAGGCCCGGACGGCGGTGATGGTGGTGATGGTGGTGATGTTTATTTAGTAGCCACTAATCAAATTAATACCTTAGCTGACTTTCGTTTTCATTCGGTTCACCGGGGCCAACGCGGTGAAAATGGACGGGGACGAAACTGTACGGGAAAGTCTGGAGATGATTGCAATATTCGTGTACCTGTTGGAACATCAGCCATAGACATAGTAACCGGTGAAACTATTGGTGACTTGGTTGAAGAGGGTGATATCTTGCTGGTTGCTAAGGGTGGTTTTCACGGCCTTGGTAACACGAGGTTTAAAAGCAGCACAAATCGTGCCCCCCGAAAGGCAACTGAGGGTACACTGGGCGAATCCAGAGAAGTTAAACTTGAACTTCGTCTGATTGCAGACATAGGGCTTCTCGGTAAGCCTAATGCGGGTAAATCCAGTTTAATTCGTAAGGTTTCTTCTGCTCGTCCGAAGGTCGCTGATTACCCGTTTACGACACTGCAGCCTAATCTTGGTGTAGTTCGAGTAGGTACTGCTCGTAGTTTCACCATGGCCGATATTCCTGGAATTGTTGAGGGTGCCGCACAGGGAGTTGGCTTAGGACTCCAATTTTTAAAACATTTGACTAGAACGAGTCTGTTGCTCCATCTAGTTGATATCAATCCGATTGAAACTGAAGAAGGGCCAGTCACTGGAGCAAAAACGATTATTTCTGAGCTGGAAGAATGGAGTACGGCTTTGGCGGAAAAACCAAGATGGCTCGTGCTAAATAAAATAGACACCTTTCTTGCCGATCAAGTAGAAATGCACTGCCTAAAAATTATCGAAGAATTAGATTGGAATGGTCGTGTTTTTAGAATTTCAGCTATTAGAGGTGATGGTATTGATGAGCTGGTATATGCGCTTATGGCGTTCGTTGAAGCTCAAAATAATAAGGAAACTTTGCTTTCTGGATAGCAAGGGGTGGGGCCATGAGGGAGTGGTTGAGTAATACGGTGAAATGTAAGCCTATAATTATGAACCTATACCTCTGTTAACAATGCAGGTTAGATCAGGTTTTGTTGACGCGCGGCGCATCGTTATTAAGATCGGCAGCTCCCTTCTTACCCAAAATGGGAAAGGACTCGATACATCGTCGATTGCTGGTTGGGTTGAACAGATGGCCGTTCTGCGTGAAAGTGGTGCGGATGTATTGTTGGTATCTTCTGGCTCGGTTGCTGAGGGGATGTGTCGTTTGGGGTGGAGCATTCGTCCCCAGACGCTTCACCGGCTTCAGGCGGCTGCATCGGTCGGGCAAATGGGGCTAATTCAAACCTATGAATCATACTTCAAAACCCATAGTCTCCAATCCGCACAGGTTTTACTTACCCATGAAGACTTATCCAATCGTCAGCGCTATCTCAATGCCAGAAGTACATTGCTGACCCTGTTAGGTCTTGGGGTCATTCCGGTCATCAACGAAAACGATGCTGTAGCTACCGAAGAGATCCGTTTCGGAGATAACGATACCTTAGCTGCTCTGGTATCTAATTTGGTGGAATCGGATTTGCTGATTATTTTGACCGATCAGTTGGGTCTTTTCGAGCGGGACCCATCGCTGGATTCCAGTGCTTCAATGATTCCGGAAATTGGCATTAAAGATTCTCGCCTCGAGAGCATGGCAGGGGGAAGCCGATCTGGGCTTGGACGCGGCGGAATGAATACAAAAATTCGAGCCGCTAAGCTAGCTGCCCGATCCGGAACTCCAACTGTAATCGCATCAGGCAGTGAATCACAGATTATTTCCCAGATAATCCAAGGGAAACGTGTTGGCACATTCCTGATTCCCGATATTGAGCCATTGCTAGCCCGAAAACGTTGGTTGGCAGGACAACTTCAAGTCAAAGGTACTTTGATGTTGGATCCCGGTGCTGTCCGTATGTTAACACTTGCAGGGAAAAGCTTGTTGTTTGTTGGGGTCATACGGGTGGAAGGACAATTTAGGCGTGGCGAACTGGTATCTTGTGTCGATTCAGAGGGACATGAAATCGCCCGGGGATTGGTCAATTACTCCGCCGAAGAATCACAAAAACTCAAAAAACAGCCGAGTGCTAGGATTAAAGAATTGCTTGGGTACGAAGATGGACCCGAGCTTATTCACAGAAACAACTTAGTTTTGGTCTAATAACATCAAGCATCCCAATGGCATAGATTCTTTCGGTAGCCAGGCCAAAAAAACAACAGCTTCCTATCTAAGAGGTCTTCAATGCGCGTATTTTAGTATTTAGGCGGCTTTTGCTTCGGGCGGCCTTGTTTTTGTGGATCAAGCCTTTAATGACCGCAGAGTCGATTATCGGCACAGCCTTAAGAAATGCTTCTTGGGCCTTGCTTGCGTCGCCGCTCTCTATTCCAGCTACGACGTTTTTGAGATAGGTACGCATCCTGCTGCGCAGAGATACATTGTGTACACGCCGTTTTTCGGCTTGTCGGGCACGTTTTTTTGCCTGTAAGGAATTCGCCATCCGGTTCTAGAAATTATATGAAATAAAAAACAGGACATTATCTTTTTGTTTCCTAGCGCTGTCAATGATTAAGCCGATTTTCTCACAACTTTCGTAGTAAAGGGGTTAGCACTTGTTGTCTGAGAAAAAAATACGCTGGTATAGACCTTTTTGTAACGAAGGCTCAACTGTTTTTAATCATAATAAATCATTATACTACGCGGCGTCTGGGAATTGTTGCCGATTTATACTGCGGTAAGATGGGTCAGAATACCGAACTTCCGTAATCTTGCGGTGAAAAATATCTTTAAGTGTAAGGGTTTCTACCTGGGAGATTGTCCGACAATAGAAGCAAAGGCGAAGGTAATCTGCCTCTAATCAGCTTTTTCGTAGTAGTATCTCTATTTTCAGATAGCCTCCTTTTAACGGGTAAATATTGAAAGACGTGATATCTAAGGATTAACAACGATGCAGCTGTTCAAATCCACCGCGATAGTTGGAAGTATGACTTTGATATCCCGTATTCTAGGTTTCATACGGGATATGATATTTGCCCGAATCTTTGGCGCGGATGCGGGTACCGATGCGTTCTTCGTTGCCTTCAAAATCCCCAATTTTTTGCGACGATTGTTTGCCGAAGGGGCATTTTCCCAAGCATTTGTTCCAGTTCTTTCGGAATACAAGGAAACTAAGGATAAGCAATCGGTACATGAGTTTATTGGGCGTACTGGAGGCGCTCTGGCTTTAATCCTGATGGGCGTTACCATCGTTGGGGTAGTGTGCGCTCCTATGCTAATTATGGCTTTTGCTCCTGGCTTTTTATGGGAAGGAGGGCAGTTCGATTTGGCAGTGGAAATGTTGAGAATCACCTTTCCATACTTGTTTTTCATTTCATCGGTCGCCTTTGCAGGGGGAATATTAAACACATACGGACGATTCGCGGTTCCCGCATTTACACCGGTGTTTTTGAATATTTGTCTGATTTTCGCTGCGGTTTGGTTGGCTCCAAAAATGGCAGAGCCCATCACTGCGTTAGCTTGGGGTGTCTTTGCCGCCGGCATTGTACAGTTATTGTTTCAATTTCCAGCACTGTGGAAATTGGGTTTGCTTCCACGATTGCGTTTTGGCTTTTTTGATCCGGGTGTAAAAAAGATTATCTATTTGATGCTGCCTGCTATTTTTGGCGTTTCCATAACCCAAATTAATCTATTGTTCGATACGTTAATTGCTTCATTTTTAGTATCTGGAAGTGTTTCTTGGCTTTACTTCTCGGATCGTCTAGTTGAATTCCCGTTGGGTATTTTCGGGATTGCCCTAGCCACTGTGATACTCCCTTCATTGTCAAAAAGCTACACGGAAAAGGACAAAACATCCTTCTCTTGTTCGCTGGATTGGGGGTTGCGCTGGGTGTTTGTCATCGGAACACCGGCTTCAATTGGGTTGATTTTATTAGCCAAACCCGCTTTGTCAACTTTGTTCCAATACAATGAATTTGACCAATTTGATGTTGAAATGGCCGGGCAAAGCTTAATGGCGTATTCCATCGGGTTATTAGGGTTTATTTTGGTAAAAGTTTTAGTACCCGGTTTTACTTCTCGACAAGACATGAAAACACCGGTTCGATTCGGCATCGTCGCAATGCTGACGAATATGATATTGAATGTTGTATTCGTGTTCCAAATGAAACACGCTGGTCTTGCTTTGGCGACTTCTCTATCTGCATTTATCAACGCTGGCCTATTATTATCAATTCTATTACGCGATGCTATTTATAGACCCGAGCCAGGTTGGATACTGTTTTCAACTAGGATAATTTTTGCCTGTGGGGTGATGGTGACCGTCCTAATTATCGGAATTGATGTGGAAAATTGGTACGCTTGGGATATGTTAAAACGATTCTTAAATCTTTTATTGTGGATTACGCTTAGTATCGGTGTTTATGTGTTCAGCCTATGGATATCCGGCATGCGCTGGAAACATTTAATCGTCCAATCTCGTGAATGAGAAAACAAGGTCTATGGTTTCTCGGTTAACGAGTTTGATTGTCCAAAAGTGACACCTCATCCGGTGAAGACGATGAAAATTCTCCGTGGTTTAGTTAATCTTAAAGCGCCTAATCGTGGTTGTGTTGTCACTGTTGGGAACTACGATGGAGTCCATCGAGGACATCAGTTTGTAATTGATACATCGGCTCGACATGGTAAACAGCTAGGTTTACCCGTGGCTATAGTTTTGTTTGAACCACAACCTTTAGAATACTTTCTATTAGACCAAGCCCCCCCCCGGTTGACACGGCTAAGGGAAAAGTTGATTCAACTGGCTAAGCTTCCGGTGGATTTTGTCGTGCTTTTACGATTTGATAAAAACTTTGCGGACCTTGAGCCAGAAGCTTTTGTTCAAAAGGTACTGATCGATGGGCTACGGACACAATATCTGGCTGTAGGTGATGACTTTCGTTTCGGAAAGAATCGCAAAGGAGATATTTCCCTACTCAAATCAGTGGGCCAAAAACGAGGGTTTGTAGTCGAAAGTATCGAATCCTATTGTCTTGATAATGAGCGAGTTAGTAGCACAGTTATTCGTCATGCCCTGGAATCGGGATCTTTGGATCGTGTGCGGTCTTTTCTTGGACGCAGATATTCAGTGTGGGGGAGAGTTGAAGAGGGGGCGAAACGTGGCCGCATAATTGGATTTCCTACAGCCAATATTCGAATGCGTCGCGAAAATACTCCTATCAAAGGTGTATTTGCCGTTACAATGACAGGTATTGGACATCGGGAACTATTCGGCATTGCTAATATCGGCACACGTCCAACAGTGGATGGTCATAAATTACTCTTGGAAGTACATTTGTATGATTTCCAAGCCGATATTTATGGACGACTGGTGGAGATTCACTTTTGGCAGAAAATTCGAGACGAAAAACGTTTCGACTCAATTGAAGAATTAAAAAAACAAATAAAAAAAGACACTCTAGTTGGGCGAAAACTATTACAAGAACTGGATTAACCGATCTATTCCAGTTGTCTCATCCAATAAGCTACACTGCAAAACCTAAAATGGAATATAAACAAACCCTTAACCTACCGAAAACATCGTTCCCTATGAAGGGTAATCTTTCCCAACGGGAGCCTGCCCGTCTTAATAGGTGGGAAAAAATAGGGCTATACCAAAAAATTCGAGAAAAATTCAGTGGCTGCTCCAAATTCATTCTACACGATGGCCCACCTTACGCTAACGGAGCGATCCATATTGGCCACGCTGTTAATAAAATACTTAAGGACATCATCCTAAAGAGTAAATCGCTGGGAGGCTTCGATGCCCCGTTTATTCCTGGTTGGGACTGCCATGGGCTACCCATAGAATTGATGGTAGAAAAGAAGGTTGGAAAGGTTAACGTAAAAGTGACTGCTGGCGAATTCCGAAAGGCCTGTCGTCAATATGCCTCAAAGCAGGTTGAATTACAGCAAAAGGAATTTGTCCGGTTAGGTGTTTTTGCCCAATGGGAAGCGCCTTATTTGAGCATGGATTACGAGTTTGAGGCTAACACTATTCGTGCACTGGGTAAAATCATTGCCAAAGGCCATTTACACAAGGGGGCAAAACCGGTCCATTGGTGTACTGATTGTGGTTCAGCCTTAGCTGAAGCCGAAGTTGATTATGAGAATAAACATTCATCGGCGATTGATGTTCGGTTTAAGGTGATTGATGTCAAAGACTTTCTTGAACGATGCCATCATTCTCCAGGAAGTGAAAGTACACCTGCTATCTCTGTCGTTATCTGGACTACCACACCCTGGACTTTGCCAGCCAATGAAGCTGTGGCTCTTAATCCTGAGTTGGAATACGCAATAGTCGAATGTGAAAGGAAAGGACAGGATGAGTGTTTCGTTATCGCCGAGGAACTCTTGAAGGATACAATGCTGCGTTACGAAATTGACGACTATCGGGTCGTTGCCTATTGCAAAGGATCGGCTTTAGAACATATAGAACTACAGCATCCCTTTTATTCACGTAAGGTTCCTATTATTCTCGGAAGGCATGTTACCCTTGAAGCGGGAACTGGTGCGGTCCATACAGCTCCAGGGCACGGTCAGGAAGACTTCATTGCGGGTCTAAAATATGGGTTAAGCGTTAACAACCCTGTTGCGGATAACGGGACCTTTTTACCTAGTACGGAAATTTTTGCGGGAGAACATGTTTTTAATGCCAACGACCATGTGGTGGAGATTTTGCAGCAACGTGGTGCATTGGTCCACATGGAGACAATCGAGCACAGTTACCCTCACTGCTGGCGGCATAAAATCCCAATTATATTTCGCGCTACCCCGCAATGGTTCATTGACATGGACCAAAAGAATTTGCGAAAAAATGCACTAACTGAAATTAAACGAGTTAAATGGATCCCTCATTGGGGACAGGCGCGTATTGAGGGTATGGTCGAGGGGCGTCCTGATTGGTGTATCTCTAGGCAACGAAATTGGGGTGTCCCCATTGTTTTATTCATCCACAAAGAAACTGGTGAATTGCATCCCCATACCCAAGATTTTATTGAATCGGTCGCTAAAAAGGTCGAAATTAACGGAATTGACGCTTGGTTCGACTTGGACGCTAGGGTACTGCTCGGCGACGAGGCGAATGACTATGATAAAGTCCAAGATACATTGGATGTATGGTTCGATTCCGGTGTAACCCATTCGTGTGTATTGGATCAACGGGCTGAATTGCAATTTCCAGCTGATTTATATTTGGAAGGTTCGGACCAACATCGAGGTTGGTTCCAATCTTCTCTGCTTACTTCAATCGCGATGAATGACGTTGCGCCTTATCGATCGGTGCTTACCCATGGATTTACGGTAGATGCTGATGGTAGGAAAATGTCGAAATCTCGTGGTAATGTTGTGGCGCCTCAAAAAGTCATGAATAACTTGGGCGCGGATGTGTTGCGCCTATGGGTAGCTGCTACCGACTACCGGGGAGAAATGTCGGTGTCGGACGAAATTTTAAAACGCATATCTGACGTCTACCGACGGCTGAGAAACACTGCGCGGTATCTCCTTTCTAACCTTAATGGCTTCGATCCTGTACAACATTTGGTCAATCCGGAACAGATGTTACCGCTTGATTGTTGGGCGGTGGATCGCGCTTTTAGACTGCAAGAGGAAGTACTTGCTGCGTATGAAAGCTATCAGTTTCACCAAATTTACCAAAGTGTCCACCATTTTTGCGCTATTGAAATGGGTGGTTTCTACGTCGATATCGTTAAAGATCGTCAATACACCTGCCAGGAAAATAGCCAAGCACGCCGATCAGCACAAACTGCTATGTACCATATTGCAGAAGCAATGGCTCGATGGTTAGCCCCTATCCTGTGTTTTACCGCCGATGAAATCTGGGAACATCTGCCGGGTGAACGCAGTGAATCGGTGTTTCTTGAAACTTGGTACGAAAAGCTATGGCCCTTAAAATCAGAAGCGGTGATGAATCGTGAGTTTTGGGATCAGGTTATCGTTGTTCGTGAGGCCATTGGTAAGGAGTTGGAAGGACTACGCGAGCAAGGAAAAATTGGTTCATCGCTGGATGCGGAAGTTGAAATTTATTGCCAGGAAGAACTTTATGAACTCCTCAATCAATTAAAAGACGAATTGCGTTTCGTATTGATTACCTCTTACGCAACGGTCATTTTGGATGAATTTTGCCCAGACAATGCGTTGGAAACTGAGATAGAAGGTTTAAAAATCCATGTGCTAGCATCAGAACATCCAAAATGTGTCCGGTGCTGGCATCATAGAAGAGATGTGGGGACGAATTCTCAACACCCAGATTTGTGTGGGCGTTGCAACGAAAATGTGGTTGCAGAAGGTGAAATTCGGTTGTTTGCTTAACTTAAACCCCAGATCACTTCAATTTTGCTTTCTATCGGCGTTTAGGGTGCTTTTTTTAAACATGTAAACTGCATTTTCCTAGTTCTGAAACATAGTAGAGGCAACCTGAATTGCTTCTAGTAACTTTAAAAATAGCATTTATCTATGTGGAATTTCCAGTCAGGTTTCAAATGGTTAGGTATTGCGGGATTGATCGTAGTCTTGGATCAAATTAGTAAATTATGGATCGATGCTAATTTACGGCTTTATGAGTCGATTGACATACTGCCAATTTTTCAAATTATTCATGTACGTAACCTCGGTGCGGCATTTAGTTTTTTGAGTGATGCGGGTGGATGGCAGCGCTGGTTTTTTGTCACTATTTCGTTTGTCGCCAGTATCGCACTCACCGTTTGGTTACTCAGGTTACCAAAAACAGCATTATGGCAAGCAATCGCAATCACGCTTATATTAGGCGGGGCAGTCGGAAATTTAATTGATCGGCTGGCATACGGTTATGTCATCGATTTTCTATTGGTTTATTACAAGACGTGGCATTGGCCAGCGTTCAACGTGGCAGATTCAGCTATTACGGTGGGAGCAATAATGTTGCTTATCGATGCGATAAAACATCCAGTTGAAGACAGTTAGCTCAATTGTGTTTAAGTAGGAAATGGACAAATCTTTGGTAATCATAGAGCCTAAATTGATTAGATTTATCAAATGATACTTATTAAGTAAATGGGGTCTTAAATGGAAAGATTGAGTACCAGGGATTCCACGACGGAATGGTACACAATTCTGTTGAACACGCAAAGAGAACTGCGAAGTACCTAATCTACAATTGGATCAATATTTAGATTATCGTACGTGTATAGCTATTAATTGAAGGGTATAACCCCGAAACAGACTATTGTGAATAGATGCTGGTATTGTTAACGGGAAGTACCGCTTTTAAACGCGGTTCTATATCGAACGTGGCTAAACCAGAGAAAAACATATTTGTAGCCACTCCAAACAGTAGTGACAAACACACTGCCTATAAGGGAAGTAATGAGTGCGTCAGAAAGCGGATAAACCCCTATATCAACCATGACCGCGATAATTAAAATAAACTGTAACAGGGTATTCACTTTACTGGAGAAGAGAGGCTGTCCAACTAAAGGTTCAACTCGATAATGGTAAATTAAGGCACCGACAGCGATAATGACATCACGGAGAATAACGACGACAACCAGCCAACTGGGAACAAGCCCTTGTATCCCGGAGGCTATATACACTGAAACCAAAAGTAACTTATCAGCGAGAGGGTCTAACAGCGACCCAAGCGGACTTTCCCATCCGTAATTTTTGGCTAAAAAACCGTCAACACCATCGGATATCGCTGCGATGCAAAATATACCCAGAGCCCAGTTGAATTGGTTTGAAAGCAGTAGACTAACAACTGGAAATATTAGGAGAACCCTAACAACACAAATAAGATTTGGCAAATTGCGCAATTTCACGGTACAAATTGATAATCTAGAACACCGGATTCTTCACCAAATAGGGCTGGCGCGAGTTTTTCATCGGTAGCCAATAGTTGTTGGAGTTGTTCTTCGTTTCCATTTAACGTTAACCGAAAGATCACAAACTTCGGTTGGATAGTTAACCATTCCACCGTTTGAACGGTTGATAATGATTTGAGATGATTTTCTACTTGCTGTGCGTCGCTTAGGTTCGTGATTCCGGAAATTTTTATTTCTATTCCCGAAGCAACAATGTTTAATTCTTTGGATACATAAGCAGGGATCATACGTTCGAAAACCCCATCGATCCCTATTTGGATTGCTTGATCACGGCCCACTGATTTTGCTTGCCATTCATCTATCTTTTTTTGCTGAAAGAATTTCCAATCCACCGTCCACTTATTTGTGGTTTTTCTTGATAGCCGACCGACTAAAATGTGATCGACCCCATAACGTTCGGATGCTTGCCGAATGCGGTCATCAAAACCTAACCAAATATCGTTGACTGAAAGCTGTCGTCGATCAGTTAAATCCATCAATGGAAACAGTAAAGTCAAACCCTTGCTCTCAACAGCGTTGCCAATCGCAGTTTCTAATTTTGGCATCGTATCCGCTGCAAACACTTGGCGTTTTCGGTTGTCTTCCACAACCAGCCATAGGAGCACTTCGGGCCGATCTGTGCCCCATGTTTGAAAGCCGTGAGATTTCAGCGCAGTATTTAAGGCGAAGGGGTTAAAGTCGACGATTAATAGTTGGGAAGAATTTTCGTTTTTTGTGGTCTCAGAAGGGTTTGGGTTTTCAAATCGATATTGCTGGACGTACTGAGGGGCGTCGACGAGAATCGCGTCGATTGCTTGGGTATTCGAACGTGCCTGATTGCTCAACAACTTCGAGAGTACGCCTTGTAACGCGTTGTTGATAGCTTCATTTCGCTGCCCCTGATTTTCAATGTTTGCTTTACCTTGATAGATATTTTTGATTTCAACTGCAAAGACATTTGATTGCAATGTCAGTAATATCGTAAAGGAAAGCATGGAAACGAATTTCCGCAGCTGATTTAATGTTGAACAAATTTTTGTGCAAAGCATGAGGTATATTTGCATAGTTTTACCATACCATAATCAAGTCAAGTTGCTAAATACCTGTTTTTAGTAAACCCAAATTAATGATGGGTGGATTTGATTTGCGTTAATGTAGAATCAATTATATGTCCCATTTTGAGTTTGTGGTTTGGTAGGTTATTTTTTTCGGTTACCTGAGGCTTCTTTCAATTCATAAGCTGTTAAAATTGTTCCTTCGAATGCGAAGCTATAGAAAAAAACCTTGAGCCAACAATATTCTAATCTTGATTATAAAAGTGCCGGTGTCGACATCCTCGCTGGAAACACACTCGTTGAACGGTTAAAACCAGTCGCAAAAAAAACAGTGCGGCCGGGCGTTCTACAAGGGTTAGGTGGTTTTGGCTGCTTGTTTGAGCTGCCTTTGGATCGTTACAAATCGCCGGTTTTGGTTTCTGGGACCGATGGGGTTGGAACGAAGCTTAAGCTGGCGGTGGAAATGGGTTACCACGATACGGTAGGTATTGATTTGGTAGCAATGTGTGTTAACGACATTGTAGTTCAGGGCGCGGAGCCATTATTTTTTCTCGACTATTATGCGACTGGAAAATTAGATGTAGACGTCGCTGCTGGGGTTATCAGTGGTATCGGTAAGGGTTGCGAGTTAGCCGGAGCGGCCCTGATCGGAGGTGAAACAGCAGAGATGCCGGGGATGTATACTCAAGGCGATTATGATCTTGCCGGTTTCTGTGTAGGAATTGTCGAAAAAGAGCAAATTATTGATGGAAGTGCATGTCGTATCAACGATAAAATAATTGGTATTGCATCGTCGGGACCTCATTCTAATGGCTATTCTTTAATTCGCAAAATTCTCGCAACGAATCGGGTTTCTCCAGATAATCCATTTCGTCAAAGTACCATCGGTGATTACTTAATCAAGCCTACACGTATCTATGTCAAACAGGTGCTAGGTTTGCTCGAATGCCTTGATGTGCATGCTATCGCTCATATTACAGGAGGGGGAATAACCGAAAATCTTCCCCGTGTTTTGCCTGAGAAACTGCAAGCAGTTATTGAATTAAATGCTTGGGAGACTCCTCCTATTTTTACATGGTTACAGCAACAAGGAGGCATTGATCATGCGGAAATGCTCAGGACCTTTAATTGTGGCATCGGTATGATCGTGTGTGTTTCCTCTGAGGATGAAGAGGTTGCTTTAAAAAAACTGACGGAAAGTGGAGAAAAAGCTTTTACGATTGGGAGTCTCGTGGAGGCGGATGGCGAGACCAGAGTAACCTATAGGTAAGCGAACTGTTTGCTTGCTCTCCACCGATTGAACAAATAAATATTTCTAATCCAGACTAATTTTTGAGCGTAGGGTTTTGCGTTGGCCTTTACGAGTTTTAGTGTCCAGTCTTTTTTGTTGAGAACTTTTGGTGGGTTTGGTGGAAATCCTTCTCTTCATGACCTGCGTTACACTCATTATCAGCGCTTTTAATCGTGAGAGTGCGTCATCTCGGTTTTTTTCCTGCGTTCGATGACGTTGGGCCTTGATAATAATCACCCCTTCCTTGTTAATACGGCTATCCGCGAGTCCTAATAAACGTTGTTTGTAGAAATCGGGTAACGACGAAGCTCTGATATCGAACCGACAATGAATCGCGGTCGATACCTTGTTCACATTTTGCCCGCCAGAACCTTGTGCGCGAATGGCAATGAGTTCTATTTCATTGTCGGGAATACAGACGTCGTTGGTAATAATCAATTTTCTAATTTGCTTTGTTCCAGTATCTTCTGACGCTCCACTGCGGGGAACTCTCTTCGTGTTTTCGGTAGTCGAACTATGCTTTCAATACCCTATATTTTAACTATTGCAAAACCATTTGTAATACCGATACAGAAGGGTTCGTTCGGATGCTATGTGTCATTGTATTCTGGATAAATGGTTTTTATTGTGAATCGATAGGCGAAAACTACCAAAAATAACTGACCTTCGTTAAGGTATTTCGTTGAAAGATTCGGACTAAATTGTTTTTACCTACTCAAACAGGCAAACACGAATCCAATTCGGACATTTGTAATTTTTTGCATTAGACTGTGTTTTTAGAGGGGGCATGATGCATACACAACAGTTGAGAAGATGGACTCATGATCATGTGTTTAGTCAGGATCAACAGCGATCAGGAGAAAATCGTACACTTCTAATCGTAGTTTTAACCGCAATCATGATGGTGGTGGAAATAACGGCCGGATTGATCTATGGTTCGATGGCCCTACTGGCGGATGGCCTTCACATGGCGTCACATGCCATGGCGCTGGGTATTAGTGTATTCGCCTATGTTCTTTCTCGGCGTTTAGCGCATGATCGACGCTTTACATTCGGTGTGGGCAAGATAAACAGCCTTGCCGGATTCGCGAGCGCTGTCATGCTGTTGGGTTTTGCGCTTATTATGGTCACTGAGAGTACAGACCGGTTAATAAACCCGCTTTCAATAGCCTTCAATCAAGCGCTAATTGTCGCGGTGGTCGGTCTCGTTGTTAATGGCGTCAGCGCCTGGGTCTTGGTATCAACACCACACCAACATAGCCATACTCACAGTCACGCTCATCACGACCATAATCTTCGTGCGGCATACTTACACGTCTTAGCGGATGCGGTGACATCATTACTGGCTATCGTGGCATTGTTGGCTGGTAAATACATGGGGGCAATGTGGCTCGACCCCGTCATGGGAATTGTCGGAGCGATCTTAGTTACACGGTGGTCGTACAGTCTCATTTGCGAAACCTCGTGGGTGTTGCTCGATTGCCAAGTCGAAGAAAGTCATGCTGTTGCATTGAGGAAATTAATAGAAAAGGGGTCGACAGATCGTGTAACCGACCTGCACATTTGGAGTATCGGTCAAGGAATCTTTGCTGCAGAGATAGCCATCGTTAGTGATACCCCTAAAACGCCAGATCACTATAAATCGCTTATCCCACCCGAGCTCAAAATCGTCCATGCGACAGTCGAAGTACATCGATGTACTGAACACTAAAAAAGCCACTGTACCTGACCTGAATAGGTTCCATCTTTAAAAAGTCGGTTGTTATAAACCGCTATAGCTCTTTAACATTAAGAAACTAACCCAATAGCGAAAAACAAATTTATGACAGACCGGCCATTTGAAAAAATAAGTATTTTTGTTGATGTACAAAATATTTATTACACTTGCCGTCAGGCCTACCAAAGCAGTTTTGATTACAATAAATTCTGGTCAGAAATAACGCATGATCGTATTGTTGTTAGTGCTTTTGCTTATGCAACGGATCGCGGCAATGAAAAACAAATACAATTCCAAAATATCTTACGAGCTATTGGTTTCACTGTAAAACTCAAACCCATGTTGAAGCGTCTTGACGGTACAGCAAAAGCAGATTGGGATGTGGGTATTGCATTAGATATTTTTGAAGAGGCGGAAAAATGCGACACTGTAATACTCGCTTCTGGTGATGGTGATTTCGATATTTTGTTGCAACGAATTAAAAAGCGTTTTAATACTGATACCGAAGTTTATGGTGTTCCACGGTTAACTTCGGATTCGTTAATTAGGGAGGCCAGTAAATTTAAAGCGATAGATGAGAAGCTATTACTTAAAAAATAAGCTTCAATACATACCAATCGTAAACCAGGCGCCGCTTCGCTATGATAGTTAATCTCGAGCAACTTCTTTGATTGAGCCTATTTCTATGTACTTTTCGTCTTTGGTCTCTTCGAGTGATTCGTTCACGTCCACTGAATTCCATAGGGTAATAGACCGTCAGTGTTTCTTGGTCAAACAAAGTTCGATGCCTGCCTTTTAACCCAAAACGAACAAACTCGAACGCTTCTAAAATGACATTAAAATTTGCAGCCATTTTTCTGGCTCACCTGCTGGTTTTCCGCTTCTGGACATCCTAACAAACTGCGATGATAATGGAAAAAAGCTACTTGTCTGGTCAATATTTGGTTTGAGTAAAAAGAAAAATACAAATAAGAAGAAAACGGAAGATCTGTCGGTTGAATCGTTGATTCAGCAGGCAAATTCCGCCTTAATATCAAACCAATACAAGGAGGCAATCGTTTGTTTCAAACGATTATTGAAATTGGATCCTCTGAATAAATGGCGGGATGGTCTTGCTACCGCGTATCTTGGACGCGCCAAGGATCTGGCTGGTAAAGGAATGTATAAAGATGCGCTGGTCCTTCTGGGAAACAGGCAACAACAAGGGAATCACCCAGAAACATTGGATTTAAAGATTATCTGGACGCTTTTAACGGGTCAATACCGACAGGCCATCGAAACCTTCTACAAAGAGAAGGACCAATTGCAGCCAAATGAAATTGAGCATATTGAAACAACTGTAGCATTATTAATTCTTTCGGGTCACGATGATCTTTTGGCGTTCATTCCGGATGGGTCAACTTTGAGGACTGATTCGACGACTGCGCAATTAGCGGTGCGAGCCTATTGTCGGGGTGATGACGTAGAGCTTTCTAGCTTGTTGAAAAAGATTTCGTTCCGGTCTCCGTATCGCGATATCAGATCAATATTGTCGGCATTGTCAGTAGATCTAAGTGACCTGAAACTAGGGCGAGCGAAACTGGAAAAGATTCCCGAAGAATCGCCCTTTAAGGCGGCAGCAAATATCGCACATTTAGCGATTTCAGATGATTTTGAGGCAAACGCGTTTGAAAAAGTATCCAATTCGGCGTGCAATTTTATCTGTATGGTCCGGGGCATCAGTAAGCAGGTCTATCGATTAATGACTAAAATCCTCCAGTCAACAGGATCGGTAAAAACCTTTTTTAAGGCATTATTGCACCATGCCGTATCGACTGAAAGCCCTGTTTTACAAGAATTTTGTTATAAGTTGTTACCCTATTATTCAGGTGGTATACAAACCTATCAAAAGTATTTTGGCGTCTTGTCCCAATTTGAGATTTCTCGCATTGTCGCGCTATTACATGAGAAAAAAGGTGACGATAGACATGCTGGGTGGGCTTGGGAAGATGCCTCCGATGCTTTGGCGGAACAACCGTACAGCGAGGACAACCGGTTGATTCGAGCCTTGGTTTTACGTCGTGCCGCTGAATGCTGCGATCGCTTTTGCGGAGGATATACGGAAGACGCCGAACAACTATTGGAACAAAGTCTTGAATATGACCCGGATGATCTTCCAACGTTCCTCAGTCTGTTTGAGCGGTACAAGGCTTTAGAGGACGACGCAAGCTATCGGAATTGTGTGGAGAGGGCTCTTAAAAATTTTCCGGAAGATTCTCAGGTGTTGATGGCTTCTATCGAACTGGCGATCAATCGAAATACCTTTAAAAAGGCCGCTAGATTCGCAAAAATCTTACTCAAGAAAGACTCCATAAACACCCGGGCGCGATCGCTTTTGATCAACGCTCACCTTTCCCACGCCGGTAAGCAAATAGTCATCGGGAGATACGATTTAGCCGTTAAGGAAATCGATGAAGCTGAAAAAATGGAGCGACCTGGGAACCCCTCGGGCGCAATTCCTTTGTATCGCGGCATTTTAGGATACGCACAAAATAACGAGATTCAAGGGGAAGCCATGGTTGAGCAGGCATGCCGCATTATTGGCTCTTATGTCATCGGATATTTCCGTGTCTTAATGGAGATGTCACGCCTTGATATTGCGGTACGATATCGTAAAAAATATGATTCGTTGCTTAAAAATATTACCTTGAATAAACCGGAAAAATCAGGTTTTTTAGCTCTTATCAAGGACTTTCAGCACTATATTCTTGTGGAAGACGCAGATCCTCGAACTACATTGTCCACCCTGAAAAAATATTTTACAGCCGCAGTAACGCTGGATTTTAATCGCCAGGAAATGGAAATGATCTGCGAGACCCTTCAAGACCTTGATGCTTTCCAGCATTTAAACGATTTTGCGGATGTCGCTTGCCAACAATGGGTCGACGATCCAATATTTGTGTACTTTATGCTTTTCGCCAAAACGGGTGGAATACCCATGAAGCTGCTTTTACCGGACATAAATCGATTGGAATGGGCACTTGAAACTGCTAAGGAACAGAAAAATATTCGTGTTTCCAACCGATTGATCGAATATTTAGAACAGGGTCTCGATTATTCCGTTTTGGGGTGTCCCAATCAAATAAACGAAGGCATCGATGAATCATTCGATTCATTTCCACCACCGGAGATTTCGAACGAGATGTTGTTTGATGATGGGGATGACACGGACGTTGAAGTTGCTAAGCCGAAGCCCCGCTCGAATCGTAATAGAACCCTAAGAGATCCTTTTACCGTGGATATGTTCGATGACTGACCCATTTACAGTACTCAACGTGCTGGAATCCGCCAGTGAAAAAGAAATTAAAACTGCTTTTCTCGCCAAGGTTCGGGAATTTCCTCCAGAGCGCTCGCCGCAACAATTTCAGGCGATTCGAGATGCCTACGAAGTGATCAAAACTGAAAAATTAAAACTGGCTTACCAATTATTTCATAGTCCCGAAATCGATGGTGATACTGTCTATCGCAGTTTACTTAAACAGTCACGGCCGGGCCGGCCGAGTGAGGAACAATTTAAAGGGATGCTGGCGGATACGATACACATGGCGGCGTTACCCGATTCGATCAAAAATAAGTAATGGATATCTATCTTGGATAACGAGACTAAAAAAATTTTAATTGAGGAATTTCGAAATTATCTGGAAACGGGCACTAATTTTGAGGAGCCTCAGGAGAAAGATGATCGACACGTTGATTTGCTAACGTTACTTAGCGAACTCGTTGCCTTGAAAACCGAAGTTAAAATTGAGGCTCGGCAGTTCAAAATAGCTTTGGAAGGATTCAATTCTACTCTGGAAACCTTAACCGAAGAAAAGTCAGACTTATCCACGTTAATAAAACAAAATCAGGAAAATAATATAAAAATCAACAAAGCCCAGTTGGGATCGTTACTGCTCCAATTATTAGAGCTTCGGGACCGAATTGAGTCGGGGCTAAAAGCTGCCGAAAGCTACCAACCAACATGGTTTCCCTTGGGTGCTCGAAAGCGCGAGCGTGCAGTTATTCGGGGTTTATGCGATGGACAGGAGCTAACTCTAAAACGACTGGATCAATTGCTTGTATCTTATGATGTACGTCCAATCGATGTATTGGACCAACTCTTGGACCCAACTACGATGCGAGCTACCGAAGTGGTACACATTGCCCGCGTGGAAACCGGTCGGGTAATCGGGGAATTGCGTAAAGGGTATTATTGGGGAAAAGAAGTTATGCGTACAGCAGAAGTTAAAGTCAACAAAGCCAAATAAAATGAAAGAAACCATCATAGGAATTGATTTAGGAACCACCAATTCTGAAGTAGCCGTGATTGAAAAGGGTCAACCGATCGTCATTTCCGATGACAAAGGGGAAAAGATCCTACCTTCCTTCGTTGGTGTCGGCCAACAGGGCGAAATGCTGGTTGGTGATAGTGCGCGTAATCAATACGTCGTTTTCCCAGAACGAACGGTCAAATCGATCAAGCGTAAAATGGGAAGCAATGAAAAAGTGGACATGGCTGGCGAATCGTATACGCCCCAAGAGCTTTCAGCAATGCTCCTTAAGCATCTGAAGAAGACTGCGGAAAACTACCTGAAAATGCCGGTCACTAAAGCCGTCATTACTGTACCCGCTTATTTTAACGACGCTCAGCGCCAGGCCACCCGTGAAGCGGGAGAAATCGCCGGTTTAGAAGTCGTGCGGATGATCAACGAACCAACCGCCGCCGCACTGTCTTATGAAACAGGGCACCAGGAGGGAAAACGCATTCTGGTTTACGATCTTGGTGGTGGTACCTTTGATGTCTCGGTTGTGCAAATCCAGGACGGCGTAGTCGAAGTAATTTCCAGTCATGGCAATAATAATCTGGGTGGTGACGATTTCGACCAAAAAATTGCTTTGTTCGTAACCGAACATTTACAAACCTCCCATGGCTTGTTTGTTGACAAACTGGATGCTGCCAAACAGGTTGAAGCTCATATTTTACGCGCGGCAATCCAAGCAAAAAAGGATCTATCCGACCACCCGTTCGTTACGATTGAAGAAGAGTATTTGGCTACCCTTGATGGCGTTCCAGTTAATTTATCCCTCGAGCTCTCCCGAGAACGGTACGAAACGATGATAATGCCATATATTGAGGAAACCCTGGATGCCGTCCATACCGCCCTTAAAGATGCTTCGATGACGGCGTCCGATGTTGAAGAGATTTTGCTGGTGGGTGGGTCTACCCGAACCCCACTGGTATCCCAAATGTTGGCTGCGGAAATAGGGCTTGAACCCAGGGGTGAAGTCGACCCGGATTTATGCGTAGCAACCGGTGCGGCAATACAAGCAGGAATGATCGCGGGTGAATCGGTATCGGCTGTATTAGTGGATGTTACACCGTACACATTCGGAACCAGTGTCTTCGGGGAGTTGGATGGGATGCCGCATCCAGCGGTCTACGCCCCGATTATAAAAAAGAACACCTCAATTCCAGTGACCCGAAGCGAGGTCTATTTTACCATGTACAAAAATCAAGCTGCGGTCGATGTTAATATTTACCAAGGAGAGGAATTGGACGCAAACCAAAATCTACTACTTGGCCAATTCATGGTGGAGGGGCTCAGTAAAGCGCCTCCTAACAGCCCAATTGTACTTGAATTAGCCTTGGATAATGACGGTATATTGAATGTTACCGCAGTAGAAAAAAATACTGGTCTGAAAAAAAGTATTACCATCGAAAACGCTTTCGCTAAAATGGATTTTGCTGAAATGCAAATATCTAGAGACCGGGTTAATACCCTCTTTGGGCCATCTGGAGATAAGTCGGAACAAGCTGAAATCATTGAAGATGAATCCGTTGTAAAAGCGAAAACCCTGGTCAAAAAAGCCCAAAGCATACTTGACCAGGCTACGATCGATGATCGAGACGAAATTTTAACTTTGATAGACAAAATAAATGGCGCCATTAAATCCGGAGATACTGATACCTTGGGGGAATCGACCGGGGAATTGTATGATATCCTCTACTATCTAGATTGATCCGAGTTGGATGGAGCTAAAATAGTGGACCGTTGCCCCTCATGCCGAGCTCGTTTTAAAGGGGAGTCGACGTGCTATCGATGTGGTGCGGATTTGGATGTACTTTTGCGTGTCGAGAATCAATCAAAAGAAATATTGAGCGAAGCGCTGCAGTGTTATCAGCATGGAAACCATCCTGGGGCCTTGGACCGCCTCCACACTGCACGCAGACTGGATTCAAGTACTAGGACAAAGGTCTTAGCTAATTTTCTGTCGGAAAAATTAAAAAACCCTGCCATCAGACCGGTTGGAATCCACTCCGATTCAGCGACTCTTCAGTTGACCCAGGTTATTATAAATAGTGTAAGAGAAGTTCATGAGACCATCGGGGTTGGACTAATTTTAGGTGCATATAAAAGGTGCCTGAGCCGCGAATTGTCGTTGCAGAAGATCAGTTTCAAGAGGAACCATCCGGTCCCAGTTGAGTACAAAGGCTTAAGACTAGGCGACGGTGGCTATCTCGACTTTTTGGTAGAAGACCAGATTGCAGTAGTCACTAGTGTGCCGTCGAAATCCTTAGCTTCGGGAGAGGAACGGTTGAAAAATTGGATGAGGTTGGGTGGATGGACAGCGGGTTTATTGGTTGTATTTGACGCGAGTAGTGATTGAAATGCTAATGCATAAAGTAACTTTAAAAAATATAATATTGTTCTCTATTATCTGTTTGCTGTTTTTAAAAACTGGGTGGGCTGCCGAGGCATCGGTAGCCAAGTTGAAATCATTTTTAGAATCGACGCGTTCTATGTCTGCTAATTTTAGCCAGGTTGTCATCGACGAAAAGGGCATGACAGGGCAAGAAAACGCAGGGCTATTTTTACTGCAAAGACCGGGTAAGTTTCGATGGGAATATCAAACACCCTATCAACAAACTATTGTCTCTAACGGTAAAAAAGTTTGGTTTTACGACGTTGATCTTGAGCAGGTCACCATCAAAAATTTAAATGGTTCAATAGGCTCAACCCCGGCTTTGCTTTTGAGTGGTCAAATTGATATTGATCAAAATTACCTGCTTGAAGATTTGGGGGACCGTGATGGATTAGCCTGGGTTAAGTTAGTACCAAAAGCCGAAGAAAGCACATTTAAATATATATTAATCGGATTGGGATACCAGGGTCTCAATACTATGGAATTGAATGATAATTTTGGCCAGTTGACGCGCATTTATTTTTCTGGAGTCAAAATTAATGCTGCAATCGACTCCAAGGCATTTTCGTTGGAACCTCCACCAGGTGTCGATATTTTTGAGGAAGGATGACTAAATCGGCTTTAGTATGAAAGCTGAAAAACCTTTGGCCGATCGCATGCGGCCGCATACGCTTGATGACTATATTGGTCAAAGCCATATCCTTAGACCCAGTAAACCCCTCTATGAAAGCATCCTCTCTGGAAGGTTACATTCCATGATCTTGTGGGGACCTCCTGGGACCGGTAAGACGACTTTAGCTCGAATTGTCGCTCATCATTCCAACGCTGAATTTATCGCGTTGTCCGCCGTGCTTTCGGGTGTGAAGGATATTCGTGACGCAGTGGCGCAAGCAAAATTTCTACTCAATGAACACAATCGTCAAACGATTCTTTTTGTTGATGAGGTTCATAGATTCAATAAGTCGCAGCAGGATGCATTTCTTCCTCATGTGGAAGATGGAACCATATTCTTTATCGGTGCGACAACCGAGAATCCATCCTTCGAACTGAACAATGCATTGTTGTCCAGAGCCAGGGTTTACGTATTGAAATCATTACTGGAAAAGGACCTTTTTGAGGTTATTCACCGGGCGCTGAATGATGGCGAAAATGGGTATGCGAATTGGCAAATCGAGTTCCCGGAACAAATACAAAAGTTGTTTATCGCAGCAGCCGATGGCGATGCTCGTCGATTGTTGAACCTGCTTGAAATTGGTCTTGATTTAGGATCGGATGCCGATGGACAAAGTGTCCTAAATGAAGATGTTGCCAAAGCAGTGTTGGAAGGGAGTGTGCGTCGATTCGATAAACACGGTGAGGATTTCTATAATCAAATCTCAGCCCTCCACAAATCGGTTCGTGGTAGTGCACCTGATGCCGCTTTGTATTGGTTATGCCGCATGTTGGATGGCGGTTGCGATCCGGTGTATATCGCCAGGCGGATTGTCCGCATTGCATCGGAGGATATTGGAAATGCTGACCCTAGAGCGTTACAGTTGGCGCTTAATGCTTGGGATACTCAAGAGCGGTTAGGGAGTCCCGAGGGGGAATTGGGTTTAGCCCAAGCGGTTGTTTACCTCGCATGCGCACCAAAAAGCAATGCGGTCTATAAAGCCTTTAACGCGGCTATGAATGATGCCAAGGAAAGTGGCAGTCTCGAGGTTCCATTACACCTTCGCAACGCACCAACTCGTCTTATGAGGGATTTGGACTATGGTAAGCAATACCGCTATGCTCATGACGAACCGGAGGCCTACGCAAACGGTGAAAATTATTTCCCCGAACAACTTGAAAACCGCAGGTACTACCAACCGGTTCCTCGAGGTTTGGAGATAAAGATTGGTGAAAAACTGAAATATCTAAATGGATTAGATAAGAAGGGATCTAATTAAAATAGCCCATAGTAATGCATCGTCCAGAGGTTGTAGTTCCGCAATAGAAAACCTGCGAGAAATTCGAAACCACCCAAAATATATGATAACCTACGGCCCTCGCAAGCTGTAGAGATTACAATTTTTGCCTTTTGGGCCCTTAGCTCAGTTGGTTAGAGCAGGGGACTCATAATCCCTTGGTCGTAGGTTCGAGTCCTACAGGGCCCACTAAAAACATAGAGTTAGGTAATTTGTCTAGCTCTTTTTATGGTGTGTGGTGCTTTATCGGAATGCTTTGAAAATAACCCACCCGTCCGCAACAAACCAGCAGAATTGTCCGTTTCAACTGTTGAGTATTCAATGCAGCTTAAACGGCCTAATCCCAACAAAGTGTATTTAACTTAATGAAAATTAAGCGTTCTTAGCGTGGGGCTAGGTACGTATATTTCCTTTGTACCATGCAGCGTAGCTTGTAGCCAACCTTTTATTTTGTAAGCGCAACAAATTACCTACGACCAGCACTATGTTTGATTTCTGCCAGCTAGATTGACATGTCCAAAGGTTTAGGGCCAATTTGCGTTTTTATACAAACCGGATCCATAGAGGTCACTTGGGTGTATTCGATTCGAGATTTCAATCAGTACAGGTTCCTATTAAACTGTCCGTTCGTAAACTACGCATGGGTGTAACATTTGGATAGTTGGTTACCCTGGGGTCCATACAGGTAGGTTACGCAAAGTGAGTGGGGCTAAAGATATGGAAAAATCCATGAATAAATTGATGTCAAAGTATTACCCAACAGGTGCTCCCATCATTATTCAAGTGGCGTTCAAGTACGGATTCGGACCCGCCATTATTGAGCTGAATAAGAAGGTGTATTTTAATCAATCGTTGACATTTCCGGCACTGTTTCGGGAGGCGATTCAGGGATTGTGTTTAAGCCATTGCGAAAATCAATACTGTACTATTATGCATGCTCGTGGATTGATCTCGGAGGGATTCACATTCGATGAGGTTAAGCACTTGGTGGCATTTCATCGACTCCCCGATTGGGTGCCTAATCGTCGAATATGGGAGCCATCCTTATCAAGGATCTCCGATCTCTTTCAAGAGCCCCAGCTTGCGTCAACACTTTATGCAAGTCTTTCTCAATACCTAACGACGAATCAAATCGAAGATGTTGGAGGCGTGATTGCGTTCTCCCTGCTACATAAATTCCTTCTTGAGCGATACTCGAATGAAATCGATATAAGCCAAGAACCTATCTTATCTCAAACGGTTGACTGCGAATTTGAATTGATCAAATTTTTTACTAAACAAGACGGAAAATTAGAAACTACTTATACCATTTGTTGTATATGTAAGGCGGTGAAAGGAGATTCATGTTGGATACCGATTGAGCAGGCTTTGCACGAATTATCTCCAAAATCACAGTTTTCACACGGATTCTGTGAATCTTGTGCAGAGCAATGGAGATACGAGGTACGGAGTTGAATTCTAAAGATATTGCTCGTTCTTTTAGTGTCGTGAGCGCTTTGTAGGACGGAGCGGTCTATAGGAAACCAGTGTCAGGCCGAGGATTACGAATGGTTACCTTTGCTGACAATCGCCACAATAATTTGAGTCGGTTCAGCGCCTGTATTTTTTAAAACTTGGCGTTTTGTCAACCTCACGACAGCGCCCTCCAGATCTTCAATCCTCCCAGCAATCTCCTCAAATAAACGGTTCGCGCTAAGCTTCATTTAGACTGTGATTGAGGACTACAAAATATCAAAGCAATTGGTGGCCCAAGTTACAAAGCAAAGTTAGTGAGTCGACTATACTTGAGTGTGGATCTCCAAAAATAGAGGTGGATACAATGAAATTGAACAAATTCAATACAATAGTAAAAGACCACAAAGGCATGCTTGGCGGTGCAGGTGTTGGTGCTGTCGGCGGTGGGTTGATTGGTAATCTGGGAATGGCTACGTTGGGGGCGGCAATCGGACTGCCTTCGACGTGGATTTTAGTACCTTTTGGTTTGCTGGTCGGGTCGATGGCTGACAAATAGTCGGATTTCCTTATATCCCGCGGTAATAGATACTTCGGGGTATAGGGAAAGTTTTAAACTAAAAGCAGGTTATTTTTAAGGTTCAAGCTAGCGGGGTGGGATTCAGGAGTATTTTGTAGCGTTCATTATGGTTAACATATTAACGGCCCCAATTGGGACGTAAAGGACCCGATTCTGTATCGAGGCCGTGTTTAGATTTAACTGCCAATACTTGGTTGACATTGAGGTGATTCCAGGCGAAACGAATCGATGCGCCCGCTAAATAGAGTTTCCAAACACGGGTGCGTCCTAACGAAGATGCGGCGACAGCTTGTTCCCAGTTGGTTTCAAGGTTATTGACCCAATGGCGCAACGTTAGTACATAATGTTCGCGTAAGTTTTCCATGTGTTTCGCTTCAAAGCCGGCTTGTTGAATCGCAGAAATTACTTTTCCAATTTCTATGGCCTCACCATCAGGAAATACATAGCGGTCTACAAAACCAGATTGCGGTGTGCGTTCTTGGATTAGTGCCCGTCTGCTGATCGCGTGATTCAATAAACGACCTCCATCTCGCGTGAGCGAGAAGACCTTCGCAAAATATTGGCTTCGTTTAGAAAGTCCCGCATGTTCGAACATACCAATGGAACATATGGCATCGAAGGGGGCATCGGTTAAGTCGCGGTAATCCTGTTTTCTAACGTCTACTTGTTTTTCCAATCCGGTCTTCATTATTCGCTTACGTGCGTATTCTACCTGCCGATCCGCAATTGTAATTGCTACCACCTTAGCACCATATTCTTTAGCTGCGTATTCCGCCATACCCCCCCAACCACATCCAATATCCAAAAACCGATCTCCAGGTTGAAGGTTGAGCTTTCGGCAAATCAAATCATATTTGTTGATTTGTGCCTGTTCGAGATTGTCTGATTCGGAATTAAATACCGCGCAAGAGTAGGTCATGGAAGGGCCTAAAATACAGCGGTAGAAGTCATTTGAAACATCGTAATGATGAGAAACTGCCACAAGGTCACGTTCTTTTGAATGTAGTAAGCCTTTTTTCCTGGTAAGTTCTTCCTTCGGAATTGGAAGCAGACGCAAATTTGCTAAGCCTAAAATTCGAAGCGCCATCAATATCTGTCGTGGTTTTAATTTGACCTGTGGTAAACGCGCATTGAGATTGATAAATTCGTAAATGTCACCTTCAATATCTACGTCTCCTGCTATATAGGAACGGGCAAAGCCTAATTCTCCTGGACGGGTAACGACCCGTCGTAATGCGTCAATGGAATGGATGACTAAGCTAGCTGGTGGGTTTTCTGGCCCCATGTGGGTACCATCGTATGCTCGTATTCCAACAGGGATATCAGTCCCCAACATATCTTCAAGCAAGTCTTGAATTTTCATTATGGTTATTGTGCTTGATTAGCGGCTATAAGGTTAGTGTTAGTAAAAAATAATGGTCATTAGCCAATTTAGGTAGACTATCGCATTTTCCATGTGTATTGCCAAATTGTAACTTTTGTCTTACGGCATGACCTCATATTTGCTAGTGAATTAGTGCGCATCGGCAAGGATTTCAAAAGGATGTGGGTGAAAACGTCCGGGTGAATTGCGAGAAGTCCTGTCCTAGGTAAAAAATATTTGATCTAAATCAAGATGTTTACGTGCTTACCATTATATAAAAGCATGATATTAGTTTATCTAAAGAACGGGTCAATAGGTTTTTAAGCATTGAGGAAATGAGGTGGAATTATGAAATTAAATGTAAAAGCTTTTGCACTCACGTGTGGCATTATTTGGGGACTTGGTCTGTTTGTCGGTACTTGGTGGATCATTGCTTTTGATGGCATCACAGGAGAGGTTACACTCTTGGGGCAATTCTATCGTGGCTATAACATAAGTCCTCTGGGTAGTCTTGTGGGTTTGATTTGGGCTTTTCCTGATGGCTTGATTGGCGGAGCGTTATTTGCGTGGTTCTACAATTTAATATCCGCGCGTATTTCGATTCAAGAAACATGAATGCCTCCTGCAAATTCAAGCACTATAGCCAATTAAAAAATGGCGTGGTTTGGCGGGAGGATTCTAGCGTTACAATTGGAAAAGTATAAACCAAAGGGGTCGGTCTCGATTGGTCGTAACAGATTGATAAATATCTACTATTAAAAAGCAATAGGTCTTTCTCTGCTACATCATTGATCCACATTCCACGGTTGCTTTTCCACGTCCGATAGATCCCGGCTACCATGGATAACGGTGATAATGGAAACGGCGTCGGACTGTGCCAGATAGATGATGTGATAGCCCTGAAATATCAACTCTCAAACATCGTTTCTTTCTTCGGCTTCCGGTACTCGTCATCCCAATTCCGGGAAATCCTCTAGTTTTTTAGCGGCCTCGAAGATGCGTTCAATGATTTGCCGGATCGAAGGGGTCGGTCTCGATAGGTCATAATAGATTGATAAACATCTGCTATTAGTTAAAGCGATAACAGCTATTTTAGCTCGGTAGGGTACATTCCATACACCACAAGCACAGAATCAAACTTTCTGTTCTTTCTGAAAAAAGGTAACAGCTTTATTTTCCCAAAAAGTCTTCTGCTGCAATCCCTGCCTGCTTCAAAATGGCCCTGAGCGTACCTTCCGGCATATCACCGGAATGGTTGGGAATGGTGGTGTAATGGTTGGTTTCCGGGTTATACCAGATTTCATGGCTTCCGGCGACCTGCCGGTCGAATAGAAATCCCAAGGCTTTCAGCCGCTTGATAATCTGCCGATATTTAAATCCGGCCAACCGGCCCATCAGTGACCTACAATCAGTGGATAATCAAAAGAATCCGTTGTTTTAGCGAGGGTTGTTTGTTGTCGCCTTTCTTCCTGAGCATCCAATAGTTTTTTTGCGACATCTCGGGCAATCTCCAGCGTTTCAGTAATTGTTCGGCCTTGGGCTACCAAACCCGGTATATCCTCAGATGTTGCTAGATAAACGCCTTCCGGTAACTTCTCAATATGCAAATTGACGATCTGTTCCATAGCTAACCCCTTTCCTCCACAGGCTGAGATGGATTGACTTGTTGTTTGAGTTGCTCGACTTCGATAAACGTATCAATGAGCTGCAAAATTTGTTTTCTCGGTTTCGGCCCCAAGGTTTCGATTTTTTTGATCCGTCTTTCTAACCGGCTGCCAGCCGGTGTCGCCTGAGATGGCTTGATACCGAGCAACTCATCCGCACTAATCGTTAAGGCCTTCACCAAATCCACCAGCATGTTGGCTGGTGGATGCTGACTTTCTGATTCGTAATAAGCAATCATCCGCCGTGTTGCACCGATTTCATCGGCTAATTGCTGTTGGGTATAACCAGCGGCTTTTCTAAGCACTCCCAATCGTTTCCCGAAATTACTCAATTGTTCGTTCATTTTCTTGGACATCCACATCTTCCTGTGTTGCATATACCCGAGATTTTATACCCAGTTTTCGTTCATCATGGTTACACGGATATCGTTCTTTGTTTACAATATCCATTAATCGTATATATTGCTATTATGGAAATCAACGGTGACTTTTGTTCAAATCAGCCTTGACAACATTTTGGAGGACACCTGAATGTTACATATTCCTGAATCTGCGATTGAACACCTAAAACAAACCACCGACCCGGTATTTTATCCAGCGCGGTATTTTTAATCGCATCAGTTATCCTATAGGTAATGGATTAACTTTCTGAGCACTTTGATCAAGGTTTGGGAAAACAATTATAACGCGCAACCCGGGATTATTACTCTCCAATTTAAGATCCAGATTATGCAAGCTCGCAACTGCGTATACCAGACTTAAACCCAATCCATTTCCAGGGCTACTGCGGCTGGATTCCAAGCGATAGAAACGCTGGAATACCTTATTTCGCTCCGCCCAAGGAATCCCTGGTCCCGAATCTGCAATCACCAACTTTACCCGACCCTGCTCAGATGTAATACGAACCTCAATATTGCCATTTCCAGGCGTATACTTTATAGAATTATCAAGTATATTAGCGATCGTTTGCGAGAGTAATTCCCGGTCAACCTGAACCTTTGCTCCTGGCGACAAGAATACATCCAGCTGCTGATTCTTCTCTTCCACCAACGGCTCATAAAAGTCAACCACATTACGGACCAAATCGGCAAGTTCCACAAACGTAAAATGCTCCACTCGGTTTTTGGATTCGATCCGTGCGATACGCAGTAATGCGTTAAATGTAACCAACAAGTCATCAGCTTCCTGAATAGCCCGCTCGATACATTCACTATCTCCACCGGCTCTCGCAGTTTCCTGGAGCACTTCGTCCAAATGATTTCTAAGCCGTGCCAATGGTGTCCTCAAATCATGTGCAATATTATCCGAAACCTGTCGCACACCCTCCATTAACATTTCTATGCGATCGAGCATGTGGTTTAGGTTTTCGGATAATTGGTCGAAATCATCGCCAGTATGGTTAGTCGGAATACGTCGCGACAAATCGCCATTCATGATTTCGTTGCTGGTTTGGTTTATCGCTTCAATTCGCCTGATCAAGCTACCCGTCATCGCTAGGCCACCTACCAATGCCAGTACGGCAGCGAAAGCCAGGCTAGAAATTAGCGTTTTGGCGATAGCCCGTTTGCTCATTTCCAGATCGTGTAAGTCACGCCCCACCAACAAATGAAATCCCCCAATCAAGCGGAATGGACGGGCACGCGCTTTGTGAATCGCGTCTTCACCCCAGCCCTTATCTTCAAGCCGAAAATTCAGCCATCCATCTGAGGTTTCGGATGCATCTGGCCAACGACTCAGATTACCCACCAATACATTGAAGTGCTGATCCGCGAGCAAAATTAATCCTGAACCGGTCGGCTTCCGAGCAATTCGCTCCTTAATAAGTCGAGTTAATCCGGTTAATCCATTTACTTTATAGCGTTCTTTAAGCCCAGCGATTTCAGCCTCGATGGTCGCATCGGTCTGCTCGGCCATATAATTTGCGGTATAAAAAAAAATAAACGCCAATAGCAGCAAAGCAGAAAGCGTAAACAAGCTCACAGAGACTATTGTCAAAAGTAACGTAGAACTTCTAAATAAACTAATTCGCCGCACGGAGACAGTACCCAGCACCACGTATAGTATGTAATAGCGGCTTGTCGAAATCTTTGTCAATCTTGCTACGTAACCGACTGATATGTACGTCGATGACATTGGTCTGTGGATCGAAATGATAATCCCAGACATTTTCCAAAAGCATAGTTCGTGTAACCACCTGACCGGTATGCCGCATAAGATATTCCAACAGTCGGAGTTCACGCGGTTGCAAATCAAGTACCTTTCCGTCTCGCTTCACCTTGCGGGACAATAGATCGATTTCCAAACTACCAACCTGCAAAACCGTTTGGACAGTATCCGAATCGGAGCGGCGGTTTAATGCGTCCAAACGTGCCATCAATTCGGAAAACGCAAAGGGTTTAACCAAATAGTCATCGCTCCCTGCACGAAGCCCTTGTACCCTATCATCAACTTCCCCAAGAGCACTGAGAATTATCACGGGAGTATGTTTGTTCGCAGCACGCAGCGCTTTAATCACAGACAAACCGTCCAACTTTGGCAACATACGGTCAACAACGATGGCTTCGTAATCAATTTCCAACGCCATGAATAGGCCATCCTGACCATCTCCGGAATGATCCACGACATGGCCGCCCTCTCTAAGCCCTTTACAGAGATAAGACGCTGTTTGACTGTCATCCTCAATGATCAGTATTCGCATTGCAGTAGTAGGAACATTCTAAACACAAAGATTGCTTTTGATAGGGTCAGTTTATAACAAAACACAGCCTATAAATCTGTCCGATATAAAAGATTAAAAAAATGTAATGCTGCGTTAAGGCTGGCGAAAGCATGACCAGAATAAGATTACCGTCAAGATTCGTTTTAACCCTAACGATTTACGAAATATTTTCGCCATAAGGAGACAAAAAATGACTGTTCAATACCATAGCGTATCCAACAACGTAGAACCTGTAAAAGTTGCCGATAATCGGCTGCTGAAAAAGACTGTAATCACGACCTCAACGATCCTGGTCGCTGCCGTAATTGCAACACTGTCGGCAACCTCACCAGCCGTCGGAAAATCAATACCACCGCAGGCCTCGTCCATTTCAGTCCAACAGACAGCCGGCAGTATAGCGGATTTGATTGAAGCTGTTAAACCAGCGGTTGTCAACATATCGGTTACTGGCAAAGCCGCCGGACAAATAAACTACCGCTCACGCGTACCAGACTTCCCCTCTGGAACACCCTATGATGAATTTTTTCGTCACCATTTCGGCCAGGGTCCGACAAACCGATACCCGACTCCAGATTTCAAGGCGGCCGGATCAGGTTTTATCATCACCCCGGATGGACTTGTTGTTACCAATAACCACGTCGTTCGAAACGCCGATAAAGTCACGATTACCTTAGACAACGGTAAACAATATTCGGCTAAGGTCTTGGGCACAGACCCAAAAACAGATCTTGCATTATTGAAAATAAAAAGTTCGGATACTTTTGCTTACGTAAGTTTTGGTAAGTCGGACAAAGCACGTGTTGGCGATCAGATCCTGGCTATTGGTAACCCTTTCGGCCTCGGCAATACCGCGACTACTGGAATTATCTCGGCACGTGGTCGCGATATTGAGTCGGGTCCGTTCGATGATTTTATTCAAATTGACGCACCAATAAACCAAGGAAATTCCGGTGGACCTCTATTCGATTTGAATGGCAATGTTGTCGGTATCAATACAGCGATTTATTCACCGAATGGTGGAAACGTCGGAATCGGATTTGCGATACCGTCAACACAGGCAGAGTCTGTTATCAACCAACTACGCACAGCTGGACATGTCGAGAGAAGTTGGTTAGGTGTACAAATACAGCCGCTAACGAGCGAACTTGCTGACAGTCTGGGACTTTCCAACGCCAAAGGCGCTGTGATAGTGAGTGTCGTTTCTGAAAGTCCGGCAAAGCGCGCAGGTTTGAAAGTTGGCGATGTTATTACAAGTTTTAATGGCCAGAAAATTGTTAAACCTAAAGATTTGAGCCGTGTTGTAGCGAATGCAGCACCAGACCAAAAATATTCTGTACAGATATGGAGAAAGGGCAACCACCGAAAGTTGACCGTGGTAACTGATGAATCGCCGCAGCAGCAACACGCAGCAGTAACTCCTGAAACCCATGGAACCGAGCGTGGCAAACTAGGTTTGGCACTGGTTCCCCTTACCCCGCAAACTAGACAACAATATCGATTGGGCAACGATTTAGATAATGGGGTTGTTATCGCGGATGTTGCAAACGGTAGCCCGGCTCAACAAACAGGATTAAAACCTGGTGATGTAATCGTTCAGGTCGGTGAAAAAGATGTATCGTCCCCGGAAGAAGTAATCAAAGTTTTTAACCAAACCAAAACCGAAGACCAGGAAAAAGTTTTGTTACTGGTAACACGTGGCGACAGTTCTCGATTTGTCATTCTAAAAATTGGATAACCCTTTTGTAAGTGCAGCTTACTCCTATGCAATGGATTGCTTTTTCAACCGGCGCCGATCAAGAATCTGCGCCGGTTTTTTTTTGGAGTAGCTATTCAATTCACCATGAACGGGTAATGTGTCAGTTGGTGAATTTACGCTTTTGACAGTAGCCGATATGCGCCTAGAGCAAAGTTTTTTTACATACGTTGAAACATGGCATTTGTATGTAATCAACCCAAGGCACTATTAAGTTACACGCTTTTCTTTTTAAACAAAAACGGAGACCTGAATTAGTGTCCGATATCCTTCAATTTATTTCCGAACAACTCCCAACGGGAGTGCGTTGGTTTTTTTTAAAGCCTGTTTTTTTCTTTGTATACTCTGTTTTCGCTCGTTTTCAGTTTGGCGTAATCTTTCAAGACGATTAACATAGCGAAGTTTAGAACGTTTAGCTTTGATTCGATTTTGCTGTTTGACGTTTAGTTCTTTTTTTCCGATATTAAAATATTGCACCAAAGGAATCTCACTTGGACAAACATTATTACAAAGGCCACATTCAACGCAATCCATAAGGTTATATTCATCCTCTTGATCCAATGCACCGGTGCAGCATTGCTGATAAAGCTCTTGGGGCAAAAGATTTTTGGGACAAACGGTTACGCAATCTCCACAGCGGATACACGGCATGATCGGTTTTAACCCTTGCCAAAGGTCAACAGTTTCCTCGCTCGATTTCATCACTATGCAATCGACAGGACAGGGCTCAATACAAAGTTCACAGCCAGTACATTCGGTTTGAATTACCGTATGCATCATTTTAGACGCACCTAGAATAGCGTCTACTGGGCACGCGTCTACGCAAAGCGTACACCCTATACACTCTTCTTCCACTATAAAGGCAATAGCTTCCGGTTTTTGGATACCATATTCAGCATTGAGTGGTTTAGGATCGATTCCCAACAATTCGGCCAATGCTGCCACTGTATTCTCACCCCCTGGCGGACACTGATTAATATCCGCTTTGTTATCGGCGATCGCTTCCGCATACGGACGGCAACCAGGGTAACTGCATTGTCCACATTGAGTTTGGGGAAGCACTGAATCCAACGCATCGGCTAACGGGTTTCCTTGTATTTGAAATCGGTTTGAAGCAAACCCGAGAAGCAGGCCCAACATTGCAAACAGCAGGCTGGCAAGAAAGATCTCAAGCATCTTCTTAGCTATACGAAACGATTAAACTACTACAATTACGTTGTTTAGGTTTCCTATTCACAATACACAAAAAACCCCACATATGGCTAGGATACCTGCCGTACAACATAGAAAATAGAGGCATAAAAACGCGAAGCTGGTAACTTATTCTTCGCAATATACCTTAGGTTTTAATTAAGCCAGTAAAGCCCATAAATGCCATGGACATCAAGCCAGCAGTGATAAGACCAATGGGTGTTCCCTGGAAAGGCTTTGGTACATCGGCAGCTTCGATTTTTTCTCTGATTCCAGCAAAAAGTACAAGCACAAGCGTAAAACCCATCGCTGCGCCAAATCCATAAATTAACGATTCGACAAAACCATGTCGCGCCTGGACATTGAGCAATGCCACACCAAGTACTGCACAATTAGTCGTAATCAGCGGCAAAAACATTCCAAGCACCTGGTAAAGCAAAGGACTGGTTTTATGAACCACCATTTCCGTAAACTGGACTACCGAGGCAATGACCACTATAAAAGCTATGATCCGAAGATACTCTAAACCTAAGGGATTGAGTAGGAAGTGGTTGACCAGATAACTACCCATGGAGGACAAGGTCAACACAAAGATTGTCGCAAACCCCATCCCCAAAGCCGTTCCTTGATTGCGGGATACACCCAAAAACGGGCACAACCCAAGGAAATTAACCAGAACGAAGTTATTGACCAAAACGGTGCTAATAAGGATAAAAAAGTATTCTTTCAAAACTCAAATCATCCCCAGTAAAACCAACCCAACTTTGAACTAATTGTAATTCACTTCCTCTATCACTAACGAACGATCTCGTGTAGGCAAACATACATCTTACCCAGGCCACATGCATTAAAACTGCTTCCTAGGAGGCTGTCCGAGAATAGGAACCGTAGCGAGGGAAAGACGGTTTGAGCGTTATTTTTTCATTATTTGAGGCGAATACTTGCAGTATTTAACGAAAATAATGGGAAAATCAGGCCAAATCCAACTTTTCCGCGGTAGGTTCTCTATTCTCGGACAGCCTCCTAGTTTCTTTGAATTCCGTTTGCTACCTCACTGGGCATTCACTATTTAGAATCAACTACCCGAAGCTACGCTTGTCATTTCGCTTTGCAACTGGAATGTGATTGGCGAAGAATAATCGATGTCACGTTCGTCTAGTAGACCCGGAAGTTCAACGTTTAACCGCCCAACCAGAGCTTCTGTCGTTGTCGCTTCAACCTCCAAACCCGGAATGCTGTCGATCGTTGCAATCCATGCTTTTTTCTGGTCATCCCAATTGGCTTGTACAAAAAACTCTGGTGGCTCTGTAGTATTGACGGCTTCCGGTTCAGACTGGATATCTGGATTTACCCCTCCTCGACTTATCCAAGCTACCCAGAAGATTAAAAGTGCAACCAAACCGACGACTCCAAGGGGTAAAGCATCCGGTTCAGCGAACACAGGTTGGTTAGATACTTTTGCAGATATCGAATTCGATGACATATCCCAGGCGCCACCTTTACCGTATAACTCCCTTGTTGTCTGCCTCGATTTATTGGATTCCAGAGTAGACACCTTAATATCTTTATTCTCGGACTGCTTTACTGAACCCCCACCAAGTTGTTCGATTAATTTACTATCCTGGTAAATCACATAGGGAACAAAGTTTTCCCCTGGATACTTCGGTGTATCCTCAGCCTTTACAGAAACATTGAAAATAATAGCAAACACTAAAAACGGGGTAACTTTGAAAATATTTTTCATTTTTTCTCTCTTTTTTTTTCAGAATCGAAAAGATAAAAATTACCTCGGCGGTTAAGATCCAGACAACAAAATAACAAATTATTTATTCAACAAATCTTTGAGGTTTGCGAAAGGATTGAAAGTAGCATCAGGTTTTTTTTCCGAATTCTGTCCCGGAGTCATCATTTCTATTTTATCCACGTACCGCGCGTGTTCATTATCATGGCAATAAAGACACAATAGCTCCCAGTTACTGCCGTCGGATGGATTGTTGTCGTGGTTGTGATCTTTATGGTGAACGGTGAGTTCATGAAGGTTTTTGTGGGTAAACTCACGGCTACATCGCCCACAGATCCACGGATAAAGTTTTAGCGCTTGTTCTCTATAGCCTTTATCACGCTCATCTCGATTACTGCGTGCATCGGCAACAACCCGATCTAATTTATTTGTACTTTGGGCTCCTTTCTTCATCTGAATATTTTCCCCAATTAAGAGCATTAGGAATTCTAACACTCCATCCAATCTTAGAACAGACTACACATCTTGTATTAATAATTCACGACCACGTAAAGGTGTTTCAAAATGCCTTTATTATGTTTAAAAACAAAGAAATGTTACGACTCATAGATACCAAACGGCACACCAACCTCTCCATCTACCCAAGGCTTGTATTTATTCATAACACTATTAAATAGCTCACCTCGCTCGAATTTATCCAACCATGCGTTCAGCGCAATATACGATGATGATTGAAACCACGATAAATCCACCTTGGAGAATTGACGGATAAAAGGGAAAATAGCCACATCAACCAAAGATAATTGGTCGCCCAATAAATATTGTGAACTACCCAAACAGGCTTCTAAAACACCTAAAAAATTTTCCCCACACTCGCGATAATACTCTGAAGGATGTTCGGGAAATCGTATCGAATATTTGTATCGATCCAAATACACTTTGAACTGGCAATCATTCATTTCGATTAATTTTTGAGCTTCGCGGCTAATCAAACCATCGGAAGCGATCCATTTATCAGGATCATATTGGCCCAGCGACCAAATCATCACATCGAGACTTTCATCAAGAACACTCTGGTCTGGTAGTAACAAAACGGGAACTGTCCCTTTCGGAGAAACTGCCAATAACGCCTCTGGCTTATCACGTAGTGAAATTTCCCGTAACTCCACATGGATCCCAGCATAGGCAATAGCCATACGAGCCCGTATCGCATACGGACATCGCCTAAAGCTATACAGTATTGGTAATGACCTAGCCAGTTTTTTTGCGTTCACGAGCCAGTTCAATCTGCCGTTGTCGCTCACTAAAGCGGCTGCGCTGGTCGTCGGTAAGGGACTCTATACAATGAGGACAACTAATACCTTCACTGTAACTGGACGACAATAAATCTTCCTTAGAAAGCGGACGTCGACAAGCGTAACACTGCCGATAGGAACCCGGTTTCAAGCTATGATCAACGGCAACCCTATCATCAAAGACAAAACATTCACCATGCCACAAACTCTGTTGTTCCGGTACCTTTTCAAGATATTTCAGAATACCTCCTTGAAGGTGATAAACCTTATCAAATCCCCGATCAAGCATAAAAGACGTTGCTTTTTCACAGCGTATTCCACCCGTACAGAACATGGCGACTTTTTTATGTTTTTTGGGATTAAGATTGTGTTCTACATAAGCAGGAAATTCCCGAAACGTATCTGTTTTAGGGCTAACCGCACCCTCGAATGAACCAATACCCACTTCGTAATCATTTCGTGCATCCACAAGCAAAACATCAGGTTCGCTGATTAAGGAATTCCAGTCTTCTGGTGGGACATAAGCTCCCACTCGATCAGCCGGGTTTACACCTGGTTGTCCCATGCTGACAATCTCGTTCTTCAATCTTACCTTCATACGCCGAAATGGAAAATTATCGGCAACAGATTCTTTGGTAATCAGGTCGGTAAAACGACTGTCTTGCTTTAATTTATTCAATACAGCGTCGATTCCTTCGCGCGACCCTGCAAGGGTTCCGTTGATCCCTTCTTTTGCCAACAGAATGGTTCCCTTCAACCCTGCATTCAAACAATCTTCGAGCAATGGCAATTGGCGTTTTTGAAAATCCGGTAGTGGAATAAATTTATAGAATGTTACGATAACGATATTGTTCATACGACGTATTATATCGCGCGATTTAGGAATAAAACGAGCCGGTGGTAGTGCAAGCTTGGGTACCTTGACACTGAACACCTTAATCGCTCCTATCAACGGTCGCTATATTCAGATAACCTCTAAGAGGGATTTATTAGGGAGCTAATTCAACCATCAACATGGTGACATCATCACGCCCAATGGGCCCACCTACATACCGACGAATCCCTTCAAGTATCATGTTTTGAGTGCAAATTGGAGACAAGTTTGATTTTTCCTGTAAATCCGATTTCAAACGCTCGATGCCGTATTGGATGCCTTGAGGATTAGCTGCTTCAATCAATCCATCGGTATAGAAAAGCAAACGATCATTCTCGTTAAGGGAAATCAATTCTTGAGTATAAATTGCTTCGGGAATTATACCCAGTGGCGTATTGAATATTGACCCGTGTGTTTCCGGTTTATTCACATTGAGTTCCTGCCAGCTGGATCTTGTTGTTCTTTTCACCAAAATAGGATGATGGCCCGCATAGCTGAAACAAAATTCCCCGTTGGGTTTATAGTAAGAAGCCACAACAGCGGTTGTTATTGCCGATATCCCCTTCTCGATGGCTATTCTATTTATCTCAGCCAATAGCACGCCGTTACCAACCATATTCATATTTCTAATCAACGCATCATAGATAAACTGACTCATCTGGCTCACATCTTCGCCATGGCCAACAACATCCGCTATAACAACCCGGGTCAGTAAATCGCTGTCACAAACACTGAGATAATAAATATCTCCTCCCTTTGCACCACTTGCAGATGAAGAATAAAGTGCCGCGTTCAAACCGGAGGTGGAAACCCTAGCTTCACAATTAGCTATTCCACCCCAAACTTCAGAGCACTCAATGCGATGTGTAATAACTTTGGTCACCCTAATAATAAGTTTAAAAAAGTTGCAGTCTACCGGGGGAATAGAATTTTGGTAAATTTAATGGACAATCCATCGCCTGGGGAATTGGATCGAGATTCATCGCAATACTCAGATTAAGCCGCTTGCTGCTGCAGCAAAAAATCCAGCGACTGGCAATGTAATCAGCCATGCGAAGAGGATCGTACGCAATGCATCACCTTGGTCAGGCACAGTTTTATCCGTTAATCGAATACCAAACAAGCTACCTATACTGACATGGGTAGTGGAGACTGGAATCCCTAGTGGCGAAGCAGCCAACACCAACAATGAAGTCCCGGTATTCGCTGCCAACCCCGATGCGGGAGCGATCGGTACCACCTTATGAGCTAATACCTGTAAGACGTGATATCCATTCCACAAGCCGCCCGCAGCCATCACCAGGGTGACGGCTAGGGTTGCACCAATAACAGTATCCTGATGATCAAAAGGGGTTAATTCAGGCATTATACCAAACGCCATTATAAGGATAGCGGCGATTTTTGGAACATCGTTTAGACCCCGTGCGAAACTAATCGCACCCCCACTCAACCAGTGCAAAGCTTCCCAAAGATGCGGTAAACGACGGTAATACTTGCCGTGGGTTTTCTCGGTTACGCAGCGGTAAGGATTAACCTGCCATGCGGGCTCATTACAATCAATTTGTCTCAATGGAACACGGCTTGTCATAAAGCGTGACAGGGAAAGTATTCCTGTACAAATAAAAACGGCAATGAGAGGGCTCAACAGTAACGGTAGCAAAGCTTTTTTGGCAATCGCCGCGGTTCGCAGCCCTTCGGGTCCGACTTCGGCTAACGCGGCGCCCACCAAGGATCCCAATAATGCATGGGTTGTTGAGACAGGCCAACCCACTCGTGTCGCTATTACTAGCCAAAGGCAGGCTCCGACCATCGTACTCCCTAGGAAGTCATAGGATATTGGAAAATCTGACACAAGAAAGGCTCTACTGAAAGTTTTTACGAGTGCTGCTCCCCAGGTAACAGCGGTAAGTCCTCCTAGCGCTGTACAGACAGTGCCCCAAATCAACGCTTTCTTCGCACTGGTTGTTCCACTTCCCATCAATGTAGCGACGCCTTTCGACATATCATTGGCTCCATTGGCCCAGGCTAACAATAGCACCAGGCAGACTACCATAATTAATGACGTTTCCACTTAATTTACTCCTCGTGTCCCACTAGTTCGGATAATCCATGTCTGCTTTATCAACCGTTTTGAGTTTACTCTCAGGCGAAAAACCAGTTAGTCATTTCGTTAAAAGTGATTGCAAGCCAATTCCAAATATCAGTACTATGAATAATCAAGAGTTCTGACGTGTATCCTGGGGTGAATAGCCGAAATACCGCTTAAACGCCCTACTGTAAGACTCGGCGGAAGCATATCCTACATTTTCGGCTACCTCGGTAATTGAATTACTGCTGTTTCTCAGTAGCAAAAGAGATTTATGCATGCGCCAAGCGGTTAGATACGATATGGGTGACTCTCCAACCAGTCGAGTAAACTTTTCCATAAAAGCCGATCTTGATAGATAGACTTCGCTAGCCAACAACTCTACACTGAGATTTTCCGCGTAACGTTCGTGTATGAGCTGTAATGCTTTGCTAATTTTCAAATCGTGTAAAGCGGCCCAAAAACCTTGTGGGTAGTCTATATGTGCCACATGATTCCGAATTATCTGTAGAAACAATATTTCAATCAAACGATCGACGACCACATCCATATACGGTTTCTCGATACTCGATTCAAATTCAAACTGTGCAATAATCCCAGGCAGCCATTTAGAGTTTTCTGGTGATCGGTAGCTTAACTTGATGAATCCCGGTAAGTGATTGATGAGTGAGTGAACAAAGGGTCGGTCAAAGCGAATCAAACCACACAACAAATGAACCGATGGACCGGTAGCTTGAAACCCGGGACGACCTTCCTCCATACTTTTGCAAAATAGCTCGCTAGGCAACCGCGGGCTTTCAACGCAGTCTGCAATCCAATGTTCCACACCATCAGGCAACAAAATTACATCTCCGTGTTTTAATCGAACCGGGCCATTCATCGTTGTCGACTGGACCATACATTCTCCATACAACACGATATGAATCTTGGGTTCTTTACTATTGGGCAATATTAGCCCCCAAGGCGCATTTAACTCTGAATGGAAAAATAAAGAACCATCCACGCGGATAGTACGGAGAACGTCATTTATTATTTCCAATGTATTGCCTCCTTTTTTTTCCAAAATTCTATCACCACTCCTGTTGCTTTAATCAAAGTCTGGATTATTAGATAGATTTTGTGGACGATTGAACTTAATGTCTTAATTAGACCGTTGGTATCTTAATGACCATAGATTTCGGTGCCAACTATTTGCACCCAAAATTTAGGATAGAATTCCGAAACCAAACACCGCCAGTGGATGAAATAAAAAACATTTTGTTACGGTCAAGTTTAAGTACTAAAGCCACCCTACAGAAAAGTAACCATGAACAGGATCACGCATAGACACTTTTTAGCTTTTATAACATCAGTGACGTTATTGTTAATCTCTGTTCCAGGGTATGCGACGAACACGCAAATTTGGAATCAAAACAACGAATCTAATCTAGCAACTATTGATCACCAACCCTGGCAAAATATTTTGGATAATTATCTGCAATCAGATAACCCCTCAGGCGTGAATCGATTTCGCTATAACCAGGTAAGCGTTGATGATAAAAACAAACTGAAAACTTACCTAGACCAACTTCAAGCGACCGATCCCAGAGCATACAGACGATCAGAACAGATGGCTTATTGGATCAACCTTTACAACGCATTGACAATCGATCTCATACTCGAAAACTATCCAATCAAAAGCATTAAGAAAATTGGAAAAGGATTATTTAGCTTTGGACCGTGGAACGATGATGTTGCTCATATTGCGGGTAATAAACTGACCTTAAACGATATTGAGCATAAGATCCTTCGGCCTCTTTGGAAGGATCCAAGAATCCACTATGCAGTGAATTGCGCCAGTTACGGATGTCCGAATCTCGCTGCAATGGCTTTTACCACCGACAATATTGATTCACTTTTGAATCAAAGCGCCCGCGATTATGTGAATCATCCGCGAGGTGTCCGATTCGAAAATGGTAACCTCATCGTTTCCAGTATTTACCACTGGTATTCAGAAGATTTCGGTGGCAACAATCAAAAGCTCATCGAACATCTACAGCAATATGCCGAACCCAAATTGGGTCAAAGGTTAAACCAATATCAGGGCACCATCGATCATCAGTATGATTGGAGCCTAAACGAAGCACGATAATCTTGTTCAAACCTATCAAGGATAGCTCAATGACAAAAGGTAAAACCCTACTCTTCATCATCATCCTCTTATTAGCAGGTAGTTTTTTCCTGTTTGATCTGGGGCAATATCTCACGCTTGAATTTTTTAAATCCCAGCAAGCTAAGATCGACTTATATTATAAGTCTCACCCCGGCCGGACGATGCTGATTTATTTTGTCATTTATATCGTGGTCACAGCATTGTCTTTACCCGGTGCAGCGCTGATGACTCTGGTTGGAGGCGCCATTTTCGGCCTTATCACCGGCACACTCCTTGTGTCATTCGCGAGCAGTATTGGCGCAACTCTGGCATTTCTTGCCTCACGATTTCTGCTCCGCGATACGGTGCAGAGTAAGTTTGGTGGACATTTGAACGCGATTAACACCGGGGTGGAAAAAGATGGCGGGTTTTATCTGTTTACATTGCGGTTAGTTCCAGCTTTCCCGTTTTTTGTGATCAATCTTGTTATGGGGCTGACGCCTATCCGTACACTGACGTTTTATCTGGTGAGTCAGCTTGGCATGTTGGCCGGCACCATAGTTTACGTTAATGCCGGTACCCAAATCGCCAAGATCGAGTCGTTGAGCGGTATTCTATCGCCCGGGTTAATTTTATCGTTTGCGGTGTTAGGTATTTTCCCCTTAATCGCCAAAAAAATTGTGTCCATGATCAGAGCGCGGAAAGTTTTGAGCCAGTACAAGAAACCCAAATCATTTGACTACAACTTGGTAGCTATCGGTGCAGGCTCTGCAGGGTTGGTTACAACGTATATCGCGGCCGCGGTCAAAGCAAAAGTCGCCTTGATCGAAAAAAACCAGATGGGGGGCGACTGCTTGAATACGGGCTGCGTACCATCCAAAGCCCTGATTCGTTCAGCTAAATTTCTAAGTCACGTTAAACGTGCTAAGGAATTCGGCATCAAATCCGCTAACGTTGATTTCGAATTTGCCGACATCATGGAACGGGTACAATCTATCATTCGGAAGGTAGAGCCCCATGATTCGATAGAACGCTATAGCCAACTGGGTGTTGACTGCATTCAAGGTGAAGCCAAAATTACCTCGCCCTATACCGTGGAGGTCAATGGTCAAACCCTAACCACACGCAACATTGTTATTGCTACCGGTGGACGTCCGTTTGTACCGTCCATCGAAGGAATTGACAAAGTTGGATATTTCACCTCGGATTCCATATGGGATCTTCGCAAATTGCCGAAACGTCTACTTGTTCTGGGTGGGGGGCCTATCGGTTGTGAACTGGCTCAAGCTTTCGCACGTATCGGCAGCCAGGTAACGCAAGTACAAAGGTCGTCCAGAATTCTGGTCCGTGAGGATCCAGAAATTTCCGCTTTGGTTATGGAACGCTTCAAATCCGAAGGGATTGATGTTCGTGTCGAACACAAGCCAATGAGATTTGTCATCGAAGATAACCGAAAGATAATGGTTTGCGAACGCCTCGGTGAACATAAAGGAGAAGAAATACGGATCGAATTCGACGAATTGCTGGTGGCTGTAGGACGGGCAGCCAATACTAAAGGCTTCGGTCTGGAAGAGCTCAACATTCCACTCACCCCAACCCATACCATCGAAACCAACCAGTACCTGCAAACACTTTTCCCCAATATCTACGCTTGTGGCGATGTGGCGGGACCCTATCAGTTCACCCATACTGCTGCTCATCAAGCCTGGTATGCATCGGTGAATGCCCTGTTTGGCGGATTCCGTAAATTTGCCGTGGATTATTCGGTCATTCCTTGGGCAACCTTCACCGACCCGGAAGTAGCGCGTGTTGGATTGAACGAAATGGAGGCTAAAGAAAAAGAAATTGCCTTCGAAGTCACCACTTATGAAATCGACGATTTGGATCGTGCCATTGCCGACAATGAAGCCCACGGAATCGTTAAAGTACTGACAGTGCCCGGAAAAGATCGGATTCTTGGTGTAACGATCGTCGGTGATCACGCCGGTGACTTGATCGCGGAATATGTAGCTGCCATGCGCCATAAGTTCGGACTCAATAAGATTCTCGGAACAATCCATATTTACCCAACTCTCGCCGAGGCTAATAAATATGTGGCGGGGAATTGGAAACGGGCTCACACACCACACACAGTTTTACAGTGGGTTGAGCGCTATCATGCGTGGTGCCGAAAATGACTAGACGTCACAACTGTTCAGCTAACACTTGTAATCTGAACAGTGACTTTAGGTCTTGGATATTCGAGGTAAGAATATGATTCTCAGAACAAACCCTGCCATTCTGTTGTTAACGGTATTGATGTCGGGTTGTACGACGATTTCTCCTTCGATAAAACAATCAATTAATTCTGATCCGGATGTTTTCTCCCATGAACGCTTCGACCGCACCCTTAATCGAACAGTCGATAGCCATGGACGTGTTGATTACAAAACGCTGAAGAATCGGCCGGATGACCTTGAAGCCTATTATCAACTCATCAGCCACTACAGCCCGGATAGCCACCCTGAGCTTTTTCCGACCGAAAAGGATCGGCTCGCGTACTGGATTAACGCCTATAATGCCGCAGTCATCAAGATTATTTTAACTTATTATCCGATTGCTGGAATCGAAGAAGTTACTCCACCCTTTCCGTTATTCTTTCTGCCAGATAAGACTGGATTCTTTTTCTTCCAGCGCCCAACTTTCGGTACCGTCACAACGAGTCTCTACTACCTGGAAAACAGTGTTATTCGGAAACGCTTTCTCGAGCCGCGAGTGCACTTCGCCCTTAATTGCGCATCTCTGGGTTGCCCTCGGTTACCAAACTCTGCCTTTGTTGGTGATCAACTGGACAACCAACTAGACCGCGAGGCCAGGCGGTTTTTCGCTGAAGAACGCAATCTTAGAATAAATCCTGAACTGAAAATCGTTTATTTGTCCTCCATCATGGACTGGTATCGCGATGATTTTATTAATTGGTACCGCGCACGGTATCCAATCAGTAGCGCGTCATTAATCGATTATGTGGTCTTGTACCTTCCAAAAGAGAAAGCTGAACATCTGAAAGCAAATGCTCAGAATTATCAAGTGGAATTCGTCCCTTACGATTGGAAATTGAACGATCAAAATGCGTCAGAGTAAAAATAGAGTTCATTGGCTTTGGGGTATCCCCAGGATTTTCGTCGGCCTGGTCCTTGTCAGTACCGGTATTGGCAAAGGACTGGACATGGCGGGATTTGTAACTGTCCTAGATAACTATCAGTTTCAGCCGCATTGGGTTAGTCTCATTCTGGCCTACACCCTACCTTTTATTGAGCTCGGCACAGGTATCTGTTTATTAATCGCTGTGCAACGTATAGCAATAGCCTGGATGGCTGTCGGACTACATACGCTAATGTTAAGTGTCGTCGTTATCACATTAAAGCGTGGTATTGAGGTAGCCAATTGTGGGTGCTTCGGAGTTTTCCTAGCACGACCGTTAACGACCGTTACGTTGATCGAAGATACGGTTATGTTAGCAATGTCTTTTTTGGTATTACTCGACGCCTGGCGCAGAGCTGATAAATTTTCCCCATTTCTAGCTCGTGATAGTTCGAAATATGGATAGCATGATGTCGCGCTTGATCGGCAATTTCGTACCACCGCCGGTATCCATAGAAACTAAAAATTTGCTTCGGAGTGCTAGAGAAGCACTTTCGGATCAGTTTAAAACCGATAATCAATTTATCGGTCGCCAGTATGTCGGATGCGGTGCAACGATTGGTGTGATGCCACGTTGTGATTTTGCCTGTCGGGGTTGTTATCTGGGTCGTGAAGCTAATCGGTTTCCGCCTGAATCGGTTGTTGGAATCAAACAGCAATTGCGTACCATCCGGAATTGGCTCGGCGAAGGGGGAAATGTGCAGATTACCGACGGCGAAGCAACACTGCGCCCCATCGATGAAATCATTGAAATCATCCGTTATTCGCATGATATCGGTTTAGTACCAATGTTGATGACCCATGGTGATGCGTTTCGCAAATTACCTGGGATGCTCAAGCGGTTGATGCTGGAAGGCGGACTTACCGAATTATGTATTCATATCGATACAACCCAACGAGGCCGAAGTGGACGTGCGTACAGATATGCCGAGTCAGAACGAAAGCTAATGCCGCTTCGTGACGAGTTCGCCCAGATGATAAAGACCTTACGCAAAGAGACTGGTAAAACTCTAGAAGTCGCGACGACTTTTACCGTCACTGACGAAAACATTGCCGAGGTTCCTGACGTGATTCGTTGGATAAGCCAGAATGTTGATGCATTCAAAATGATCAGCTTTCAGCCGGTGGCTCAAGTAGGACGAACCGAGCGCCAACTTGGCAACTCCTTAACTGTCGATCAATTATGTACTCGGATTGCCGAAGGCCTGTATGGAAATACCAGCAATGCAACAGAATTGATGTCTCACCAAGGGTTATTCGGTCACCCCGACTGTACCCGATTTATCCAAGGGATAATTGTCTCACAAAGTGGATCCGATCCAGAGTTTCATCCTTTGTTTCGAGGTGATGACGCGAGTGATATTCAATTTTTTAAGGAACTTGTTCATCGCTTTGGCGGCATCAGCTTTCGAAGATTTTCAAGCTGGGGAAAAATACAGTGTGTGATAACTCTGTTGGTACAAAATCCGACATTCATTCTGTTATCGATGTTACCGTTCGTACTGAAGCGATTATGTGATATCGACGGTAAAAGTGCTGGTCGGTTGATCTGTGCCTGGCTATTAGGGCGGATCCGGATTCATTATGTAAACATCGTCAGTCACCATTTCATGAGCCGAACTGAGATTGAAACATCTTTGGGACAAGAAAGGATCGACGCATGCGTTTTTAAGGTTCCCATCAATGGTTCATTGGTTTCAATGTGTGAGGTCAATGCGATGGGTATTCGCGAACGATACTACGAGTCGATTCAACTAAACAGATTGTCGGTGAAATCTGAAACGTAGCTTATTAGGCAGAAAATATGTGGTGTGGCAAAGGGATTGAGCTGGTCAAAACCTACTGGACAAATTCAATATCTAAAATGAAGTATCGAGTACGCTCTATTAATGTTGAACGCGAAATAAAAATAATGGCCTACCGAGAACTTGTTGAATCCCAAGCCGCTAACTTATATCGCTACGGATTTTGGTTATGTAACGACCAGCATAAGGCTACATGCTTGGTTCAGAAAACATTTTTGCAAGCATGGGAATGCATTAACAAAGGAGGACAAGATAGTTTTACAAAGATACAACTGTTCAAAACCCTCCATAAGTTCTGCGACCTCGCACTTGTCCAATCTGCGCCCGAATCAGATGTGTTTCAACAGAGTAAGGAACACGAAACTTCCAAGCTACATCCAGTACTTGAATTGATATCAATAGAAGAAAGGGAACTTCTAATTTTGCAACTAGTGGATAATTTTAATTGTGAAGAAATCAGTTCAATCGTTGGTATTCCCCAGGAGATCGTACAGGCCCGGGTTGATAACACGAAACGGCAACTAATGAGAGCGTAATCCAGTTATCGGTCAGTTGAAGAGCTTTCTTATTTAACATATTGTTTTTCAAATAATTACATGCCCCATTTTTCTAACTTAATTAGATCATTCACTAGGAGGAGACAAATCATGCCTTATTGTACATTGTGTCAAAAAGAAGTTGATCAATTACATTACGAAATTGAACAATACATACTAGATACCATCCGCAAAGAACATCCTAATTGGATTGCGGATAATGGCTCCTGTGAACCTTGTATGCGATATTATGATGGTCTTAATGATTTTAAGATTATTCCTCCATAGGAATGAATAGTTATTGAGTAGATTGTAGGTCTGCATCGTTAGAGTGCTTCGTCTCGTACCAATAATACATTTTCGATACGAAAATGTATTAGATTTTTCGAAAAATATAACTTTCTTGAGTGATCAACTAGCCACTTCGTATAGGAATATACTGGAATTCGCTAATCCGAAATTGAAAAAATAGATGCCAAAAAAAAGCGTGATATCAACAATTATGCTGATGAAGTTTGTCCAAATATTGGCAGTTGCCCCACTATCGTTCTCAAACTCAAATACCCAGTTCAACCTCTTAGTGTTGTACATGTCAGATGGGTGCCTCTCGTGGCACCCAGAGGAGTCTCTCAAATCGGCACCACTGCGTTGCCGTAAATTAAATTTCAGGAAATAGAAATGGAAGTTGAGCGCAGACCAGAGAGGAAATTTCAAAATCCTGATATAACAGCTAAAGGCGAGAGGCGAGCATGGATTGACCCGGTTCAATTCAATACGGTTTGGTTCAATACGGGTACTTTGTGTAATCTTGAATGCAAAGGTTGTTATATCGAGTCGAGTCCCAGAAATGATCGATTGGTGTATATTACGGCTGCCGAAGTCATAGAGTATTTAGACGAAATTCAAAAAGAAAATATGGGCACTGAGGAGATTGCATTGACTGGTGGTGAGCCGTTTATGAATAAAGAAATACTCCCTATATTAAAAGCCTGCTTAAAACGTGGTTTTTCGACGTTGATATTGACCAATGCGATGAAGCCTATGCAGAGATTCAAAAAAGAACTTTTCAAACTCAAATTGGAGTATGGCGACAAATTAAAAATACGGGTTTCAATTGATCATTATTTAGAAGAAAAACATTCTGAAGAACGCGGCATTAAAGCTTGGGCGCCTGCCGTTGAAGGTTTAAAATGGCTCTCTGAAAATAAATTTGATTTCAGTGTTGCAGGTCGAACTTGCTGGGGGGAAACCGATGCAGATCTTCGTAGTGGGTATGATCGGTTTTTTAGGGAAAAAAATATTTCATTGGATACTTCCAACCCCGAGAAATTAGTTTTGTTTCCAGAAATGGATGAAAGTATTGATGTGCCAGAAATTACAACTGAATGTTGGGGCATTTTAGACATCAACCCTAACGATATTATGTGTGCCACATCAAGAATGATTGTGAAACGCAAAGGACAGGATAAGCCTGTCGTTTTGGCATGTACTCTTTTACCCTACGACAAAAGATTTGAAATGGGACAAACATTAAAAGAATCATTTAAAGCAGTTAAGCTGAATCATCTTCATTGCGCCAAATTTTGTGTGCTTGGTGGTGGATCTTGCAGCAAGGGTTAGGGGGGAAATAAATGATAGACAGCAAAGTTAGCGAAGATGTGAAAAACTACTATGGTAAGGTTCTTTCGACCAACGAAGATTTAAAAACCACAGCTTGTTGTGCAATAGAAGCTGTACCCGAACATATAAAACCAATTTTGAGCAAAGTTCATGATGAAGTCATGGCTAAGTTTTATGGTTGTGGTTCGCCAATTCCGCCCGAACTTGAGGGCAGAACAGTTTTAGATTTGGGTTCTGGCTCGGGTCGTGATTGTTTTGTATTCTCAAAGATGGTTGGGCCCAAGGGTCGAGTTATTGGTGTAGATATGACTGATGAACAAATTGCAGTGGCCAATAAATATGTTGATTTTCATACTGAAATGTTTGGATTTGTATCGCCTAATGTCGAATTTAGAAAAAGCTATATCGAAGATCTTCGATCAGTAGATATTGCGGATAACTCTATGGATATCGTCACATCAAATTGCGTGTTAAACCTTTCAACAGACAAAGAAAAAGTATTTGAAGAGATTTTTCGTGTCTTAAAACCAGGTGGCGAATTATTTTTCTCAGATGTTTTTAGTGACCGTAGAATTTCGAAAGATTTAGCTGATGACCCGGTTCTGCGTGGAGAATGTTTGGGCGGAGCGATGTATATTGAAGATTTTCGACGACTGTTGAATCGATTGGGTTGCTCAGATTATCGTTTTGTCAGCACTTCTAAATTAGAAGTCACTGATCAAGATGTGGCCCGTAAAGTCGGCCATATTAGTTTTTACTCGAATACTGTTCGGGCATTTAAATTGAATTTAGAAGACCGTTGCGAGGATTATGGCCAAGTAGCCTACTACCAGGGGACATTGCCTGAATCACCTCATTCATTTATTTTAGACGATCACCACGAGTTTTTTAAAGGCCGACCAATGTTGGTCTGCAGTAATACGGCCCGAATGATTTCTGAAACGAGGTTTGCCAAACATTTTAAAATAGTTGGCGATGAGTCTACTCATTATGGTTTATTTGATTGTGTCCCAATTCAAGTATCGAGTGGATCACCGGCCGGAATTTCAGGAGCTTGTTGCTAGCGAAACTTTTAAGGCTTTAAAGATTATTTAATCAGAATCGTATTAGGAAAGGCCGCGTGCCAACCAAACCAAAGTCTTGGTTAGTTTTCTTGTTTAAAAGAGCAAATACTTTAAAAGCGGTTTCTCTAGTACTAATGAGAGTAACGGTTTCAATTAAAATAACGGCGTACCCAAGCTCCCAATTATTATCAATTTCGGCAAGTGTTTTATCAACAACCCCATTATCTTTCGAAGCCAATTGAAAGAAGGTTGAAATATCAACCGTTTTAGAAAAAGCTAAATTGAAAGGAAAAAGAAAGGTGAGAATAAGAACGATCGTCTTCATATAATAACCTTATGTGCTTCGAGTTCTGCTACGATAGGCTAGTTTTTTCCCAATTGCCTGAATTGCTCAAAAGTGAGGATCTGAGGCATCGGTCCCCGGCTGAAATGCGCCCAGCTATTAAGACGTAATGCCTGTTCTTCTGAAAGATCTAAATCGTAAATATCGGGAAATCTAACTTTTAGTGAATGCTTTGCTTCAATATAATTTACTTTTTGAGAACCAGCTATTACCTCCCTGTTAGGTAAAGACGCCAAGGCAATCCTTTTTTCATGTGGCGTCCTATAGAGAAGGGAATAAAACGACTTTCTTTTCTTAAGGGCTTGAACCATTTCTTTTATATTCGTTTCCTTCGGGTCATAGAAAACTTCCACAACTTCTTTACCATCAAGAGATCCAATATTACTTCGTTTTACTCCATTTAAAGCACCAAGAGCAGCCTCTCCGGTCCAATAACAATACATAGAGAAAGTCGCCCTTTCTAAACCTTGTGAATCCTCGGCCCAAGTATGGGTACTTCCGAAGAATAAGGTGATGAAATACATTAATATAGTTATTTTATTGATCATGGAAAATTTCTCGCTTCAATTTAGATAATTAAAAAGTATCAAATCACTCGGGTAGAGTGACAGACTCGTTTCACAAAAAACACCTATTCTGTGTCATTAAAATAACCCTTTGTCGAATCCTTTTAAGATGCCTAAAGCAATGATTTTGGGATGTCACAAGCTCATTTCAGTGGCCTTTTTACCATTCCCATCAGAATGGGATGTATCATCATTTTTCTGAACCCCAGGTGACAAATATCTCCAACCCCAATAGCTATTGTATGGATGCACAATTTTCGTGGGACCCTGATCATTTACCAACGGTCGTTCTTCATTAATCCATTTGAAAATGGAACCTTCCAAATTTGCTACTTTTTCAAAACCATGATTCCGTAGAAAACGAGCTGCTTCTGAGGAACGCAGACCAACTGAGCAGTACAACACAATCGATTCGTTAGCATGTTCGGTTGCAAAGGCGAGAAGTTTGTTTCGGTCGTCGATATGAATAGCACCAGGAATTCGACTTATTTGAAACTCTTCTGCCGTTCTTACATCTACCAGGATGGCACCATCATCTGTAGCCAGAAAGTCCTCAATGCTAAGATGGTTAACTTCTGGGAAATCTTTTCTTAGTTCCAGCACCAGACGAGTCAGTTGATTTGAGGTGTTGTTCGTAACCCACGCAATAGAGGTAGCCAACGCCAATAACAACAGAATTGCTAAACGCCAGTAGTTTTTCTTACGACATTTACGATTCACTAATCGATCGGTAATTTTTTTTTGCATGGATTTATTCTTTCGCAAGAAAACGATAAATTTAGTATAAAAGGGAATTTACTACGCTATTGTTTTCCAAAGTTTTGGATCAGTGATCGATCATGTATGGCTGGGTAGGGTTGGAGTGATAAAGGGTTTGGCTTCGGTACAAATCCCAAACTAGCGCTAAACCAATAATGCCAAACTCGATCGGCCTAACCCAGTCCGGGTGACCATAAGGACTAAGTTTCGGTTCATCAAGGTTAAGACCCGTTGCATAGCTGAGGAGAACAGCGGCAGAGGCTATCCATGCCGTCAAACTTGGTGTGATACAAGCCCAGGGAAGCAGCCACAAAAGATACCAAGGGTTCATTACAGGTGAGATCAACAGCAATCCACCCAGTATTAAATCGAACCTTGGTGGGAAAGACGTATTACTCTTCACGTAATGAAAAAAATAGGCGCTTACAACCACCAAGTAAATTGTACCGAGCAACAATCGTGCAAAGTCAGCGGGAAAAACAAGATTAATAAGTGCGAAAATGCTTGAATTGAATTCAAATTCAGTTGCGAAAGTGAAAAGTCCAAGGAAATCACTGTTACCGTGTAGCAAAAATGGCACATAAAGGGCCGAAATACCGAGTAAAAACCCAAAAATGCCACACGGTCCACATCGTATCAGTAGAAAGGGAAGTATCGGCCATACGGCTACTTTTGTTCCAGCAGCTAATGCGAGAGACAATCCACTCTTTAATCGATGCCCATGGGTAAGGAGCACCCAAGCTATTAATGTGATTCCTCCGAGCAATCCATCTGGGTGGACCGTAAATGCAATTTCTTTAAGAACCAAGGGATTCCAGGCGTACAACAAAAGGTAACGGACTTGTGCGAGACACGATAGAAGAAGCAGAATTACCCCATCTATCACTATAAAAATAAGTTTGAGTGGCCATAATTCCCCTGGCGCAATCCAGTATGCAAATAGGAAGAGATATTGAAAGGTTGGTGCATAAACTGTGGGAATGTCAGGATGGTTGATGCCACTTAAGATTTGTTGAAAACGGTTGGGTAACATAGTGTCACCAAAGAATACCTCAGGTGGTGGGCCGTAGGGCGTACCTGCCGTTGCAAAGCGGTATCCGTCCCACATATAACGAAAATAATCATCTTCGTAAATAGGAGCGCCATAATATCCAGCTATTCGAAAAAACAGCGCAAAAGCTATGATCAGAAAAGCATCTGAGTTGTTCCCTAATTTCAGAAACATCCATAGAATCACCGTATACACTATAGAAACCAGCACACAAAACTCGAGCAACGGTATACCATCAGTAGAGCGCGAACACCATGCCAGCCAGCTATAACCCAAAGCACAGGTTATACCCGCGCCCAACGTTTCCTTCCATTTACAATGGGCCCCCCAATGAAACCCCTTCCAAATACTTACTCTCACTAATACTTTTTTATGATTCATTCTCTATCAAGATAGCGTGAGTCAGTATGGCTGATAGCTTGTAGTTTTCGAATGGATTACCGTCCTGGACATGATGTGTATTTGTCTCTGTTGGGGACCATTAGGTGCTACCGGATTACTGGTTTCCTCTACAGTTTTCTGAGAAATGATTTTGGACTTTGGTATAAAATGAAGTATTGAAAACTGTAAAATTTACAACAGGTCTCGCGTCGAATTGGATGGGGATACTACAGGATCACGGCACCACAGGCTTACTACCTTGCCAAAAATACCACCGGCCGCACCAACAACGCCGTGAAGAGTACCGCTGACCTTAGAGCGACCTATGCGTTTGAGGGTATCTACAGGGACTTCAATCATTGAAAGGTCCTGTTGAATGGCCTTAATTTGCATTTCAACAGTCCAACCATAGGATTGGTCAGCCATCATTAAACGTTGAAGTGCAGAATAGCGAATTGCTCTGTAGGGCCCAAGATCGGAGACTGGAACCTTCCACAGCCTCCGGATAAGCCAGGTAAAGAACTTGTTCCCTATGCGCTGAGGCCACGCCATTGCACCAGGTTCTATAATTCCCAGAGTTCGGGTACCAATAACGAGATCGGCACCTAATACTATTTCGTCTAACAAACGAAAAGCCTGTTCAGGTACTACCGATTGGTCACCGTCGACGAACAGTACAACGTCAGGCCTTTTACCTAATGCACTGAGCGCTGTTAAACAAGCTGCACCGTAACCACGTTGTTCTTCACGTACCACACGAGCACCAGCAGCATAGGCAAAATCTGCGGTACAATCCATAGATCCATTATCACATACAATCAATTCATCGATGACACGACGACCGTCGAAATGCAAACTGAGGAAATCGATAACAACTTCCCTAATCGCCAACTCCTCATTGAAAGCAGGAATAATTACCGCAATTCTATTTCTTTGATACATGAATGCTCCTCAAACACTAGTCAGTATAAAAATATTCTAATTGCTCATTAACCCCATTGCGTCGTGCGAAACAAGAAGGGTTTTAATTCTAAAAAATAGGTCAACTACAAATACACAGCCCAGGCTTGTTGCTGCTTAAGCATTTATATCAGTGAAATGAATAGAAGGGTTTCTTGAACCAATTAGCCGAGTGTAAAGCAAATTATTTCTAAAACTTTACAATCTGTAGCGACGTTTAAGATAAGCCACTATGGCACTTCGCTCTTTCTGGGTAAGGGCACCTGAAAAATTTTCACCTCGATATAAACTGCTGACAAGATTTTCTGCCTGATTAGCGTCTAACTTCAAATTTGCTAATGGACAAGATGGGCACAGGTGAGTTTGTGATACAACGCATTTTTACCCAAATGATATACCTGGTTTGAATCCCCCCCTCGAGAGCTACTTGAGCGAGGGGTCCTATACGAACCAGATGCATAAGAATTTATAGATAACAATAATAATGCTAAAGCAACGAGTATCGCCGGAAGCGATTTCTTCATCCTTAAACGTGTGGATGGCTTATGCAACAGCAACAAATAATGGCTAGGTTGACGAATTTCATTTTGCATATATTTCTCCGAAGTTTTGTGGTTTATGACTGTGTCAAATAGGCATATTGATATTAAGTACAAGTACCATCTGTTGTTTATTTATCGCGCCACGATTTCACACTTTATATATTCTGAATTTGGATTTTGTGGATAATAATGTCATCAACGTTTTTGAGTCAGTAACCAGCATAGCAATCTGATTTGTGATTCGATTTACCAAACCCTATAAAAATTACAAGTGTAAGTTTTACCTATTTACCCCGGTCATTTACGGATTATAGATGCTGTAAAAAATAACAATTTTTGAAGCATCGCAACGTAAGTTTGATTTAGATTTTTAGGTAGTCTTTACAGATCTACAATGTGTAGTCTATGCGAGTAGTTGTATTATTACTCGGCCAAAAATCCAGGTTTAATGTCGCGCTATCTTGCCCAATAGATCTTTATAGCAACCAAAGTATTTAGAATAAAATGCCTGATTTAATCGAATTGCTCCTCGAACGGGTTAACCTACGAACCCGGGTATTTCATCGAGGTAAACATTGTGGTAACTGGAAGCTAGATCTCGAACATTCAGGTAAAGCGTTATTACATTTTGTTAGCGAAGGAAACTGTGTAGTTGAATTACCAGAACACCAAGGCTACATTAACCTTGCACAAGGCGACCTACTGTTATTTCCAAAAGCGGGAACCCATGTATTGCGAGCATTAGTTCAAACACCTGGGGAGATTGAAAAACAAACTGATATTTCAAAACCACCTCCTAACAATAACGTAAGTAGACTAATCTGTGCCTACGTCGAATTCGACCCTAAAGCTCACAATCCTTTGTTCGATGCTCTGCCATCCTATGTTCTTGCGAAAGCGGATTCACATCCAGACAACACCTGGCTAAGGCACCTGCTCGAATTATTATTTGCCGAGGCTAGCTCAGAAACAACAGCGTCACACACCGTTATAGAGCGGTTAACGGATATTTTATTCATTCACATTATACGCAGCTACCTAGCCAATTATCCGGAGCATACGGGAATTCTTGCGGCTTATAATAATCCTGCATTACGATCCGTGTTGGAGTTAATGCATCATAAACCCCAGAAACCTTGGTCGATTGCCGATTTTGCCGCTAAAGCAAATTTATCGCGATCGGCATTTATTGAAAAGTTTACACGCACGCTTGAAGTTGCGCCGATGACTTATTTAACACAACAACGTCTCGAGTATGCCTACAGACTACTTAAGGAAGGTGAGAGCAAAATTATCGATATTGCCCTAAATTGCGGATACGAAAATGAATCGTCTTTTAGCAAAGCCTTTAAACGTGAATACGGCATTACGCCAGGCAAGTTAAAATAATTGCGGGTGGACAAAAATTAGAAAGTCATTAAACAACTCTACCGACACGATATGATCGCATGGATATTTGATTGTACATTGATTAAATCTTCTTTACTTTCAAAACGCTTCTTAATATGCAAGACAGTGTAATCCTGCTACATGGATTGGCTCGAACCAAGCGGTCAATGAAAAAAATTGCAATTCATTTGGATAATAGAGGTTATAAGGTATTAAATATCGGCTATCCATCCACTCGTTTCCGAATCGAAGAGCTTTCAGAAAGGACAATAACCCCAGCTCTAAATATGATTCTAGAAAAATCATTGGGTAAAATTCACTTCGTAACTCATTCAATGGGTGGAATTCTTCTACGATATTTCTTAAATCACCATACAATTTCCCGTCTTGGCCGCATCGTAATGCTTAGCCCACCGAATAATGGTAGCGAAATAGTCAATAAATTAGGTCATCTTTGGCTATTTAAGATAATAAACGGCCCGGCTGGTAATCAATTAGGCACCGATGAGGATTGCCTACCGACTACCTTAAAATCTATTCAATCAGAGCTTGGCATCATTACCGGTAACAAAGCTCTAGATCCTTTCTTATCGAGGATCATCCCAGGCGAAAATGACGGAAAAGTTTCTGTTAAAAGTGCAAAACTTAAGGGCATGAAAGACTTTTTGATAGTTCCTCACTCGCATTCATTTATCATGCAAAGCTCCTTAGTGTGCGAACAAATATCTTATTTTTTGCAAAAGGGGTATTTTAAAAAATAGATACGATGTCCCTATTTTTTACGCCTCTATACCCCTATACCACCTAGTTTGTAAGATTATATTCAATAATCACTATATTGATAATATTATCTTCCTAATCCAATACATTTCCTACAATATTTCGATTCAACCTGCCTAGAAAGCCTGTATATAACCAACCCACGATTTGTTGCTAACAAAATGTGGATGATCATCGATGCTTATAATAGATCTTCCACCCGCTGGTGAATCCCTCCGAACCCCCCATTACTCATGAATACGAAATGATCTCCCCTTCGCGCATCCGCAATGAGGCGATCAATTATTGAATCTATTGACGTATAAACACTGATACCATTACACCCGTGAGTTAACGACTCAAGATTCCATTGAACATTTTCCGGTTGAAATATTAAAGTGGAATCTGCAGATTTCAAAGAATCCACTAATGTATTTTTATGTATTCCCATACGCATAGTATTCGATCGAGGCTCTAGTATAGCGATGATTCGCTCTGTTTTTACTTTTTCTCGTAATCCTTCCAAGGTAGATGCGATCGCCGTAGGATGATGAGCAAAATCATCATAAAGTGTTATCCCTTTAACCACTGCTCTTATTTCCATTCTCCGTTTTACTCCCTGAAAAGTGCATAACGCTTTAACAGCATGATCAGGGCCAACCCCAATATGATTCGCCGCCGCAATTGCAGAAAGGGCATTGGATACGTTATGTAATCCAGTTAACCCCCAACTCACAGTTCCTTGGGATTCACCATTATGAAGCACATCAAATTTAGATCCATCACTTAAATTCAGATTGGCGTTCCAGCCATTTTTATGAAAACTCCCAATAGAAATCTTCTCGGTAGGTGTCCAACAACCCTTTTCCAAAACCTCATCTATATGGGGATCTTTTTCTGGCAATATAATAAGCCCATTTCCAGGAATGGTTCGAACCAAGTGATGAAATTGATTTTTTATGGCGTCCAAATCTGGAAAGATGTCGGCGTGGTCGTATTCCAGATTATTTAAAACGACCGTTGATGGACGGTAATGAACGAATTTTGAACGCTTATCAAAAAACGCTGTATCGTATTCATCCGCTTCCACAACAAAGTACGATGAGTTTCCAAGGCGCGCCGACAATCCGAAATCTAAAGGTACTCCCCCAATAAGAAATCCAGGATTAAGTCCACTATTTTCCATAATCCACGCCAGCATACTACTTGTTGTGGTTTTACCATGTGTACCCGCTACTGCAAGAACGTGGTGGCTTTCCAAAAGATATTTGGACAACCAACCCGGCCCCGAGGTGTAAGGCAAACCCTGATTCAAAACCGCTTCTACTTCAGGATTTCCACGCGACAATGCATTCCCAATTACAACTAAATCAGGGCTTGTATCAAGATTACTGGCACTATACCCCTGTTTTAAATGTATACCCAGTGCTTCCAATTGGGTACTCATGGGGGGATATACATTTTGATCCGATCCGGTAACTTCAAATCCAAGTTCTCTGGCAAGAATAGCGACACCCCCCATAAAAGTGCCACAAATTCCCAAAATGTGAATACGCAATTTAAATTCCTATTTTAATTTAACGAATAGTTTTCAGAATGGTTATCGGTGTCGACGAATCTATTATTGAGTGGCTTCTTGTTTTTCTTGATCCATAGCACCAGCTGCGGTTAACAAATCGATGACACTTTTATCTCCAACTTTTTTTGCTTTTTCAAGAATGGATAATCCATTCTTATCTTTAGCATTAATATCAGCACCAACGGTTATCAACAACTCAACAATGTCTCGGTGTGCGAACATAACAGCATCCATCATTGCAGTAACGCCACGCGCATCAGCTAAATTGACGTCGGCTCCATGTGCAAGTAGTGACTTTACAATTTGCTCATTACCAAAAAATGCTGCCCCCATCAATGCTGTCCTGCCCGCAGCTGTTTGACTGTTTACATCAAAACCTCTGGATAAAATAGAATTAACACCTTCTAATCGACCCATTGTTGCTGCCGAAAAAAGTGCTCCGGTATTTTCCTCGGCAACACTGAAAAAACTAACTAGAAAAAGAAAAAAAACACATAAACACCGAATTATCCAATTCACCCGTGTAAACCTCTAGTTTTAATGTATGTCATAATATAGTATTTTTTTTTACTGTGGCAATTTACGCAATTGGCGATATACAAGGGTGTTTCAATCAACTTCAAAAGTTGCTCGAAAAAATAGAGTTTAATCCCGCTATTGATCAACTATGGTTTGCCGGGGACCTGGTTAATCGTGGTCCAGATTCACTTAAAACACTTCGTTATATAAAAAGTTTAGGCGACTCAGCGATTTGTGTTCTAGGTAATCATGACCTCCATCTGCTCGCTATTTCTAAGAAAAAACAGAAACCTAAGGTAGACGACTCGCTACAAAAAATTCTCAATGCTTCCGACTGTGATGAATTATTGGATTGGCTTCGTCACCTTTCACTAATCCATCGGACAAACAACTTCTGCTTGATCCACGCAGGGCTTCCTCCGCAATGGAACATAGAACAAGCGACCTTAGCTGCTCGCGAAGTAGAAGAAATTTTAGTAAGCGATGATTACGAACTCCTTTTGAATGAAATGTATGGTGATTTTCCCAATCAATGGGCAGAATCACTTAAAGGATGGAACCGAATCCGGTTCATAATCAATTGCTTCACCAGAATGCGCTACTGTGATATTCAAGGTAAACTTGATTTATCGTGTAAAGCTGCACCAGGGGATCAACCAAAACACCTATTCCCCTGGTTTACGATTAAAGATAGAAAAAGTCACTCTACCAGTATTATTTTTGGTCATTGGTCGGCTTTAGGATTTTATACAGGAAATAACTGTTACTGCCTTGATACAGGGTGTATTTGGGGTGGTCAACTTACCGCTCTACGTATCGATGGTGATGTATACAGAACAAGTATAAACTGCCATTAAATTAGTTAATTACCGTACAAAAACCCACTTTTAACTAATCTTTTTACCCAGGAACTGTTTAAGTCAACCAAAATAGGTTAATAGAGGATTGTTTTAATCCAGATGAAAAACTTTTAATTCTATTTCGCTACAACTCCGATTTAAAACTGCTAATTCAAATTTTTTATACTGAAATTGGCGCTTTTATGGCTCCATACGGACTATAACCAAGCAATTGAAAGTCCTCGAATTTATATTCAAATATCGAATTAACTTCGCGTAAAATTGTTAAACGGGGCAATGGTTTCGGCTTTCGTTCCAATTGCTTGTAAACGATAGAATCCGTTAAATGATTTAGATAGATGTGGCAGTCACCAAAAGTGTGAACAAACTCACCAACTTGTAAACCACACTGCTGAGCAACCATATGTGTGAGCAAGCTATAACTTACAATATTAAATGGGACCCCTAAAAAATAGTCCGCACTCCGCTGATAAAGCTGACACGACAGTTGATCTCCGTCTACGTAAAATTGGAACAAACAGTGGCATGGCGCTAGAGCCATGCGGCCATTTTTAACATTTTCTTGTGGCGTATCGCTTTCAACAGGTAATTCGCTTGGATTCCATGCACTCACCACTAATCGTCGAGACAACGGATTATCTTTAATTTGTTCGATAATTTCACGAATCTGATTAATTCCTGTTCCATTTTGTGTTGGAAAAGAAGTCCATTGCCTTCCATAAACTGGCCCTAGGCTTCCATTTTGATCAGCCCATTCATCCCAAATCGTTACGCCATTCCGATTTAGATAAGATACATTGGTCTCTCCCTTTAGAAACCAAAGAAGCTCATAAATAGCACTTTTTATATGGATCTCTTTAGTCGTTAGTATTGGAAATCCCTCACCAAGATTAAACCGAATCTGGCGACCAAAAACTGAGCGCGTTCCTGTTCCGGTTCGATCATTGTGATCTTTTCCATTTTGGACAATATCTTCTAGTAAATCGAGATACTGTTTCATTAAAAACAAAAATGAGATAAATACATTATTCTTGTAATAGTTTTGCTCAATAGTAAGTGGTCAAATATAGTCCCAGTCGGATCGAACCATAACTCAACTTAATGATCTGTTTTTTTGTCCTTTATAGCCAAAAAATATAAGCAATAAACCTATAATAATCATAGGGATAGTAAGTATCTGGCCCATTGTTAACCAATTAAACGCCAAGTATCCTAAATGGGCATCGGGTAGCCTGACAAATTCAATAGCAAAACGAAAAATACCATAAAATAACAATGCCATTCCTGTCGGAGCCATCCGTGGACGCGGTTTACAAAGATAAAAGGATAAAATACAAAATAGAACGATCCCCTCCAAAAAAGCTTCGTACAGTTGCGATGGGTGGCGTGGTAACGGTCCAGCACCAGGGAAGACCATAGCTAGTGGTGAATCTGAAACTTTACCCCACAGCTCACCATTTATGAAATTTCCGATTCGTCCTGTGAAAAGACCTATAGGGACAAGAGGTGTGTAGAAATCCGATAGTTGGAAAAAACTAAACCCATTTTTATTTCCATAGATCCAAGCACAAATGTACCCGCCAACTGCCCCCCCATGAAACGACATGCCACCCTCCCAGACCTTAAAAATGGAGAGCGGATTTTCTAAGAATAAGGGTAAATTATAAAACAACGTGTATCCAATTCGTCCCCCCACAACAACCCCGATTGCGATATAAAAAATAATATCATCGACCTGGTCTGATGTTAGTTTGAAATCCAAGCGTTTAGCACGATAACGACCCAATAACCACGCTCCTGCAAAACCAAAAATATACATCAGTCCGTACCAATGTACTTTAAGAGGACCGAGGGATATAGCAACAGGATCAATATTTGGGTAGGTTAACATGGAAATAATTAGAGTTGGATAAATAAGGGATTAAGTGTCTTATAGGCAAATTTTTATTTTTGAAAACCGCTCTACACGTCGAGATTTTCCACCTCAAGTGCATTTTTTTCAATAAATTCGCGTCTTGGCTCTACGTGATCCCCCATTAAAGTAGTAAAAACTAGATCTGCACCAATGAGATCTTCGATGGTAACCTGTAAAAGCCTTCGTGAACTCACATCCAAAGTAGTCTCCCATAGTTGTTCAGGGTTCATTTCTCCTAACCCTTTATAACGTTGGATATGTTGACCTTTTTTTGCTTCGCGCATTATCACTTCAAAAGTATCCTTAAAGGAAGAGACATTTAATTTTTTCTCGCTAACCTGAACAAAAGCATTGTCACTAAACAACCCCTCTGTTTTCCGTTTAAAATCAGCTAAATGCTCATAATCCACAGAATGGAAAAAGGCTGGACTAATCTCATATGACTGAGTGTTGCCATGGAGCTTTTTACTTATGGTGGCTAAAAATTCACCATTATCAAAACGGACCGAAGATGAATGGTAACCCTTAGAATTGCTACTCTCATTTAAAAATTTAACAAAAGAATTGAACCAACTTAATACCTGCTCCTTGTTATTTAACTCACTAACTTCGAGGACAGGAAATAGTATAAGAGCTTCTAAAATCGATCCATGAATGCGACGTGATAATCGTTCTATTGTACTGAGAACGATAAGATAATCTTTGGTTAAATTTTCGAGTCCTACACCTTTAATCGGTGGGCTATTTTCATCAGAAAATAAGCTTGTTTTTTCTAGAGCAAGTTGTAATAAATAATCATTTAGAGCCAAGTCATCCTTCACATAATGTTCTTGCTTTCCTTTCTTTATTTTATAGAGTGGTGGTTGGGCTATGAACACATAACCATGCTCTATTAACTCGGGCAATTGGCGATAAAAGAAAGTTAAAAGCAAAGCTCTAATATGAGATCCGTCAACATCGGCATCGGTCATAATGATAATCCGATGGTAACGTAATTTTTCTAAATTGTATTCGTCTTTACCTATCCCACACCCCAAAGCTGTAATTAAGGTACCAACTTCTTCTGACGACAACATTTTGTCAAATCGTGCTTTTTCAACGTTAAGAATTTTCCCTTTTAGAGGTAAAATGGCTTGTGTTCGCCTATCCCGTCCTTGTTTCGCTGATCCGCCTGCAGAATCACCCTCCACAATAAACAGCTCAGAAAGAGCTGGATCCTTTTCTTGGCAATCAGCAAGTTTCCCTGGCAACCCTGCAATATCTAATGCCGATTTCCTCCTAGTCATTTCCCGTGCTTTACGTGCGGCTTCACGAGCTCGAGCAGCTTCAATCATTTTGTTAGTAATGCGTTTAGCTACTGAAGGATTTTCCACCAAATATTCTTGTAACTTTTCATTCATAGCGGATTCAACCAAAGGTTTAACTTCAGAGGAAACAAGCTTATCTTTAGTTTGAGAAGAAAATTTCGGATCAGGTACCTTAACAGATAAAACAGCGGTTAGACCTTCTCTAGCATCATCACCCGTAGTATTAGCGTTTTGCTTTTTGAGTGTTGGTTGAGATTCAATATATTGATTTAAAGTTCTAGTTAAAGCACTTCGAAATCCTGAAAGGTGTGTCCCTCCATCACGTTGAGGAATATTATTGGTAAAGCAAAATATATTTTCTTGATAGGAATCATTCCACTGAAGAGCAGCTTCAACAACGATATCGTTTTTTAGCGTTGAACAATAAAAAACCTCTTCGAATAAAGGTGTTTTATTTTTATTTAGATATTCAACAAAAGCCCGAATACCTCCTTCAAACTTAAATAGGTCATTTTTATTTGATCGTTCATCTTCTAGATAAATTTCGACGCCGGAATTCAAAAACGAGAGTTCACGAAGGCGTTTGGCAAGAATATCGTAATGGAAGTCGATATTTGTAAAGACTTTCGGGCTAGGATTAAAGACTACTGATGTTCCAGAAACCTCCGTTTCACCAACGACCGCTAAATCAGAAACCGGTTTTCCATCTATATATTCCTGCTTATAAATTTTACCATCGCGTTTGATCTCTAGAACTAGTTTATCGGAAAGCGCGTTAACTACGGAAACACCGACCCCGTGTAGACCCCCAGATACCTTGTATGCGTTATCATCGAATTTCCCACCAGCATGCAAAACGGTCATTATGACTTCAGCTGCAGAGCGACCTTCCTCAGGATGGATATCAACCGGGATTCCCCTGCCATCGTCAGAGACGCTAACAGACTCATCAAAGAGTATTTTGACAGTTATTTTCTTACAATGACCTGCAAGCGCTTCATCAATAGAATTATCAACCACTTCAAAAACCATATGATGAAGTCCTGTCCCATCATCTGTATCACCAATATACATCCCTGGTCGTTTGCGTACTGCATCCAAGCCTTTTAAAACTTTTATATTTGAACTGTCATACTTCTCTTCGTTAGTATTCATTAAATGACTTCTAGTTATTTAGAAAAAAAACTACCTTGTTCCACGTGAAACATTTTTTCATTCTTAAGACCCTGACCTAAAGATTGAATATCTGTAGCCGTTATAAATATTTGAGTTTTAAATTTCTTCAAATAATCCATAACAATTCCTTTAAACATTGTATCAAGCTCGGATGCTAAATCGTCTATCAATATACATGGCGGTTTTAATAAAAATTGCCCAGAAAGTTTAACCTGAGCCATTTTAATGGTAAAAATTAGCACTTTCATTTGTCCTCGTGACAAGGTGCTTTTTACATTTCGACCATTTACCTTTATTTTAAAATCCGCCCGATGTGGTCCATTTCTTGTAAATCCTAAAATTAAATCAGATTTCTCATCGTCTTTTAGTACCTGATTTAAACTACGGTCCCTCGCCCAACCAGTGAAAAAGGAAAATTCATATTGTTTGAAAGGCAATAGTTCAGAAGCTATTTCCAAGAAATATTGTTCAAATTCTTTGAGATAGTTTTTGCGTTGGTCATTTAATAATTCTCCGTATTTATTCATCTCAATGCGCCAAGGTTCAAGTTGATGAACACAAGCTTGTTTTAACAAGACGTTCCTCTGTCTTAGAGCACGATTATATTTTTTCCAATTATTAAGTGAAGACTGTTCCATGTGGAACAAGCCATAATCCAAAAATTTCCTACGGTTCCCTGGCCCTTCGTCTAGCAGACCAAAACTCCCTGGATAAATTATTTGTGTTGGCAGATTTCTAACCAGTTCCGTACGATCTTTCCTTTGTTCATCATCTATTTTAATTTCTAATCTATTTTCATCGATTTTTAGACCAATTCGACTACTTTTTTTTTCGTCCTGACTTATTTTTCCACTTACAATTAAGCTTTTTGAATTATGGTTAATGATTTCTCGAATGTTCGAAGTTCTAAACGAACGCCCCCTCCCTAATAAAAAAATCGATTCTAAAACCGCTGTTTTTCCACAACCATTATTTCCGACTATTAAATTAATCCGGTCTGCGGGACAAATCTCTGTCTCAATGATATTTCGAACATTCCTTATCAATAATGAACCAAGCACCCGTATAAACCCTATTCCTCATATCTTCATCGGCATAACTAAGAATTTTTCAAAACTATCGTTCCCCTCAGCAATTGTCATTGATTTCCTTTCACCATTAATATTCACAAAAACTCTCTCAGAAGTTATCCTTTTTAGCGCATCTATCACATAACTTGAATTAAATCCCAAAGCAATCGGGTCTCCATCATATTCTATTTGTACCGCTTCCGTTGCCTGTTCTTGTTCATTATTATGGCTCGTCAAAACAACCTCATTTTTTCCAATATTAAACAAAACACCACGGCTGATTTCATTGGATAGTATAGATACCCGACCTAAGGCTTCTTTAAACCCTCTAGCATCTATCTTTATAATAGATTCGGAAAAAGGAGGAATTACATTTCGGTAATTGGGAAATTTACAATCCAAGACCTTTCCCATAAAAACGAGTTTTCCCACTTCAGCTAACATAAATCTTTTTGAAAATTTTAATTTAATTGTTTTTGTTTCTTTCTCCCCTATCAATCTCACTAATTCCAGAGCCGCTTTCCTAGGTACGATTGTTTCTAATGTTTGGCTTAGTGTATCCTCAAGTTTTGCTTCGGTTGTTGCAAGCCGATGCCCATCTGAAGCAACAAGCGTAAGTGATTGTTTTTCAGCTCTTATATAGAGTCCATTTAAAAAACTTCTAACATCCTGTAAACCCATACTAAACAAGGTATTGTCCAAAGCTTTTTTGAAATCTACTGGTCTAACAACAATTTCACAAAAGTCTTCTATCTCTTTAAGCGTCGGAAAATTATCGGCAGGAAGTGTTTTTAGAACGAAATTGCTACTATTGCATTTTATTTCAAGTTTATCGTTATAACCATAAAGTGAAATTTCAGATTGGTCAGGTAAAAATTTACAGATATCGATAAGTTTCCTACCAGAAACAGTTAGTTCGCCTTTTTCACCAATTGTCGCATGTGCTTTATCTACTATCTGTATGTCCGAATCTGTAGCTACAAATGTAACTAAATCATTTTCTGTTCGTATTAACACGTTAGATAATATTTTTATGGTGTGTGCTTTTTCTATAACACCTGCGACTTTTTGCAAAGAATCCAAAAGCTCCTTGCATTTAATAAAGATCTTCATAATAAAATTATATTTAAATGATTATTACTATAAGGATTGCTCTTTCAATGAATAACTTGAATTATGAGCATAACTTCAAAGTGTTAGCCGATATTTACTTTTTGTAATAGTTTGTGATTCCTTGTGGAAAAGATGTTACAAAGATTTTTGTAGTTTAACTGTTCTTTGCTTATCCACAGTATTTCCACATCAATTTGTTAAAGTTCGGAATAAATTAGAATAATCTTCTGTGATCCGACTGTCACTTTGAACTAACTCTTTCACTCTTCTACAGGCATAGAGTACTGTTGTATGGTCTTTTCCGCCAAATTGTTGACCTATTTCTGGTAAGCTTTGATTAGTTAACTCTTTTGCCAAATACATGGCCATCTGTCTGGGACGCGAAATTGAGCGGGATCGTTTGTTCGATAGAAGATCTACAACTCTTATTTTATAGTATTCCGCAACTGTTCTTTGGATGTTTTCAACACTTATTAGTTTTTCTTGTAAAGCAATTAAGTCCTTTAACGCTTCTTTTGTAAAATCTAAAGTAATTTGTTGACCTGTAAAATCAGAATTTGCTATTACTCGCCTTAATGCTCCTTCTAACTCTCTAACGTTAGAACGTATTCTTTTAGCAATAAAAAAGGCCACCTCGTAGGGTATTTTTGCATTGAATAACAATGCCTTATTCATTAGGATGGCAACTCTTGTCTCTAAATCTGGAGGTTCTATTGCAACCGGTAGTCCCCAACCAAAACGCGATTTTAACCGTTCTTCCAAGCCTTTAACTTCTTTTGGATATCGATCACAAGTTAAAACTACTTGGTGTTTGTTTTCTAATAGGGTATTGAATGTATGAAAGAATTCTTCTTGTGTTCTTTCTTTACCCGCGAAAAATTGAATGTCATCAATCATCAACGCATCAACAGTTCTATAGAAACTTTTGAATTCATCAATTTTATTGTGTTGTAGAGCCCTTACCATATCGGCAACAAATTTTTCTGAATTAAGGAAACAAACGGATGCTTGTTTGTTCTTTTCTAAAATCTTATTCCCTATAGCATGCATGAGATGTGTTTTACCCAACCCGACTCCGCCATAAATGAATAAAGGGTTATAAGCAGTACCCACATTTTCGGCTACTTGGAGTGAAGCAGCTTTGGCTAGTTGATTTGATTTACCCTCTACAAAGCTTTCGAATGTGAACGCTGCATCTAAATTACTCGGTATACTCTTTTTCGGAAATTTCTTTTTTCGGTCGGTATTTGCGGGTTTTTCTTCCTTTTTAGTTTTTGTACCAATTTCCAAAAGCAGGGTGAGTGATGGATTTGTATGTTCTTCGATTATTATTTGCTCAATCCTTGATAGGTAATTTTCCCTTACCCAATCAAATACAAATTTATTTGGAGCGAGTAACCGAAATTTATTTTCAGTTTCAATTACCTGTAATGGTCTTAGCCAAGTATTGAAATCCTGACTAGAAATTTCGCCTTCAAGTTCTGTTAAACAGCTTGCCCAGAGATTACTCATTTTCCAGAAAGATTGATTCAGAAGTGTAAAAAGGCAATGTTTTTTAAAACATCCGATACGATCTGCTTACTATACAGGATAAGTATTTCGTCTACAGCGTTGACACTTTAACATTGAATAGGGTACCTTTAACCGTTTACCTGCTATTCAAGTTAAGGTTGACTTCGAGGATAATTTAATGAAAAGAACATATCAACCAAGTAAAATAAAACGGGCTCGGACACACGGCTTCAGGGCAAGAATGCGGACAAAAGGAGGTCGGCACGTTATAAATGCTCGTCGAGCTAAAGGTAGGGTTCACCTAACAGTATCTTCTGCTTGAGTTTTGAACGCTTTTTTTTTGGTAAACACACTAGGTTAAGTAACGCTGCAGAATTTAATCGAGTTTTTTCAAAACCGATAAAAATATTTGGTCCGCATTTCATTTTTTTAGTCCGTAAAAATTATCTAGACTATCCTCGCCTAGGGTTTGCGGTTTCCGTGAAAAAAGTCCGAAAATCGGTAACGCGAAATGTATTGAAACGAATAGTAAGGGAAAGTTTCCGTTTAAATCAGCACTGCTTAGGAAATTTTGATATTGTTGTTATCGCGTGTACAAAAGCGTCTAGCGCTTCAAAATGCGAAATACAAAAATCTGTTAATAAACACTGGGAAAGAATCAAAAAATCATAATACATGGATAATTTAAGGTTTGTACTCATCCTATTTTTAGGAGCGATTCTTTTTATGATTTGGGAAGCATGGGAAAAGGATTATGGCCCAAAACCTATCATTCCAGTAGCACAAAAGAAGCAATCAGAGTTAAATGAAACTCTAAATCTAAAAGATGATATACCAGCATCTGCCGGTGTACCGATAGAAAAACCACGAATAGAATCTTCAGATCCGGTTATCAATTTGCTTAAACAAGGCAAAAAAATAAAAGTAATAACAGATTTATTAGATATTGAAATTGATACTATCGGAGGAACCATTACTCGAGTTGATTTATTGGATTACCCGATATCTAAGGAACAAAGCGATACGCCTATCACTTTGCTTAATGATGATCCAGCTAGCTTATATGTAGCTCAAAGTGGAATATTAACGAGTGGCTACCCTGCTCCAAATCATCATACAGAGTATCAAACGACCACGACAAATTATCAATTAGTTCTAGGAGAGAAAGAACTAACTGTTCCTTTAAGTTGGAGTAGCGAAGATGGTATAGATGTTACCAAAGTATTTACCTTTTACCCTGGACGTTACGATATCGACATCGAACACCGGGTTGCTAATAATTCGGGTAAAGAGTGGAAAGGAAGGCAATACGGGCAACTTCAAAGAAAAGAGCGTGAAGAGGATTCCGATACGACTTTTATTCGTACCTACACCGGAGGTGTAATTTATAACGAAGAAGACAAATACGAAAAAATCTCCTTTGAAGACATGTATGAGGATAATTTAAGTCTCGAGGCTAAAGGAGGATGGAGTGCGTTAATTCAGCATTATTTTTTGAGTGCTTGGGTTCCTCCTGGTGAAGATCAAAATCATTTTTATACTAAATCACTATCTGATTATCGTTTTGTAATTGGTTCTTATAGTTCACAGGTTGAAGTTCAACCAGGCGACCATAAAGTTTTAAGTTCAATTTTTTATTCGGGTCCAAAAATACAGCAAGATCTGGAAGTTATCACACCTGGATTGGAACTAACGGTTGACTATGGTTTTCTTACTGTAATCGCTAAACCGATCTTTTGGTTGTTAGGTAAATTTCATGGCTATCTAAACAACTGGGGTTGGTCAATTATTTGTGTAACTTGTGTGATTAAGTTGCTGTTTTATAAGCTTTCTGAAACAAGTTATCGTTCGATGGCAAGGATGCGAAAAATACAGCCAAAAATGACATCGATACGTGAACGCTTTGGTGAAGATAAGCAGCGTATGAACCAAGAGATTATGGCTCTCTATAAAAGGGAAAAGGTTAATCCGCTTGGCGGATGCTTTCCAATTTTGGTTCAGATACCTGTTTTTATTTCACTTTACTGGGTGTTATTGGAGAGTGTCGAACTTAGACAAGCGCCTTTCATTTTTTGGCTACAAGATTTGTCGTTAAAGGATCCGTTTTTTATCCTTCCCCTATTGATGGGTTTTTCCATGTGGATACAGCAGAAACTCAATCCAGCGCCTATAGATCCTGTACAGGAAAAAGTCATGAAAATGTTTCCTTTCATTTTTACTGTCTTTTTTATGTTTTTCCCTTCCGGACTTGTTTTGTATTGGGTTGTCAATAATACTCTTTCCATCCTCCAGCAATGGTATATCACCCGAAAAATAGTAGCTGAAGGATAGAGTTTAGACAAACGTTTGTATTTCAGTTTTTTAGAATAGGCTACGCAAAGCAAAGCTAAAATTATTTACTTGATCTAATCAAAGTAAGCGAAAAGATAGCGGCGAAGCCCAAAGCTATTGTAGATTTGTCCAAATTATCATCATTTAGTGAATCTATTACGGCATTAGCAACACCGCCGGGAAAAGGTGCTGTAGGTGTTGTTAAAGTTTCTGGCTCAAATATACAAACCTTAATACGAGGTATCTTAGGTTTTCAACCTGATCCACGCAGTGCATATAAGTGTACGTTTATAGACTGTGATAACTCCGTTATTGACTCAGGAATAGCCATATATTTCCCCGCACCCCATTCGTATACGGGTGAACATATCTTAGAACTTCAGGGTCATGGCGGCATTGTAGTTATGGATATGTTATTAAAACGTTTATGTCATTTAGGTGCGAGAATGGCTAGACCCGGGGAATTTACCGAACGAGCGTTTTTAAATAACAAAATTGATCTAACGCAAGCAGAGGCCATTGCAGACCTCATCGAATCGGACACCGAAACCGCAGCTCGATGTGCCCAACGATCCATGCAGGGAGAGTTTTCTAAAAGAATAAATTCTCTTAAAGAAATTCTTGTCGATGTTCGAATGTACATCGAAGCATCGATAGATTTTGTCGACGAGGATATCGATTTTCTGAGCAGTGGGAATATTGACAATCGTTTACAAAAACTGAGAACCACTATTGCATTACTTAAAAAAACAACTCAAAAAGGTTGTTTGCTCCGTAATGGTATGTCGGTCGTAATTGCTGGTCGGCCAAATGCCGGAAAATCAAGCCTACTCAATTTCTTAGCAGGAAAAGATGCAGCGATTGTTACCGAGTGGGAAGGAACCACTCGTGATGTACTCCGCGAAACTATCCAGATCGATGGTATGCCGCTTCATATAATTGATACCGCTGGTCTCAGACAGACGGAAAATCCAATTGAAAAAGAGGGTATTAAACGCGCATATAATGAGATCGAAAATGCCGATCAGTTGCTCTATATTGTCGATAGTGCGGTTCCAAACGACGATAGCAAATTGCTGACCTCTTTCCCAAATTCCATTAAAGTTACCAAGATTATCAATAAAATTGATTTAACTGGGATCGAACCAAAGTGTGTTAATACATCAGGATATACAGAGATCTTTATGTCGATAAAATACGATAAGGGAACAGATCTTCTATTGGAGCATTTAAAACAAATTGTTGGATTAGATCAAAATACAGAAGCGGTTTTTACGGCTAGACGGCGTCACTTAGATGCTTTGGATGAAACTGAAAATTATATTCTAAGTGCAATAAATGCATTGGAACAGCATCATCAATGTGAATTTTTGGCTGAAGACCTCCGACTAGCTCAAAACATGCTTTCTAAAATAACTGGGGAGTTTACGTCAGATGATTTACTGGGTGAAATATTTTCTGGTTTTTGTATTGGAAAGTAATCTGGTAAAACAAACGTCAAACAAAATCCTATAAAAACTAATTATAACAGGGCTAACACTGGTTTATACCATCCTGCTAGTTTCTCTTATTTATCCTTTTATTGGCGTTTATTTACACCGGGTTTAAGTATAGGTATAAAACGGTGCAAAAATGAACATGTCAATCGAAGAACGAAAGTTAAAAGATAATAAGATTTCTTTGAGATTGGCTTACTATCATGGGTACGAAAAAATACCCGATGGAAAGATTAAACATCACCGGAATTATGAGAAATTAGATTTATATCTTTACGGAAAGGCATTGCTTATTTTGTATAGTTTCATGTTAAAAATAAGTCTTTTGACTTATTTTGAGGATATGCTCGAAATTTAGTGAAGTGTCCAAAATGTAAATCAGACGAAAATATCAAGGATGGTGTTGTCAAGCACAAGCAACGATACAAGTGCAAAGCATGCGATTTTAGATACACTGTTGCCAGTGGATCTAAAGCGAAACCCTTATATTTGAAAATTGGCGCTTCAACTCTATCTAGAGGGTCTGGGGGTCCGCTCAATTGGTCGGGTCTTAGAAGTTAGTAATGTTACTGTGCTCAATTGGATCCGCAGCTTTGGCGAACACGTTGTAGATTTGAAAAATCCTGAGCCAATCCGGTATACAGAAATGGATGAGATGCATACCTATGTGGGTCAAAAAAAACTATCGATGGATATGGATTGCTGTTAATCGATATGAAAAAAAATTCATCAATTTCATTGTTGGCGACGGAAGCGCTCAGACTGGACAAAAGCTTTGGAATGAAATTGAAGATCAAATAGATGGAAAAATAGCAACTGATTATTGGCAGCCGTACGAACACTTTATTCCTGAAAAAGATCATGTTCAATCGAAAGCCGAAACATATACGGTCGAAGGATACAATAGCATCTTCAGGCATTTTCTTGCGCGTATGAGAAGAAAAACAACAAGAGTGTCGCTACCTCGTGATAGATTTTGGAACATCCATGTCCAAAATCGACTCGGAGTTATTGTCAAATCTGGTGTATCAAAAATTCTTTAAGCGGCGATCGAATCGTTTTTGTTAACTTCAATGCCATCCTTAAATGGCACGCCCTCAATCACTTTGGCGAGGTAATTAAACCCTCTTAG
>Ga0209992_10000240_pt1 | contig 77975 bp, 58 predicted proteins | sample 2SBtaG_2_FD_182564 | JGI IMG/M metagenome (GOLD analysis project Ga0209992, IMG submission 182564) | Deep subsurface microbial communities from Kolumbo volcano to uncover new lineages of life (NeLLi) - 2SBTROV12_ACTIVE470 metaG (SPAdes)... | ecosystem: Environmental > Aquatic > Marine >... | reverse complement strand
CTGTCCGTGACAGAGCACGGCGAGGCCGGCGACGCCTACGCCCTGGTGTGGTCCCTCGGCCTGGCACCATCGCCGATTCACCTGCCGCCCTACGGCTATCTCTACCTCGACCCGATCCTGGCCACCGTCCTCCCCGTCAACGGCCTCATCGGCCCCACAGGCACCACCACCGACAACTACGCCATTCCCAACAACCCCAACCTCTCCGGCCTGCCCACGTTCTTCCAGACCGTACAGGTCTTCAACACCAAGCCAGGCACAGGCTCCCTCAGCAACTACGCCCGCTGGGTCTTCCCCTGACAGCAGTCAGCAGGCAGCAAGCAGTTCGCCGTTGAGGTGCGCAGTTGCGGTGCGCAGTTCGCAGTTGGAACAACAATCGTTGCCAGAGCTGTGTCGTGGCAAGGCGTCGTGGTCTGCCCGAGCGGAGGCGTGGCGCTAGCCACGTTGAGCATCGGGCATGGCGGCGACAACGCCGCCACGGCGCAGCTCTGGCAACAGAGCCAGTCCCGCTAAAGCGCCTTGGAGAGTTCGGTGACGGCGCGGGCGTAGAGCATCCGCGCCGCATCCGGGCTGGCCACGCCCACGATGTCCGCCACGGTGGCCCAGTCTGAGCCCTCGAACTGGCGCACGATGATGACCTCGCGATACCGAGGGCGCAGGTCGCCCAGGGCTTCGAGCACTGCGTCGGCGTTCTCGTCTCGCACCAGGCCCTCAAGGGGTTGCGGCCCCGTCTCGACGGGTTCGTAGACGATCTCGCCGCTCTCTTGCGCATCACGGACGGCAGCCAGGGCCACCTCTCGCCGGCTGTCCCGCTTCTGAGCGTGGTGAAAGTCAGCGGCATCCCTGATCTGATGTTCGGTGATCTTCCCGAGCCAGTGGATCAGGCTGCGCTCGTTACGCATCTCGAACTTGTCGAAGGCCCCGACGGCGCCGATGAACGTGCGCTGGGCGATGTCCTCTGAGTCGAGGTGGCGGCGCAACTGGCGCCCCAGACGCATGCTGGCGATGCGCTTCACCCGGGGGTAATAGCGCCCAAACAGCTCATTGAGCGCCGCCTGGTCACCCTCTTGGGCCAGGCGGACCAGATCCATGGAGCGGGTGGCGGCCTCGTCTGAAGCGGCCCCATCGTCAGGGGTGTCATCGCCCCTGGGCTGTGTGGGCCGTACCTCCCGCTGATCCATGTCTCCTCCAGAGCCATCGCAGGCTGTTCAGTTCCGCAGAGGGCCGCGATCGTACCCCATCGTCGGGGGCCTGCTGGGCCATTCCTCTGCAGACAGTTCGTTCGCCTGGGGCAGCATCTCCGCTTGGAGGACAGCAACTGGCCCATCTCACGTGGCTCGGCTATACTCTCTCCCCGGCTTCACCGCGTGGGCAGCAGTGGGTGAGGCGACGGATTCGCAAGTGAACAGGCAGCATCCATGAGTACGGACGATGGGGACATCACGCCTGCTGAGGGCGACCCGGGGTCTCACGACGACGAGGGCCTGAGCCCGGTCGACGAGGCGGTCACGGCCTACAACTTCCGCGTGAGCGGCGGCGAAGACGTCGATCTGCCCAGCTTCCTGGCCCAGTACCCCGAAGAGCTGCGCGGCGAGATCGAGCAGCTCTGTCGTAGCGGACGGTCCATCCAGAAGGCCATGGAGGACAGCGGGGCCGACCTGGGCGAGGCCCTCTCTGGCCCGCCCGAGCGCATCGGCCCCTACACTCTCGGTCGTCTGCTCGGTCGAGGTGGCATGGCGGAGGTCTATCTGGCAACAGAAGACGGCACCGGACGCCAGGTGGCCTTGAAGGTGTTGCAGCTGGGGCCCGACGAGAGCGGTCGGGCTGAGGAGCGCTTTCGCCGCGAGGCCCTGACCGCAGGGCGCCTGGAGCATCCGGGCATCGCGGCCGTGCAGTCGATCCATGAGCACGAGGGCCTGCTGGCCATCGCCATGGAGTACATCCCGGGGCGCAGCCTGGCGCGCATCTTGCGCGAAGAAAGCGACCGACGTCATCGAGGTGCCGGGGCCGAGGCCGCTGGCGGGGCCGAGTCGCCCGACATCGACGCGGCGGGTGCTGCCGCCATGATCGCCTCGGTGGCCGAGGCGCTGCAGCACGCTCACAGCCAAGAGGTGATCCACCGGGACATCAAGCCCAGCAACATCATGATCGACGAGGACGGGCAGCCCCACGTGCTCGACTTCGGCCTGGCCAAAGACGTGCGCGAGCTGTCCATCAGCCGCCAGGGCGATCTGGCAGGAACCCCGGCCTACATGAGCCCCGAGCAGGCCATGGCCAAGCGGGTGCGGGTCGACCACCGCACGGACATCTTCTCCCTCGGGGTCGTGCTCTACGAGGCCCTGACCCTGCGCCGTCCTTTCGAGGGCGACTCGGTCGATCAGGTGCTGTACGAGATCAACTTCTCCAGCCCTGCACCGGTGATCGGCTTCAACACAGAGGTGCCCTCCGACCTGGAGACGATCTGCCTCAAGGCCCTGGAGAAGAACCCGGACGACCGTTACGGCAGCGCTGGCGCGTTCGCCCTCGACCTGCGCCGCTTCGTGGCTCACCGCTCCATCGAGGCCCGTCGCCCGACCTGGCTGACCTTGACCCAACGCAGACTGCAAGCCCACCGCTGGGCTGCGGCCTTGGTGCTGCTCACCGTGGTGCTGGTAGGGGCCGCCGTGCCCTTCGCCGGATGGTGGTCGCACCGCGAGCAGGTGGCCCAGACCATGGACCGAGCCGACGCGGTGATCGCCGACGAACTGGGTGATAGAGCGCCCGAAGAGCTCGTGGCCGAGCTGGAGTTCTTCCAGCTCATGGAGGCCGAGTTCACAGAGCTGCCGCTGGGACAGGCGGAGCGTTTGACCGCGGCGATCGAGCGCCTGCGCACCTTCGGCCGCGATGAATATGAGAGTGGCGTGGCGGAAGTCGAGGCAGCCTTTGGCGCCGCCGCTGGCCCCACGCCCTACGAGAGCATGCCCGCCTTCGCGGCCGGCGTGCGACGGTTGTTAACCGCTGCTCTGCTGGCGCCGGACAACGACGCCTTGCGGTTGTTGGCCTCTGAGGACGTCTGGCTGCCCCGCCTCACCGTGACCTCTGACCAGCCAGGCGACCGAGTGCTGCTGCAGCGCCTCGACCCGGTGCATCACGTGCGGCAGGGGGCGCCGGTCTCCCTGGGCAAGACTCCGGTGAGCGAGGTCTCGGTGAAACCGGGCTTGTATCGAGTGCTGGTCGTGAGAGACGGGTTCGGGTATGGCGAGTACACCCGGCGTCTCGAGGTGCCCCGCTCTCTGACCCGCTGTGATGTGGTGGTCCGGCCAACCGCAGTCGTGGGCCAGAACATGGTCACCATGCCCTCCGCCGAGTTCATCGTTGGCTCGGGCACAGAGGAACAAACCCCGATCTACTTCGAACGAAAGGTCACGCTCCCGGCGTTTCAGATCGACGAAACCGAAGTGACCAACGCACAGTATCGCGAGTTCGTCCTCGCCACTGGACACCGAGAGCCACCGATCTGGCCGACGCCCTACGAGGCTTGGATGGACGATCTGCCGGTGGTCACCGTCACCGTCCCGGACGCCAAGGCCTATGCCGAGTGGGCTGGGAAGCGGCTGCCCACAAATTGGGAGTGGGAACGGGCTGGCCGTGGCCTTGGGGGGAGCCTGTTCCCAGTCGACCCTGAGGTTCTACCCCTGACTGACTATGTGCTCGACCGCCCGCACGATTGGAGCGACTGGAAGGTGGACGAGTCGCCATTCGTGTTGTTTCGCAGCACCTACCGCAACGGGGTCCAGGCAGTGCGTAGCCTGCCCGAGGGGCGCACAGCCGAGGGGCTCTATCACATGTTGGGCAATGCCGCTGAATGGGTCGAGAACTCGTGTGCCGAGATGTCGCCTGATGGCAGCGTTGCAGTGCGCCACTCGCTGTGGCTGGCCAAGGGCTCGGGCTGGACCTACGCTGCCTCCGAGCTGACGTTTTCGGGCCTGGTTGTGATACCGGGGGGCGCGGACTTGCTGGATCCAGCCCTTGGCTTCCGGTGCGCGAGATCTGTCATCCCCTGACTGTTTCCTGGTTGCATAGTCCCCCTCGCATATTCACACTCCGTGTGATCGCGAGACCAACTGGGGGAATGACCCGATGACCGAAAAGACAGTCAAGGCCAAGCTGGCGGTGGGGTTTGAGGCCCGCCCGGGCTCGACCTACCTGAGCACCGGGTGGGGCGAGGCAGATCGGCTTGAGCTGAAGTTAGCCATCACCGATGAGGTGAATCAGCGTGTCAGCAGGACGTGGCAATCCACATGGGACGATCTCGATCTGACCGTTGATGGCGATGGCCACTTGGCTGAGAGCCTGGTGCGCAGCTTCATCTTGGGCAAGCTGGCAATCTTCAACGCCGACTCAGAGACAACGGTTCAGTTGTTTCTTTCCGGCGGCGATGAGGCCGCCTCCGCAGGCGTGCACTACGTCTACATCAATGGCGTGCGAGTCTGTATCCATAACTACCTGCTGACATGGCAGAGCAAGGGCAGCAGTGGTGCCCCACAACCTTGGACGTTCAATCGTTTTGTAGGCACCAATCGAGAGTTCTCAACCCAACTCTTCATCGAACTCTCCTGGCCAACGCCGACCTGACTGGCTTTGGCGCGACGGGCCCGGCGCTGTCCTGGTGATGCGCTAGTGAAGAGGCCGGGTGGTGCCTACAGGCGCGACCCTGCCTACTTGTTCCTTGAACCAGGATCGCCCCGTCGCAACGATGGGTGACTGGGAGTTGCGGCTCGTGCCGTGGATCCAGTGCGTACTGATACCGAGTTCAAGGAGCAGCAGAATGCTAAGAAGCAGGAAGCAGGAAGCAGGAAGCAGGAAAGTCTAGCAGGTCGGTAACGTTTTCCGGCCTCGCGTTAAGTCTCGCTCTGGGGAGTGCACTGCTCTCCGCTGGTTGTGCTCAGGCGTCACTTCGCGCCGAGTCCTCCGAGCTGCTGGACGACGCTGCGGCACCACAGGCTGCTACAGCAGTGCACGGGAACCTGGCCGTCGGCTTTGGTGTCCTCGCAGACGCAACGTACCTGGGGGAGAGCTGGGCCTTCGGGGACCGGCTGGAGCTGAAGTCGAGCATCACCGCCGACATTCAAGCCAAGGTGAACGCCGAGTGGCAAGAACGATGGACAGACGTCGAGTTGGCTGTATCCAAGGCTGGGCACCTGCCCGAGAACGAAGTCAGGGCAGTGATCCAGGCTGAACTGGATGCATTCAACAATGACAACAGCAATGCTGATATGTTGTTTCTCGCTGGCGGGAACGAGGCTGCTTCCGCGGGAGTGATCTACGTCATCGTGAATGGCGTTCGCGTCTGCATCCACACCTACCAGCTCACCTGGCAGACCCGAGGCAGCAGCGGCGCTCCCCAGCCCTGGACGTTCAACCGCTTCGCTGGCACCGACCGAGAGTTCTCTACCCAGCTGTTCATCCAGCTGTCGTGGCCCACGCCGGTGGGAGTTGACGAGCCCAGCCTCTGAGCTGACAGCCACGCTGCGTTCAGCCTGTGGCACGGTGCCGGGATGGGAGGCTTGTCTGCTACCATCCCGGCACCCTTTCGTGCCCCATTGAGTCTCAGCCGCAGGCGAGAGCGCCCTGACCATGTCGTCTACCGAGCGGGACGTCCGACTGCTGCACTTTCAGGCCGAACTGGTCGACAAGCTGCTCGGGGTGCGGCGCTCTGACAAGGCTCTGAAGACCGCCCTGCGCCGGGTCAGCGACCTCTTCGAGGCGGAGCGGGCCTGCATCGCCGTGGTGACTCCTGGCGGCGAGGCCGTCGACCCCCGCTACATGATCCCCCGGGGCGCGAGCTTTGCCGACGGGCTGTTCACGACCCTGGCCAACCGCCGTCGGCCCAAACTCGGTGACGACACCATGGTCGCGCGCATCGACCGCCGGGGACGGCTCTGGGGGCACATGGTCTTGCAGCGGGAGGGGCGGCCCTTCGCGCTCGCCGATCGCCGGGCCTTCTCCCGCGTGTCGTCGGTCTTGTCCCGCCAGGTGCAGCGCATCGACGGGCAGCGGTTGACCGAGGTGCGCGAGCGCATCGATCGCAAGATTCTCGAACAGCTCTCGCCCAAAGACCTGGCCTACCAGCTGCTCCACGGGCTGCGCTCGCTCACCCGCTACGATCATTCGGCGGCGGTGCTGACCTTTGATGGGGGCTGCAACGTGCTCCGTCTGGCGGCGGAGCAGATCGCCTGGCGCAAGGGCAAGAGCCGGCGGGTGGGCACGAGCCTGCAGCTCACCGACGAGGTGCTGACCCTGCTGGAGACCGGCGAGGTCTACGGCTTCGACCGGCCTTGCCCTGCCTCGGCTTCCGGCGGTTCTTCCCCTGGAGGTGGGGGTGCGAGCGGCGCGGCGCTGCGGGAGACAGCACCAGACAGCACCGAGGCCAGCGAACACCTCGGCGCCTGGTCCTGCTGGTCCGGGCGGCAGGGACACCTGCTGGCCGAGGGCATGAACGCAGCCCGGGTAGGGGCGCTCGACGAGCCCGAGCAACCAGCGCGCTCCCTGCTGGTGGCGCCTCTGGTGGCTCGCGATCGCCTGCTGGGCGTGCTCGAGATCGCCGCCTGCCACGAGGGCTCGCTCGGCGCCTACGAGGTCGAACAGGTCCGCCGCTTCTTGCCCCACGTCGCCGTGGCGGTGAGCAACCTGCAGCGCGCCGAGAACCTGGAGTTGGGCATGCTGGCCGCGGAGCGCAAGCACGTCATGGCCGACCTGGCCCGGGGCGTGTCCCACGACGTGAACAACGCCCTGGGCGCGATCCTGCCCATGGTGCAGCAAATGCAGGCGGACATCACCGCCGACCGGGCGGACGAGGCCACCCTGCTGGGCGATCTGCAGCAGGTCGAGGCCTCGGTGCAGGTCTGTCGACGCATCTTCGGGGGCATGCTCTCGTTCGCCAGAAGCTCGGCGCGCAGCCTGGGCACGGGCGACCTGAAGCAGGCCCTGTCCAGCGCCCTGGCCGTGCTCGACGAGTCGTTGCGACGGCAGCAGGTCGAGCTCGTGCTCGATCTGGCTCCCAGCCTGAGCACTGTCTCTGCCACTCGCGGCGATCTCGAACAGCTGCTGCTGAATCTGTCGGGCAATGCCCGGGACGCCATGCCCGCAGGAGGCACGCTGACCATCGCCGCCCGGCGCCAGGGCAACGATCTGGTGGTCTCGGTGTGCGACACGGGCCGGGGCATCGCTGAAACTGACCTCGAGCGGGTGTCCGAGCCCTTCTACACCACCAAGCGTCAGGGCAACGGGCTGGGGCTGCCCATCTGCCGCTCCATCGTCTGGGGCATGGGTGGGCAGATGTCCATCGAGAGTGTGCGCGACAAGGGCACCACGGTGACGCTGCACCTGCCCTGCAGCCGAGAGATCCACGCATGAGTCGGGCGCACATCCTGATCGTGGACGACGACGGGGCGTTGCTGCACAGCGCCCAGCGGGTCTTGGCCACGCACTACGAAGTGCTGGCCTTGCGCAGCGCCGAAGAGGCCCTCGAACAGGCGGCGGCGTTCGGCCCGGCCCTGGCCGTGCTCGACATCCGCATGGGCGAGATGGACGGCTTCGAGCTGTCGTCGCGGCTTCGCGCGCTGGTCCCGGGCATCGACGTGATCTTCATGACCGGCGTGGTGCACGAGCTCGACGCCCAGCTGATTCGTTCGATCCGCGAGAAGGCCTTCTACTTCATTCGCAAGCCCTTCGATCGGGACGTGCTGCTGACCCTGGTCGAGCGCTGCCTCGACGTGCGTCGCCTGGCCGCAGAGAACGCCGCCCACTTGCACCGGCTCCAGACCGAGATGGCCGCAGCCCGAGCCTTTCAGGTGGGACTGCAGCCTCCTGAGAGCGGGCGCCTGCAGCGGCTGACCATCGCCACCCGCATGCAGCCCTGCGAGGACATGAGCGGCGACTTCCTCGACTATGTCGACGCCGGTCGCGGGCGGGTCACGGTCATGCTCGCCGACGTGTCGGGGCACGGTGTGTCGGCGGCCATGATGGTGGGCATCGTCAAGGCGGCTTTTCGGGCGACGCGGGAGGATGGCTTCGAACCGCTAGAAGTGGCCCGGCGCATCCGCAACGCCATCAGGCCCTTCGACGAGGACCGCTTCGTCTCGCTCTTCTGCGCCCGCATCGCCCGGGACGATCGCATCCTCGAGTGGGTCAACGCCGGGCACCCCAAGGCCTATCTCTGGGATGACGAGCGCAACGTGAGCGAGCTGGGCCTCTCGGGCACGGTGATCTCGCCGGCCCTTCCCGACATGGACTGGGAGCAGCACCGGGCCCACATCGAACCGGGCAGCGGCCTGCTGCTCTTCACCGACGGCCTGACCGAAGCCAGGGCTGAGGGCGCGGGCGAGCTGTTCGGCCTGCAGCGCCTGCGGGACATCGTGGCCGGCGAGCCCCTCAGCGGCCACGAGCTGCTCGACGCGATCATGGCCGCGGTCGATGCCCATAGCGGCGGTCGACCCGCAGACGACGACCGCACCCTGCTCACCGTGAGCCTGGACTGACAGCGCGAGCGCCCCGGTCCCGCCAGGGTCACGGCTCCACGTCGACTCCGAGCACGGCGCCTTGTTCTGGGTCTACGGGGGCGCCGTCCAGGCTCTCCATCGAGCCAGTCCACAGCTGCCCCTCCAGGCGATGGGTGGGGCCGAGGCTGGGCACAAGGCAGGTGCCGGTCAAGGTGGTGGTCCCCTGGGGCAGATGGGACAGCTCGTCTGTGAGCCGGTGTTCGTGAAACACGCCATCGCCGGTGAGCATGAGCCACAGCTCGTCGGGGACGGTGCTGTCGTCGGGCTGCCGGCTCATGGTCAGCAGCCAGGTGACCTGGATCGTGTCGTCGGCAGCGCCCTGGGCGGCGGACAGCTCGACGTCGACGTGCCAGGGCTGGCTCAGTTCGGTCACGACGTCTGACTCGTGGTGATGGGCATGCCCGGGTTCGGCTTCGACGGGCTCTGCACCCAAAGACCAGCCGCCCGCGAAGCACAGGGCTGCGGCCACCGCGCCGAGCAGCCAGTGACGCCGCCAGGCAGCGCAGAGGGGCAGCAGCGCGGCCAGGCAGACGGTGATCGATGATTCGAGATGGAGGTCGGCGTGCACCGCCAAGGCCAGCCCGGCCAGGGTGCCCACGCCGCCCAGGGCGCTGGCCAGACCGAAGCTGGCCACGAGCCCGCGGCGCAACGACAGGGATGCCAGGGAAGGCAGCAGCAACATGGCGAAGGTCAGCAGCGACCCGGTGGTGCGCATCGAGACGGTGAGCACCGTGGCCAGCACGGCGAAGAGCAGCAAGAGCCAGCCCTGGGTGGCCAGCCCCAGGGCCTGGGCGGTCTCCCGGTCGAAGCCTACCAGCAGCAGCTGCTTGAAGAAGACGCCCAGCAGGGCCACCGCCGCGATCAGCGTGATGGCGGTGATCTGCACGGCGTCGCGGCCCGCATAGATCAGGTTGCCATGGAGAACGTGCTGCACTTCGTCGAGATCGGCGGGCGACTGGGAGACGAAGAGCAGGGCCAGGGCGGAGGCCACGCAGAAGAGGGCGCCCAGCTTGCCATCCGCGGCGAGCGACGACTGCTTGCCGTCGGCGCGGACCACCCCGGCCACGACCAACAGGGTCAAGGCCAGCCCCATGGGCAGGGGCGGGCTGTCGAGAACGAGGCCGAGCGCCACGCCCGCCGCGGCCACCTGGGCCAGGGTCACGCCGAGAAAGACCACCCGCAGCAAGACGACCCACATGCCCAGCCAGGGCAGGAGCACTCCCGCGATGAGCCCCGCTTCGACGGCCCCGGGGATGGCCTGCAGCGCGGTGCCGTCGAGCCAGTTGCTCACGGCGCGTCTCCCAGTGTGGTCCCGGGCACCACCACCCGATGTCCGGCCACCCTGCCCACGTGAACGGCGGCGTCGTGGTACTCGCTGAGCAGGGCGTCGTTGAAGATCTCGTCGACCGGGCCAGCCTGCACTCGACCCTCCTTGAACAGGGCCACCTGGGCCGCGTGGTTGGCCACCAGATCGAGGCTGTGGGTGGCGACCAGCACGGCCAGCTGGCGCTCGCTGGCCAGATCGGTGATGGTCTTCACCAGTCCCACAGCGCTGGTGAAGTCGAGGCCGCGCACGGGCTCGTCGAGCACCAGCAGCTCGGGCTCGTCGACGAGGGCCCGGGCCAAGAGGATGCGCTGCCGTTGTCCGCCGGAGAGGTCGCGGAAGCGCTTGGAGGCCAGGTCTGCCACGTCGAAGCGGGCCAGGGATCGCAAGGAGCGCTCCTTCCCCGCAGCGCCCCGTCGCCCGAACCAGCCCAGGCCCGGGGTGAGTCCCATGAGCACGACCTGCAGGGCGGTGACCGGATAGAGCACCTCGCTGTCGTCGACCTGGGGCACCCAGCCCACCTTGGGTCGCAGCCCGGCGGGGTGCACGATGCGACCGCTGCGGGGGCGCAACAGGCCCACGGCCAGGCGCAGAAAGGTCGTCTTGCCCGAGCCGTTGCTGCCCACCAGCGCCGTGACCGAACCTCGGGGGACCGAGAGACTCACGTCGCGCAGCACGTCTTCCCTGCGGTAGCGGTAGGAGATGTTCTCGGCGCGCACCAAGACACCCGAGCTGTCCGCGCTCGGGGGTGTGTGGTGCGCTGCTGGCTGGCTTGACTCGCGGCTCACCCGTTGTCGTTCCCGCTGTCGTGCTCATCGCTGCGGCCGTTGTTGGCCTGGCCGTTGGCCTGATCGTTGGCCTGGCCGTTGGCCGCGGGTTCGCCAGCCGACTGTGCCCGTGGCGCGTAGGCTGCGATCAGGGCGCCGATGTTGTAGGCAAAGTGCTCGACGATGCCGTCGACTCCCTCGGGATAGCCCGGGTGAGTGGACAGCACGAGCACCTGGGCTTCGCTGCGTTCGGCGAGGAAGTCTGCCGCATCGGGAAACTGGTACGGCTCACGAATCACCACGGCCACTCGCTCGTGCTGCATGGTGGCCAGCAGCTCGTCGAGGTGGTGAGCGGTGGGGGCGACCCGGGGCTTGGGCTCGATGGTGCCGATCTGCTTCAGTCCCAGGCGATCGAGCAGATAGACCCAGGAGGGGTGGTAGACGACGATCGGTCGGCCACGCAAGGCCTTCGCCTCCGTGAGCCAGCCTACCAGGGCCTTTGTCAGTCGCAGGTGGAACGCGCCGTGTCGCTCGGTGATCTCTGCTGCGTGGTCGGGCAGGGCGGCGATGAGCGCGTCGCGAACGGTGGCCGCCATGGCGCGCACGGCCAGGGGATCGGTCCAGACATGGGTGTTGCCGAACGCATGCACGTCGCCCTGCGCGCGGCTCAGCTTCCTGGGCACTTGTTTCAGGGTCACCTTGCTGGACAGGTCGATCGAAGCCGGATTGCCGGGCAGGAGCGCGTTGTTGCTCGAGCCGCGGAGCATGTTGGGCAGCCACAGCTCGGCGTCCAGCCCCGTGTGCAGCAGCAGGTCGGCGCCCCGGCAACGGGCCATCATCGACGGGGTGGCGGAGACCGAGTGGACGTCTTGCCCGGGACGGCAGAGCACCACGACGTCCACCAGATCGCCGCCGATCTCCCGAGCCAGCTCACCGTAGGTGGGGACGGTGGCGATGACCTTGAGCGGCGGGGCCGCGCCGGCCTCGCTCGGCGCGAGCGGCAACGCGGAGGCCGTCATGGCCACGAGCATGCAGGCCAGGGTGATGACGCTGGAGCGCAGGAGCCGCGGCCGCGCCTGGTCGTGCGGTACCCGCAACGTGAGGCCGGGGACGCTCACTGTCTTGTCAGCTGTGCGAGGTGTCATCGGTTGGTCCAGTAGGGGTGGGGCTTGTGGGCACCGAAGTTCCAGGAGAGCTGCAGCATGGCTCGGTGGGCCGTGCGGCGTAGACCTCCGAGGCGACCCCGCAGGCGTTGGCCCTGCAGGCGCACGCGGAAGAACTCGTCGGCGTACCAGCTCACGTAGGGCGAGATGGCGGAGATGTCGTCGTCGGCGCCCAGCACTTCGGCGCTGCCGACACGGAGTCCCCAATACGTGTTCACCCCGGTCTGCCGTTGGGCCGTGAACCAGTAGCCGTCGCTCCGTTGGTTCCCCGTGGGAAAACCTGGCGTCGCCGCCTGATTGAAGTCGACCGCCGTGCGCACTCCCTGGGCGGAGAGCAGCCAGCTGTCCTGGCCCGATTCGTCGTCGCGGCTGCGCCAGGTGAGGTCGACGGAGAGGGCCTCCGGGTCGATCTCGGTCATCACGTCGGTGACCACGGCCCGGCTGCCCACCCCGGTGATCCAGCTGGCTCCGAGCTCGATGTCACTGGTCTGGTCGAGTTCGATGAAGTGGCTGCCCCGAGCCACGAGGACGGGTGCGTCACTGTCGAGGGTGAGCCCGGCGCTGTCGGCCAGCCCACCGAGCAGGGCCTCCTCTCCGGTGAACAGATCACCATTCACCAGTGCGACCTCGGCGGTGGTGGCCGAGACCCGGCCTGCGGCGCTTTCGCTGCTGCCCAGGGGCAGGGTGAGCAGCAGGCCGTCGCCGATGAGTCCCTCGGCGCCCAGCTGTTGGGTGATCGCCAGGGGGCGGTCGGATTGGGGCAGGTCGTGGGTGTGCAGCCTGTTGTCGATGCCGAAGGGCAGCCGGAAGCGCCCCACGCGCACGCCCGCGGTCGAGTCGCTGCCGGTGAGGGCGCCGATGGAGACGTCGGTGTAGACCTCTTCGACTTTGCTCTCGAACTCGCCCGAGCCCAGGTCTTCAAAGGCAGTGACGAACGTCGCGTCGGCGAAGGGGGAGATGGGCAGGGCGAAGTTGACCTCGACCTCGCGCAGGGAGAAGCGATCGCCGCCCGTGCCGAAGATCTCGTCGGCGTCGCCACCCTCGGCGAGGGCCTCGACGAACACGCCGATGGCGGGGTTGGTGGCGCTGGGCGAGAAGGTTCGCCGTGGGGGCACGGGCTCGCTCGGTTCGTCGATGAGCAAGGCTTGCAGCTGGGCTTCGAGATCGTCGGCGATGTCGACGTCGTCTTGCTGGCCTTCGAGGCGAGTGACCCGTTGCTGCAGCTCGGCGATGGTGGCGAGCGCAGCTTCGAGCTGCTCGCGAAGATCATCGACGTCGGCCTCCTGGGCACTGAGCGAGGGTGCGGTCAGGCAGAGCAGAGCCGTGAGGCTGGCCGAGCGGAGCCACGGCGCAGGCAGAAGGGCGCGGCGGCGAGGAGAAAAACGATCAACAGAACGGGGGCGGCGAGAGACGGATCTCGTCACGGTTCGGTGGACTGACATGGGGGGTACATCCGGAGCGGTAGCGTGGCGGCACGGTATGGCTGGGGGCGAGGCGGTGAGGCATCGCCCACAGGGTGACGTCAGGCTGTGCGCGGGGGAGCGCGGGCGCCGATGCGGTGGGTGTTGAGGGGCGAGGGATGGCCAGCCGTGTCCCACACGGAGAGCAGTCGCACCGACGAGAGCGGCGAGAGACCCACGGGGGCCGGTCGGTCGAGCCAGCTGGGCAATTGGGCCGCAGCCAGAAAGGCACAGTCACCATGTTCGCTGGCCGCAGGCAGGTGATCGCAATCGCCCCGATGCCACTCGAGCTGACCGCTGTTGGCCATGATCTCGCCGTGGAGCAGCTCGTGAAACGGCCCGGTCGCGAACAGGCACAGCACGACCAGGGCGGTGCGCAGCAAGCGGTCGGTGAGGGCGAGACGGGCCATTCTCTCTACGATGCCTGATGAGCCCCGGTGCTTGTCAAGCGACAACGGCTGGCCTCCGTCCTGAAAAGGGCAGAGACCAGCCGTTGGCCGTCACTCGGTGTGGCTCAGTGGAGGCGTTCGATGCGCAGAACGCAGAAAAGGGGCTGGTTGCCGCTGGCGCCGAGCACGGTGTACTCGCCGGCGCGAATGGTTGTGCGGGTCTCGAAGGACAGGCCGTTGACCGAGTCGAACTCGCACACCGCGGTGAGGGTGGAGGTCTCGGCGTCGAACACCTCGGGGCGAATCTTGAGCCGGTTGCCCTCGTCCATGGCGATCTCGATGTCACGGGAGCGGGCCGACGAGCGCACCATGCCCATGGACTCGGTGTGGAACGAGCTGAAGGGCACCATCTGGGCGAGGTGCTGGTTCAGCTCGGCGGGCACGGCGCCTTGGTCGACCCCCGGGTCTTGCTGCCCGGTGATGACCATGGCGGTGAGCATCAACTGCTCTTCAGGCAGATCGACGCGGTTGAGCAGGGCGAGCATGCTGTCGATCTGCCGAGGGGTGTCGCGCAGGACCAGGGTGCCCTGCTCCTTGAGCAAGGTGATGTTCTGGTTCTCGGACACGAACTGGCCGTCGTGAAATTCTCGCACACTCCGATGGAACGGGGCCAGCGAGGAGTAGCCCGTCATCAGGCTCATGTGCTTGGGTCGCCATTCGGTGACGGTGAGCTCCTGTTCGGCAGGCTCCTCGTCAGCCTTCATCTCAGCATCGATCTGCCGACACCAGGCCAGGATGCGTTGGGCGCCGGCCTCGTCCTCGTAGATCAGCAGGGCATCGCCGAGGGTCTGGATGTTGCGCACCGGGGTGGCGAAGTGCCCGCCCTTCTCTTCGATGCTGATATTGCGCCCATGGATGTCATGCGCCAACTTGGCCAGCTCTCTCGGGTTCACGTTCTCTGGCGAGTAGAAGGTTGTGGTCATGGCGCTCGCGGACATCAAGGGCGTTGCCCCCAGGTCTCGCTGGCCTGACTCCTGGGTGCTCTGGCCGTGGCATGGTGTGGCCGAGACGATCCAGAGCGCGATGGCGACGAACGGGACAAGCAGGGGCTTGGGAAGCAACATGGCGGGCTCCTTCAGACTAGAGAGGGCGTGGTGAGCGGTCACTCACTCGCGAGGTGGTCGGTGATCAGCACCAGGCGCACGGGGCCTGAGCGAAAGACGATCTGGTCGTTGGTCACGGCGACGAGCTGAGGCTCGGGGCGAGCGTCGATGAGAGCGGAGGGGGCGGTGGCTGTAGCGTCCTGGGCGCCGGCTCCCGTGCTCGTGGATTGCGTTGCTGCGGTCAGGCCGGAGCCTGCGCGCCCCGAGGATGGCCGGGGACCGGAGAGCAGGGTCAGGGTGAGCCCCGCGAGTAACAGGGCGGCGGCGGCGCGGCGCGTCAGCAGGGGCCAGTCAGCACGGCGAGGCCAGCGCGGCAGTCGGCGGGTGGGGCGTTGCGGTGCAGCGGCTGGGACGGGTTGGGCTGCCCAGGCCGCTGCCATCCAGTCGACCACCGCCCGCGTCTCGTCGTCACAGTCGTCGAGATCAGGGGTGGCCTCGGGGATGGGTTGCTCCTGCCAGGCGGCAAGCAGCTCGGCCAGCGGGTCGCCGTCGCCTGACGTGCCGTCATGGAGCGTGGGGGCGTCGGGACGGGTCATCTGGCGGAGCCTCCCAAGGCGAGGCGATCACCGAGCAGCTGGCGCAGGCGGCGGCGGGCCAAGGTGAGCAGCGAACGCACCGTGCTCTCGCCCACTCCCAGGACCTCGGCGGCTTCTCGGGTGGGGCGCCCTTCGAGATCGCGCAGCACGAAGGCCTCTCGCTCTCGCGGACTGAGCTGTGTCAGCGCACGGTGCAACAACTCGCGGATCTCTCCTGCGTTGGCCTCGTCCTCAGGCCGGGCCGGCAGCCTGGTTGGCAGTTGCACCGGTGCCGCTTGTTCTGCGTTGCGCCGGGTCGCTCCCCGGCGCAGTACATCCCGGCAGTGGTTCAGCACGACGGTGTTGCGCCAGGCGGGATAAGGCCTGCCGGGGTCGTAACTGGCGAGTCTGTCGGCGAGTTTGAGCATGGCATCCTGAGCGGCGTCCTCAGCCTCGGTGCCGTCGGCCAGAAAGCCGAAGCAGAGGCGATACACGACCGGATGCTCGCTGCGGTACCAGCGGTCGAGGGACTCTGGCTCACCCCGCGCCACGGCGGCGAGCAGGTGCGGTCCCACGATGTCGTTGGTTGGGGGCGAACTCATGGTCTGCCCGGTGTACGCCCTGGGACCCCGCGGCGCTGAAAGGAAATCAGCGCAGGGTTCAGCTGCCGCGCAAGGCGCCTACACCGCCAAAGGGGCGGAGGCGGGGGCGCAGGGGCCCCGCAGCACACCCCGTCGGGTGGGCAGGGGCTCCACGGGGCGCGGCTGGCCCCGCGCAGGATCCATCCTCGCCGTGTTCTACAGCGCGGCCACCGGTGCTTGCAGGCGAGGCGGCCGGTCTCGATCAGGAACCGTGGGAAGGCTCACCATCGGGGGTCTTGCCGTTGGACTGGGCGTGGCTGCTGCCCGTCTGCAGCGGCTTGCTGGCCGCAGACTTGGCCAGATTAAAACCCGAGGCCCTCGCACCATGATCTGCGCCATGGCTGGGGACCTGGCAGCTCTCGTCCGTGCAATCCGAGTCGTGAGCGTGCTCGGAGGGGTGCGTGTCCACGTCGATCTCGGTGCAGTCCAGATCGGCCAGGGTCTCGAGCTCATCGTCGGGGGAGAACGGGCCTTCGATCGGGGCAGGTGTCTCGTTCGTCTTGCTGGCCTCGATCACCTCGGGCCGGTCCGTCGGTGTGCCGGGGGCGCCCCAGCGTGTGAGCCACTGGGAGAAGGCGTCGGGGGCCAGGGGTCTGGCGATGAAGTAGCCCTGGGCCACGTCACACCCGTGGCGATCGACCAGATCCCAGGCTTCTCGTGATGAGACGCCTTCGGCGATGACGGTCATGCCCAGGTTGTGCCCCAGGTCGGTGACCGTGTGCACGATGACGTCCGCGTCCCGGCGCACGCCGGCGTCGACGTCGGCTGCGTCCATGACGAACGACTTGTCGATCTTGATCTCGGTGAAGGGCGCGGAGACGAGCCGGCCCAATGACGAGTAGCCCGTGCCGAAGTCGTCGATGGCCAGGCCGAAGTGCTTCAGGCTCAGGTTCGTCAGCGTGTCCAGCACATCGATCTCTTCGGCCTCGGCCAGGGTCTGGCTCTCGGTGACCTCGAGGATGATGTTCTTCGTGGGCACGCCGGTGCGCTCGGCGGCTGCACAGACCTCGTCAGCGAAGTCCGGGTTGCGTAGCACCTGGGCCGAGATGTTGATGGCCATCTTGAACTGCCAGCCAGCGCTGGCCCAGCGGCTGTACTGTTCAAGGGCCTCTCCGATCACCCAGCGCGTGACGGGCACGATCAGGCCGTGCTCTTCAGCCAGTGGAATGATATGCGCAGGCTGCAGCCAGCCCAGGTCGGGATGCTCCCAGCGGAGCAGCGCCTCGGCGCCGTAGACCGTCGAGTCCGACAGGTTGACCAGGGGTTGATAGTGCAGTCGCAGCTGGTCCCCAGCCAGGGCGGCCTCGATGTCACGGGGCCGAATCTCGAGGGGATTGGGTGACAGGATGTCGAGCACCGAGCAGACGATGCGAGCCTTGTCGAGGGGCTTGGACAGCGGCGGAGCCATGATCAGGCCGCGCTTGGAACCGAGCTGCCGGGCGGCCCCCAGGGTGCGCGGCTTGCAGCTGCCGATGAGCACCACGGTGGACGAGCACCGCAGCTGTGACAGATGCTTGAGCATGTGCACGCCGTCACGGCGTCGGCCGTCCAGGTCCAGAACGATCAGGTCAGGCGCAGGACCTTCCAGGCAAGCCAGGATGTCCTCGTCTGTGCCAGCCACAGTGAGTTCATGCTCCCGCTGCTCGCTCATCTCACGGAACAGCTGAAGGATGACGGTGTCATCACTAGCGACGAGAACTTTCATGCCTTGCATCGATGATCTCCATGCCGCCGGATCTTGGGCGAGCACTAGAGATCTTCGGATCGATGACGGCACGGGCTGGAGGGGGATTGCAGAATCTGCCCTCTGTGGACGCTGACTGTAGCTGTCGCCGCTACAGTCAGGGCCGGGGCCGGGCGGGCCCATGGCCAGCAGCCCTCCAGGATGTGTCCCTGAAGGGCTGCTGGGCTCTCACTCAGGCGTAGAACTTGCCGAAGCGGTTGGCCAGGAAGTCGGGCAGACCCACCTCTTCTTGGCAGATGAAGCCCTTGGCGGGCAGCTTGCCGTTGACGTGCAGATCGAGCACGGCGCACAGGCCCGCGGCGGTGGTGATCTGGATCGCTCCCCAGCGACGATCGGCCAACTCGGCGTGGTAGACCTTCTTCACGTAGGTCTCCTGGCAGAAACGCCCGTCTTGCATCCCGGAGGCCGTGACCACGATGAGCACCACGTCTTCGGTGGTGTAGGGCAGGGCCTTCTCGAAGATCTTGACCATCAGATCGGGGTCTTCGCCCAGACGCAGGTCATCCATCAAGACCTTCAGGATCTCGCGATGGCCCGGGTAGCGGATCGACTTGTAGTCGAGGCGCTTGACCTTGCCCTCAAGGGTCTCGGCCAGGCTGCCCAGCCCACCCGACGTGTTGAACGCCTCGTACTCGAGCCCGTCGAGGGTGATCGTCTCGAGGTCTTCGAGAGGGGGCGTGGTGACCAGGTGGCCGCCGATGACGGCTTCGCAAGGGTGCCGGTACTCGTTGATCAGCCCCTCGGTGGACCAGGTCACGTTGTAGTTGAGTCGGTTGTGGGGGTGCAGGGGCAGCGCGCCCACCCGCAGCTTGAGCGCATCCAGGCTGTCGAAGCGCTTGGCCAGATCGGCGGCGGCGATCGAGATGAAGCCCGGCGCCAGCCCGCACTGGGGGATGAAAGCCAGGTCGTTGCCCTTGGACAGCTCGTGGACCACCTTGGTGGTGGCCACGTCTTCGGTGAGGTCGAGGTAGTGCGTGCCGGTGGCCACGGCCGCCTTGGCGATGCCCACGTTGCAATGGAACGGCGCGCAGCTCATGACGTAGTCGGCGTCGGTCAGCAGGGCTTCGATCTGGGCCTGGTCGTCGAGCTCGGCCACGGCGAAGCTGGCGTTGGCCAGAACGTTGCCGCTGGAATCGGTGGTGGCCCGGCGGGCGTTTTCTTCGGAACGATCAACGGCTGTGACGTGGTAGTCGCCGCAATCAGCGAGGAACCAGGTGACGAGTTGGCCGACTTTGCCGGCGCCGAGAACGACGATCTGTTTCTGGGAGGACATCGGGAGAAGACCGGAGGAACGGGGTGGGTAGCTGGTCGTCGGGAGCGATTCTGCGCCCGCAGTCGAGCCGCGGATCCTAGCAATTGTCCGCCTCGGCCGCCCCCCGGCTTCAGCCAGGGGGGCTCATCACCGAGAAGAGGAGCACTGGCCAGTCCGCCAGGAGCCAGGTGCCGTCCCGACCTGGCTCAGATAGACGCCGTCCTGGCACGAGCTGGGCGCCTCTCCAAACACCTCCCAGTGCGACACCGGCCAGGCAATGACTGACACCCCCGACATCAAGCAGCTGTCCGTGTTTCTGCCCAACCGAGTGGGCGCCCTGCTGGGCGTCAATCGGGCCCTGGAGACCCTGGGACTGACCATTCGGGCCATTTCGATCCTGGAGGCCGCCGATCACTCGGTGGTGCGCCTGATCGTCGATCGCCCCAGCCTGGCCACCGAGCTGCTGAAAGACCAGGGCTACTCGGTCCTGGAGACCGACCTGCTGGCCGTGGCCCTGCCCAAGCGAGATGGGGTGCGGCGGGTGCTCTCGGCCCTGCTCATGGCCGAGCTCAACGTGCATTACGTCTACTCGTTGCTGGCCCGGGGGACGGGGGAGCCGATCCTGGCCCTGCACGTCGAGGACCCCGTAGCCGCAGCGCGGGTGCTGCGGGAGCACGACATGGAGCTGCTGGGGCAGGACAGCCTGGAGTGAGGCTCTGTGCTCCAGAGCTCCGTCTCTGACGTCTTCCGGGCTGCCCTGTTTCTCGCCAAGGGGGCCGTGGCGCCCAGACAACTCGGCTTCGCCTCGTGAACTCGCTCCAGACCCCCCTTGGCGAGAAACAGGGCAGCCCTCGCCGGTGGAGAGACGGGGGGCTGGGGCCTTCGCTGTGGTTGTCTCTGGCAGGCCAGAGATCGATGGAGCGGGCTGGGTCGCCGGGCTGGTTTGAGTGTGTGGGCTGGCCTGGGTCGGCGGGCCACATTGAGTGTTGCGAGGCTGCTGACCTGGGGCGCGGGGCACTCTACGCACAGTCTGCTAGTCCGACCTATTCGCGGAGTTCGTCGCGAGAGCGTGGTTGCGCCTTCGTGGCAAGGCGGAGGGTGCGATGGCACCGGAGGCGGGGTGCCACCCCGTTGAGGATGGCATCGTGGACTCCAACGCAGTCCACGAAGGCGCAAACGCGTTCGCAGCAGGAGTCCGTGAATAGGTCGGACTAGCCAGGCTTGCGGGCGCGCAGGATCCAGCTGTCGAAGCGGCCCTTGAAGGGTGAGCCCAGGGCGTGGTCAGTCGCCGTGGCGAGCTTGTTGAAGGCCAGGGCCAGGGGCGTGCCGAAGCCCGAGAGCCGCTGAGCCGAGAGGGCCATGAGCTCGGGGATCGGGAAGGTCAGCTGGTAGTACCAGCGGCCATCGATGGTGTAGCCCCGATCGATCAGGTGCTGCTCGACCACGTCTCGGCGCAGACCGTTGAGCTCGCGGGCGGGCAGGATGGGCCGCTTGCGTCGCCGGGCGAAACCACCAGAGCAGGGGTTGAGGTCGCCGATGACCAGCAAGCCGCCGGGCTCGACCAGCTGGTCGAGGGTGCCCAGATAGACGTCGGCGTCCGGGGCGAAGCTGATCACCCCCGAGTTGAGCACCAGCTCGAAGGAGTGCTCGAAGGGCACCTCCTCGACGAAGCCCACCCGGGCGTCCAGGTCGACGCCGCACTCGACGGCGTTCTTGGAGGCGATCTCGACCATCGCCGGGCTGGGGTCAAAGGCCGACGCCATGGCACCGGCCAGGGCCGCCTCGATGCCCACCCAGCCCGCGCCGCAACCAGCATCGAGGGTGCGCAGGCCCTTCACGGGACCGGCGACGTCGGCGAGCAGCCGCCGCATCCAGCGGTAGTGGGCGTAGGACGGGGTGCCTGGCTGGCCGTTCCAGCCCTCGGCGTTGAGGTCGAACTTGGCTCGGGTGCTGTCCCGCCCCAGGGCCCGTTCGCGGTCGCGCACGTAGAGGAACACGGCGGCACCGCCGGGGAGCTGGCCGGGGATGGGTGTGGCGCCGGAAACGGCCTGGCGGGAGATCTGGCCCTGGCTATCGACGCGATAGACGGCCGAGACGTGCCAGGCTGGCCAGAGGCGGTCGCGGAGGGCGGCCAGGTCGAGGTCGGTGGCTGCCCCGGGGAACTGCAGCAAGACCTGGCCATCCGGGGCCGCTGCGGCGATCTCGCCAACCGGGGCGCCCAGGGTGTCGGGCCGCTCCAGCACAGGGATGTGCTCCAGCTCAAGGTCGCCCATGATGGGGCCGAGGTCGGCGGCTGAGGTGGACACGAGCGCTCCGATGTTCGTTGGTAGGCCAGAGGTGCGGTGGTAGGCCAAGGCGAAGGGTGCCCCGGACCCGGATCGTGGGAGTGTACCCCTCCAGCGTATGATCTGCCCAAGCGTGCCCCGCAGGAGCTGTCCTTGGAGTCTGGGATGAAACCGTCGACGAGGTCTGGCCTGCTCTGGGCATGCGTCCTGGCGTCGCTTGTCCTCTCATTGGCGCGGGCGGCGAACTGGGAGCACCGCCACGACGAGGGCACGACCTTCGATATCGCTTTCCACGAGATGGCAGTAGGTGAGTACATCGAGGATTGGCCCAGCCCGCCCGTGCCCATGTCTGAGCTGACGCTGCGCCTCGAGGGGCAGTCCGGCTACACGGCGCGGGACACGGTGGACGCATTGTCCGTGGACTTCCGCACGTTGAATCCGCCCCTCTACTATCTGGCCGCCCATCTCTGGGGGCGGCTTGTAGGCAGCGGGCAGCTGGTCTGGCGCCTGCCCGCTGTGTTCCTGACCGCGCTGGCGGTCCTCGGCCTGGCAGCGATCGCTCGACGAGTGGTTCTTGGTGAGGCAGCGGGGTTGTGGGCTGCCGCACTCTTCGCGCTCTCACCCTGGGTGATCAGCATCACCAACCTGGCACGCCCCTATCAGTTGCCCCTGGTCTTCAGCGTCTGGTCGACCCTGGCAGTGTTGGAGCTGATGTCCGAGAAGCGGCGGAGTCGCTGGTGGTTGCTGTTCGCAGGCTGCTCCCTGCTGGGCCTCTACACCGTCTACCACTATGTGTTCGTGCTGGCCTGGCAGGTTGGCCTGCTGGGGCTCTGGTCCTGGCGGCTCGGCGCAGGCCGGCGTCGTGCGGCCCTGCTCTCCCTGGGCCGCTGTGTGCTTGTGCTGGCCGTGGGGTTCCTGCCCTGGGTGCCGTACCTGTGGCGGCACGTTCGGGCGTCCACTCGGGGGATGAACTACTTCGAAGGCATGGTCGCTCCGCGCAACCTCGCCTCGAAGGCCCTGGCGACCCTGACCGACTTTGCCCTGGCGGATTCCATCGAGACGACGGGCGGGGAGGTCATGGTCTGGGCTGCCGCAGTGCTGGCTCTGCTGTCCTTGCCGCTCCTGATCTGGTCGTTCGCGGGTGCGCGGTGGCGAGAGACAGACGGTCGGGCGCGGCTGTTCTGGCTCTCCGCGCCGCTGATGCCACTGATGCTCGCCGCGACCGATCTCGTGCTGCACAGTCACACCGTTTTCATCACCAAGCTCTGCTTCGGCTTCATGATGCTGTGGATCCTCGCGGTCGTGCGGGCCTGGAGCTGTGTGACGGTGCGCCCCCTGAGAATCGCCGGGCTCTCTGCCTGGGTGCTCCTGCTGGGCTCGGCGTCGGTGCTGGGGACGTGGGGGCGCGGGGCCATGGAGAACGAGATCGAGGCGGCGGCCGCAGTGATCAGCCAGGATGATTCTGCGACGCACCTGGTGGTCTTCAGCACGGACATGCGGGGCTACGCGATCCCCTTTCTGTTGACCATGCGCGATGTGGGCATCGAGAAGGTGGCAGTGACGGCCGCGCGACAGGCAGACCTCAAACCACTGCTCAAGCAGCTTCAAGAGGACGGGGACTACCGCCGGGTCAGCCTGGTCAATCACTACCTGCCCGGGTCGAAGGGCAAGCTGATGTGGGACAACGGCCACATCCACCACGTGCTGCAGTGGGCGGGCTCACGGGGCTGGAACGCTGCCAGGGCCTCCCGGCAGTGGAACGCGGCAGAGGATTGGCAGCCACCCCAACCGACCGCTGGCGAGGGCCTTGGCCTGTGGGCGTTCGGGCCCCTTGCGGTGCGTTGCATTCATGGCCCGCGGTAGGGCGGAGCGCACTGACCGCGCGCTCTACCTTGCCGCGAAGTCCCAACGGCGCCCCCACGGCACAATCCAGAACAGGCCGGAGGTGCGGCTTTAGTGCCGTTGTTCCGGCCTGTGCTCAGGTTCCGGGGCTGGTGGCACTACTGTAAGCGTCCGGGGCGCCAGCGAAGCTGGCGCACCGGACGCTTACGAAACGAACTGGAGATACCGTGTTCATCTGGAGCCCCTTTGCCGCTCTGCTCCACAGAGGAGTCCGAGAGCTGAGGAAGTTTTGGATTGACGACTCCAAATAGGAAGCATGCCTCATTACCACCGATTCGGAGAAGACTGATGAAAGTAACATTGATTGCGCTTACGCTGCTGGGCACTCTGTTTCTGAGTGCCCCTGCCTTCGCAGATGCGTTCCAGTGCACAGTTGGGGAGGGAGTTGCAAATGAATGTACTATGACGGTAACTGGCCCTAATGGGGTGGCACGGACAGTTACGATCGGAGAGGGCCAGTATTACCGGCCCACCGCTGATGAAAGTGTCGAGACGACGGGCGGTACTTTGGTCTACATTCCGTAGTCCACTGGCCCCCCTCTTCCTTCCTTCGCAGCCCGGTCCGCGCGCTGGAAACGTGCGGGCCGGGCTCTAGCTCACCATGTCCCCTTTCCGCCTGGATACCCATGGTACGCCTAACCATCCTCTTGGGAGTGTTGTTCCTTGCTGCGGTCTTTGCAGCGGTGCTTCTTACCCGAGACGAACCAACGAGTTCGGGAGCTGCGGATCTAGCCGCTGACGGCCATTGGGCGGGACCCGCTGCCGATCCTCATGGCAGGATAGTCTTCGGAGAGCTGGCGACTCCAGAACCACTTCCCCTGACGCCAGTCGGTGATCGCAGCACCGATGTCGAGCATTCAGTCACCCAACCCGAACCCGTACAGCCTGTTCTTCCGGAGGCTCCCTTGCTTGTCGAGGCTGTCTATCAAGCGGGGGGGAACCCAGTCGTCGGCGCCTATGTGAAAGTTACGTCGCGGGACTCCCTCACCCGTAAGGTTCTCAGCGAAGAGGCAGGACGGACGGACAACGCCGGGCTCTGTAGAGTGACATCCTTGCTCGGCACGTTGGCCGTGGCGGTCTGGACGGATGCACACGAGTTCGGTCAGAGTACACTTCAACACAACGGGGGCGTTGAGTTAGAGCGAATTCGCATCGAAGTCGAGAGACTCGCCAGTGTCTCAGGTGTTGTGAGAGACCCCGACGGCCAGCCGATCGCCGGGGCGCGTGTTAGCAGCATCATATCCAACGCCATCGGTGGAACAGCTGTCACCAGCGACCAACTGGGTCGATTCGATTTTCATGACTGGCCGGTCAGTCCTCTCGCCGTCCTTTCCTTCGACGCTGGGGGCTACGGCCAAGAAGGCGTCACGCTCATCGTGGAGGACGACGCCCGTTGGTGCGTGGTCGGGATGTCTGATGAATTCAAGTGGCATGAAGGTACGGCAGCCTATCTCGAAGTCGAACTCACGCCCGCGATGAGCATTCGGGGGATCCTAGTCAACTCCGAAGGGAAGCCTGTCAGCAGTGGCCGCGCCCGAGCCTTCGGTGTCGCCGACTCGTCGTCCCGAATCTTGCTGAGTGACGAGTCTGAGAGCATTACAGACTCGGAGGGGGCTTTTGACCTGCCAGGCTTGCGGCTAGATGTAGCGCATCTTGTAATTTGCGATGCGCCTGGAGATGGTATTGCTGTCCGCTCCGCAGCCAGCACAAAGGGCAGCATCGACTTGGGCACTCTCTCGCTGAGCGGTTCCGGGCGAGTCACCGGCAGCTTCGTCGACAGGTGGGAGCGGCCGATTAGCGGAGCCCTTTTGGAACTCACTCTGCCCGACGTGGCGAGCCTGGTTCCCGGCGGGATTGACGACTCAATTAGTTATGGCAACCCGAGCAAGTTGGTCTCGAGCAGCCAGGTGTCCGCGAATGGAGACTTCGAGGTCGGGGGCCCAAGCGTGAGTGGCTTACAGTTGACCGTACGGCTGGGCTTTCAAACGCTCTGGAAGGAGCCTGTCGACCTTGGCGCAGGGGATGTCGATCTCGGAACGGTGCGCATTGAGACCGAGGTACTACCCATTACTGGGCAACTCGTCACTTCTGATGGCATGCCCGCACAACTCGACGTCATGAGTTCCAGTGGATCTCTCTGGGCCAGGGTTGAGAGCGACAGGAGCGGCACCTTCCGCTTTGTGACTTTGAACGGCGCGCCTCACAGCGTGACGCTCGTGCAGCGATTGGAAGATGGCCTCCCCGTCAATCGTTGGACCCGGGATATCAAACATTTTCCAGTCACGCTGCAAGCGAAGTAACCGGAGCCCTTCGAAGCTCGCCCTGTCTTCAAACTCGGCCCCGTGTCGGTGAGTGTCAAGAGAGTTGTCGCCTCGCAGTAGTTCATCCGGTCTTCGCCATGTTGGTGCTCAGCTTCTCCGGGTTGAGCACGACGGTCTCGATGGGGGCCCAGTTCCTGGTGTCCCTCGACCAGCGCTCGGGGTGGCGTTGGCGTGCGGCTTCGTAGACCTGGCGGCGCTTCGCCAGCAGCTCCTGATCTTGTCCAGGCTGCTAGCGTCGAGGCAAGACATGGCACGTAGGCGCCCCCTCAGCGGGTGTAGCCCAGGGCTTCGAGCTGGGCTCTGTCTTCGTCGGAGAGGTCGTCCCAGCCGACCTGGGTGATGCCCGGGCCGTACGAACGGAGGAACTCGGCGTCGAGGGCTGCTCGCAGATTCTGTAGCAGCTCGGGCTCGCTGCCGGCCAGGTCGATGAGCTCGCCGGGGTCGGCGTTCAGGTCATAGAGCAGCTCGGCGCCGGTCATGTCGTTGACGATGTACTTGTAGCCCTCGTAGACCACAGAGCGCTGGTCGAAGCGGGCTTCGGGCCGGTGGGTCTCGGAGACCACGGGGGGCCGCCGCGGTGAGGCGCTGCCATCGATGAGGGGCAGCAGGCTGGTGCCTCTGCGATTCACCGACGAGGGGATGTCGAGCAGGTCGAGCACGGTGGGGACGATGTCCAGGTGCCTCACGGGCGTCTCGATCACCTGTCCGGCGTCGAGGCGTCCCGGGGCCACAATGACCAGGGGCACCCGTAGCAACGCGTCGTAGAGCTGCTCGACATGCTGCATGTGGTCGTGCTGGCCCAGGCCCTCGCCGTGGTCCGAGGTGAACACGATCACCGAGTCATCCCACAGGCCAGCATCTCGCAACGCGTCGGCGGCCAGGGCGAGCTGGCTGTCCACGTAGGCGACCTCTTTGGCGTACCAGACCGGCCATTCGTCCGGCCGGAGATTCATGCGCACGGCCACCGAGGCTTCGACTGTGAGTGGCTCTTGTGTGAGATTGGTCAGGCGCAGGGTCTTGGGTAGGCCGGGGATGCCGGGGACTCCCGCAGGCCGCGGACGAAAGCCCTGCCCGTCGCCGTTGTCGAAGGCGATGGCGACCTCGCTGTTGTGCACCTGGATGCGGCCCCAACCGAGAGACGTGCGGTCGGTTGTGCCGGGGGCGGCCAGGTTGAAGTCGTTCGCGCCGGGCTGCAAGGTCATGCTGATCTTCGCCAGGCGCGAGTTGGTGGCCAGAGTGGCCGCGACGTCGTCGCCCTGTCTCAGCTCGATCGGAGGATAGGTCTCATTCGGCGGCGCGTAGGGCGTGTGCGGGTCTGAGTAGTGCAGGAACAGAAAGGTCGGCTGGGTGGCTGAAACCCTGGGGAGCCAGCTCAACAGCCTCTGGTTGACCTCGTCCGCCGATTGCCACCAGCCTGCCTGGAACCTCTCGGAGTAAACGTCGAAGCCCTGATTGAAGCCAAACGCGCTGCGCAGGACGCCCAGGCTGATAAAGCCTGCGGTGGCGTATCCAGCCTCTGACATGATCTCGGCCAGGGTCTGGTTCTCTGGGTCGAGCGACTGGGAGTTGACCAGGCAGCCGTGATCGGACGGCAGCCCTGCCGTGAACATGGAGGCGTGGCTGGGCCCGGTCATGGGCGCGTGGGAGTAGTTCCGCTCGAAGCGCACCCCTGATGCCGCCAGCTCATCCAGGAAGGGCGTGGCCACCGAGCCGCCATAAGAGCCCAGGTAGTCCGGCCGCAACGTGTCGATGACCACGAAGATCAGGTTGCGAGGGCCTTCGGACAACGGGGCCGCAGGTGGAGTGGCCGTGGCGGAGGCGCCGTCGTCTTGAGCGACGTGTCCCGGCGGCTCTTCTCCGCAGCCCACGGAGCAGAGCAGGGAGAAGGCCAGCAGGAGATGGCGAACGAGCGAGCGACCGTCGGGCGAAGAACTCAGGGCAGGAAGACTCCATCGCCGCCCACGAGCCCTGTGCCGTCAGCGGCAGAGACCTTGAGCAGGGTACGGGGCAGGTCCATGGGCACCGGACCGGTGAGGAGCGTCACTTGCTGGCTGTCAATCTGGGTGATGATGAAGAAGGGCAGCAGGGACGAGAACGGAATGATGATGCCGTTGATCGACGCCGAGAGGTTGTTCTTTACCTGAAACAACCCATTGAAGTCGGAGATGACCAGGGACAACAACCCGGTCGCGTCATCGAGATCGAACTCGACCTGGGGACGACTGGCGAGCAGGTTGAGCGTGTTGTTCACCGCGCACACCGCGTCGATGTCCGCGTTGGCGAAGCTGGGGAAGCCACAGTCCCAGATGATCTGGCCCTTGGTGTCCGTGTCCAGGCCCGCCTCGATGTCGCAGAGCTTCACGTAGCGGATGAAGTTCAGGTCGACGTCGCCGCTCACGACCGCGGGGTCGTTCAGCAGCTCGTCGAAGTCGAAGGCGTCACCTCCGCCAGCGACCACGTCGAGTGGGTTGACCGCGGGCGGGTTGGCCGCGAAAGGCATGACACCTCCGAAGCCGTCGTACCAGGTCATATCGGCACCCAGCTGTGTGCCGCCTTGTAGATACGGGCCGACGGGGCCAGCGAAGTCGTTCGGGAACCGAGCCCAATCGAAGCCGTTGGTCGAGACCTCCACGGAGACCAGCTCGATGTAGGTGTCACCGTTGCCCAGCACCGTCAGGAACGGATTCTCGTACACGATGAGATCGGTGCCGGCGCCGTTGACTGCAGGTGTGTCCAGGCCCAGAACTACTTCGCCACCGTTGCCGATGGAGTACACGTCGAGCGAGCCAGCGTTGTCGCCCAGGCCCGCCGGCGCCAGGAGCATATCCGTGGGCACACCGTAGTCCTGGTTGGGTGCGGAGGCCACGGAGACCACCTGGTCGGCGTAGGGAGTGTTGACCAGGACGGCGGCCAGTGAGAGAGCGGCGACCGCGCAGACGGCCACCAGAGAACGCAGAGATGTGCGTGAGACCTTCGAGACCATGAGAGAGGCCCTCGGTAGGTGCGACCCGGGGATGGATCCGGGTGTGGGGGGACACGGGAGAGGGGAGTCAGGATCAACACCCCCAGGTCGCAGTGGAAAGGTAACTACGAACCGAACACGAAATCAAGCGGGTTGGCGATGCCCACGGCGGACCCTTCGATCGTAAACCCTTGAATTACCAGGGGTTGTCCCACCAAGGCGGGGAGCGCCCTGAAGAGGAGATCGATGTCTGCAACGCCTGCGCCATCCACCGTGAACACGGGGGACAAGGCAGCGGGGGCGTTGAAGCCGAAGCCGAGGTCGCCGATGCCGAAGAGGGTGCTGCCGTTGGTGTCGAGAGAGATGCCGAACAAGGCGCCGGCGCCAGGAGCGCCGCCCACGGTGACGGTCACCAGGCTGTTGGGACCCACATCGCCGGTCACCGAAGTGGTGGCCAGGGGTGCGCTGCGGATCGTGCGATCTCCAGAGAAACTGAAGTCGCCCACGTAGAGCGTACCCATGCCTGCGGCACCGGCAGTGAAGCCGCCGGCCCCTTCGATGAGGGTCAGACCGCCAGCGAAAACGAAGCCGTCGAAGACGCACTCTTCGAGGCCATCGCTGACGCCGTCGTTGTTCAGATCTGGCAGCAGTCGTCCCACGCAGCCGCTGAAGTCGACGGTGTCGCTCATGCCCGAGAGATAGAAGCTGCCGTCAGCGACCTGCACCAGGCCGCCCGCGCCGGTGAGGCCACTGGCAAACTCGATCGCTTCGCCCATGTCGAGGGCGTCGTCATCGCCGTTGCCGTCGGTGAGGGTCAGCACGCGTCCCACGAAGGTGCTGGCGTCGAGGTCAGAGATGTAGAGCGAGCCGCCGCTGAAGACCATGTTGCCGGCGAAGCCCATGCTGTCGCCATACACGGCGACCGCGCCACCACTGCTGCGGGTGACCACTCCCAGGGTGGGGGACACACCGAAGGGCGTCGAGCCGCTCATGTAGAGGTCGTCGGTGCCAGGGGCGAAGGCCAGGTCGAAGGGCAGGGGAGCGGCGCCGTTGGACAGCACGGGAGGCTGGACCACGTAGGGGACCATCTCGCCGGCGTCGAGGGCATCGCCGTCGCCGTTGAGGTCGGCCAGGCTCCACAAGGAGGGCATGAAGAACGAGTCGCCCACGACGATCTCGCCGCTGACCTCGGACTGGGCCACACCCGCCAGCGAACCAAAGCCCGTGGCGAAGAGCAGGGTCGAGCCGTCGGGCTGCACGGCCAGCAGGCTGTCGGCGCCGAAGGAGCCCGTGGACTTGAGCACCGTGCCGTCGAGCAGGGTGCCGAAGACAGAGCCTGTGCCCGGAGCGGACTCGAGGTTGAAGCCGGAGGGCAGGTCGAACTGTCCCGCGCTGCCGGTGGGTGCGAAGAGGGCCAGACTGAGGCTGGCGATGAGCAGGGTACGCATGACAAGGAGACTCCAGGGTGAAGGGTGTGAACTGCGTCCCTGGATGGCTCTTTGCCGGTATCGACCGGGTCTGAAACGCAAACGGCCGCACCGATCTCGGCCCCGGACAGGTGTCCGGTGCCAGGTTCGAGTGCGGCCGCTCTCTCATCCCGAGGGTCGGGAGGAGAGTCCAACGTGGATGGCTGGGGCCCATATCCGGGGCTCTGGTCATCCGTTCGTCGGCAGGGTCTTCTGACTCGCGAAGGATGACCTCGAGGTGCGCCTTCCCGCCAGTTGGAGCCCCGCTGATGACCTGTGTGTGGTCATCGAGAGGGGCAGAACCGGCAGTGACTGAGGCGATCATCGCCTCGTGCACCTGTTGCCTTCGCTCACAGCGGCGGGACCGTGACGGAGTTACACCGTCTTCCCCTGGGGCCGAGAACGCAACGTGGTCTGATAAAGAACGACGGCTTCAGCGCAAGCCGAAACCGAGCCCATTGGGCCACGGCCGAGGCAGTCGGTCAAGCGTTGAGGGACGCCTTTCCCACCGGCTGGGCAGCGCCGCCGGTGGGCCAGAGAGACCTGCCCGGCGCTTCTCGTCGCCAGCGACTTCGAAGAAGGCTTCAAAGCGGGGCCTGTGAGTCCGATGATTGGGGCATGACCGCTTCCATCGTGAAAGATCTCTTCTTGGGTCGGCTCGATGCTGCCGCCCTGCAGCCCTATCCATTTCTCGATGCCGACGAGATCGAGCTGCTGGCCGTGGTCCGTGAGGCCCTGGCGCGCTTCGCGGCGGACAAGATCGACGCCGCCGCCATCGACGAGGCCCACGGGATTCCCGACGACGTCCTCGAAGGCCTGGCCGAACTGGGGCTGTTCGGCCTTCGTGTTCCAGAGAAGTACGACGGCCTTGACCTGAACGCCTCGCAATACGTGCGCGTCGGTGTCGACCTGGCCATGTACGACGGGGCCACGGCGATCTTGTCCGGTGGCCATTCGACCATCGGCATCAAGGCCCTGTTGCGCTTCGGCTCGGACGAGCAGCAGCAGCGCTACCTGCCGCGCCTGGCCAGCGGCGAGTTGAAGGCGGCCTTCGCGTTGTCCGAGGCGGGGGCGGGCAGCGACGCCCAGTCACTCAAGCTCACCGCCGCTGTGCGCGACGACGGCAGCTACGTCCTCAACGGCAACAAGCTGTGGATCACCAACGGTGGCTTCGCAGACCTGATCACGGTCTTCGCCCGCACACCGGACCACCCTCGCGAGGACGGCCGGCCGTCGATCTCGTGCTTCCTCGTCGAGCGCTCCATGGGCTTTGCTTCCGGGCCCGAAGAAGAGAAGCTCGGACTCCGTGGCAGCTCGACCGTGCCCCTGGTGTTCGACGACGTGGTGGTGCCCGCCGAGAACCTGGTGGGCGCGGCGGGAGACGGCTTTCGCATCGCTCTCGAAGTGCTCAACTCCGGTCGCACGGGCCTGTCGGGCAACTGCCTGGGCGCGGGGCGTTTTCTGCTCGGCGAGGCGACGCGCTATTGCGAGGAGCGGCGCCAGTTCGGCCAGCCCATCGCCGACTTCGAGTTGATCCAGGAGAAGCTCGGCCGTTGCGCCCACGACCTGCACGCCCTCGAGTGCATGATCTTTCTGACGACCGGCTTGATGGACAAGGCAGAGGCCGCAGGTGAGCACGCCGACGTCGTTCTCGAGTCGGCCCTGTGCAAGATCTTCGGCACCGAGACCCTGTGGATGGTGGTCAACGATGGGGTGCAGTGCGCCGGAGGCAATGGCTTCACCACCGACTATCCCTTCGAGCGCATGCTGAGGGACGCCCGGGTGAACATGATCTTCGAAGGCACGAACGAGATCCTGCGCCTGATGGTGGGCACTCAAGGGGCGGCGGGGGTGGCGAAGGCCTTGGCCACCGCGGTGCCGAGCCAGAGCGACTACGGTCGCCGGCTCTCCGGCGCCGAGGCCCCCGAACCCTTGGATGTGCCAGCGGGCCTACGCACCGAGGCCCTGGCGCTCTCCATGGGTGTGGCCGATCTTGCCCAGTGTGCCGCAGCAGCGGTGGAGGAGCACGGCAAGGCCCTGCGCCAACGACAGACGGTCGCCGCAGCGCTCACAGATCTGGCCACGGCGCTCTTCGCCCAGCTGGCCATCCTGAGCCGGGCCCAGACTGTTGTGGAGCGAGACGGCGAGGCGGCAGCTGCTGGCGAGCTGATCCTGGCCAGGGGAGCCTGCCGCCGACAGTCCCGTCGAGCTCGCGCAGCTGTCTCCGCAATACGGGACAATGACGATGCCCTCTTGTTCGAGACCGCAGCCGCCGTCCGCGAATGGGGTGGGCTGCCTGGAGAACGCCTGTGACTGATCAGCCCCCCGAACCCGCACCTGCAAACCACGCGGAGCGCCCCGGCGGTCTGCTCTCGCGCATCGCGCCCAACATCGTGATGTATCACGACAACCACAGCGTGCAGGCCGAGCAGTACCGTCAGTGCCGCACGAACCTCACCGCGTTGAACAAGGGCGGGGCACCCTGGGTGATCGCGGTGACCAGCAGCCGCAAGGGCGAAGGCAAGTCGGTGACCGTGGCCAACCTGGCCGTGTGCCTCGCAGAACTCCCGGGCACGCGGGTCTGCCTGCTCGACGCCGACACCCGCTCGCCTCAGGTCGCTGGCTATTTTGGCCTCAACCCCCGGGAGGGACTGACCGAGCATCTGCGGGATGGCGTGCCCTTTCAGGACATCGTCCATCCCACCATGATCGAGAGCCTCGACTGCATTCATGCCGGGGCCGAAGCTCACAACCCGGCCGAGCTGCTGGGCAAGGAGCGCTTCGTCGCACTGCTCAACGAGCTGCGCCGCCGATTCTCGTGGATCCTCATCGACACGCCGCCCGTGAACCCCTTCACCGATGCTGCGGTGGTGGCGGCGCAATCGAACGGCGCCCTGTTGGTGGTGCGGCTGCAGGAGACGCCGCGGGCCCTGGTCAACTCCACCATCGACACGCTGACCACGGCAGGGGGCAAGGTGATCGGCAGCTTCGTGACAGGCATGACGCCCGACCAGGCCAACGAGGATCAGGCCACGTACTACAAGACCGACGGCGCGAGCCCCGAAGAGACCAAGGCCTCGGTGGCCGAGGCCCGCAGGGCGCGCAAAGAAGAGCGAGCCCGCCTGAAGAAGGAGCGGGCCTTGCTGAAGAAGCGGGGCAAGGCTGCCCAGAGCAACGACGACGATCCCCACCCGGTGTGAGTGACGGCGGCTCGACCCAGCGCCAACGCCTGGCAGGCCAGCTGCGGCCTCCCGGGGACAAGTCGACAACCCACCGGGGGTTGCTGCTGGGAGCCCTCGCCCGGGGCACGACGGTCTTGCGAAGAGGGCTGGACTGCGCTGACACCCGGTCGACCGCAGCTCTTGTGCAGGCCTTGGGCGCTCAGGTCGCGTGGAGCGAGGCGCAGCTGACCGTGGTCGGTCACCCCGAGCCCCTGGTCCCTGCCCTGGTCCTCGATTGCGGCAACTCTGGCACCACGGCCCGCCTGGCCACCGGGTTGCTCGCGGGCCGGCAAGGCACCTGGACCCTTGACGGTGATGATTCACTGCGGGGCCGCCCCATGGGCCGGGTGCTGCAGCCGCTGCGTTCCCTGGGTGCAGACGTGCTGGGGGACAAGCTGCCGTTCACCGTGCGCGGAGCACCCCTGTCAGGCGGCGAGGTCTCGGTGGAAGTGCCCTCGGCTCAGGTCAAGTCGGCCTTGCTGTTGGCGGGGCTGAGTGGCGATGGGCCGCTCACAGTGGTGCAACATGTCCCCACCCGGGACCACACAGAGCGCATGCTGCCGGCCTTCGGCGCGAAACTCGACGTGCAGCCGGGGGCGGTCACCGTGCGCCCGTCCGCGCTGGAGGGGGCCACGGTCGATGTCCCCGCCGACCCGTCGGCGGCGGCCTTCATGATCGTGGGGGCTCTGCTGCTCCCCGGCAGTGAACTCGTGCTTCAGGACGTGGGGCTCTGGCCTCGGCGCACAGGGTTTCTGCGGGCCCTCGACCGCGCCGGCGCAGACATCGAAGTGTTGTCCCGAAGCGGTGGGCAGAGCGGCGCAGACCCTCGGGGAGACCTGGCAGTGCGGGCCACCAGGCTGAGAGCCTTCGACATCACCCCCGCGGACGTCCCCGACCTGGTGGACGAGGTGCCGGTGCTGGCCCTGGCCGCAGCGTTGGCCGAGGGCACCAGTCGCTTCGCCGGCCTGGCCGAGCTGCGGCTGAAAGAGTCCGATCGGGTGGCGGCCGTGGCAGAGCTGTTGGTTGCCCTCGGCGTGACCGTCGAGCTGAGCGCCGATGCACTCACCATCGAGGGCCGAGGCGAGCTGAGCGGTGTGGCGCGGTGCGACCATCACGACCACAGGCTGGCCATGACGGCCACGGTGGCCCGGCTGGTCAGCGGCCACGAGCTGCCTGGCGAGGTCCCCGCTGCGGCGATCTCCTGGCCCGGGTTTCTCGACGCGCTGCGGGACGGAGTCTGTGCTACAGGTCGCTGTCTCTGAGGTGGTCCGGTCGTCCCTGTTTCTCGCCAAGGGGGGCCGTGGCGCTCAGACAACGAGGCTTCGCCCCGTGAACTCGCTCCAGACCCCCCTTGGCGAGAAACAGGGACGACCTCGCCGGTGGAAGGACAGGCGACTGTGGCCTTCCTGAGGTTCGTTGCGGCGGCGCTGAAACCGCCGACTGCTCCTTCGAGAATCAGGTCATCTCATCGGGGTTTTTGTTCTGCGCCGCGTCGACCGGAGCACGTCAGAGACAGCGACCTGTAGCGCAGACTACTGCTCCAGGGCGACGAAGCCGGACGGGTCCAACACCCAGAAACCGCTGAAGCTGTCGAGGATGATCCGCTCGCCGTCCTGCCAGAACACGCCCCGACGAGCGCGGTGGGCCCCTGGGTTGAGCAGGCCTCCGCAGTTGTCCATGGCCGGGGCCGAGAGCAAGGCCGCCAGGTCGGCCACGGCGAAGCGAACCCAGGGCTCGTCGATGTCACCCAGCCAGGTCTCGGCGGCCTCCTCTTCGCTGAACAGCAGGGCATACGAGAGGCCATCTTCTTCGACGTTCACCAGACCCGGCTCTCCAGCCTGGGGGCCCAGTGACCAGAGCTGGCTGTCGTCGGGCCAGCCCAGCAGGGGCTCTTGATCGAGGGCTTCGGTCAGCCTTGCGTCGCAGGCGTCAGCGTTGTCGAGAAAGGCGATTTCTTCGGCGCCGTCGTAGGGCTCCCAGCCCTTCAGCGGATCGAGCAGCTCCATCTCGACGGTCTCGCCGCGCCCTCGCCCGATGCGCAAGAACTGCAAGTCTGAGGCTTCGTCGATGCAGAAGAACACGGGCTGCTGCTGGTTCCACATGACGCCCGCGTAGCCTTCTCTGGCCAGGTGGGTGAGAAACGATGCCAGGTGGGAGATGGCCACGACCGTGTCCTCGCCCGCCGCTTCTCTCGCGCTCTCTTCGCTGTCGAACACCGCGACCGCCACGCCCTGGGGCAGCACATCTTCGAGCGACCCTGAAAACCCTCGAGGACTGCGCAGGGTCCAGGCCTGGTCCGGGCCGTCCAGCGCTTCGTCGACGTAATGACGAATGAGCTCGGCGGCGTAGTCGGCTGTGTCCTCGTGCTCTTGTTTCTGCAGTTCGAGCTGGCCGCCGATGAGTCGCGCGATGGGAAACCACTCGCCCTGATCGCGCCAGGCCATGGGAACGGCCTCTTCGTCTTGGGGGAAGTGGCCGTTGTCCGGCGCGGCGAGCAAGGTGATGGCGCGGGTCTCGGCGTTGTAGCCGCCCTCGACGAAGAGGTAGTCGTCGCCTCCGTAGTGCATGACGGTGCCCGGCTGCTTCATGAACGCGCCTCGGTCATGGCCGCCACGAACCCTCGTTGGTGACGGCGTCTGGTGAACAGGAACACCACCAGATGAATGGGGATGCTGGCCAGGTCGGCCATGAGCTGACCGATGAGCAGCAGCTGCTCGGCCCGGGAGCCCGGGGGGAGGATTGGCAAATCAGAGGTCGGCGGCACAACGGAATCCGATGGGGCGGTCGTACAGGGGGTGGGCGAAGGTGGCGTGTCCTGGGGCGATCCAGCGGTAGCGGCTGGTGAGGCGATCTCGATCGTCGCGGAAACTGCCGCCCCGGATGATCACGTTCACTGGGCCGTCGGGCAGGGTCGAGATGTCGGATTCGTCCTCGAGGGTGGAGGTCCACTCCCACACGTTGCCAGCCATGTCGAAGCAGCCCGCGCCAGACGTGGCATGGGGAAAGCTCTCCACGGGCAGGGTGCCTGCGGAGGCACCGGCGCCATTGCACTGATTGCTGCGCCAGCCGTTGCCCCAGGGATAGGCCCAGCCTGCGGTGCCCGCCGCTGCGGCTTCCCACTCGTTCTCGGTGGGCAGGCGCTTGCCAGCCCAGGCGGCGTAGGCCGCGGCCTGATCGAAGCTCACGTAGATCACAGGATGGTTGGCCAGGCCCTCAGGAGGCTCGGACAGGCCCAGGCCGTTGAGGAACCAGTCTCGAGGGAGCAGCTCTCGCTGAACGCTCCGCTCCTGGGCATCGATGAAGGTCTTGTACTCGCGCTGGGTGACCTCGCGCCGGTCCATGGCGAACGACTTCAGGCTGACCTGCTGGATCGAACGCTTGTAGCCCGTCCCCGGCCCCAGCTCGTAGCTGCCCCCGGGGACCACCACCATGCCCGCCGGGGCGATCTCTCCCCGCGGGCCGTAACGCTCCGGCTGGCGCAGGCGGTCGAGGGCCAGGCCCGCCTCTTCGTAGCGCTGCTGCGCGGCGGCCCAGTCGCCGGCCTCGGCGAGGTCGACATGGAAGGCCCGGTTCCAGAAGAGGTGCCAGCTCTCGCCGGGGACGAAGATCTTGCCCAGGGCCCGTAACACCTCGGTGCTGCCCACGTCGTCCAGAGTGCCTCGGCTGCCCAGGTCGGTTGCGACCTGATCGGCGATCCACGAGGCCAGGCGTGGGTCGACGGTGCTCGACTGGGCCACCGGGTCAGCGAAGACATCGGACAGCACGCGGGCCCTGGCGTTGCGGTTGGGGCGTCGGCCTTGGGCAGCGAGGGCCACGAGGCGGGCGCGAGCGGCGGGCAGGCTGTCGCTCATGGCCACCACGAGGGCGTTGCGGTGGGTGGCGGCCTGGGCCGAGGTGGTCAGCAGGGCGTAGTCGTCTTCCAGGTCCAGGAGCAGAGATTCAAGACTGTCGTAGCGATCGTTCAGCTGCTCCCTCGCTGCGGCGACCGCGAGCTCGGCGGCGTCCCGCTCGGCCTGGGCCTTGGCTTCGATGGGGCTCAGCTGGGGCTCGTCCTGGCCAGCAGGGGGCACCTGCTGTTGGGCCAGGAGGTCGGCCTGGACGAGTTGCGCACAGGCCCCGAGGGCCACGACCCGGACAATGGGCAGGAACAGTGTGCGGCGGCGTGTCTTGCAGGTCATCATGGGGTGTGGCTCCAGACCGAGGCCTATTGTGACGCGCAGCATGACCGCCGAGCTACACCCCGTCCTGAGAGCCGGGCTCACCGGCCTGCCCGGAGTGGGTCCTCGCCGGGCTCAGAGCTACGCCGATGCGGGTCTGCACACCCGTCGCGATCTGCTCTACCACCTACCCGACCGCTTCAGAGCCCGCCCCGCCCCGGTGCTCGTGGCCGAGCTTGTCCACGGTGAGCGGGGCGCCGTCTCGGTCGAGGTCTTGCGAGCCTCGGTCCGCCGCCGGGGCCGGAACAGCACGGTCTCCCTGCTCACCAGGGACGAGGCCGGGGACGAGCTGCTGGTGCTGCTCTTCAACCGGGCCTACCTGGCCAAGAGCCTGAGCCGAGGCACCCGGATCTGGGCGGCGGGCAAGGTCGAGAGCGCCGATGAGGGCCGCCCCCGGCTGTTGGCCACCGATCATGAGCGCCTGCCAGATACCGACGGAGAGCCCCCGGCCCTGCCCTCATCCTTGGTGCCCGTCTACCGTCTGCCTGCCGGCGTACCCCCTCGAGTCCATCGCAAGGCCCTGCTGGCGATCCTGGCCGAGGGCGGCTTGGATGACTGGCGCGTGCCGGAGCCGGGCGAGCCGGGCTTGGCGGAGGCCTTGGCGGCGGTCCATGACCCCACGGACATCGAGTCTGCACGAGCCGCCCGGCAGCGCCTGGCCCGTGACGAGGCCTGGGCCTTGTCGTTGCAGGTGGCCCTGCGCAGACGGCATCTGGGCGTCGACCGGGGCACCGCCCTGACCCTCGACGGCGCGATCCACAAGCGGCTGCTGTCCCAGCTGCCCTACGAACCCACGGCGGCCCAGGCTCGGGTGCTGGCCGAGCTGCGCAAAGATCTGGGCTGCGACCGTCCCATGGGCCGCCTGCTGCAAGGGGATGTGGGTTCGGGCAAGACCATGATTGCCCTCTATGCCTTGCTGGCGGCGGTGGCCTGCGGTCGCCAGGGCGCGATCATGGCCCCCACAGAGGTGCTGGCCCTGCAGCACCTGGCCACCCTACGCGGCGTGCTGGCAAGGGCTTACGGCGAGGCGGCGCCCGGGGTGGCACTGATCACGGGCGGTGGCAAGGCAGCAGAGCGTCGCCGGGTGCGTGAGGGACTGGCGGACGGCAGCCTGGCCCTGGCGGTGGGCACCCACGGCCTGGCGGGGGCCAGCGTGACCTTCGCCGATCTGGCGGTCACCGTGGTCGACGAGCAGCACCGCTTCGGCGTGCGCCAGCGGGTGCGCTTTCGCACGAAAGGGGTCGAGTCCCATCTGCTGGTCATGACGGCCACGCCGATCCCTCGCACCCTGGCCCTCACGGCCTACGGCGAGCTCGACGTGAGCGTGATCGACGAGCTGCCCCCGGGGCGCAGCCCGCGCACCACGGCCTACGTGCCGTCGAGCAAGCAGCCCCGCATGTGGCGGCACCTGGCGGGGCTCGTGGCCGACGGGCAGCGAGGCTACGTGGTCTGCCCGTCCATCGCCGCCGGTGAGACCCCCGGCCACTCGGTGGAGGAGACGGTCGAGAAGGTGCGCGAGCATCTTGGCGAGGCTGGGCTGGGAGGCGCCGGTCGGCCACCCCTGCGGGTGGGAGCGGTCCACGGCAAGCTCCCGGCGACCGAGCGCGATGAGGTGCTCGACGGGTTTCGGACGGGAGATCTCGATGTGCTGGTGGCCACCGTGCTCATCGAGGTGGGGCTCGACGTCCCCGAGGCGACGTTCGTCGTTTTGCCCGATCCCAGCCGCTTCGGCCTGGCCACCCTGCACCAGATTCGGGGCCGGGTGGGCCGGGGCAGGCTGCCCGGGGCCTGCTATCTGCTCGGCCCGGTGAAGGGTCCCATTGCCCTCGATCGGCTGCGGGCGCTTTGCGACAGCGAGGACGGCTTTCTGCTGGCCGAGCAAGACCTGACCCTGCGAGGCCCGGGCGAGGTGCTGGGCACCCGGCAGAGCGGTATGCCCGGCTTCTTGGTGCTCGACCCGGTGGTCGACGTGGACCTGCTGGCCGCCACCCGAGCCCCGGCCCTGGCCGCCGCCGAGGGCCTGAACGACGAGCAGCTGGAGGCCCTGCGAGAGCGAGCCTTCCCGGCGACCCGGCTGAGGGGCGAGAACCTGCTGGCCGGGGGGTGAGGCATCCGGAATGGCCCCGGGTGGACTCCTGCGGGCTCGAAACCACCGAACTCTGTCTTTCGCTGACGGTGTAAAACGTCTGTGCTTGAATTGGACTATAGGTGAAAATGTCAGTATTCTGCCTTCATGCAGCCTCGCTACCTTGAAGCCCAGGTCCTGCGCGACCTCGATCGGAAGATGGTCCTGCTGTCTGGACCTCGTCAGGTAGGCAAGACGACGCTGTCCCTGAGGCTCCTGAACGGAGCTGACGGCTACCTGAACTGGGACGTCGGCGAACATCGCGAGCGCATCCTCAAGGGTCAGCTCCCTCCAGGAGACTTCTGGGTCTTCGACGAGATCCACAAGTACCGGGGTTGGCGCAACTGGCTGAAGGGAGTGTGGGACGGCCGACCCTCTGGCCAACGGGTGCTGGTGACCGGCTCTGCACGCCTGGAGATGTACCGCTTCTCGGGGGACTCGCTCCAGGGTCGGTATCACCTGCTGCGCCTCCACCCTCTGTCGGTGGCTGAACTCCAGCTGACCACCGCCGATGACTTTGAGCAGTTCATGGAGCTGGGGGGCTTTCCGGAGCCGTTCTTCTCAGGCAGTCAGATCGAAGCGCGGCGCTGGTCCCGCGAGTACCGAAATCTGCTGATCCACGAAGAGCTGACGAGCCTGGAGCGGGTCGATGATCTGGGCCGGCTTGAGCTGCTGATGCTGCGTCTGCCCGACCTTGTGGGGTCGCTGCTGTCTGTGAACGCCTTGCGGGAAGATCTGGCAGTGAGCCACAAGACGGCGGAGCGCTGGATCACGGTGCTGGAGCGTCTCCACGCCGTCTTTCGCATCTCCCCGTTTGGCGCCCCCAAGATCAGGGCCATCCGCAAGGCTCGAAAGCACTACCACGTGGACTGGACCCTGGTGGACGACCGTGCGGCCCGATTCGAGAACGTGGTGGCCTGCCACCTGCTCAAGTGGGTGCAGTTTCAGCAGGACACCCAGGGGCGGGACATCGAGCTGATGTTCTTCAGGGACACAGACGGGCGCGAGGTGGATTTCGTCGTGGTGGAGAAGGGCCAGCCGACTCTGCTGGTCGAGTGCAAACAAAGCGATCGGGCGGTGGACAAAGGCCTGGCCTACCTCAAGGCCAGATTCCCCGACGCGGAGGCCTGGCAGCTCTCTGCCAGAGGCGAGCGGGACTACCAGAACGAGGTCGGCATCCGGGTGGCACCGGCGCTGGTCTTCTTGCGCAGCCTGGTCTGAGGCGGCCTCGATTGCGTCGCTCAGAGCCAGACTCGAGGGGGCCGGTCGTCCAACATTCGCCATGGGTCTATCGGTATAGTGCTTGATTGGCCAAGACTCGCCGAGGAACGCCTCGGGGGGCGGCACACTCTGAGCACGTACCTAGACCTGCATTGGCCTGAAACCAGCCTGGTGGGCCAAGCGATCCCAGCGAGAAGACAAGAGGAGTCCCCGTGAGTGACATCCTGGAGCGCGGCGCGCGCATCAAGGAAGAGTCCCGCTTTCTGACCGACCTGATGGACGAGGTCGAGCGGGTGGTGGTGGGCCAGAGACACCTGGTCGAGCGGCTGATCATCGCCATGCTGGCGGACGGCCACGTGCTCCTGGAGGGCGTGCCCGGTCTGGCCAAGACCCTGCTGGTGCGCACCCTGTCCCAGGCCCTCGATCTCGACTTTCATCGCATCCAGTTCACCCCGGACCTGCTGCCCAGCGACGTCACCGGCACCGAGATCTACAACCCGGCGTCCGGCGAGTTCAGCGTGCGCCGGGGGCCCGTGTTCGCGAACATCCTGCTCGCGGACGAGATCAACCGCTCGCCGGCAAAGGTGCAGTCGGCCCTGCTCGAGGCCATGCAGGAGCGCACGGTCACCATCGGCGACCAGACCCACGTGCTGCCCCAGCCGTTCTTCGTCATGGCCACCCAGAACCCCCTCGAGCAGCAGGGCACCTACCCCTTGCCAGAGGCGCAGCTCGACCGCTTCCTGCTGAAGATCATGGTCGACTACCCCAGCAAGGACGACGAGCAGAAGATCGTCGACGCCATGGCCCGTCACCAGCCTCGCACCGACGTGCGCAAGGTGACCAGCCATGAGCAGCTGACGCGAGCCATGGCCCTGCTCGACGAGGTCTACATCGACGAGCTGGTGACCGCCTACATCGTCGACGTGGTGCGGGCCACCCGCGACCCGGCCTCGGTGGGACTCGACGACCTGGCGCCGCTGATCGACACGGGTGCCAGTCCTCGGGCATCGATCGCTCTTGGGCTCACCGGTCGGGCACACGCCTTCCTCGACGGTCGCGCCTACGTGAAGGGGCACGACATCAAGCAGGTGGCTCACGACGTTCTGCGTCATCGCATTCTGCTGAGCTACGAGGCCGAGGCCCGGGAGATCCCCGTCGAGGAGGTCATCACTCGCATCCTCGACACGATCAACGTGCCGTGACCAGCGAGGTCTCCGAGCCCACCACCGCCGAGATCCTGCGCTCTGTGCGCCGGGTCCAGCTGCGCACCCGCAAGGCGGTCACCGACATGGTGGCCGGCGGGTTCCGCTCCGTGTTTCGGGGTTCGGGCATGGAGTTCGAAGAGGTCCGTGAGTACGTGCCGGGCGACGACGTGCGGGCCATCGACTGGAACGTCACCGCTCGCCAGGGTCATCCGTACATCAAGAAGTTCGTCGAGGAGCGGGAGCAGACGGTCATCCTCGCTCACGACCTCTCGGCCAGTACGCGGCTGGGCAGCAGCGATCGCAATGTGCGCCAGGCGGCGGCGGAGTTGTCGGCGATCCTGGCCTTCAGCGCGATCCAGTCCGGTGACCGGGCAGGCTACCTGGGGTTCAGCGACAAGATCGAACTCGAGCTGCCGCCCCGGGGCGGAGCGCGGCAGGCCTTTCGCATCATTCGCGAGGCTCTCTATCGGGGCAGCGAAGACGCGGGCACATCCATCGCCATGGTCTGCGAGCACCTGAGCCGGGTGCTCAAGCGGCGGGCCTACGTGTTCTTGCTCTCTGACTTCCTCGACGACGGCTTCTCCCGTCCCCTGGGTGCATTGGCCCGGCGGCACGACGTGGTGGCCCTGCGCCTGGTCGACACGTTGCACCGCGAGCTGCCGGCGGTCGGTCTGGTGCGTTGGCGAGACCCAGAGACAGGGCAGGAGTTTCTGGTGGACAGCAGCTCCAGCGCCGTGCGTGAGAGCCTCGCTGCGCGCTTCGAGGAGCGCACCGAGAAGCTGAAAGACGAGTTGATGCGCCGGGGCGTTGACCTCGTGGACATCCCCTTGGGGGGCGCGGTGGTGGACCCGCTGGTGGCCTACCTGCACATGCGTGAGCGTCGCCGATGACTGCGCTCTTGGTGGTGATCGCCACGTTGTTGTGGGCCCCGCTGGTGGCGCCTGCGGTGCCCTCGGCGGCCTCGGCTGGTGTGGTCGAAGACGCCTCCGCCGTGGCGCCAGCTCAGCCGCCCCTTGAGCTGGTGTTGCCCGACGGGCCGGTCCCCATCGGCTGGTTTGAGCTGGTGGTGCGCGGCGAGTTCAGCGAAGACGCGGATCTGCGTCTCGACCCTGTGCCTGACGACGTGCTGGTGGGCAGCGCACAGGTCGTGCGTCGTCTGGGGCCGGACGAGCTGCGCCTGCCCGTGGCCAGCTGGCGCGCCGGCGAGCTCGTCTTCGAGGGGCTCAGCTTCATCGACGGCGACGTGGTCACGGCCCTCGACTCGGCCACTGTATTGGTGGCAGAGCAGAGTCCCAAGGGCACGGTGGCTCGTGTCTCTGAGCTGCTGCAACCGTTGGCCTTGCCCCTGCCACCTGCTGATCTGACGCTCTTCGCCGCCGCGCTGTCGGCCGCGCTGGTGCTGCTCTGGATCTGGGTCGTGCGCAGCTCGCGCATCGTCATCACGCCGATCTATGTGCCACCTGTGGATCACGTGGCGCTGCAAGCTCTCGACCGGCTGCGGCTCAAGCTGCCCCGTAGTTCTGAAGAGGTGCTGGTGTTCATCGTGGCCGTCTCGGACGTCTTGCGCACCTACATCGAGGGGCGCTTTTCCGTGCACGCTCCCGCGCGAACCACCGAAGAGTTCTTGCTGGAGGCGTCCGCCGCCGACGAGGGGCTGGCCGAACGGGCAGAGGGGCTGGAGAGCTTTCTCACCCAGTGCGACCTGGTCAAGTATGCCCGCCATCGCCCGGGCGCTGACCAGGCCAAGGCCATGCTCGACGGCGCGGGTCAGTTCGTGGAGGAGACCCGGTGATCTTCGGTGAGCCCTGGTTCCTGGCCCTCTTGCTGCCCGTGCTCGCCATGGGGTTGTGGTCTCGCTCCCGGCGTCGGGCCGTGGTCGATGGTGGCAGCGCACAGGTGCTCGGGGGATTGCCGCGGTCGTGGCGTGTGCGCACCGCCTGGCTCCCCGGTGGCGCCCTGCTCTTGGCTGCGGCGCTGATCGTGGTCGCCCTGGCCCGTCCCCAAGAAGGACGCGAAGAGACCCGGGTGCTCACCGAGGGCATCGACATCATGCTGGTCGTGGACATCAGCTCGTCCATGACCCGGGCCGGCATGGAGAAGGGCGTCCCCAACATCGACGTGGTGCGCTCGGTGGTGACCGACTTCGTCGGCGCGAGGACAGACGATCGCCTGGGCCTGGTGAGCTTCGCCCGTCTGCCGCGCACGGTCTGCCCGCTCACTCTCGACAACGGCGCCGTGTTGCAGCACCTGCGCGATCTCGACTGTGTGCAGAGCAACGGCCCGGACGACGGCACGGCCATCGGTGCCGCCCTGGGCCACGCCGCGCGCAAGCTGAGGGACAGCGACGCGGCGAGCAAGATCATCGTCTTGCTCACGGATGGCGAGGAGAACCAGTTCGTCATCCCCGTCGAAGACACCGCCGCCCTGTGCAAGGACCTCGACATCAAGGTCTACACCGTGGGCGCCGGGGTGGTGCTGGCCTCGGACGTCTTCGGCAATGTGCGCGAAGCTGACCTCGACACGACCCTGCTCGAATACGTGGCTGAGACCACGGGCGGGCAGTTCTTCCGGGCCCGCACGGCGCAGGTCCTCGAGCAGGTCTACGAGTTGATCGACGAGTTGGAGAAGACAGAGCGGGAAGATCTGCGCTACACCGACTACACCGACCTGTACCCCTTGTGGTTGGTGGCGGCGGCTCTGCTCCTGGCCCTTGAGCTGCTGCTGCACCGTGGCCCCTATCTGGAGTCGACCTCGTGAGCCTGTCTCGCCCCGATACGTTGCTCTGGCTGGTGGCGCTGCTGCCCCTGGCTGTGTACGTGGCGCTGGCCGTGTCCCGGGCGGGCAAGCGTCGAAGGGCGCTGCTGGGTTTGCAGGCCACGGCTTTGGGCGGCCCGTTCAGCCGTGGACGGCGCTGGCTTCGCGATGGGTTGTCGCTGCTGGCGCTGGGGTTGATCATCACCAGCCTCGCCGGCCCCCTGGTAGGCACCTCTCGCAGAGAGATCGAGGAGCGGGGCGTCGACGTCATGATCGTCCTGGACACGAGCCGCTCCATGCTCGCCGAAGACGTGAAGCCCTCGCGTCTTGAGCTGGCCAAGCGAGACGTGCGGGGACTGCTGCAGCAGATGCGCGGACACCGCATGGGTCTGGTGACCTTCGCTGGCGATGCCCGACGAGTGATCCCGCTGACCTCTGATGGCTCGTCGTTTCAGCTCTTTCTTGACGACGTGGACACCCACTCGAACTGGACCGGCGGTACGGCCATTGGCGAGGGGCTTGAGCTGGCCCTCGACGCGTTTGACCAGGAGCAGAACAGCCAGCCGGTGATCATCTTGCTCACCGATGGCGAAGACCACGACAGCGACCCGCCGCCGACCGAAGTGTCGTACCAGGCCTTGGCCCGGGGCATCCCCATTCATGTGGTGGCCTACGGTACGGACGAGGGCGGCAACATCCCCGTGCGCTCCAGCCGCGGCGCGACCACACTGCTGCGGGACAAAGAGAACAACCTGATCTTGAGCCGTCCCAACGCCAGGTTGTTGCAGGAGATCGCCAGCACGGCGTCGGGGGTCTACCTGTCCGTGGAGCGCACGCCGTTTCCGCTGGACGAGATCTTCGCCAAGCGCATCGCCGCCATGGAAGGTGTCACCAGGGCGAGCCGACTGAAAGAAGAGGGCATCGATCGTTACCAGTGGGGGCTGGTCCTGGCCCTGCTCTGCCTGGGTACGCGACAGATTCTCCGGGACGGGAGCGCGAGATGAAGAGCCTGTATCTGGCGGTGGGTTTCTTGGCAGGCAGCCTGTGTCTGACGGCGCCAGCGAGGGCTGATGTGGGTGAGGGCGTGCGTCTGCTGCGCCAGGCTCGGCAGTCCCTCGAACAAGGCGACGCCGAGGCCGCGTTGGTTCTGCTCGATCAGGCCTACGTCGAGCTGCCATTCTCCGCCGAAGAAGAGCTGGTCTATCACGAGCGGGCTGACGCCTACGCCGCAGAAGGGCGCTACGACGAAGCGCTGAACGAGTACGGCAAGGCGTTGCAGCGGCCGTCGGCTCATCGGGCGAGGTTCAACTCTGGCGTGTTGCAGTCGCGACAAGCCGAGGAGGCGCTGGAGGCGGCGGGTGTGCCCCTCGACCCCGCTGGCATCCCCGCCGACGCGGACCCTGCTCCACTCATCGAGGCCATCGAGCAGAACATGCCGCGGCTCGAGGAGGCCCGCCTGCAGTTCATGGAGGCCTTGCGTCTGTCCCCGGAAGCAGAGGCTCGCGAGTCGGTGGCCGCGCTCACCGCGCGGCTCGATGACCTGGCCGAGATGCTCGAAGAGCTGCGCCAGCGCGAGCAGGAAGACGAGCAGAACGACGAAGGCGACGAAGACCAGGACGACGAGAAGAAGGACCAGGATCAGCAGGACAAGGACGACAGTAGCGACGAGCAGGAGCCGTCGAAAGATGGCGACCAGGACGAGCAGAACCAGGACGACCCACAGCAAGACCCGGCCGATCAGGATCAGCCGGACGATCAGCAGCCTCCCGAGCCGCAAGAGCAGACCACGGCCCAGCCTCGTCCGGAGCTGAGCGCGGCCGAGGTGGCCGACCTGATGGAAGAACTCGAAGAACTCGAAGCCATGGCCATGGAGCTGGACCGCCAGCGTCGAGCGCAAGAGCAGGCCGACGTGGAGAAAGACTGGTGAGCGGCGGCGCAGACCTCAGGGCCCTGGTGAGCCACGGTGCGTTGGCAACGCTGCTTCGCCCGCTCACCGTTGTGCTGGTGGCGCTCCTTTCCAGCGCCGTCTCGGCGGCTCCGGGCATCAATGTGACCGTGCAGCCCACGCCCGCTGAGGTGGGCCTGCTGATGACCGTCACCGTCACCATTTCAGGCAACGAGAGCCTCGACTGCGATCTTCTCGAAGTCCCCGAGGTCAAGGGGGGGCGGCTACGGTTCGCTGGCGGACCCAGCACCCGCAGCTCGTTCAGTTCGATCAACGGACGGCGCAGCAACTCGGTCAGCACGGTATGGGAGTTCGAGCTGGTGCCCCAGGTTCAGGGGCAGCTGGCCATCCCGCCGTTTCGCTTCAGCTGTCGCGGCTCCGAGGTCGCCTCTCTGCCGCAGCTGGTCGACGTGGGCCCCAGCACCCTGCGGGACGACCTGGTCTCCATCGAGGTGACGCCGGCGACCCACGAACTCTGGCTCGGCCAGGTGGTCGACATCGGCGTGCGCTTCAGCGTGCTCGAGGCAGCCTACGACAGCGGTCTGCGCAACGGCCTGGAGATCACCCTGCCCTGGGTGACCGAGTCGCCTGCCCTGCACCTGCTGGACCCACCGTCTCCGAATTGCCGCCTCTTTCAGGCCACGATCCAGCCCGGGGGCGAGCAGATCCCCACGTGTGTCGACAGGGACTACAGCGGCGGTGAGAGCACCATCGTCCACACACAGACCGTGCCCATGTTGGCCATCGAGTCGGGGACGGTGGCCCTGGGCGACGCTCGCTTCGACTTTCGCCTGGTGCTGGAGCGGGAGCAGCGTCGCAGCAGCGGCTTCTCTCTGTTCGGTGGGCTCAGCACGGTTCCCAGCCGGGTGGTGGTGGCCACTGCTACCGAGCCAGGCCCGGTGATCACCGTGCGCGAGCCGCCACGTGAGGGCCGGCCAGCGAGCTACACAAACGCCGTGGGGCGCTTTCGCCTGGACGCCCGGGCGACTCCGCGCCAGCTCGTGGTGGGGGAGAGTTGCCAGCTGCAGCTGGGGCTGGTGGTGCCACCGGGGAGCGCCGGACACCTGGGCATGATCGAGTGGCCCGAGTTCGCCGCGCTCTCCGAGGACTTCCGCATCTTCGGCAAGGAAGATCGGCGCAATGGTCCCGTGCGTGAGCTGGTGCTGGATCTGGCGCCGAAGAACGATCGGGTGACGGCCATCCCTGAGCTGCAGTTCTCGTTCTTCGACCCGCAGACCGAGAGCTATGAGACGCTCACCGTGGGGCCCTTCGAGTTGGATGTCTCTCCCGGCGGCAGCGAAGGTCTGACCGAGCTGAACACCCCCGAAGAGCTGCTCAACGATCTGGAGACCATTCGGGAGCGCCTGCCCGCGCCGGCCCAGCCATGGCTCCCGGCCTGGATCTGGCCTGTGGGCGGGGCCTTGGCCCTGGCCTTTTCTGAGTGGCGCTCGGGGCGTGCCCGCTGGCGTGATGACAACCCGGCCCTGCTGGCTCGCCGAGGCGCCCGGCGGGTGCTTGACGCCGAACTGGGTACCGCAGGGGATGCCGCGGCCGCGGCCTCCGCTTTCGCCCGCTACCTCGCTGCTCATTTCGGGGGTCCGCCCGGCGGGCTCACCCTTGAAGAGGCCTTGCCGATGATCAGCGACGAGGAGCTTGCCCGTCGGTTGGCCCAGACCATGACGGGCTGGGAGGCTGCCTACCTCGGTGGGGCCGCCCTGCCCGTGGATCAGATCAAGAGCGAGGCGCAGGCGTTGGCCCAGAGCCTGGAGCGGCTGAAGTCATGACACGCTCCCCTCTCTGGGTCTCATGGCGCGCTTGTTGCCTGGCGATCTTGCTTGTCGCCGTCTGCGCAGGCAAGGCCTCCGCACAGGTTGGCACCGTTGAAGAGCAGGATGGGGACGAACCCCTGGTCATACTGGGCACTTCGGCGGCCGAGCCTGAGGGCAAGAGCGGCGATGGGGCGGCCGACGACACAGCCGAGCCCACAGCCCAGCAGCCCGGAGCGCCGACGGAGGCGCCCGTGATCTCCGACGCTCTCCAGCAACAGGGTTTCAGCGCGGCGGTGACCGCGTACCGCAAGGGAGCCTACGGCGAATCCCTCGATCTCTTCTCCTTGCTGGCTGCGGGAGACGCCGACCCGGCACGCCGAGCCCTGCTGCACACCAACGCGGGCACGGCAGCGGCACGATCAGGCGACCTGGGCCTGGCCATCTGGCACCTGGAGGCGGCCCTGCGCAGCGCTCCGAGAGACGCCACCGCCCGGCGCAACCTCGATCAGGTACGCGCCAGGCTGGGGCAAGCCAGCCTGGCGGCGAGCAGCTTCACCGAGAGCCTGCTGCGTCTGCCGTTGTGGCTGGCGAAGTCAGAGTCCGATCAACTGCTGGCCGGCCTCGCGGGTCTGGCCTTGGCGCTGCTTTGCTTGCGCCGTCGGGCACCGAAAGCTGCTCCCAGGGCGGCTCTGTTCGTCGCGCTGGTGGGTCTGCTGGCCTGGGTGGGATTCGACCGTGCCCGAGAGCGAGACCTCGACCGAGCCGTGGTGGTGGCTGATGCCCAGGTGCGGGCCGAACCACGAGACGAGGGCAAGCTGCTGTTTCGCCTCGAGGTGGGCACGGTGGTGCGCTCTGAAGAGAACCGGGGCGACTGGCAGCTGGTCGAGACCGACGCAGGGGGACGGGGCTGGGCTCCCAGCCCGTCCATCAAGCTGGCGGGCTTCTGAGCGCCGGTCGCTCCGAGCAGCCCGGGCGTTGCGTCCCGTGCGCCGAGCGAGCACCTTCGGCGGCCAGCGGCTCAGAAGCGTCCGCTGCGCAGGCCGAGCAGAAACTCAGGGTTGCTGGCGGTCTTGTGCATGCGCTCGAGCAGCTGTTCGGCGGCGTCGATCGGGGTGAGGTCGGCCAGGGCCGTGCGCAGGTCCCGCACCAGATCGGCCTCTTGGGGGTCGAAGAGCAGGTCTTCCATGCGCGTGCCCGAGCGATGGACGTCGATGGCGGGGAAGATGCGCTGCTCGCTGATGGCCCGTGAGAGCACGATCTCCATGTTGCCCGTGCCCTTGAACTCCTCGAAGATGACCTCGTCCATGCGCGAGTTGGTCTCGATCAGCGCAGAGGCCAGGATGGTCAGTGAGCCGCCGTCTTCGATGTTGCGGGCGGCGCCGAACAGGCGCTTGGGCTTCTGTAGGGCCTTGGCTTCGAGTCCACCGGACAGGATGCGGCCGCTGGTGCGGGCGGCGGCGTTGAAGGCTCGCCCCAGCCGGGTGATCGAGTCGATGAGCAGCACCACGTCGTAGCCAGATTCGACCAGGCTGCGGGCGCGCTCGTCGACCCGCTCGGCCACGGCCACGTGACGCTCTGGCGGTTCATCAAAGGTGGACGCGATCACCTCGCCATCCACCGAACGGATCATGTCGGTGACCTCTTCGGGGCGCTCATCGACCAGGAAAACCAGCAGCTTCACCTTCGGGTAGTTGGTGGTGACGGCGTTGGCCAGGTCTTTCAGCAGCATCGTCTTGCCAGCCCGGGGTGGCGAGACGATCAGGCCCCGCTGCCCAAAGCCCAGGGGCGCCATGAGGTCGATGATGCGCGCCGAAAACTCCCGGGAGGTGGTCTCAAGCAGAATGCGCTTGTTGGGGAAGATCGGCTCCAGCTCGTCGAAGGGCTTCCAGTGGACCGCCTCTTCGGGGGGCTTTTCGTTGATGGACAAGATCTGGTCGATGGCGAAGTACTTGTCCTTGCGTCGCCCCCGGCGGAGCGTGCCCCGCACCGCCATGCCCGGGCGCAGGTGGTATTTCTCCACCATGGCGGGGGCGATGTAGAGGTCATCTGGCGAAGGCAAGAACGTGTTGCGGGACGAGCGCAAGAAGCCGTAACCCTCGGGCAGCAGCTCGATCTGGCCTTCGCCCACCACATCGATCTTGAGCTTGTCGGAGTTGCGCATCAGCGAAACCAGCAAGCGACTGCGATCGATGCCTTCGTGGACGGTGAGGCCGTAGCGCCGCAGCCGACTCACCAGCTCGGGGATGGGCAGGAGGGCCAGCTCAGCCAGGTCGCAGGGCTCGCCGTGGCCCTCTTGCCCGGGGAGCTTCGGGGCCTTCTTGACGTTGATGGGGCGATAGCCCTCGGAGAGCAGCTCATCGCTGTCTGCGTTGGCGTCGTCGGTCACGGGGTCTGAGGGGTTCAAGGTGGAGGACGTGTCGCCGGGGTCACCGGCAGTCTCGTCGAGGTCGGCGGAGTGGCGCGGAGCTCGGGGCATGGCGGCAGGGGGAGCGAAACGCTCGTGCAGAGGGGGAGGGGCTTTGGGCCAGCCGGATGTGAGTCCGGCGGCAGCGGGGCCGCTCAGGGCGCCCGATCGCCTGGTGTGTGGTGGCTGATGTTTGCGGCCCATGCGCGAAGCAGGGCCTGCACCTGCGCCCCAAGATCGTCGATCGTGCCGTTGTTTTCCAGTACGTGGTCGGCGGCGGCCCGTTTCTCTGTCAGCGCAGCCTGAAGCGCCTCCCGGCGAGCGCGCTCTCCGGGTGCCCAGTCGCGAGTGGCGGCCCGACGGTCCCGCTGGGCTGCCTCCGAGGCAATGAAGACCCACTTGTCCACACGCTCGGCCAAGGGCGATTCGAGCAGCAGGGGGATGTCCAGGGCCACATTTCGGCTACCGGCCGCTTCCAGCTGCGCGACCAGCCGCTGGCGTACCGCCGGGTGCACGATGGCGTTCAGCGCCTCTGTTTCGGAGGGGCTGGAGAAGGCCCTGTCGGCCAGCAGGGCCCTGTCCAGGGAGCCCTCGCTGTCAAAGAGGTCTGCGCCGAAACGGCTGGCCAGGGCCTGGGTCACGGCGGGCTCGCAGACCACCTGCCGGGCCACCTCGTCGGCGTCCAGGACCAGCCAGCCCGCCTCGGCCAGCAGATTCGCCACGGTAGATTTGCCGCTGGCCACACCGCCCAGCAATCCAATGATTTGGCCCATGATGCCGCTGAGGATAGCGCTCCCCGGGCTCTCTGGGGAGCCGCTTTGTGACTCGTTCCCTCGGGCTCGTTGCCGCCCCCGGACTCGGTACCTATAATCCGCGCCTTCCCAGAACGTGGGTCTATCCCATGTCTGGTCGCCCTCCCCGAACGGATGCGGACATCGTGAGCGAAACCTCCTGCAAGCATCGCACTCAAGCCGGTGCGGTCAACGCCATGTGGCTTGTGTCGATCATGATCCTCTGGCTGGGGACCCTGGCCTTGCTCTACGTCACCGACGCGGATATCGCCAATATTCAGGCCGACGCCGACAAGGATCGGGCTGCTCTCGTCGCCATGGAGGCTCTGCGGGACGAGCAGTACGAGATGCACAAGGCCCTCTCTGATGTGGTCGGCTACAGCGATCCGGCCAACCTGGCATCGCGCACGAACGCCGCCGCCCTGGCGGTGGACATCGATGCGGCCAAGGTCAGCGTGGGTGCGGCCCTGGGCGACGTGGACAGCCAGGTGACCGTCGATCAGACGCTCAAGGCCCTGCTGTCAGCGCTTCAGGCGTCGCGGACGGCCGAGCAGGCTGCCCGGTCGGCGGTGTCCTCTGCTGAAGCGGCCCGCGACGCGGCGACCCAGCTCACCCGGGACAACGAGAGCGCCTTCAACGATCAGATTGCCCAGTTGCGGAGCGATCTGGCTGACGAGCAGCAGCGCGGGATCACCCAGGCCAACAACTACGACCGGCGCATCCAAGATCTGACCGATCAGCAGCAGGCCGCTGATGATTCGGCTCGGTCACTGCAGACGACCCTCGACGTGGCCCAGGCCGATGCGGCTCGAGAGCAGGCTGACGCCGCTGCGCTGCTGGGTGCCATCGCGGCACATCGGGCGCCCATCGCGCCGGAGGCCGCCGACGGTTCTGTCCAGGCCGTGAGTGGTGACGGTGCCCTGGTCTGGCTCGACATCAGCTCGCAAGACGGTCTGGCAGTGGGCACGCGCTTCGAAGTGCTGCGGCCTGGCCCCAACGGAGCCCTGGTCTCGAAGGGCGAGGTCGAAGTGCGCTCCGTCGATGGCAACGGTTCGACGGCAGGCTTGCTGGGCAAGGCGGTCCTCCTCGACCCGGTGCTGCCGGGCGACGTGGTGCGCAGCCCGGTGTTCTCTGCTCGTCGTGTGCTCCATTACCACCTGCTGGGTGAGTTCCCCATCAGCCTGAGCAAGGAGTTCATCCAGGCTCGTCTGGCTGAGCATGGCGGCGTGGTCGATGGCAGCATCAGCGAGACCACCGACGTGCTGGTCCTGGGACAGAAGAACCTGTCCGAGGGTGAGTTTGCTGTCGAGCTCGAAGACACGGACGAGTACCGCAAGGCGGACAAGTGGGGCATGCGCATCGTGCGTCTGGCCGACCTGGCCAGCTTCCTGGGCAGCTGAGTTCCTCAGGCCCCGGTTGGCCTGGTGGGTCCGGAGCGGGCTTGCTGCTGCGGCAGCGAGCTGACTCCCTCCGACTCGGGTGTGATCACAGCCCTGCAACGACCCGCGACGCCGCTTGGTGCCGCGGGTCGTCGTGTCTCTGGTCAGCGCTACAGATCGCCTTTCTGGGGTGCTCCGGCCGTCCCTGTTTCTCACCAAGGGGGGCCGTGGCGCTCAGACAACGAGGCTTTGCCTCGTGAACTCGCTCCAGCCCCCCCTTGGCGAGAAACAGGGACGACCTCGTCCGTGGAGAGAGGCGACTGTGGCCTTCCGGGGGCAGAGCGTGCTCTGGCTTCGAGATGGGGGTGAGATGCAGAGTAGATCTGGAGGGCGGTGATGCACGTTGAGGTGGCTCTGATCCAGGACCTTGTGCCTGCGAAGCTCGGCGCTGAGGTGAGCGCCGTGGTCATCGACGTGGTTCGAGCCACGACCACGGTGGTCTCTGCCCTTGCTGCTGGCTGCGAAGGGGTGACTCCTGTGGGTGACGTGGAGGAGGCTCGGGGTCTGGCTGCAGCCACGGGGGCTCTACTCGCGGGTGAGCGGGGGGGGCTGCCTCCCGAGGGTTTCGATCTGGGCAACTCTCCGGGGGACTTCACGGAGCAACGCTGCGCCGGCCGCCCCGTGGTGCTGACCACCACCAACGGCACCCAGGCCGTGCGCCGCTGCCTGGGGGGGCGGGCGGTGTGGGCCGCAGCTTTCGTGAACGCCGAGGCCACCGCACGGGCGCTGGTGGACAGTGGCGCCGACGAGGTGCTGCTGGTCTGCGCCGGCAGTGGCGGTGAGATGGCCGCGGACGACGTGGCGGCGGCGGGCTGCATCGCTGGCAGCCTGGCCCTGCTCGGGGCGGCGTCCCCCGGTGATGGAGCCAGGGTCGCCGCGGCCCTGTTCGACGCCTGGAAGCACGACCTCAAGGGCCTGCTGGGCCGCAGCCTCTCCGGACGCAAGCTGCTGGAGGTGGGCCTGGGTGGCGATCTCGATCACTGCGCCCGGGTGGATGCCCAGCCCCTGGCCGTCAGACTCGACCGGGCGGGGGCGTTTCGGCCCGTCTGAGCCGGGATGCCCCCCGCAGGCCGTGGCGTGGGCGGGTCGCCGCGGGGCGGGAGAGTCGTGGCGAGAGAACAGGGGGCGTGGGGAGCGGCGGGGGTGGGCGCTGGCATTGCCCTCCGGGTCGCGATTCGTGAGTATGCCGCTCTGTGACGGATGGCCTTGCGGGTCAGGCGCTGAGACTCACCCTCGGCCCGGCTGGCGCGACCTCCGGGCGCAGCACTGACCGACCACTTCACGGCGTCCCATGAAGACCAACGACGACTCCCGCATGCCCCTGCGCCGGCACCTTGAGGAGCTGCGGGGCTGCGTGCTGCGCAGCGGTCTGGTGCTGGTGGCCCTGTTCGCCGTGGGCATGTTCATGGATGATTTCTTCGCCACGATCATGGTCAAGCCCTGGACCATGGCGCGAGAGTCCATGGTGGCCGATGGCCTGGGAGATCCGGGACGTCTCGGCTTCATCAAGCCCACCGAGGCGTTCCTGTTCTCCATGAAGGTGGCCATGGCCTTCGCCGTGCTGGTGGGTGGCCCGTATCTCTTGTACGAGGTCTGGCGCTTCGTCGGCGTCGGTCTTCATGCGCACGAGCGCAAGGCGGTCTTCAAGGCCTTTCCCGCGGCCATCGGCCTCTTCGGGGCCGGTCTGTCCTTCGGCTACTGGATGGTCTTGCCCCTGGCCCTGCCGATCCTGCTGACCTGGATCCCCGCAGAGCTCGCCCACGCCCAGGTGACGCTGCAGGAGTACTTGAGCCTGCTGCTGACCCTGACCCTGTTGCTGGGCGTGGTCTTCGAGCTGCCGATCCTGATGTGGTTGATCGTGCGCTCCGGCCTGGTCGACGTGGCGACCCTGGCTTCGTCGCGCAGGATCGCCATCCTGTGCATGTTGATCTTCGCGGCGATCATGACGCCGCCCGATCCCATCACCCAGATGCTCGTCGCCGGTCCCATGGTGATCTTGTACGAGCTCGGTCTGATCCTCGCCCGGCGCGCTCAAGCCGCCCGGGACAAAGCCATCCTCTAGCAGGCCCATCGTCCTGCCTGGTACCCAACGGAGTTCTGTCTCGTGAGTCTCGCCTGCGGCATCGTCGGCCTTCCCAACGTCGGCAAGTCGACGCTCTTCAACGCCATCACCGCGGCAGGTGCCGAGGCGGCCAACTATCCGTTCTGCACGATCGAGCCCAACGTGGGCATGGTCCCTGTACCTGATGCCCGGCTCACGACGATCCAGAAGATCATCGAGACCGAGAAGGTCATCCCCGCCACCCTTGAGCTGGTGGACATCGCCGGGCTGGTGGCCGGCGCGAGCCGCGGCGAGGGCCTGGGCAACAAGTTCTTGGGCAACATTCGCGAGACTCAGGCGATCATCCATGTGGTGCGCTGCTTCGAAGACCCTGACGTGGTGCACGTGGCCGGCAAGATCGACCCGGTGGGTGACGCCGGCGTGATCGAGATGGAGCTGTGCATGGCCGACCTCGACACCGTCGAGAAGGCCCTGAACAAGACGGCCAAGAAGGCCCGCAGCCAGGACAAGGCCGCCAAGGAAGAGCTGGCGGTGTTCGAGCGGGCCCAGGCCTGGCTCGAAGGAGGCCAGCTCATGCGCGCCACGAGCTGGAACGAACGTGAACTCGAGGCCCTGCACCGTCTGTTTCTGCTGACCATGAAGCCGATCCTGTACGTGGCCAACGTCAGCGAAGACGACGTGGACGGCAAGGACCCGGCGGTGGTCGCCTTGCAAGAGCACGCCGCTTCCCACGGCGCCGGCGTGATCGTGCTCAGCGCCCAGATCGAGAACGAGCTGGCCGAGATGGACACCGGCGATCGGGCCGAGTTTCTCGAAGATCTGGGCCTCCCCGCAGCGGGCCTCGAACGCCTGGCCGTGGCCGCCTTCGACCTGCTGGGTCTGCAGACGTTCTTCACCGCGGGCCCCAAGGAGATCAGGGCCTGGACCATCCGCAAGGGTGATGTGGCTCCGGTGGCGGCGGGTGTGATCCACACCGACTTCCAGAAGCAGTTCATCCGCGCCGAGGTGTACCAGGTGGACGACCTCGCCGAGCTGGGCAGCGAGGCGGCCATTCGTGCCGCCGGGCGCCTGCGCAGCGAGGGCAAGGAGTACGTCATGGCGGACGGCGACGTGGCCCATTTTCTCGTGGGACGCTGACCGTGGTGGGTGGGGCGCAGCCACCGGCCGACGCTCAGCCGGCCGAAGGGGGGGGGGCGAGCCCTGGTGCGGCTCGCAACGTGGTGCTGCTCTCCATTGGCGACGAGCTGCTGGCTGGCGACATCGTCGACACCAATGCCCAGTGGCTGGCGACCCTCTGTGCCGAGCGCGGCCATCGCGTGGTGGCGCAAGCGACCACGGGTGATCGCATCGACGAGATCGCACGGGTGCTGCACAGGGCTCGCGACGACGGCGATCTGATCCTCATCACCGGTGGACTGGGCCCCACGGCCGACGACCTGACCCGCGATGGGGTGGCGTCCGCGTTCGGTCTGGCGCTCGAAGAACGTCCCGAGCTGATCGATGAGCAGGTCGCTCGGCTCAAGGGCCGGGTGCTGACTCCTGGTGCGCGACGGCAGGCCGAGATGCCCGTGGGTGCGCGGGTGCTGAGCAACCCACGAGGCACCGCACCTGGCTTCATGGTGCAGGTCGAACAGCAGTCCGTTGCGGTGATGCCCGGCGTGCCGTCCGAGATGAAAGCCATGGCCGTGGCGTTGTTCGACGATGTCATCGGTCAGGGCGAGCTGCAGCCCCCGCGACGATTGCAGGCCGCCGGCCTCTCGGAGAGCGAAGCCGGCCATCGCCTGGGCGACCTGATGGACCCGTCCCGCGCTGGCTGCAGGGTGGGCATCACGGTCTCACTGGGGAGCATGTCGATCACCGTGCGGGGTGAGCACGCCGCTGCCATGGACGCTGCCGCCGACGAGGCCGCCAGCCGTCTGGGCGATGCGGTCTACAGCCGCCGCAAGGAGAGCCTGGCCGAGCGCTGCGTGTCGCTGCTCACGGAACAAGGCCGCACCGTCAGCTGCGCCGAGTCTTGCACCGGTGGGCTGCTGGCAGGGGCGCTCACCGACGTTCCCGGAAGCTCGGTCGTGTTTCGACAGGGCGCCGTGACCTACGCCAACGAGGTCAAGGAGGCGCTGCTGGGTGTCCCCGCAGAGCTGCTGGCCCAGTGGGGCGCGGTGAGCGAGCCCGTGGCCCTGGCCATGGCGGAAGGGCAGCTGCGAGCTTCTGGTGCCGATGTCGCCTTGGCCGTGACCGGCATCGCAGGACCCGGGGGCGGCACGGTGGAGAAGCCAGTGGGCACGGTCTACTTCGCGCTCGCAGACAGCGCGGGGAGTGTGGCTCGCATGATCTCGTGGCCCGGCTCGCGCGAGGGCATCCGCGGCCGCTCGGTGAACATGGCCCTCGACCTGTTGCGGCGGCGGTTGACCGGGCTGCATTGAGCGGCCGGGCAGCTCCCGTTCTTCACCAGGCATGGCCGGGCCGACGCAGGTGAGAAACCCCCGCTAGCGAGGTGTACGGGGAGGCGTTGCTTGCCGGGCCATGAGCGCTCCCGCCGCCAGCCCGAAGATCAGCCCGGCTCCCAAGCCCAATGTGTGGGCCAGGGAGCTGACCATGGGCGTCTGGTGATCGAAGAGCACCTGCATGACGACGAGCATGAGCAGCACGTTGAACTGGCTGGCCACGAGCTTCGACTTGCCTTGCGCTCGTCCCACCAGGGCCACGCCCAGCAGGGCTCCCAGCAGTCCCATCACGCCGCCCGAGGCTCCTACCACGACCTGGGGTTGATCGAGAGTCGCACCGGCGAAGAAGGGAAACAGGCCGATGGAGGCCAGGGTCGCCGCCAGGTAACAGCTGACCATGCGCGCCGTGCCCACCGATCGTTCGAGCCATCGCCCGAGCAGCAGGAGCGCGCCCATGTTCATGGCCAGGTGCAGGCCACCGAAGTGCAGGAAGCCCGCGCTGATGCGCCGCCACCACTCGCCCGGGGTGAGTTCGACGGGGACGATCAGGGCTCCCAGTGCGATCAGGTTGTCGACGTCGTTGGCGCCCCCCTGCATCTCGACCACGAAGACGGCGCCGAGCAGAGCGCAGAGGAGCCACGTCGCGGGTGTGCCCCGGTTGGTGCCTGAGCTCAGGGAGGCGAACTGCTGCTCGTGCTGGGTGCGCTCGGCCAGGGAGTCGACCCAGGCCTGCTGTTCGCCTGACAGGTCTTCGGGGCTGATCGGTGCAAGGGGCTGGTGTAGACGTTTGTCGATCTCGGCGAGCAGGCTGTCCTGAGCCATGACGCGGGATGCGCGCAGATGTTTCGCAGCTTTTTCCTCTTGGCCGGCGACCTGCGCGGCAGTGCCCCGCCAGTATTCGGTCGAGGCTGCCCGCACGGATCCCAAGGGCCCGCTGAACATGGCCTCGAGGATGTCGCTGCGGCCGAGAAAGGCACCCAGCTGGGCGATCATCCAGCCCTGGGTCAGGATGCTCTTGCGCAGGGTCTCTGTCTCTCCATGGGCACGAAAGAGCTCGACCATCTCGCCGTGCCGACCCGTCTCGCCCAGGGCCCTGAGCGCGCAGGTCACCACAGGCGGATGCTTGAGCAAGCGCTCTTTGTCGCCCCGGGACTCCAGCCAGGTCAGCACCTCGGGCCAGGCCTGGTGCGACTTCGCCTGCATCACCGTGGCCGTCCAGGCCAGGGGCGTGTCGGCCCGGCGCATCTCTGCCAGGTCGTCAGCCACCTCGTCGCTGCGTCCCTGATCGATACGGGCCAAGACGCGCAGGACCCGGGGTTGATCTTGCAGTCCGTCGAAGGGATGCAGCACGGACAGCACCCTGGCCATGACTCTCGCCCGATTCCACTGCCTGTGCATGACGGCCAGGGTCATGGACCGTGACAGGAGAATCGGGCAGAGAATGAGCAGCGCCCAGAGGGGGCCGACGATGAGCCCCGCTCGCCCAGGGACGAGCCACCAGAGCAAGCCCACAAGCGCCAGCAGTCCCCCCGAGACAGAGAGCCAGCCCAGGGGGCGCGTGGGGCCTGAGAGGCCCATGCGCAGCACCAGCAAGCCGCAGCTCGCGCCGACTGTCCAGGTGAGGATGGTGTTGAGATCCACGGACAGCTTTCTGGGGAGGGTCGGTGGGTGAGCGATCGTCGAGGGGAAGGGGCTGGTCGGGCGCGCCTGAAGGCGAGTCTACGGAAAGCCGGTAACACTCGCTTGCCCTTGCTGATTCATGGGTTTGACAGGAGTTTCCATGCGTGGCCTGAGCTGCGCGCCCATCTGGAAGAACGAGCCATGAATCCCGCTAGCCGACTGTTCGCCTCAACGCCCCACCTCTCGCGCAGGTGTCTGCTGGCCCCAGCCGCCTTGCTCTGTGCCCTGTGGGGAACGAGCCTTGCAGCCAGCGCACAGAGCAGCGCCTCGACCTGGGTGCCGTTCGACAACTTCACTCCTGGCACGCCTGCCACGATCCAGCTGGATCCAGGCAAGTCGAACGTGAACCACACCGAGTACACGGTCACGATTCATGGTTTCTGGCGCGAAGACGTGGTCGGCGACGATGGCAACACCTACCAGCGCCTTGACTTTCCCGGACTGGAGACCATGCACACACCTGGCGAGCCCGAGCTGCCAGAGGCCCGGGTGCTGCTGGCCATGGCCACCGATGCGAGCACGGTTGACTTCGATGGACAGAACGTCTTGTCCCAGGTCTTCTTCTCCAACATCCGGCCCTACCCGGCGCCGCTTCCCGGGGAGGACGAAGAGATCGATCCCACGGGCGATCCGGGGCCCGGTGACCCCGACGGCAGCGCCGAGGTCTTCACCGTCAACAGCGCCATCTACAACGGCACGGCCCTCTGGCCTGCCCAGGCGGGAGCCGACGCGACGGTCAACCCACAGATCGGTCCCATCGCTGCAGCCTCGGTCGCCGGCAACCCGGTGGTGTGGGACCCGAGCTCGCTGCGCCTGATCGTTGCCAAGCAGTCCCGTTACGCCTTCGATCCCGCAGGCCTGACTCCGGTGCCGCTGAACATCACCAAGGTACAGGACAAGCTCTTCGACTCGCTCTACATCAACTGGCCGGTGGCCGTTCAGGCCTATCCCTTCGAGCCCTTCTTCTATCATTCTCGCTACCTGATCGTGGCCCAGCCCTTCTGGTGGGACACCCTCGAGCCCTTCGTGAAGATGAAGAAATCCCAGGGCTATCAGGTCACCGTGGACACAGCCCTGCCGGACGTCTCTTCGATTCGCCAGGTCATCGCCGACTGGTACGCCCTGGGCGACCCGGGCATGGACCACTTCTGCCTCTTGGTGGGCGACACCCTGACCATCCCTCTTGGCAATGTGACGGCGGGCGGGGACAGCGTCGATACAGACGATGTCTACGGCGCCATCGGCACGATCAACAGCAGCAAGGAGGTCCACGTGGGTCGGGTGTCCATCGACAATGAACCTGACCTGGCCGCCCAGCTGCAGAAGATCATCGACTACCAGATCAACCCGGTCCCCGGTGGTGGATATCACACGGCGCTTCTGGTCGCTCACGAGCAGAACTACCCGGACAAGTACTCCGCTTCGCACACGAAAGTGCTGACGCAGTCGTACAGCAACCCACCCACGTTCTTGGCCACATACGGCGGCACGGGGGGCACCAACCAACAGATCACCAACGCTGTCACCGCCGGTCAGCTCGGCGACGGGCTGGGCCTGGTGGCCTACCGGGGCCACGGGTCGACCTCGGCCTGGACCGGCTGGAACCTCGCAGACGAGAACTGGCACTCGAACGACGTGATCGCGTTGAACAACCCGGTGCACCCGATCGTCTGGGCCATCACCTGCACCAACGGCAACATCGACTGGGGCTGGGGCACGTCCAGTGACTCCATCGCCGAGGTGTGGATGGAAGTCCCCGAGGGAGCCAGCGCCAGCTACGCGGCCACGCGCACCACGTCGACCACGCCGAACCACCACCTCAACGAGAAGCTGTTCAAGGTGGTGTACGACCAGGGCATCACCACACACGGCATGGCCATCGCGGCGGCGGAGGCGTCGGTCTGGGCGAACTGGCCCGGGCACAAGAACCCCTGGGCCTATCTGCTCTTGGGCGACCCTTCCATGACCATTCGTACGGAGCAGGCGAGTCAGCTGGTGCTGATCAACATGCCCCAGACGACCAGCATGGATGACGCGGGCAACGAGACCTTTGTGCAGGCATTGAGCCAGACAGGTGGGCCCCTGACAGACGGTTTGTTGTCGTACTACAAGCCGTCATTCCTTCTGGGCGAAGACGATGAGATGAGCGGCGCGATCTGGATGGACAGCTCTTCCAGCGCCACCCTGCCCTTCTCGTTCATGACCCCGGGCACGTTGTCGGTGGTCATCCGTGACCTGGCCGGCAACGCCGCCTCCGTGGACATCCCGGTAACCATGGGCTCTGCCTGGACAGACCTGGGCAACGCCTTGGGCAGCACCAACGGCACGCCTGCCATGGCCGGTGTGGGCACTCTGCAGCCCAGCTCCCCGGTGTCGCTGCTGGTCACCGGGGCGGCGCCTCTGGCCACGGCGTGGCTTTGCTTCGGCGCCACCCAGCTCAACGCGCCGTTCAAGGGCGGCGTGCTGGTACCAGACATCAACCCGCCGGGTCTCATCCTGCCCGTGCCCACCGATGGCAACGGCAACCTGAACCTGGCCAGCACCTGGCCCGGCGGCATCCCCTCGGGGACTGACCTGGTCATGCAAGCCTGGTTCGCCGACGCGTCGGGGCCGGTGGGCTTCGTCGCCACAAACGGCATCGTGGGGCGCACTCCGTAACACCAACGACCATCGGGGATGAGGGCGGTGTCGGCAGGGGGGCCGGCGCTGCCCTCTTTGCGTTTCAGTGCTCCATCGGCTCGATTGCGAGGGTCAGCATGGCCCAGCCGTCGAGCTCGAAGTGCTCGACGACTACCGTGACCATGCCGTCTTCAGCCACGATCAGTGCGGGTAGGGGCTCGCTAGTCTCATCCTGGGCGGTGGCCTGCACGCTGGGGCAGCAAAGCGTGAAGCCCGCAAGGAGCGCGGCCAGGTCAACCGTCGTCCTGCGTTTGCTCCAGCAGGCAACAGTGAAACGCCGAACTCACTCCGCCAGAACCATGGCTTCGGCGTGCGCTACGAGGTCGCGGGCCGCATTCAGCCCGTCCTCGTGTTCGATGTTGTCCGAGCCTTCTGCCAACAGGCCGCGAAAGAGCGCCTCTGCGCTGGCTGCCACTTCGAGGGCCAGCTCGGCGCGATCCTGGGTCAGCAACCAGGCCGCGTAGCTGCACTCGCTGAAGGCCAGGCCGGCGCGCATGATTGGCAACTCGTCGAAGTACTGCACCAGCACCTGTCCGCGCAGACGGGACTCTTGCCAGGAACGATCGGCTGCGCTCAGCTGGCTGTTGGCCACCAGCGCCTCAGCTCGCCGACTGCACAGTCGAGCCAGGGTGGCTTGGGGGTTGGCGGCCTCGGGGAAGTCGCGGGTGAGTGATTCGAGCGCAGAGTAGGTACGTTCGAACATGGCCAGCGAGCGGGGCGGATCGAAGGCGAGGACTTCAGCCAAGTGACTCATGACATCGCACATCTCTTCGCGCAGGTCTGGCCGTCCCGGGAACGCCACCAAGCTCTGCTCGTAGACACGCAAGGCCTGTTCGTAGCCGTCTACCGCAGCGTCGACCCGGCCAGCGTTCTCAGCCGTGTTGCCCAGACCTGCCAGGGCTCGGGCCAGCACGGTGAGGTGCCGTCGGCCCTCAGGGAAACGCTCGACCAGGCCCCGGGCAAGCTCTGCAGACTCGGTGTACGCCTGCAACGCTTCATCGTCCCGCTCCGCCGTGGTGCACATGGCACCCAGATTGGTGAGCGTGATCACCAGCTGGCCGGTGCGCGAACCGTCGGGGTCGACCTCCAGGGTCAGCCCTCGCCGTTGCGTCTCGGCGGCTTCCCGGGAGAGGGCCACGGCGTCTTCGATCTGCTGCTGCGCATAGTGCTGCACGGACAGCTTGCGCAGGCCCAGGGCCAGATCGTTGAGCAGTGATCCGTTGCTGGGGTCTTCGAGGACCAGCTCTCGCAGAATGTCGACGGAGCGCTGGTGGTTGGCCACGGCGGCCGCCACATCGCCCGACTCATACTGCTGCTCGCCTGCCAGTTGCAGCGTCTGCGCGATGTGCTGACGGAGCTCGGGCTCGGCGTGACCCTCGTTGAGCAGCTGCTCGTAGAAGCTGATCGCCGAGGCCAGCAAAGATTGACGCACCGGCGTCATCTGGGGCACCGCCGCCAGGGACGTCTCGCTCACCTGGGTGAGCATGGAGTCCACGGCATCGAGGGCCAGGGCGAAGTGGCGTTCGACCTCTTCGCCGCGCGCGAGGAGCAGCGCATTGCTCCGAGCCAACTCGTCTCGTTGGGTCTCGATGCGCGCGTTGCGGCGGTTCAGCTCCTCGGTCTGCTCGGTGAGCCTGTCCGCCTGTTCACTGAGTGTCTCGTTCTTCTCGCCAATGAGCTTGGCGTCCGCGGCGATGGTGTCGTTCTTGGCTGCAAGTTCGGTGTTGGACTTGTGCTGCTGCCAGGCGAACAGCGAGGGCCCGCCCACCAACAACAATCCGCCCAGCAGAACGGCCACGGCGGCCGTGGGATGGCGCTGGATCCAACGACGAGTGGCTCTCCAAGGACCTGCACGGCGGGCTGCGATGGGGCGGTGAGCCAGCACGGCCTCCAGGTCTGCGGCGAGCTCGTCAGCGCTGCCGTAGCGCCGTGGGGCGTCGGGCTCCATCGCCGTGAGGCAGACCGTCTCCGCCTCCCAGGACAGCTCTGGGGCGATCTCTCGCGGTGGGCGATGTCGTCCCGACTGAATGTCCGCGAGCAGCGCCGGGTCACTCGGAGCGCGAAAGGGAGGCTCAAGAGTCAGCAGCTCGAACAGCGTCACGCCCAGCCCGTACACGTCGCACCGCGCATCGAGGCTGTCCGTCTCGCCCCGGGTCTGCTCGGGGGCCATGTAGGGCAGGGACCCGAGCCGCGCGCCTGTGGTCGTGATCTCGGACGCGTCGCCGCTGGTGGCCAGACCGAAGTCGACGAGCAGGGCCCGGCTGGCGCCCCCGCCCCCCGCCGTGAGCATGATGTTGCTGGGCTTGAGGTCGCGGTGGAGTACTCCGCGCTGGTGAGCGTGCTCGAGGGTCTCTGCCACACGAGCCACGATGCGCAGGCAGGTCTGCTCCCAGCTGCCCGTATAGAGCCAGCCACCGTCGCTCTTTGGTGACGGCTTGCTGTCGCCGCCCTGAGCTGCATCGATGCGCGCCGCTCTGGCCATGACCACGGCTTCGAGGTCAGCGCCGCGCAGGGTGGCCCTGTCACGGCCCGCGAGATCGGTCAGTGCATCGGCCAAGGAGCAACCCCGCACCAGCTCCATGGCGAACCAAGGCAGCCCCGCCTCTTCGCCCACGGAGTAGACGGGCACCACACCGGGATGAGCCAGCCTGGCCACGATGTCCACCTCGCGCTGAAAACGTTGGCGCGCGCCATCGAACCACAGCTGCTCGGGACGGATCAGCTTGAGCGCCACGGTCCGTTGCAGCTCCTCGTCGAAGGCGAGGTGGACCACGCCCATGCCACCGCCGCCCAACTTCTGCAGCACCCGAAAGCGGCCCACGCGTGAAGGGTTCTCAGCGGAGGACTCGTCGCCCAGAACGCCCATCTCTGCCAGCAGCGACAGGCGCCGGCGCAGCGTCTCTCGCAGCTCGGGGGCGTCGGCGCAGGCGGCGTCGAGGGCTGACTCCGGTCCGTCGCCAGCGGCCAGTCGATCGATGGCCTGGGCCAGCCGGGTCTCGAGTGCGTCAGCGCCAGAAGAATCGTTGGTGGATGGGGGGCCGGGTCCGTCGTTCATGGTGTCTCGTCTAGCAGGGCGGCGAGCCTGGCCAGGGCGCGGTGCAGAGCGACGCGGGAGGCGCCCTCTGACCTGCCCAGCGCTTCAGCCAGGGCGGCTCCGTTCAGCCCCGCCAGCCGACTGAGGGTGATGATCTCCCGGTCGGCCTCGGCGAGCCTGTCGAAGGCCTCCTCCATGCGTTGCAGTTGCTCACGACCCATGGCCTTCTGGCTCGGTGAACTGAAGCGTCGGTAGCACAGGGCCAGAGACGCCGCGCTGCCGTCATCTCGCCCAGCCTGCAGGGGACGTTCGCGGTGCACATCCCGACGTTGGGTCGTCCAGTAGTCGTGGCGGTTGAGGATGCGCCGCAGGGCCGTGGTGTAGAGCCAGTGCTTGAAGCCAGCTTCGCCGCCGAACTGAAAGCGGTCGGCATGTTGCAGCACCTCAAGGCAGACCGACTGGACCAGATCAGAGACGGACTCTCGAGCACGCACCAACGGGCCTGCCCGGAGCCGTACAAACGCGCGCAGTCCGGGGAGGTGTCGCTCCAACAGGCGGTCGACAGCGAGCTGATCACCGGACTGCGCAGCCTGCAGCCACTGCGCGCTCTGTTGCCGTTCGCCTGCCTCGCCCACGGCGGTGTCCCTCTGCAGCCATCTGGGTCCTGGTAGAGCGGCCCAGCCTAGCATGGAGGGGGGAGGGGAGGTGGAGGGGAGCGCCCTCTGAGAGTGCTGTCCTGGGGGCAGACGATCGGGCACTCAGAAGCCCACCACGGTGTAGCCCAGACCGTCCGTCATGGAGATGTTCGCGGGTGCGGCACTGTCGGCGTACCAGGCTTGCTGGTAGATGGTCTGCCCGATCAGCAGTGGGTCGTTGGGCAGGGTTGCGGGGAAGGTGACCGAGCCAGCACCGGCGACTCCCGCAGGCCCGCTGGCCTGGTGGTTGATGGCGAAGAGGATCTGCACCAGCAACGAGCCGCCCTTGGCTGGCAGCGCAGCAGGAGCCAGGCCCACGAACAGGATGCCCGGGGTGCCGCCCAAGAGCTTGTCGATGGTCAGGGTGACGCTCCCGCCCAACTCGGCGCAGCCCGCGAAGGAGATCTCGGGGACGAAGCCATCGCTGCCCGCCAGGCCGGAGCCGTAGTTCTGAGCGGTACCCACGCAGGTGGTGTAGGTGCGCACGGTTCCCGGCTTGGCCTCGGCGAACTCCTGCTCTCGGCCCACGATCAGGTCGGCAATGCCATCGCCGTTCAGATCGCCTGCGCCGTCGAGGGAGTGCCCGAGATGCTCACCAAAGACGCTGTCGTTGACGATGAAGACGATCAAGCCCGTGGCGCTCGAGTGCACCGTGAAGCTGCCCCCGAACGAGGCGCTCGCCGGATCGTGACTCCAGCCAATGGCCAGGTCGGGCAGGCCGTCGCCGTCCATGTCGCCCACGGCCGAGATGTCTTCGGCCCAGCGATCGGTGGAGGGGCCGAAGATGACCAGCAGGGTCTGACCTACGTCCTTGCCCGAGTCGATGCGCACGATGGGGACTCCTGGAGCGGCGGCCACCTGGTCGTCATGCCCGTCGCCGTTGATGTCACCGATGTTGCAGACCCGCGAGCCCAGGTGGGCGCCAGCCAGGCCCACGTCGAAGTGCAGCTGGGCGCCGTTGGCCCCCGAGATGATCTCCGTGGCGCCCTGGGTGCCGTTGTGGTTCGGTGCGCCGATGATGTAGTCGTCGATCCCGTCATTGTTCGCGTCGCCGGCGCTGCTCACGGACTTGCCGTACAGCGAGCCTGCCTGGCCGAGCTCGGTGCGCAGGGTCGTGCCGTCGGCTCCCGAGAGGACCAGGGCGTAGTCGGCCAGGGAGCCCGCGACGATGTCGTCGATGCCGTCGCCGCTGATGTCGCCCATGGAGGCCACATCCCAACCGAAGTGGTCGTTGGGATTGTCGATGCCGAACGAGGTCCACAGCAGCTGGCCGTCGCTGCCCGAGAGGGCCTGGACGATGCCGCTGTCCGGTGTGAACGACTCGTCAAACTTGGGCGTTCCCACGATCACATCGGGCACACCGTCGCCGTTCAGGTCACCGCCCAGATCCACCGACCAGCCGAAGTCGGACAGGGCCTGAATGCCGAAGGCCGTCCACAGGGTGGTGCCCGTGTCGCCTGCGATCGCGCGGACGGCGCCAGCCTTGATCACCACCGGCGCCGTGTTGTCCTCCGGGATGCCCACGACGAAGTCGTCCAGGCCATCGCCGTTCAGGTCACGGCCGCCGGCCACATCTGTGCCGTAGCCGTCATCCGGGCCATCGCCGGTGAGGGTGTAGAGCTGGGTCTGGCCTGCCAGTGTCGGGGCGAACAGGGCAAAGGCAGCCAGGCAGGCGAGGATTCGGAACGTGTGCATGATGAGTCACCGGGGCGGAGGAGTGGTGGTTCGCCGCCCGGGTAGGGGGCGGCCCCTCTTCACATCAGCAGGCACACCGCAGCGTTACTGAAAAGAACGTGGCACCTGGCGTGGATTCGCCCGCGGACCGGTCCTAGCGTGTCGTGGTGCCCGACAGCCCGTTGCTGGCTGACAGGCCTTGGGGGGCGGTCAGGTCGTTGATCCAGTGCTGGAACCAGATCGTCACGCCGCCGGGGATCCCGCCGGGCCAGACTCCGCTGAGTACGAGACCGCCGCCGGGGTCTACTGGCAGGCCAGGGATGACCAGGTCAGGGGTGGGCACGAGCACGCCACCCTTGAACGAGGCGCCGAGGCTGGTGAGGCCGATGACCAGGGCTGTTGCGCTGCTGGGCAGCGCGTTGGAGAGGGTCAGCGTGACCACGCTAGTGGGGGCGAGCACGCCGTCACCCTCGAGCACGGGGAGGCCGTTGCTGCCCGCCAGGCCATCGCCCAGGAAGGGCCAGGCGGGGGAGGCCAGCGTGTTCGCATACCAGGCCACGTTGTCTCCAAAGTCGGCCGCGGAGATCACGTCGGCGTCGCCGTCGCCATCGAGATCCGCTGCGAAGACCTGGTTGGCGCCGTTGGCGGCTGTGGTGATGAGGTTCTCCGGGCCAAAGCCACCAAGCCCGTATGTGTTCTCGTACCAGGCGATCGTGTCGTCTCCGTAGGAGCTGGAGAGAACGTCGACGTCGCCATCGCCGTCCAGGTCGACTGCATGAATATGGCTGGCAGAGACGACTTCTGTTGTGACGACCTGTCCGGGGCCGAAACTGCCGAGTCCGTCGGTGTTCTCGTGCCACGCGATCTGTGCCTGGCCCGTTCCAGAAGCCAGGGCGTCCAGATCGCCGTCTCCATCGAGGTCTGCCGCGTCGACCGAGTTGGCGAAGCTGGTGCTCGTCGAGACGAACTGCTTCGAGCCGAAGAGCCCTTGTCCGTTGGTGTTCTCGAACCAGGCCACCGTGCTGTCGTTGCTTGAAGCCGTCAGCACGTCGAAGTCTCCGTCCCCATCCAGATCGGCGCCGCGGACAGCCCGGGGGAAAGCTGCCTCTGTGGTGATGCCGTGCTGTACGGAGAAACTTCCCAGCCCGTCACGATTCTCGAACCAGGCCACGGTATCAACGAACGACGAAGCGTAGAGGGCGTCTGCGTCTCCGTCGCCATCGAGATCGACGGCGTCGATCGACCGGAAGTCGCCTGCTGTTGTGATGAGCCGCTGGGTGAAGGCCCCGGCTCCGCTGGTGTTCTCATACCAGGCGAGCTTGAGCTCCGACGCGAAGAGGATGTCCAAGTCTCCGTCGCCGTCGACGTCTGCCGCATCGAGGGACTCTGGGAGATCTCCTGCCGCTGTGACGGGGCGGGGTGCGCCGAAGGTCCCCAGCCCGTCCATGTTGGGGTACCACTCGATCCGGCCGATGGTGGCGCCGCCCTTGAACTCCATGCCAGAGGCGGCGAACACGTCGATGTCCCCGTCGCCATCGAGATCAGCTGCGTGCGTGGTCTCGGTGCCATCAGCCGCCGCCGTGATGACCTGGGCCGGGCCGAAGGGCCCTTGTTGCACGGTGATCGCCTCCGCCAAGACGAGCGTGTCACTCTGCTGCCCGACGAAGACGGTGAGAGACACGGTGAAGCTCGTCGTGTCGGCGACGTTGTAGAGGTGTGTCGGGTCAGGGCCTTGGGAGGTGCTCCCGTCGCCGAAGTCCCAGAGCCACGCAGTCCCCGGCGTGCCTGTAGAGGCGTCGAAGAACGAGACCAGCAAGGGGCTGACACCTTGAGCAGGCGACACGTCGAAGTCGACCACCAAGGGCGCGGGCTGCACCGTGATCAGGTCGAGTTGGGTCACCGAAGCGTTCTGCTGGCCAACGAAAGCGGTGAGCGTCACGTCGTGGCTGCCAGGAGCTGTGTAGATGTGGACGGGATTCTGTTGGGTCGAGCTGCTCCCGTCACCAAAGTTCCAGGACCAGGCTGTGGGAGTCGTGCCCGTGGTGGTATCCGTGAAGGAGACGGTCACCGGGTTCATGCCCATGGTGGGCGTGGCTGCGAAATCAGGCGCGAGGGGGCTGGGCTCGACAGTGATCAGATCGCTCTTGGTGATCGAGTTGAGCTGCTGCCCGACAGAGGTCTGGAGCTGCACTGAGTGGGTGCCTGGCGCAGTGTAGACGTGGGTGGGGTTCTGCTGGGTCGAGGTCGCTCCATCGCCGAAGTTCCAGAGCCATGAGGTGATCGTGGCTCCCGTGGACGTGTCGTTGAAACTCACCGCGAGTGGGTTCACTCCCTGAGTGGGACGGGCGGTGAAGTCCACGACGATGGGCGCCGACATGACCGTGATGAAGTCTTGTTGAAGCAAGGAACCGGTCTGGCCCGGAAGGGACACGGCGAGACTCACGTCGTAAGACCCGGGGGCCATGTAGGTGTGGTCGGGGTGTTGCAGGTTGGAAGTGGTCCCGTCGCCGAAGTCCCAGACCCAGGCCGTGCCTGTCGCGCCGGTGGAGTCATCGCTGAAGGAGACCTGCAACGGGTTGACGCCCTGCAGCGGCGTCGCGCTGAAGTCGACCACCAGGGCTGGTGCGGTCACCGTGACGAAGTCGACCTTGGTCTCGCTGTCGAACTGGCCGACGCCTCCCGAAACCGAGAGCGAGACCGTGTAGCTTCCGGGACTCAGGTATGAGTGGTTGGGGTTCTTCTTGGTCGAAGTTCCTCCGTCGCCAAAGTCCCAGGCCCAGAGCAGTGGAGTGCCTCCGGTCGTTGTATCGCTGAAGGCCACGGTCAACACCACAGGACCTGTGCTGGGAGTGGCCGTGAAATCGGCGACCAGCTGTGCGGCCAGTTCTGGCCCTTGTGCGGGCGTCAGCAGTAGGGCCGTGATGCTGAGGATCAGGCCCGAGCTCGTCACGGTGTGGTGCCCTGCAGGCCGTTCGACGCCGCCCAGTTCAACGGGCCGCCGGGATCGCTGACCCAATGCTGCAGCACCATGATCAGCCCCGAGGGCAGGCCAGGGGGCCAGGCGAAGTCGAACTGATGCTGGCCGCTGCCGTCGACGGGCAGGCCCAGCAGCCCGACCAGAATGAAGTCTGGCGCGGGTACGAGCACGCCGCCCTTGAAGGGGACGTGCACCGCGCTGAGGCCGAGGATGATGTTCGTGGTCGCGCCGGGCAGGGCGTTGCTGAGTTGCAGGCTGGTGATGTCGCCACCGGTCAGGAGCCCGGAGCCCAAGAGCAGTGGGGCCATGCCGCCGGTGCCGGCGAGAGCGTCTCCCAGGTTGGTCCATGGCTGGAAGCCTGAGACGAGCACCAGGCGTCCGGAGCTCGTGCCGTTGTCGTCGTCGAGTGCGGCGCCCACAGCCACGTCGCCGTGACCGTCCCCGTTGGCGTCTCCCCGCAGCCCGAGGACCGAGCGGCCGAAGATGTCATTGCTGTTGTTGCCCACCAACTCGTGAATCACGGTCCCGTCCACCCCGGAGACGACCAGGGCCCGGCCCGCGTTGCCGAAGGGCGCGCCCACGATCACGTCGCCCTTGCCGTCGCCATCGATGTCGTCGGTGCCGTCCAGGTCCCAGCCCAGGTTCTCGTTGTCCAGGTCTCCCTCTACGGTGAACAGCAACGACCAGTCCGCGCTCGAGTGCACGTAGAGGCGTCCCCCTGCGTCGGCCAACGTATCGTCGCCGTAGGCGCCCAGGCCGATGTCCGTGAGGCCGTCACCGGTGACATCGCCCACCGCCGAGACCGACCAGCCGAGCCAGTCGAAGCTGGCCTGACCTTCGAACATGTGCCTCTGCGAACCATCGATGCCGGCGAAGACATAGGCCCTTCCGCGCAGGGTCCCCGCAGGTCCGTCGAGGTAGGCGCCCACCAGGACTTCTGCCTGCCCGTCACCGTCGAGATCGCCCAGGCTGTCCACAGAAATGCCGAAGCCGGAGCCAGGGTTGGGGCCCACGAGGGTACGGATCACAGCGAGCGTGGCGCCCGAGAAGATGCGCACATAGCCGTTGCCGTTGCTGCCCGCGTCCTGGGGCGCGCCCACGAGAAAGTCCGGGATCGTGTCGCCGTCCACGTCGCCCGCGGGGCCCACCGAGCTGCCGAACTCGTCGATGGTTGCATCGCCGGGAAAGACCATGAGCAGCCCGCCGGTGGCTCCGTCGTAGAGTCGCGCTTCGCCGGAGTTGCTGCCCACTCCATCTGCGAACGGCGCGCCCACGAGAAACTCAGCTCGGCCGTCGCCGTCGATGTCGCCCACGGTAGCCACCGCCTGTCCGAGCTGGTCGCTGGTGGCGCCTCCGTGCACGCTGTGAATGACCAGGCCCGTGGCGCCGGAGATCACGTGGGCGCTCCCCGAGCTGGTGCCATTCACGTCGGCGCGGGGAGCCCCCACGATCATGTCGGGCACGAGGTCGCCGTCGACCAGGCCTGCGTGGGCCGCTGCCCATCCCAGGCGATCGCCCGACCCGCCATTCACATCGAAGATCTCCATAGCCGTCTGGCCGAACAGGCAAGGGCTGCAGACGGCGAGCAAGCTGCTGATGACGAGGCGACGCATGGCAGGTCTCTCCCGGAGGTCCCTACGACCATACCGCCGTCTGGGAAACTCGGGGCATCGACTGATCGATCACACTGACCTGCAGGTTCTCGCTCGGGATGTGCGGGCTGATTTCATGACCCGCCGGTCCGGAAGACGAGGTCGCCCGGTGCTCAGCTGAGAGCAGACTAGTCGGCTTGAGCTGCAGCGATCGCTGCCAGGGTCATGATCGCGGTGGAGTAGACACGTCCACCGAGAAGGCCCCACGGATCGTGGGACGGCCCCCAGGAACCCAGCTCGTCTTGGGCCTCCAGGCCGTGGGCCTGTGCAGCCTGCTGCAGGGCATCAAGCCAGCGCCACCACCGCTCACCACCAGCCCAGGCCAGGGCTCGGGTGCCGTGGTACCAGTAGTAGTAGTCGACGGCCCCGTTCTCGGGGGGCTCCGTGGCGAACCATGGTGGAGAGTCGCTGAGAAACGCGATGGCGTTGTCTTGCAGCTCGGGGTTTCTATCGGTCCGGCCGGTGGGGTCGCCCAAGGCCCGTGACAGAACGGCCACCGCAGTCATGGCTTCGGTGTCTGCACTCGGCCAGCGAGTGTCCAACCCTTCGAGGCGAGAGGACAGCGCTCCGCGCTCGTAGTATCCGGTCCTGCCGTCCGCGTCGGTCATGGAGTCGATGTACCTCAGCCCGTCCGCGATGGCCTTGTGTTCGGTGGGCAGTCCTCCGCTCTCAAGCGCGACGAAGGCTTGAATGGCCCAACCGGTGACCGACACGTCGCTCGGGAAGGCCAGCATGTCCTTGCTCTTGCGATGGACGTAGCGCCACCCTGCACCTGGCGTCTGCAATCTCTTGGCGAAGCGCACTGCAGAAGCGATGGCCGGTTTCAGCCGCGGGTCGTCGTCGTCTGGGAACAACTCTGCGAGCGCGAGCAGAGCCACGAAGTGGTCGTAGGTCTGGGCGTTGGCTTCCATGCCGGCCAGTGAGCCCAGCAGCCTCTGGTTGTCGAGCAGGTAGTCACGCCCACGGCTGATCGTCTCGGCCCAGCGCGCCGATGGGGACGACTTGTTGGCGCGCACGAAGGCCAGCAGGGCCAGGCCGCTGACCCCTACGTCGTGCACAACGTGCCCTCGGCCCGAGCAGGAGGTACCCGGGTTGAGCAAGCCGCAGAGATCGTCGAAGCCGTTGGCCGACCAGCCTCCACTGGGCCCTTGGTGGGCCGCGAGCCAGATCAGGCCCAACTCGGCCCGGACGCCCATGGCAGCGGCCTGCATTTCGGCCAAGCCTGTCAGGTCCTTCTTCTTCTGGGATTGGGCGCGCAGGGACCGCTCGGGGTATTTGCGCTTGATGATGCGCTGGCGTTCCTTGTGGATGTCCCGAACCAGCTTCTCGAGCGTCTTGGTGCCGTCGGATGCTGCGTCGGGGAGGGAGGCCTTCAGTTTCGCACGGAAGGCGGCAAACAGCTTCTGGGCCCGAGCGATCTCTTCTGCTGAGGGTTGGTCTTCTTCGGCAGCGGGAGGGGGAGGCGGGGGAGGGAGCTGCTGCTGCAGGGCCCGTACAGCGGAGAATGGCGTGGCGGCGAGGAAACCGGCCATGGCCAAACTGGCCAGATGTCGCCGTGTCCGCTGGTGTGTGCTGCTGTTTCCCTCGGCCACGTGCCGTATCTCCCATTGCTGGTCTGCGGGCAGCATAGGCTATTTGCGAGCGGGGGTTCGGCTGACTGCATGCGACTGCGTTGGCGACACACCCCTGGCTCAGCTGTGACACGATCGCCTGAGAGGGGCGTGGGTTCGCGCCGCCAGTCGCAGAGGTCGCCCCATCGGCCAGCGGCAGAGCACTCAGTCCTGCGTGGTCGCTCGCAGACCGTTGCTGGCGGCGAAGCCCACGGGCCCGACCGGGTCGGCGACCCAGTGCTGCAAGAACATGTTGAGGCCGCCCGGAACACCCATGGGCCAGACGAAGGGCAGGGACGAGGCGCCGCTGCCGTCCACGGGCAGGCCGAAGACGATCAGGTCGATGTCGGGCACGAGAACGCCGCCCTTGAAGGGGGCGTCGATGCGGGTCAGTCCGATCACTAGATTGGTGCTGCTGCCGGGCAGCGCGCCGGTGAGATCGACCTGGTTTGCAGAGCCGCCGGTGAGGGGGCCGGTGCCCGTCAGCATGGGCGTCACGCCACCTGTGCCGGCCAGTCCCAGGCCCAGGTCAGCCCACACGTCGGCTCCGATATCGCCCACCACGATGGTGACCGGGTCTGCGCTGTTGCCCACGTCGTCGATCGCGGACCAGGTCAGGCTCACGCCTTCGGTCATCGCCGTTGTGGCCACGACAACCCGGGACATGGCGCCGCCCATGAAGAAGGCGTCGCCGTTGCCGGTGGCCTCAGAGGCGCCGCCGACGAAGGTCTCCCAGGTGTAGCTCACGGAGGCGTTGGTGAGGCCGTCATCCACCCAATCGTCTTGGACCATGACGCGAAAGACCTGACCGCCCGCCGTCACGGCGAGGGGCGCTTCGACCTGCAGCATTCGGGGAGCGAGGGTGTCGATGGGGCCGTTGTTTTCGTAGATCTTGTTGATCTGCACGCCGGACTCGCCCTGGGCGGTGACCACGTCGTGCCGTCCGTCGCCGTCGAAGTCGGAGAAGGTCATGTCGAGGGTGCTGTCGCTGATCTGCTGGAAGATGTTGACCCGGCTGAAGACGCCCGTGGCGCCCTGCTGGTAGACCTTTTCGCGGTTGGCGCTGAGCGAGCCCACGAACACGTCCATGTCGCCGTCCATGTCGTAGTCCATGGAGCACATCTCGTTGTCGTCGTTGCCGTTGGCTCCCGAGAAGGTGGTCTCCGGTGGGGGCACGCCGAGGCCGCGGTTCTGGCCCCAGCCTTCGACGCTGCCGCCGGCGATGGATTGCACCGCGGCGTCCCAGTCGCCGTCACCGTCGAGGTCTGACCAGTCCACCTCGTAGCTCTGTGAGGTGCAGAGCACGTCGAGGGTGCTGTCCACGGTGAAGTGACCGGTGCCGTCGTTGAGCCAGAGGCTTGAGCGCTTGCCCGCAGAGCCGAAGCCGCTGAAGGCGATGTCCAGGTCGAAGTCGCCGTCGTAGTCGAAGGCGATCATGTCCTGGCAGTTGTAGATCTCGACCGGCGCGTGGGTAGCGGTGATGTCGGTGTAGTGTCCCGTGCCGTCATTCTCGAAGAGGAATGACTGGGCAGCTTGTCCGGAGAAGGTGAGGCAGCCGTCGTTCATGACCAGGTCGCGGTCGCCGTCGTTGTCGAGGTCGGCGGCCACCACCGACCAGGACGACATGGTGGTCATGGGCATGCGCGGACCGCTCTCGTCGGCGAACACTCCGCTGCCGTCGTTGATCAGGATGCGCGCCCGCTGGGTCGTGTTGGGAAACGCGCCGGCGGGGGCGTAGATCAGGTCGAGGTCGCCGTCGTTGTCCGCGTCATCGGCGATGACCATCTGGGCGTTGAAGTTGGCCACGTTGAGCTGGCCAGAGGCGTCGCTGAAGTTGCCCGCCCCGTCGTTCAGGTACAGCCGCTGGGGCAGGGCGCCCCCCGGGCCGTAGTCGAGCCCGTTGGCGAAGGCGATGTCCGGGTCACCGTCGCCGTCGTAGTCGCCCACCGCCACGCCGTTGGTCCAGGTCGCGGGGGAGGATAGGGCGGCGGCGTCCCGGGTGAACTGCTGGGCGGCAGCCGGTCCGGAGACAGCGCAGAGAAACGAGAGTGAGGCGACGAGGGTGTTCAGGCGCGGCATGATGTAAATCCGAGGTGATGGCGCAACGGCAGATGTCCATGAAGATCACGAACCCTCTGCCTCTTGTGGGGAGGGAGTGTATCACTGGCTGAGAGATGGAGGTTGTGAGATGGCTCAGCGGATCAAGACGCGAAGAGCGCAACTCGTGTGCGCTGAATGTGATCGAATGGGCCCATGACAACGATCTCCCCATGGACCGACCCCGCCTGGCAACGTCAAGCCACGGCGCGCATCGACGAGGCACTCGCCAGGGTCGGGCGCCCGCGCACAGGGACATTGAGAGTCGAGAGATCGTCCGGGCGCTCCTGGGTCACGAACGCCCCAACCGAGGAGGGCGAGGTGTGGATCAAGCACGGCTACGGGCTGCCCCCCGGTGAGGAGCGGGTGCTCCATGCCCTCTCTGAGCGCTGGGCCCACAGGCTGCCAGCGGTCGTGGCGAGTTGGCCCGGTGCCGTGATCACGGAGGCGTTCGAGGGTCGTGAGTTGAGCCCGTCTGACCCTCTCGACCATTGGCTCTCTGCGGCCGCAGCCATCGCTGAGATCGCGGCAGGCGAGCGAGCGCATGTGGGGGACTGGCTCGCGCTGGGTGTGCGCGATCGGCGCCCGCCGGTGTGGAAAGCCACGGTGGAGTCATTGATGGAGAGCCCCGTGGTGCGCGCCATGGAGCCCGTTGTTCTTCGCCAATGCCAGGAGCTGGTGCCGGGGTGGATCTCCCGCTTCATCGATGGGTTCGCCGGTCCCGCCACGCTCGTGCCCCAGGATTCTGGCTGCTGCAACATCCACGTCAGCGATCGCGGCCCGCTCCTGTTCGACTGGGCCGACGTCGTGATTGGCCACCCTGTGTTCAGCTGCGATCGTCTGTTGGATCAGGCGCCCGGCCCGTTCCATGCTCCGATCATCGACGCCTTTCTCGGACCGCTGGATCTGTCCCGGGACGAGTTCTTGGCCATGCGTCGCTCCAACGTCCTCCACGAGGTGCTGCGGTACCACGACGAGCTCGGGTTCTTGCCGCCGGACGATCCCGCGCACAAGTGGTTGGCGGACTCAGTGCGGTCTCAGCTGCGGGTGTTGGTCGAGCATGAGCTGGCGCAAGACTGACGTCCGTCTCACCCGAGAGGCATGTCCGGAATGGCCTCGGATGACGACGGTGGCTGCGTTGCAGCTGCTAGGGTAGGGCGAGCCTCGAAACCTCCACCCGCCTCACGCCCCTCGGAGTCGCCATGTCGCTGATCGCCAGCTCTGCCATGATCCGTCACCTGCTCCCGGTGCTGCTGCTCGCCGCGACGGCTCCCCAAGCCTCAGGTCAGGACGCAGCGGATGTCCTCGAGGGTCTCTTCGCAGCGGTGGACGGCGACGACCGACCGGGCTGTGCGGTGATGGTCACTTACGGCGGGATCCCGCTCTACGAGCAGGGCTTCGGACCGGGCATCGGCACGTTCGTGGGACGTCAGCTGATCTCTCACTCGGGGATGTTGAGGCCCGGCCCCGGTCGTCTGCGCGCAGAGAGGACGCCGAATCGATAACATCAGTCGCTTCATGCCATGAGCCCCTCGCCGAGACTGCCATGTCGACCCTGATCATGAGCACCCATGTGGCAGCGCCGCTGGAGCAGACGTTTGAGGTCTACTCCGATCTCGCGAAGCTCGTGGAGCGCATCCCGAGCATCACCGCGCTGGAGATTCTGAGCGACGGGCCCTTCGGCGAGGGCACCCGTTGGCGCGAGACCCGGCTGATGTTCAAGAAGGAGGCGGTGGAGGAGATGTGGGTCACCGGCTTCAAGCCGCCGCAGAGCTACACCGTCGAGGCCAACTCTCACGGCATGCGCTACGAGACGCTGTACGAGTTCACTCCCGAGGGGGACGGAACCAAGGTCACCTGGACGTTCAAGGGCACGCCGCTGACGCTGGGAGCCAAGCTCACCGCGCCGATCTTCGGGCTCTTGTTCACCGGCGTGATGCGAAAGTGCATGCAGGGCGACCTCGACGCGCTGCGAGATGTTTGCCAGTCCACCAAGGCCTAGCGGAATGTGGGGGAAGTGCCGCGCGCCGAGCACGCGTCGGTGGCGCCAGCTCGGCTTTGCCGAACTCTCCACGAATCTACTGATCGCCGACCGTTTGTCGCCTTGCTCTGACGCCCTCGGGGCGAAGCCGTCCCATGGTGCGCCCTGCTCGCGGAACCACCCGCTCGCTTGCGTTTCCCGAAGCCCTTGTTGAGTCTTGCGCCTTCCCCTTACGGGGCGCGCCGAAAGACGAGAAAGGTCTGGTAGGGCAGCAAGTCGTCGTGCTCGACGTCGAGGCGCAGTCCCGCTCCGCTGGCCAGGTCTACCAGCGCTTGGCGGCTGATCTTCATCGCCTCGGGCGGACCCTCGGGCAAGGCGCCTTCCTTGAACTCGATGAGCACCAGG